>JFJP01037854.1_pt1 | contig 21887 bp, 16 predicted proteins | sample 431651 | NCBI WGS metagenome assembly JFJP01 (sample SAMN02602958, study PRJNA72255) | Microbial mat metagenome, whole genome shotgun sequencing project. | biome: fresh water; feature: sink hole; material: water; isolation source: purple microbial (photo- and chemosynthetic) mats found in...
GTTCTTCGTCCCATTAATAAATCTAAAACACATAGACAGATGGAAAAACTATGTGCTTATGTGTTTGTTGAGGCCAAAATAATAGCAAAAATTAATTTTAGAAATTTACTTATCAAAATTCGTCATCTTTTTTTTCAAATTTGACAGTGGGGTTTTGCCTCCTTTCTTCTACCCTTGGTTGTTCAGAACCTGCTTTGCGAAAGCATTGAGTTGCCAATTTGTTAAAACTTTTTAATTTAGAGGAAGGCCCTTGGCTGACAAACGAATAACCGAAAGGTTTCAAAGGCCAGATTCTCAATTGTTTGACAAAAACTCACGCCATGAGAACCATCAATTTCAAAACCAAATTGGCCCTTACCGCTTCACTTTTGCTGTTGCTGACGGTGGCCATTGGATTGCAAGGCGTCAACAACACGCGGCAGGTCAAGATTCGGATGAACGCGATGTACCAAGACCATCTGCTGCCGATTGGCTTGCTTTCGCAGATGCAAAACCTCTATTCGACGGAGATTTTCCTGCTGTCGCAGCGGCCGCTCTCGGGCGAGGTGTCTTTCCCGACCGGGGCTCGCCAGCTCGAAAGGGCCGAGGAGGAGCTGAAGGAGCACTGGGATTCGTTCCAGGAGACCGATTGGACCAGCCAGGAGCTTGAGTTCGGGGCGGAGCTGGATGCCTTGCGGGCAAGCGCTGAAGATGAGCTGTTTGAGATGCGCACCTTCCTGACCTTGAGCGACACGGCCCGCTACGCGCAAAGCCGCCAGACCTACATGGCGCGCTCGGTGGACCTGACCTCGGCCTTGGGCAAGATGATCGATTGGCAAGTGCGCCGGGCCAACGAACTGAGCATCGACACCGACCTGATGAACGAGCGCGCCTCGCGTTCGACCTTCATCATTGTCCTGCTCGGAGCTGCATTGGTCATTTTCCTGACCATCTGGACTTTCCGTTCGGTGAGCTTGCCGCTTGTCAAGGGCCGGGAATTGTTGCGCAAGGTCTCGCAGGGCGATTTTTCCGCGACGGCCGACAATTTTTCGGATGACGAGTTGGGCGAAATGTTGCAGGATGTCAACCACATGGTGGGCAAGCTGCGCGCGAGCGCCGATCTGGCCAAGCGTCTCTCGAAAGGCGACCTGACCATGATCAGCGAACTGGAACAGAGCGAGGTGGAAGGCGACCTCGGCTCGGCGCTCAAAACCATGGCCACCAGCCTCAACAACATTGTAGAAAACATCATCAACGGAACCGGAAGCATAGCCGATGCCAGCGAGCAGATCAGCGCCGCTGCGCAACAGCTTTCACACGGCGCCAGCGAGCAGGCCGCTTCTACCGAAATGGTAACTTCCTCGATGGAGGAAATGTCGCATTCGGTCAGCAGCAATGCCGAAAATTCGCGCCAGGCCGAGAAGATGGTAACCCGGGCCGCGGCGTCCATCCAAGAAAGCAGCAAGCTGGTTTCGCAGACCCTCACGGCCATGAAGGAGATAGCGGTGAAGGTTTCGGTCATCAACGAAATCACCAACAAGACCGACATTCTCTCGCTCAACGCCGCCGTTGAGGCCGCCCGGGCGGGCGAGCACGGCAAGGGCTTTGCCGTCGTGGCGCAAGAAGTCCGCAAGCTGGCCGAAAACACCAAGAAGGCGGCCGTGGAAATCGAGAAGCTCATTGCCAACAGCCTGCGCATCGCCGAAAACTCGAACCAGCTACAAAACGAAATCGTGCCGCACATCCTTAGGGCTTCCGAACTGGTGCAGGAGATTTCCCAATCTAGCGTGAATCAGAACCAGGTTACGGGGCAAGTCAAAAGTTCTATCATGCAGCTCAACGAAATCACGCAGATCAACGCCGCCAGTTCGGAGGAAATGGCCACCAGCGCCGAACAGCTTTCCAGCCAGGCGCAGCAGCTTTCCGAGATGGTCTCCTTTTTCCGAACCGAGTTCAAGCCCAGCAGGGTCATTTCCAACAAAGGCGTTGTCCATTTTGGCAGCCTCAGTCCAGACGGCAAGGGTTTCGAGCTGGACATGAAGCAAGAAAACCCCACCGAGGATTTCTACGAAAAGTTCTGATTTTCAGGGTATAGCTTCGCTTTGAGCCAGAACGAAACGCGCACCAGCAGGATCAGCGCAGGCACTTCGACCAGTGGGCCGACGACCCCGACGAAGGCCTGCGTCGATCCCATGCCGAAGACGGCGATGCTCACGGCGATGGCCAGCTCGAAGTTGTTCCCGGCGGCCGTGAACGACAGCGCGGCGTTTTCGGGATACTTGACTCCCAGCCACTTGCCCACGCCGAAGGCCAGCAGGAACATCACCGCGAAATAGACCAGCAAGGGCGCCGCCACCTTGAGCACGTCGCCGGGCAGCTCCACGATCAGCTCGCCTTTGAGCGAGAACATCAGCACGATGGTCAGCAGCAGGGCCACCAGCGTCATGGGCGAAATCCGCGGCAGAAAGCGCTCGGCGTACCAGGCCTCGCCTTTGAGCCGGACCAGGATCGCGCGCGAAGCCAGGCCCAAGGCGAAGGGGATGCCCAGGTAAATGGCCACGCTTTCAGCCACTTGCCCGATGCTAATGTCAACCACTGTGCCCTCGTAGCCCAGCATGGGCGGCAATTTCGTGATGAAGAGCCACGCGTAGAAACTGTACGCGAAAACCTGGAAAAGGCTGTTCAGCGCCACCAGTCCGGCGCCATATTCGGCGCTCCCTTCGGCCAAGTCGTTCCAGACCAGCACCATGGCGATGCAGCGGGCCAGGCCAATCAGCACAAGGCCCGAGAGGAACTCCGGCTCGTCGGGAAACCAGAGCAGCGCCAGGCCGAACATCAGCAGCGGCCCCACGACCCAGTTCAGCGTCAGCGATAGCGAAAGCAGCCGCAGGTTGCCGAAGATCTTGGGCAACAGCGCGTAACGCACTTTGGCCAAGGGCGGATACATCATCAGTATCAGCCCGACGGCGATCGGGATGTTGGTCGAGCCTTGGCTCATCTGGCCCAACGCCTGGGGCAGTGCGGGCAAGAGCTTGCCCAGCACCACCCCGAGGCCCATGGCCAGAAAAATCCAGACTGTCAAATACCGATCGAGAAATCCTAGGCTTTTCGGATTGTTTTGGCTCATGGCTTCTCGAAGATAAACATCATTTCGCGGGCGATTTGGCGGCTGCGTTCCCAATAGACTTGTTCTTGTTGGGGAGTCCCGTCCGATTTCTTCGGATCCAGGAACGGAAGCGGGAAGCGGGCCTCGGCTCCGGGCACGAAGGGGCAAGCCTCGTCGGCATCGGTGCAGGTCATTACAGCCGCGAAGCCGCCGAGGGCGTTGTGCGGATGGTCGAAACGCTTCGAAAAGGCGATGGCGGGCAGCGCGTTTTCGGCAAATCGGAGCGAGTAAACCGGGTTGGGCGGTTGCGATACCATTTGCAGCGCAAAACCGTCGCGGGCAAGCGCTTCGGCGGCTTTCGGGAAAAAGGCCGTGGCCTCGGTCCCGCCAGCGTAACAGGCTACCGAAAGCCCCGAGCGGAACGACAGGGCCTGCGCCCATGCCTGCGACAAGGTGCTGCGGCGCGAGTTGTGCGTGCAGATGAAGTTGAAGGCCAAGGGTTTGCCCTGCGCCAGTTTATCGAGCAGGTAAGCACGGATGGGCTGAAGCAGGGCCAGCCGCTCGGGGGCTATTTCCAAGCCTGCGATTTCGGCGATGGATTCCTCAAGTTTGGGCAACAATCGGTTCATCTTTTTTCTTGTTTTAAGCGATTGGGAATCGATTTATCAACAACTACCTGCCGGTTCGCTGACCACTGGGCGCAACTGCCGGGCATTCAGCGGAAGCAAGCCGGCGGCGGGCACTCCGCAGTTATCTTTGGCCAGGCAGTCGGTCTGGGTCGGCAGCAGCACGAACTGGCCCTCGACGAAATCCAGCCCAAATTTGCCGATTGTGTTCTGTTGGAACTCAACCTCAACCTCCCAATCGGCTTGCAGATTGAAGGCCCGCTCGCCCTTGTTGAGGATGCCGAGCAATTTCTTGGGGCTGAGCCGGTGCTCGGTGTCGTTGGCCACCCAGAGCTGGAGGTTCACCCAGTCGCGGCGGCGGGTCTTCCCACCACAGTCGATGAAATTTCGGCTCATGTGGCCCACTTCGGTCAGGTGGAAATGCGCCGCCACTTCTTGGCCGTCGAACAGCCTGAAATCGAGCGATTTCAAATTGGAAACGGTGGATTTCAATTCTTCAAATGTCATGTTGCGGTAAGTTTTGGATTTCTGCATTTGTGATGTTGTGATAGCGCATGGCAGCCCGTTCAAAGCCCGCAAGAGCCTTGTGCCAGGTAGGCCGTGCGCAGGAATCCGCCGAGGGTTTGGCCCAAGCGTTCCCAGCCCTGCTCGTCGATGCAGTAGCAAGGCTTTCCGGGGCCGGTGTTTCCTTTGATCAGGCCGAGCTGCTTGAGCTCCTTGAGGTGCTGCGAAACGGTGGCTTGCGAGAGGCCCAGTTCGGGCACGAGGTCGGAGCAGACGCAGGCGCTGCTGCGCAGGAGCAATTGCAGAATGGCCACCCGGGCAGGGTGGGAGAGGGCTTTGGCCATCAGGGCCAGTTCGTTTTGGTAGGCATCGAATTGCTCGGTCTTGGAGGTTCCCATGTCGGAGGTTGTATTGTTTCATCGCGATATTACGATTTATTTTTCAGAATCCAAGGCCGGGATAATTTTCTTGGAACATTTTTCTGGAATGAGGCGCTGGCAAAGCGGATTGGCTGGAAAACTCAGACCAAGTTGCTTTTGTTGATGCAATGTCTCAAACACCTGTTCCTGGCAAATCCGGGCTTTTCAGACAATTTCCATCGCCGGATTGTTGCGCCCCTTTGGGGCTGGGCTGTTGGGTGGCTTGTTTTCGATGGGCTTCACCCATCGCTATGATATTGCGCCCCTTTGGGGCTTTCGGGGCAAAGTTCGTGCGTCCGAAAGGGGCGTAGCCCTGCCGTCTTCGTAGAAACGCGCCGCCCTGCACCCTCGAAGGGGCGTAGCCCTGCCATCTTATTCGGAGTTGCGTTCGAATATTTTACCTTTGAAAGCAACTTGGTGTTATGACAGCTTTCTTTCATAACAAGTTGCTATTCAACGTGATAGGCTGCCTTGAAGCGTCATTATTTTCGCATTGAACCCCTGCGGGGTTCTGGTTCGCGGCGGTTCTCTGCTCGCCGGATTTCATCCGGGGCTATTCATGTTCAATCCCTTAGGGATTGGAGGATCAGCCCGATTTTGTCGGATGTTGGTGCTTTGGACTTTTCACCCATCAATGCGACTGGTTATCTGGTATTTCGCCTTTGAACTTGGTTCGAAGGCCGCGGATTCGCGCCAGCGAAAAAGCCCGCCGGCGAAGGTTCGCGGGCGGGCTTTGGGTTGGGTCGGTCGGTCGGGGGGGGGCCTGTCAGGCTTGTCCGGCTTCATTGGCCTTGATGAGGTTGAGGGCTGAGCCATATTTGAACCACTCAAACTGGCTTTCGTTGTAGGTGTGGTTGCAGATGATGGTGTCGTGGGTGCCGTCGGCGTGGTGGGCCGTGAGGGTCAGGGCCAATGCCTTTTCATAACATGGATTTAGTGATCGTATATATCACCAAAGTTAGTTTCGATAAACAACACTCTAAATACGCCTTGCATCTCAAGGCCAACAAATGGGAGATTATTTCCTGTTGCTCTGAACACGTGAAGATATTTGACGTCTGGAGTAATAAAAGAGGGCAGCTTGGGATGAATTTTTTCTATTGGAATTTTTTCCATCCCAAATCCATGTCGTTGAGATGTTCTTATTTCCCTCCAGCCTAGTTCGGAGAGTTTCTTTAACCGCAACAAGAAGGCAATAAAAAAATCAGCTTTCTTGCACTTCTTAATTGATTCATCACTAAGGTATTTGAAACAAAAAATTGGATACCCTTCTTCGAAGACGTTGTTCTTGCTTATTGAAACCTCTTTCGGAGCATTTTTTATTTTGAATTGCCCATCATTTTTCTTTGAAGGACTCATTTTATACGTTTTTTGAAATATTTCCTCATTGTATCCTTCTCAATAATGCTACCTACACCAGTTGGTACAGATTTCCAAGGAGTTTCAGAATGTGTAAGTTTCATTAAACCAATTGCAGAGAAATTTCCATAAACTCTATATACCTCATGAAATAGAGACTCTTCATCTGAATTAAGTTCTATGGTTTTTCCATCAAACGGGATTCCTACATTACCATTCGACTTGAAAGCATGATAAACAGAAGGGACAACCGGGCCATACATCCAAGCCTCAATTTCCTCATCAAAAAGAGGAGTCCCAAAAAATGCTAAATGGAATCCTTGCATATAATAAAGCATCTTCTGCAGTTTCAAATTACAAATCAATTCATCTGTATCTGATTTTGATGCTTTTGCCAGGATTTTATTTGCTACATCTATTGCTTCGTATGCCATGATTATGATTTTTATTTGAAAGTGAAAAAAAATGGATACAAAGAAAATTTCTTGACAGCGATTTTGGATTAGGGTGTGGGATAAATCGGTACAAATTTACAAATTATTTTGGAAAGGCAAGTGCCTTGGCGCTTGCTTTCCAGCTTTTGGGTGCGCTGAAGGTGGCTGATTTTGCAAGTCCCACGGCGCAATGCTTTGGCGACTAGACCCTTGAATGTTCGGTGCCCCCCGCTGCCCCGTACAAGTAGCCTGGATGTTTCCGCTTGCCGCGCAGGGAGCCGCGGACTCGCGCCAGCGAAAAAGCCCGCCGGCGAAGGTTCGCGGGCGGGCTTTGGGTTGGGTCGGTCGGTCGGTGGGGCCTGTCAGGCTTGTCCGGCTTCCTTGGCTTTGATGAGGTTGAGGGCGGAGCCATATTTGAACCACTCGAACTGGCTTTCGTTGTAGGTGTGGTTGCAGATGATGGTGTCGTGGGTGCCGTCGGCGTGGTGGGCCGTGAGGGTCAGGGGCTTGCCGGGGGCGAAGTCCGTGAGGCCGGTCAGGTCGAAGGCGTCGTCCTCTTGGATTTTGTCGTAGTCGGCGCGGTTGGCGAAGGTCAGGGCCAGCATGCCTTGCTTCTTGAGGTTGGTCTCGTGGATGCGGGCGAATGAGCGGACCAGCACGATGCGGACGCCGAGGTGGCGGGGTTCCATGGCGGCGTGCTCGCGGGATGAGCCTTCGCCGTAGTTCTCGTCGCCGACGACCAGGGTGGGGATGCCTTGGGCTTTGTAGTGGCGCTGGGTGGCGGGCACTTCGCCGTAGGCTCCGGTGAGGGCGTTCTTCACGGCGTTGGTCTTGCCGTTGAAGGCGTTGACCGCGCCGATGAGGCAGTTGTTGGAGATGTTGTCGAGGTGTCCGCGGTACTTGAGCCAGGGCCCGGCCATGGAGATGTGGTCGGTGGTGCATTTGCCTTTGGCCTTGATCAGCAGCTTCATGCCGGAGATGTTCTTGCCGTCCCAAGCGGCGAAGGGCTCGAGGAGCTGGAGGCGATTCGACTGGGGATCGACTTTGACCTGGAGCGAGCTGCCGTCTTCGGCGGGCGCCTGGTATCCGTTGTCCTCTACGGCGAAGCCTCTGGTGGGGAACTGGATGCCCTGGGGCTCTTTCAGCTTGACTTTCTCGCCTTTTTTGTTGACCAGGTAGTCGGTCATGGGGTTGAAGGTCAGGTCTCCGGCGATGGCGAAGGCCGTGGTGATCTCGGGCGAGGCCACGAAGGCGTAGGTGTTCGGGTTGCCGTCGTTCCGCTTGGCGAAGTTGCGGTTGAATGAGGTGATGATGGAGTTGGGCTTCTCGGGGTTCTTGTTGTGGCGGTCCCATTGGCCGATGCAGGGGCCGCAGGCGTTGGCCAGCACGACGCCGCCGATCTGCTCGAACACGCTGAGGTAGCCGTCGCGCTCTACGGTGTAGCGGACCATCTCGGAGCCCGGGGTAACGGTGTATTCGGCCATGACCTCGAGGTCTTGGTCGAGGGCCTGCTGGGCCACGGAGGCGGCGCGGGTTATGTCCTCGTAGGAAGAGTTGGTGCAAGAGCCGATGAGGCCGACTTCGAGCTTGGCGGGGTAGTTGTTGTCGCGGACGGCCTTGGCGAACTCGGACAGGGGCCAAGCCTTGTCGGGCGTGAAGGGTCCGTTGACGTGGGGCTCGAGCTCGGAGAGGTTGATTTCGATGACCTGGTCGTAGAACTTCTCGGGGTGGCTGACCACTTCGTCGTCGGAGCGCAGGTAGTCGGCCACCTGGTCGGCCAGGGCGGCCACGTCGGCGCGGTCGGTGCCGATGAGGTATTCGCGCATCTTGGCGTCGTAGTCGAAGATGGAGGTGGTGGCTCCGATTTCGGCGCCCATGTTGCAGATGGTGCCTTTGCCCGTGCAGGAGATGTCCTCGGCACCCGGGCCGAAGTACTCGACGATGGCACCGGTGCCGCCTTCGACGGTCAGGATTCCGGCGACCTTGAGGATGACGTCCTTGGCGGAGGTCCAGCCGCTGAGCTTTCCGGTGAGCTTGACGCCGATGAGCTTGGGCATCTTGAGCTCCCAGGGCATACCGGCCATGACGTCCACGGCATCGGCTCCGCCGACCCCGATGGCCACCATGCCCAGGCCGCCAGCGTTGACGGTGTGCGAGTCGGTGCCGATCATCATGCCGCCGGGGAAGGCGTAGTTTTCGAGCACCACTTGGTGGATGATGCCGGCTCCGGGCTTCCAGAACCCGATGCCGTATTTGGCCGAGACGGATTCTAGGAAGTCAAAGACCTCCTTGCTGCTGGACTTGGCGGTGGCCAGGTCTTCCTTGGCGCCGAGCTTGGCCTGGATCAAGTGGTCGCAGTGGGTGGTCGAGGGCACGGCCACCTTGTCGCGCCCGGCCTGCATGAACTGGAGCAGGGCCATTTGCGCGGTCGCGTCCTGCATGGCCACGCGGTCGGGGCGGAAGTCCACGTAGGAATTGCCCCGCTCGTAGGCGGCTTTCAGGTCTCCCTCGTCGAGGTGCGAGAAGAGGATTTTCTCGGAGAGGGTCAGCGGGCGGTTCAGCACCGCGCGGGCGGCGGCGACTCGCTCAGGCATTCGGGCGTAAACACCCTTGATCATTTCGATGTCGAAGGCCATGTCTTTTTTCTTTTTATGGGTTGGAATAGAATAATTTTCGACTGCTTTGACGGCTGGACGTGGCCAAAAATAGCGATTATTTGGTATTTCGGGCCATTTCGGAGCCATTCATGTTCTGCGGCATGATCCCGCGAAGACGGCGCGTTTTGCGAAAATTCGCAATTCGGCGCTCAGGCTTTCCAGAACGGCAGTTTGACCACTTTTGCCTTGAGCCGCTTGCCGCGGATTTCGACCAGCACCTCGGTGCCCAGTTGGGCGTATTCCGTTTCCACGTAACCCAGGGCGATTCCGATCTTGAGCATGGGCGACTGCGTGCCGGAGGTGAGCTGCCCGATGGGCTTTCCGTCGGGCGAGAGGACCGGGTAGCCCCTGCGGGGGATGCCCTTGTCCACCATCTCCAGGCCGCGGAGCTGCCGCCTGGTTCCCTCGGCCTTCTGGCGTTCGAGCCGCTCGCGGTCGATGAAGTCGTTGCCGGGGCTGAACTTGGTTATCCAGCCGAGGCCGGCCTCCATGGGCGAGGTGGTTTCGTCGATGTCGTTGCCATAGAGGCAGAAACCCATCTCGAGCCGCAGGGTGTCGCGAGCGGCCAGCCCGGCGGGCTGCAGGCCGAACGGCTTGCCGGCCTCGAAGAGGGCGTCCCAGAGCTCGGCGGCGCGGGCGTTGTCCACGTAGAGCTCGAAGCCTCCGGCGCCGGTGTATCCGGTGGCGGAGACCAGCACCTCGGGGATGCCCGCGACCTCGGCCATGGTGAAATGGTAGTACGGAATGGCCGAGAGGTCGGCGGCCGTGAGGGTCTGGAGCAGCTCGGTGGCGCGGGGGCCTTGCACGGCCAGTTGGGCGATGCGGTCGGAGGCGTTGTCGAGCTCGGCGCCGATGTGGGCGTTCAGGCCGGCGAGCCATTTCCAGTCCTTCTCGATGTTGGCGGCGTTGACCACCAGCAAGTAGTCCTCGGGGCCGAAGCGATAGACCAGCAGGTCGTCCACGATTCCGCCCTTGCCGTTGGGCAGGCAGGTGTATTGGGCCTGCCCGTCCTTGAGCTTGGCCACGTCGTTGGTGGTGGCCGCTTGCACCAGGTCGAAGGCCTTGGGGCCGCGGGCCCAGAACTCGCCCATGTGCGAGACGTCGAAAACGCCGACGTTCTGGCGCACGTTGAGGTGTTCCTGGGTGATGCCGGCGTATTCCAGGGGCATCTCGTATCCGGCGAAGGGGACCATCTTGGCTCCCATTTGCCGATGCTTTTCCGTGAAGGGGGTGGTCTTCATTGGGGGATCGAGGGTTTGTGATTGCCCGCGAAGGTAATCCAAGGCGCGGATTTCCGTGCCATTGGCTCCCCCCTTTTTCGGCCTTGTCTGGGGCGCCGGGTCAGTCTTGCAGCAGGTTGGAGAACTCGCGCTCGCGCAGGAGGAAGTCGAGCCGCTCCTGGGCCTGGGCGTGGCCCATGTCCTTGGCCTTGACGAAGAAGTCGCGGGCCATGCGCACCATCGTGCGCTTCTTGTCGCGGTTGACCACTCCGTTGGTGCGCTCGGCCATTTCGAGCACCTCGGAGGCCAGGGCGAAGTAGTTGCTGGCGGTCTCGATCTTGCTGGCCTCGTACTCCTGCTCCATGAGCTGCACCTTGGCCTGGGTGCGGGCCACCAGGCTGTCCAGCTCGGCCAGCTTGGCCTGCTGCTCGGCGCGCTCGCGCTCGATCTGGGCGATGACCTCGTCCTTGCGCACGAGCTGCTGGTCCTGCTGGGCGATGATGTCCTTGAGGTGGACCACTTCGCCCTCGAGCGAGCGGATGCTGTTTTCGAGGTCGCGGTAGTACTCGTCGGCGGTGGCGAGCTGCTGGTTGGCCTCGTGGAACATTCCTCCGGCCAGTTGCTTGTTCTGCTCAAATTCGAGCTGTTCCACGCGCAGCGAGAGCTGGTTGATGGTCATCTGCCGCTGGTCGAGCAGCTCGGTGATGCGTTGTACCTTGGCCAGGGCGTCGGCCTTGTCCATGTCGGGCGACTGGCGCAGCTCCTGGTCGAGCAGGGCCACCTGGTCGAGGGTGTTGTTGATCTGGTCGAGCTCTTGGGTGATGCTGCTCATGAAGAGGCTGTCGTTCTCGATCTTTTGTTCGAGACGTCGGAGCTTGGCGCCGTCCGAGAAGAAGGCCAGGTAGCCCAGCACCAGCACCAGGGCGGCCAGCGCGCCAAAGGCGATTTTGTTCATGTTCGGGACAGGTTGGGGAAGTTTTTCAGTCGATTCGGTTGAAGGTCCAGTCGTGCGAGTTTCCGTCCTTGGAGATGATCATCACGGATCCGTCCTGCTTGTTGACCTGGTCGCCCGCTCCGATGGTCTCGAACCGGACCACGACGCCGCCGCCTTCCTGGTCAAAAGCTCCGTCCTTGTTCTTGTGGGCGTCGCCCATGCCTTGCAAGGTATATTTGAAGCGGGTGCTCTGGGGGTTTTCCTCGTGGATGTCGAAGACCAGCAGTCGGGCCAGCTTGCCATCGAGCTGGCCCTGGAAGGTCATTCGCCCGGTTGCCTCGATGTTTTCGAGTGAGGGGTCGTAGTTCTTGACCACCCAGAGGATGCCCGATGCTCCCAGCAGAATGGCCGCCACGACGATCCAGGTCAGGATGCTGCGTCGGCGCTTCTCGGCGGCCTCGTCATAGACGAAAGCCTTGAGCATCACGTCGTGCTCGCCGCCGTTTCCGGCCAGTCGGGCCTTCCACTTGGCCTGCCCGAGGGTCATGGGCTTGAGCTTGAGGAAGAGCTTGTCCTTGGAAGTGGTGTGGGCCAGGGCGGGGTCGATTTCCTTGACCTTCCACTCCAGCCCATCGACGGTGCCGATGTTCTCGACCACGAAATGGGTCGAGAGCTCGACGCCCAGGGGGATGGAGCCCAGGTCGAGCTCGGGCGTGGGCAGGTAGAGCTTGGGCTGGAGGTCATCGACTTCCACGTCGTTGAGCTTTTCCCGGATCTCGCGGACGTTCTGGAACCGGTCCTTGGGGTCCTCGCTGGCGCACTTCTGGGCGACGCGGGCGTAGGTGGGCGAGCGCCGCAGGCCCATCTCGAGGGCCGAGGGGCTCCCGGCGAGCATCTCCAGCAGGATCAGGCCGAAGGAGTAGATGTCGGCGCGCTGGTTGGCCTGGGAGGCGTCGCGGCGCAGCTCGGGGGCGGCGTACATCGGCGTCCCGGCGTGCTGGAGCAGCTCGTCGTAGGAGTCGGCGGCGGCCAGACCGAAGTCGATGAGCTTGACGTTGTCGCCGTTGAAGGTAACCATGATGTTGTCGGGCTTCAGGTCGCGGTGCCAGATCTGCTGCTTGTGGACGTACTCGAGGGCGTCGAGGATCTCCAGGGCTATCTTCTTGAGGAACACGCCGCTCTTGATGCCGTCCTTGGTGACCAGCCGGCCGAGCTTCTGCCCGTGGATGTGCTCCATGAAGTAGTACTCGCCGGCGGCGTCCTGCCCGCGGCCATAGATGCGGACGATGTGCGGATGCTCGAAGTAGTAGGCGTTCTCGAACTCGCGGAAAAAAAGCTGGCGGTAGGTCGGGTTTGGCGTGAGGTCTGGGCGCATCCGCTTGATGATGAACCACTTGCCTTCCTTTTTTCCTTTTTGGATGAGGCTCATGCGCCCCTGCTCGTCCAGGGTGCTGACCTCCGAGAAGTCCAGGCCGAGCTTCTGGGGCAGTTCTCCCGCGTTCTTCGGCGGCCGCTTCAGCTCGCCGAATCCGGAATCCGTGGCGGAGCCCTCGTCGGCATCGAGGCTGGTGAAGCCCGAAGCGCCCTCGCGCCCGCGCTTGAGCTCCTGGTGTACCATGCGGTGGAGCTCGTCTTCAGGCAGACCCGCCTCGCGGGCTTTGGCCAAGAGCTGCTGCATCTCCTCTTGCGAGAGGTCGCCATCGGCACAGGCCATTTCCACCAAGGCCTTGAGCTTTGGATCGTTCATCTTTTCTGGGGATTGAAAAGGCAAAAGTAACCATTTGGCCCGATTCCTTGGCCGGGCGCCTCTACTTGTGGCATTATTTAGATGTATTTCGCCTTGTACTGGCCCGGCCACGCCACGCCGGAGGCCTTTTGGCGCAAACGTTTGAAAAAGGAGGTTCCCACGCGTCCGCGGGGCCAAAATTGCGTAACTTCGCCCTACGCATTCAATTCGTGAAAAACCTCAACCCAAAAAACAAAATCATGAGCTATATCGTAACCGGAAGCCAGTTGCGCGTCGAGGACCTGGTGGACGTTGCCCGTCATGGAAAGGAAGTCGCCTTGCATCCCGAAGCCGTCGCCCGCATCCACAAATGCCGCCAGATGCTTGAGCAGAAGATCGCCGCCCACGAGATCATGTACGGTGTCAACACCGGCATCGGCGAGTTCTCCGAGATCATCCTCGACGACTCGCAAGTCGAGCAGTTCCAGAAGTACCTGATTTACAACCACGCCGCGGGCATCGGGGCTCCCGCCCCCATCGAGTACGTCCGCGGGGCCATGCTCGGCCGCGTCAACGTCCATGCCAAGGGCCAGTCGGCCGTGCGGCTCGAGATCACGCAGGCCATCGTCGATATGCTCAACAGGGGCCTGACGCCCTACGTCTGCCAGAAGGGCTCCGTCGGGGCCTCGGGCGACCTGGCGCCCATGTCGCAGGTGGCCCTGCTGATGCTGGGCGAGGGCAAGGCCTACTACCAGGGCGAGCTGCTCGAGGGCGGCGAGGCCATGCGCCGGGCCAAGATCGTCCCCCCCGGGCTCAAGGCCCGCGACGGGCTGGCCATCATCAACGGCTCCAACCTGCTCACGGCCATGAGCGCGCTGCTGCTGCACGACGCCAACCGCTGGCTCAAGCAGGCCGAGATCGGCGCGGCCATGTCGCTCGAGGCCCTCAAGGCCAACATGAAGCCCTACGCGCCCAAGCTCCACCTGGCCCGCGGCTTCGCCGGGGCCGTCCGCAGCGCCACCAGCATCGGCAAGGTCGTGGCCGGCGGAGACCTGGCCGAGGGCCGCATGAAGAGCAAGGTCCAGGACGCCTACTCCATGCGCTCCAGCCCGCAGGTCATCGGCGCGGCCCACGACGCCCTGGCCTACGCCCGGCAGCAGGTCGAAATCGAGCTCAACGGCGTGGGCGACAACCCCGTCTTCTTCCCCGACGAGAACCTCCAGCTCTCCGGGGCCAACTTCCAAGGCACGCCCGTGGCCCTGCCCATGGAAATGGTCGGCGCCGCCATCACCATGGTCAGCGTCCTATCGGAGCGCCGGATGAACCGCCTCAACAACCCCGCCCTGAGCGTCGGCCTGCCCGACTTCCTGACCAAGGGCGCCGGGATGTTCTCGGGGCTGATGCTCAGCCAGTACACCGCCGACGCCCTCATCGTCGAGCAGCGCATCCTCTCGGCGCCCGCCTGCATCCAGTCCATCCCCGCCGCCGCCGACCAGGAGGACTTCGTCTCGATGGGCATGAACACCGCCATCAAGAACTTCCAGATCCTCGAGAACGCCTACGGCGTGCTCGGCATCGAGATCATGGCCGCCGCGCAGGCCCTCGACTTCCGCGGGTACCGCTTCGGCGCCGGCACCAACAAGGCCCGCGAGGTCGTCCGCCGCCACGTGGCCTTCCTCGACGAGGACCGCCCGCTCTACCCCGACCATACCCGCATGGCCGAGCTGGTCCGCTCGGGCAGCATCCTCGACGAGGTAGAGGAGCTCCTCGGCAGCCTGGGCTGATACCCAATTGCGTTCGTTGGTGGCAAATGCAAATCGTCAGCAGCCTGCGGAATTCGAATGAAAAGGCAGGCTTGTGACACGATTCCGGGCGAATCCCGTAGGGATGGAATTGTTGTGGCCTGCCGGGCGCGGGTTGGAGGGGAACTCGGAAGGGGTGGCATTGCCTGGCCCATCCTCCCGATGGGGACAATTCCACCCCTTCGGGGTTGGGCCAGGCTTAAAGGCAATCCGTGGCATCACCGAACGCGTCTTGGCATGAGGCCCTGGATCCAACCCCTGGGCACGATGGGGCGTCCGCCCGTCCTCAGCGGGGCCCCAGCATCGACCGGAGGTCCTGCCCGCCTTTGATGCCGAAGTCCAGCGTCCGGATGGGGAAGGGGATCGTGACGCCGTTGGCGTCGTAGGCCTGCTTGAGGGCCTTGACGACCTTGTGCGTGGCCAGGAGGTCTTGGTCCAGCTCGGTGTAGGCCACCCAATAGACCAGGGTGAAGTTGATCGAACTTTCGCCAAATTCGGTGAAGTAGAGGCGCGGAGGCCTGTCGCGCTCCAGGAAGTCCAAGCCGGACAGCGCCTCCAGCGTCAGCTTCTCGACCCGCCCGAGGTCCTCGCCGTAGGAGACGCCGACCACCAGCTCCAGGCGGGCTTTCTTCATGGGGTTCCGGTGGATGTAGGTGCCCTGCATCACCTTGCTGTTGGGGATGACAATCTCGCGGCTGCCGACCTGGAGGACAGTGGTGCGAAGGCCGATCTGCTGGATCGTGCCGAAGTGCCCGTCCAGCTCCACGATGTCGCCGATCTTCAGCGGGCTGTTGACCGCCAAGGCGATGCCGCCGACCAGGTTGGCGGCCGCGTCCTGGAAGGCGAAGCCCAGGGCCAGGCCGATGATGCCCACGCTGGCCAGCAGCGAGGTGACCGCCTTGTCCATGTTCAGGATTTCCAGCGAGACGAAGATGCCGATGGTTATCGTGCCCACGTGCGAGGCCGATACCAGCAGTTGGTTGACCCCCTTGTTGTCCGAGACGCGGGCCAGGGTCTTGGACAGCACCAGCCGCACCAGCTTGGAGATGAAGTAGAAGACCAGGATGACCAGCACGGCCACCACGAAGTTGGGCAGCATCTTGATGGAATGTTCCCACCAGCCTTGCAGTTTCCCAACGATCAGGCTGGTGCCTGTGGAAGAGAGCTCGAGGAGGTCGCCAGTGTTCGTGTTTTCTGATTGCATGATGTTGGATGTGTTGGGGTGGGGAGTGTGTCCTCGCAAGCCAGGCCCGGTTCATCGCCACGGCCCAAGGTACGGGCCGGACTGGGGAGGGCTTTCAATTGTCCCGTTCTTTCCATGTTTCCAGCCAAAGTGCCGCAGTGGCGCGGATGGCCCGGTTGTCGCCCGGGGCAGGCATGGGGCCCGGCCGGCCAGCTCAGTCGGCCGAGGCATCCTTCTCGGGCACCAGGTTCACGGGCAGCAGGATGTGGAAGGTCGTCCCGACGCCGACCTCGCTGTCGAGCTCGATCAGCCCCTTGTGCTTCTTGATGATGTTGTAGGTGATGGACAGCCCCAGCCCTGTGCCCTCGCCGACATCCTTGCTGGTGAAGAAAGGCTCGAAGATGCGGTCGCGGATTTCCTCGGGGATGCCCATGCCGGTGTCGCCGATCGAGACGCGCACCATGTTGGAGCCGTCGCGGGTCTCGGCCCGGGTGCCGATGGTGATGGTGCCCGGCCCCTTGATGGCCTGGATGGCGTTGTTGAGCACGTTCATGAACACCTGGTTGAGCTTTCCGGGGTAGCAGAGGATCTCGGGCAGTTCGGCGTATTGCCGTACCACGGTGATCCGGTTCTTGTACTGGTTCTTGAGGATGGTCAGGGTGGAGTCGAGGTTGAGGTGGATGTCGCTGAGCTTGAGGTCGTTCTCGTCGAGCCGCGAGAAGACGCGCAGGCCCTTGACGATTTCGGCGGTGCGCGTGGCGCCGCGCTTGATGCTGCGGGTGAGCTCCTCGACCCCCAGGAGCAGCTCGTCGAACTCGATGTCGTCCTTGAGCTCCTCGATCTCCTCGAGGGTCTCGGCGGCGTTCTCGGGCTCTACCTGCTCGTAGAGACGGACGACTTTGAGGATCTTGGGCAGGATGGACTCCAGGGAGGTGATGCCGGCGTGGACGTAGTTGATGGGGTTGTTGATCTCGTGGGCGATGCCGGCGGTGAGCTGGCCGAGGCTGGCCATTTTCTCGGACTGGACGAGCTGGGTCTGGGTGTTCTTGAGCTTGTCGAGGGCGTCTTCGAGGGCCTTGGTCTTCTCGTTGAGCTTGGTGTTGGCCTTGTTGAGGATCTGCGCCTGCGATGAGGCCCTTTCCTTCTGCTTGTTGATGGCGATGTTCTTCTCCTCGAGCTCGCGGTTGGCCTCGGCGATGGTGAGGTTCTTCTGCTCAAGCTCGCTGTTGGCCGACTCGAGGTCGAGCTTCTTCTCCTCGAGCTCCTTGTAGGCCTTGTCCTTGCTGCGCTTGCTGCTGATGGCCCAGAAGAAGAGGCCCACCACGACGGCCGAGAGCAGCAGCAGCCCGGCTATCCACTTGGTGAGGTCCTCGATGGATTCCTGCTGGCGGGCCACCTCTTGGTTGGAGCGCTCCGACTGCTCGCGGAGCTGCTCGATGGAGTCGTTCTTCTGTCGGATGCGCTGGTCGAGCAGCTCCAGCTCGGCCTGCCGTCGGGTCATGGTGTCCTGCTGGCTGCTGAGCATCATCTGGCTCACCACGAGCTCGCTCTCTCGTTCCTTGAGCTTCCGGTTGCTCTCCTCGATCAGGGCTTCGATGTCGATCTTTTCGAGCCGGCTCTTCTCGAGCTCGGCCTCCGCGCTCGAAAGCTGCTCGGTGAAGCTCTGGTTTTGCATCTGCAACTGCTCGCTCTTGAGCTCGAGCTGCCGCTGGTCGTCCCGAAGCCTTGCCATTTCGTTCTCCTGGATGACCCGGTCGCGCTCGGCTTGCTGCTTGGCCTCATCGAGCTCGGCGAAGACATTGCTTAGCTGCGCGCTCATGGTGTTGGTCGAGTCAATCATCGTCTGGTAAACCTTCATGGGGTCAACTTCGCTGTAATTGGTGGCCGTCAGGAAGTCCTCCGAGAAATAGACCCGCGAGGCGATGAAGCTGATGAGGTTGAGGCTGATCTGAAAGTTGATGCCATCGCCAGGGGTGGGGCTCACCTGGTCGATGATGTCGAAATAGGCGTCCATGCCGCGCCGCAGGTTCCTTGTCGCGATGATGATGTTCTGGCCCTTGAAGTGGTCGTTTATCCGCTCATACTCGGGGTTGAACGACTCGTCCATGTAGATCAGGTTGCAGGTCTGGATCCTCTCCAGCTCCTCCACGGTCCGGACCTGCCGGTAATCCAGGCGCTCGTAGTTCCCGGAAGGCCCCGCCACGTTCACGCTCAGGAGTTTGGCAAAGGCTGCGTTTTGTGGGGCGGAGTTTCCCAGGTAGATGAAGACCAGCTTCCGGCCATCGCCTTCCTTGAAGTCGCGCCATTTGCAGCCCTTGATGATGTAGTGCATGAAAGCCGAGACCATCTCCTCGGGGGTGAAGGTGGACTGCTGCGCCATGGTCTGGCCCATGTTAAGCGCCACGAAACTGGCCAGCACGATCAATTTCAGCAAGTGGGGCAATGTTCCTGGGGTAGGCTTTCGGGTCATAAATCGCCTTGGGTTGTTCACCCGCCAAATTAGTCATTTTCACGATAAGCCAGACCTGCCAGCGGCGCCAAAGGCTTTGGGAGACCCACAAAAAACATTTGTCCGCCTCGCGCCGCTCCAATATTTTCGCGGCATCGGCGTTGAAGCCTGCGAATCCCAAAGTCCCAACCGATGAAATCCAAACTCCTCCTGGCCCTGGCCCTGTCGGCCTTCGTCGCCCTGGCCAGCACGACCGCCCGCGCCCAGGCCGACCCCAGGGTGCCCATCCTCAGCTTCGAGCAGTTCGAGCCCCTGACGCGGCTCGACGACGACACCACCTACGTCATCAACTTCTGGGCGACCTGGTGCGCGCCCTGCGTGGCCGAGCTGCCCGCCTTCGAGCGGCTCGACAGCGCCATGGCCGGGCAGCCCGTCCGCGTCGTGCTCGTCAGCCTCGACTTCAAGAGCCAGTACGCCTCGCGGCTGCTCCCCTTCGTCAACAGCAAGGGCCTACGCGCGCGGGTGCTCATGCTCGACGCCGCCAACCCCAACTCCTGGATCGACAAGGTCAGCCCCCAGTGGTCGGGCGCCCTCCCCGCGACCCTGATCTACAACCGGCACGGCAGGGCCTTCCACGAGCGCGGCTTCACCTACCCCGAGCTGCTCGAGGCCTTCGAACAGGTCCACCAGCCCTGAGGCGCCGAGTTTCTCCCATCGAAAACAACGTTCTAACTTTACAAAAACCTGTTTCAACATGAAAAAATTCGCATTTCTCATCGCAGCCTTCGCGCTGCTGGGCGCCACAGCCCAAGCCCAGTACGAGGTCGGCGACTACGCCACCGACTTCCGCCTCAAGGACGTTACCGGGCAGATGGTCTCCCTGGCCGACTACCCGCAGGCCAAGGGCTTCGTGGTGGTCTTCACCTGCAACCACTGCCCCTACTCCGTCCTCTACGAGGACCGCATCATCGCCCTGCACTCCGAGTACGCCGAGCAAGGCTTCCCCGTGGTGGCCATCAACCCCAACGACCCCGCCGTCGCGCCCGACGATTCCTTCGAGAAGATGGTCGTCCGCGCCCAGGAGAAAGGCTTCACCTTCCCCTACCTGTTCGACGAAGGCCAGAAGATCTACCCGCAGTACGGCGCCACCCGCACGCCCCACGTCTTCCTGCTGGCCAACGAAGGCCAGGGCAAGTACCGCGTGGCCTACATCGGCGCCATCGACGACAACGCCCAGGAGCCCGAGGCCGTCCGCGAGAAATACCTCGAAGAGGCCATCCAGGCCCTGATCGCCGGCGACCAGCCCAACCCCAGCTTCACCAAGGCCATCGGCTGCAGCATCAAAGCCAGCACCCGCTGAGCCCGGCCCCCTGACCCGCGCGGCCGCCCCGTCCCTGCCCCTGGCCGAGACGGGGCGGCCTTTTTGCGCCTCCTCCGCCGCGGCTTTGGAGCTTTCGACCTTTTCTGTTTATATTTGGCCTTCAAGACCTTCCTCATTCACCCATCGCTAAAGCTCCGCACCGTGGCCAAGCCATCCACCCCCAACAAGCGCGGAAACGCCCCCGCCGCGCCCGCTTCAAGAGACCTCCTCGACATGCTCGACGACTTCTTCCTCCGCCGAGAGAAGTTCTTCCTCTGGCTCAGCATCGTCCTGGCCCTGCTCTTTTCCCTGCTGCTCTTCGACGTCAAGCCCAGCGTCGGTGGCGACGACTCGGCCTACGTGCAGCGGGCCTACGACCTGGTCCATGACTTCACCTACCCGACTTTCCAGGGGCCGCTCTACCCGATGTTCCTGGCGCCCTTCGTGGCGCTTTTCGGCATCCGGCTGGTGCTGTTCAAGACCCTTTCGCTGCTGCTCATGCTGGTCCATACCTGGTTCTTCTTCAGGGCCTTCCGGGGCAGGGTGCCCGCGCACGCCCTGGCCTTCAGCCTCCTGCTGACCAGCATCAACTCCTACCTGCTCTACTTCGCCAGCCAGACCTACTCCGAGGCCCTTTTCTTCTTCCTCCAGTCCGTCTTCTTCTTCTACTTCTTCAAGCACTTCATCCCCCCGCAGGGCCAGGAGCTGCCGGCATTCGCCCTTCGCCAAGACGCGAAGGCCTTCGCTGGGCTGGGCGGGCTGCTGCTGCTCATGGGCCTCTCGCGCAGCATCGGCTACGCCGCCCTGGGCGGCATCGCGCTCTACTTCGCCCTGATGGCCGACTGGCGGCGGCTGGGCGCCTCCGTGGCCAGCTTCGGCTTGTTCGCCGGGGCATTCGCCCTGCTCAAGCGGCTGCTCTGGGGCGGAGGCGAGCTCCAGTTCGAGTCGCAGGCCAACACCCTCTTCCTCAAGGAGCCCTACTACCCCGACCGCGGCTACGAGGATTTCGCCGGATACCTGGGCCGCATCGTCGAGAACTCGCTCCAGTACTTCGGCAAATTCTTCTACGTCATTTCCGGATATGTCGATCCCATGGGCACGACCAGCGTCGGCCTGACGCTGCTCACCTACGTCATGCTCCTGGGCGGCCTGGTCGTCATCTTCCGGCGCAACAGGCACCTGCTTTTCGTGGCCGCCTACCTCCTGGCCATGCTCGGCGTGTCATTCCTCATGCTCCAGAAGATCTTCACCCAGGGCCGTTTCCTCTACGTCTTCTTCCCCTTGATGGTCCTTTTCCTCTTCTCCAGCTTCCACTACGCCTCCAAAGGCCTGAGCAAGTGGGCGCAAGTGCTCACCGTGGCCTTCGTCGCCTGGCTTTTCGCCGGCACCTTCAAGGTGCTTTCCACCGAGGTGCGCGAAAACCGCCCGGTGCTCCAGGCCAACCTCGCCGGCAACCTGCTGGCCGGATACTCGCCCGACTGGCAGAACTACATCCTCATGAGCCAGTACGCCGCCCAGAACCTGCCCGACTCCGTCCGCATCGGCTGCCGAAAGCCCAGCATCTCCTTCCTCTACGGCAACCGCCCCTTCAGCGGCATCTTCACCGTGCCCTCCGAGGATGCCGACACCCTGCTCATGGAGCTGCGCGAGCGCGAAATCCGCTACATCATCATGGGCAACCTCCGCAAGTACGAGACCCACAAGACCGAGTTCACCATCAACACCATACACCGGTACCTTGGCAACATCGCCCAGAAGTACCCCGAGAAAGTCCGGCAACTGCACGTCATCGGCACCGACGAGGAGGCCTACCTCTTCGAGGTCATCCAGTGACGCCAAGTTGCTTTCAAAGGTGGAATATCCGAAGCACCAGTTTCCGACAAAGGCGGGAAGTTCCCCCAATCCCGAAGGGATTGAACATGAATAGCCCCGGATGAAATCCGGGGAAGCGAATCTGCGCGAACCAGAACCCCGTAGGGGTTCAATGCGAAAACAATGACGCTTCAAGGCAATCCATCGCGTTTGAAAGCGACTTGGTACAAGACCTTATTTTTGGGTAAAACCTTAGTGGAAAATCAATTGGAGGAGTCAAAATAACCTTATTGCCTTATTTTGCCCTTGATTTTGCA
>JFJP01001888.1_pt1 | contig 21886 bp, 19 predicted proteins | sample 431651 | NCBI WGS metagenome assembly JFJP01 (sample SAMN02602958, study PRJNA72255) | Microbial mat metagenome, whole genome shotgun sequencing project. | biome: fresh water; feature: sink hole; material: water; isolation source: purple microbial (photo- and chemosynthetic) mats found in...
TAAAGCCGTAGCGGGAGGGTAGGCATTGATACACCAAAGTTTTGGAAGACAGTCGCTCTTCCTGTGTCATGCCGCCGTCACCGGTCGTGGTGGAGGTGCCCATCTCGGAAGCGGCTCTGCCCAACGACTCTTTCACATTGGCAGATAGAGAACCGAAACTCATGCCAGCTATGGTGATGGGCGTTTCCAGTTCGATAGGCTTCTTAGCGAAGCGTGTGCCGAGCACAGTTTTTGTGCTGCACTTTTCGCGATAGCCTTCAAGCGCATAGCGGGAAAGTGAGGCGCCCAAAAAAACCAAATCGTCAAAGTTGGGCAGCTTACGTTTGGCACCGAGGCCGCGAATTTCGTATAGGCCGTGAGCTGCCGCATTGCGAATGTAATCAAGTGTCTTGCGGTCATAACCAGACGACTCTTCGCGTGAGATGTGTTTCATTTGTATCGGTTTAGTTTCCATGAGTCGGGCTCCTTAATATTCCTGATTGGCATCTACATTCCAGTGATACAGCTCACGCTTGGATGCAATGCGTTTGAATTCTTTGGGATCATGTTGCATGCCGGCTTGCGCCAGCAACTCGGCAACCGTGGTCAAATCTGATTCGCTCATCGGTTCAATTTGCGTGTCTGCGCCCAGTGATTTGATCTTGCCGCGCACATACAAAACGGCTTCGTATAAAGAGTCGCCAAGCGCGTCACCGGCATCACCGCAAATCACCATGCGACCGGCCTGAGCCATGAAGGCGGAAAAACTGCCAACCGAACCGCCCACCACAATATCGCCGCCTTTTAGCGAAATGCCACAACGCAAACCCGCATCCCCATCGATTACTAGCAAGCCGCCGTGTGCGGAAGCGCCGGCCCCGTTCGAGGCAAAGCCTTTAACGTGGACTTTGCCACTCATCATGTTTTCGGCAACCCCTGTTCCGGCACTGCCAAAAATATGGATAGTGGCTGACTTGTTCATACCGCCTGCGTAGTAGCCTGCGTGGCCATGAACTTCGATATCCACAGCGCAATCTAATCCTACCGCGATGTTGTGAGCGCCATCAGGATTGATCACTGACACCTTGGCAACCTTGCCGCTCTTCGCATCGTGGTGCAAAAATTGATTGAGCTCACGTAGGGAGGTTTTCGCCAAATCAAAAGTTAGATTTTCCATACATACATCTCCTCAGGTGCAGGTTCAAACACATAGGCATTTTTGATATCGGGCAGATGTGCCAGCGAACGGAATTCAGAAGCAATGGCTACATAATCATCCGTCTCCGCTACAACGGCAGGCTTGCAGGCAAACGGGTCGCGAATCAATGCTAGTTTGTCCGGAGTGCCCATTAGAAAGGTGTAAAAACCATCTAGCTCTTCAAAACCTTTTTGTAAGGCAAGTTCCAGATCGTCACCTTCGCGTAAGCGCCACTCCAAGAAGCGACATGCAGCTTCGGTGTCGTTATCAGTTTCAAAATGAATGCCACGAGGTTCCAGCATGCGACGAATGCCGTTTGGATTGGAAAGCGAGCCGTTGTGCACAAGACAAAAATCTTGTCCCGCTGTGAACGGGTGCGCGCGGTCCGGTGTAACAGCTGATTCAGTGGCCATACGTGTGTGCCCCACTAAATGAGTACCTTGCAATTTCTTGAAGTCGTAGCGCTCGGCGACTTGTCCAGGTGTGCCAATGTCTTTGTAAAGATCAATGCTACGTCCGGTAGAAAGTAGATGTAGCTTTGGGTGTTTTTCTTTGATCCAGCGCTTGATTACTTCAGGGTCGAGCGTTAGGGTCAGAATGGCGTGATTGCCCTTTGCCGCCAACTCGACCGTAGCACCCAGATGCACCTTTAAGTCGTGTGCCAAGCCTTGCCAATTAAAATCTGCACCCTCTTCGGTGAGTCCTGAATAGATACTGATCTTGCGTTGTGTTTCTGGTAACGCACTGGTGAATACTGCCAGTCCAGCAGAGTCGGGCCCACGCTCTGTCATGCCAATTAGCATCGGCACCATCAGTTCACCTAATTTTTCACGCAGTGCTGGTTTTTTAGCCAGTAATCCAACAATTCCACACATCGTTATTCTCCCATTACAAATAATTTTCCCTAGTGGCAGGGCGATAGCTCGTTCAAAAAAACTCTAGATAATTTTTCAATTCCCAGTCCGAAACGTGACGCATGTATTCCACCCACTCCATATCTTTCAAGCGCAAAAATTCATCAGCAACTGGGCCGAGTGCATTTTTCAGCACAGTGTCTTGCTCAAGCGCGTGTAAGGCTTCGTGCAAGTTCTGCGGCAAAATTTCGATGCCCTCCGCTTTGAGTTGTTCATGGCTGAGCTCATACAAATTCATGTTGTGCGCTTTGCCCGCATCAAGATTGTTTTCAATACCATCTAGTCCGGCAGCAATAACCGCTGCAGTAGCGAGGTAAGGGTTGCAGGCACCGTCAGGTAAACGCAGTTCCAAGCGGCCGCCGGGAATACGCACCATTGAAGAGCGATTGTTGTCTCCGTAGCTGATGTAGGCCGGAGCCCACGTGGCACCAGTGAGTGAGCGTCCCACCACAAGGCGTTTGTAGGAGTTCACCGTGGGGGCGCAAATCGCCGCCAGCGCCGGCGCATGTTTCAAAATGCCGGCCATAAATTGATACGCCAGTTTGGATAGTTGCAACCCTTGCGGGTCATCTTTGTCCATAAACAAGTTGCGTTGACCGTCGCCTAGTGACATGTGCATGTGCATTCCGTTGCCGGGACGATTGGCAAACGGTTTTGGCATAAACGAGCAAATCAAGCCCATTTCGTTGGCGATTTCTGCCGCGGCCATTTTGAAAAAGATATAGTGGTCGCAAGAGCTCAGGCAGTCTTCGAAGGTGTAGTTGATTTCAAATTGACCATTGGCATCTTCATGGTCAATTTGATACACATCAATGCCAACGGCTTTCATGCTGTCAGTTAGCTTTTCGAGAAAGCCACGGGCACGAGACAAGCCCTTGTAGTCATAGCAAGGCTTAGCTAGGGTATCGGTGTCATCGCAAGGAAGAATTTGCCCGTCGGCTGATTTTTTTAACAGTGAAAACTCGGGTTCAAGACCGGTATAAAAAGTCAGTCCTTTTGCCTCTAAACGCTTGAGTTGGTTTTTTAATACCACGCGTGCATCAATCTCCCACGGATTTTTGTGCACATGGCCATCGCACACAATGCGAGCATATCCGGGTTGCCAAGGCACTAGCGAGAGTGTGTCCAAATCGCCCACGGCCATGTAATCCGGGCCATGCGGCTCAATGCCCATTCCCCAGATCGCAAATCCGGCAAAGCCAGCACCGGTGGTTAAAATTTCTTCAAAATGATCCACCGGCACGGACTTCGCTTTTGCCGTGCCGTGAATATCAACGAACTGCGCCAGTACATATTTAACGCCGTTGTCCGCCAGAAATTTCTTTGCTTCAGCTAGATTCATGGTGTATCTCCGAAAAAAGGTTGAGGATTTGTGATGAGGCCGCCGCCCAGCTCAGTGGCGATTTCTGCAAGTGTTTCTAGCAAGTAAACACCGTAGGTGCCATCGCACCAGATGCGGAAGGTTGTGGGGCTACTCTTTAATACGGTGACACCAACCCCCGCCATTGACGTCAAAACAACGGCTGAAGGTTCCGCGTCCAACGTTCTGAAATCGACATTGCAGGTTTGCAGAAAGAGCTCATTCACCCGAGTACCACAAAGCGCGAAGGCGGCATCTTGTCTGAGGATTGGATAAACCCCCGGTGCTCTCTCTGAGTGCAAGATTTTGTGAATGTTTTCCGCATCGCCCTCGACCAAAAATTCGGTCAAGCCCAGACGAGCAATCAATCCACCAGCAGGTAGGGGTTGCCAAGAATTTGCTTGTGATGGAATAGCCAAGCCTAGAGCTGCCAACCAATCCGCCGTGCCGCGCCCTTTTGCTCCGGCACGAGCGCGATCGGAGACATCAGCAATGCCTAATAGACGCGCTCTGTCGGCATCGCTACTCAAGCCCGTATTGAGTGTTTGCAACACTTCGTGCACTGGGCTAAATCTTAGAGGCATGTTCATCTGGCCTCCTTTTGTTGTAAGTTTTCCGGGTCGTAAAAAGGAGTACGCACAACGGTTGCTTGCACTTGGGTGCTATCGCTCAAGCGGATGGACAAGGTGCTTCCTATCGTTGCCAAAGTCGGGTTAATCAAAGCCAAGCCGATATAACTTCCGACACTGGGGCTCCATGCGACGCTGGTGATACGTCCGGCAATCTCGCCTTGAGCAATCACAAGATGGCATTCTTGCGGTGCCGTGCCTGAAAAGTCTGGAGTGAGTGCAAAACCGACCAGTTGTTGCTTGCGTGTTTTTTTTGCGATGATCTGCAAACTGCGATGACCGATGAAAAAGGGTTTATCCATCTTCAATGCCCAGTCCAATCCGACTTCTTGCGGATTGGTTAAACCGTCGGTGTCTTGGCTGATGATGATGTGTCCTTTTTCGAGCCGCAACAGACGTTGAGCCTCAACACCGAAAGGACGGATCCCGAAACTATCCCCTGCATTCATCAGTGCATCCCATAGCGCGATGCCATAGTTTGCTGGGACGTGGATTTCATAGCCCCACTCACCCACAAAGCCCACACGCATCATTCGCGCCGGAATGCCCGCCACTGTCGCTTCGCGTACTGCCAAATACGGAAAAGCGCTACTCGAAAGATCGGCTGAGGTGAGTGTGGCGAGCGCTTCTCGTGCTTTAGGTCCTGCAAGATTGACTGCCGCATAGGCTCCGGTGTGATTGACGATGCCACAATCCAGTTTCCACAAAGTGTTCAGTCGCGATAGCTCACGATAAACCGTAGCTGCGCCGGATGTTGTGGTGGTGAAATAAAAATGGTCTTCTGCCAAACGGGCTACCACCCCGTCATCAATGATGACGCCAGACTCATCACACATCACGGCGTAACGGGTCATGCCCACTTTAAGGTTGGCGTATTTTGAAATATAAATACGTTCTAAGAATTCGGCAGCTTGCGGGCCGATTACTTCGAGCTTTCCAAGCGTACCGACATCAATGATGCCCAAGCTTTGACGCACAGCAGCGACCTCTTCGCGAATACATTCGAGTCGCTGTTTGCCCACAACACGGTAATACTCAGGTCGTTGCCACACTCCGGCAGGCATCCATTGCGCACCTAATGCGTCATGGCGTGAATGCAAGGGCGTCCGACGCTCAGGATTGAAACCACGCCCTCCCAGCAATGCCATGGGCACCGGATGGAAGAAAGGGCGTGCTGTCGTGGTGCCAACTTGTTGTGGTTCTTTACCGGTCAGTTTGGCAAGGATGCGCAAGGCATTCATATTGGAATGCTTGCCTTGACTTGGACCCATGCCAACAGTCGAGAATCGTTTGAGAAGCTCGATGTTGTCGAAGCCTTCCTGAATGGCATTTTGGAAGTCTTTTAATTGCAAATCTTCGTCAAAATCAACGAAGTTTTTACCTTCTGGATGCGAGAGGATAGGCCAGGCATGAGTAGGGCAGTCGGTTTCGGCAGCTACTTCAACCAGTGCTGCCGTCCCAAATCCAGCATGAGCGGCGGCGGCACTGCCAGCACGTTTCCCATCATTCAAGCGTGCTTCAAACGTATGTACGCCATTTACACGACCACAGGCGAACACTCCGCTAGGCAACACATCGGGAACAAATTGTTCAAGTGATTTTTCGTAGCGCATTCGTGTGCCTGCTTGATACAGCAGATTGGCTGTCGATGCCCAACCGACACTCATGACGATACCGTCGCAGGCAATGTGTTCAAAGCTCTTTTCATCAGCCTCAGCCGAGGAGGTGAAGCGTGCAATGACGGCGCCACTTAACGCTTTTCCGTGCTTGTCCGGCATGGCTTCTGCAATGCAATAACCTTTGAGGATGCGAATTTTTTTGTCTGCGACTGCAGTCTCTGCTGAATCTTGAGGAGTGACTGCGCGTAGGTCTAGCACTGCTGCCACATCAACTCCATGTTCTGCTAAATCAAGTGCGGCACGATAGCCATCCGCGTTTGCGGTGAGTACCACCACACGCTGCATGGGTTGAATTGCGTATCGGTAAATCAAGCGTTGGGCCGCCGACGCCAACATGATGCCGGGCAGATCATTGTTGCGAAAAACAGCGGGTTGCTCGTAAGCGCCAGTGGCTACTACCACGCTCTTGGCGCGCATTTTGGTGAGTGTGTCACCATCCACTAAGGGCACCCAATGATCGGCGTAGTAACCTGCGGCATAGGTTGCAGTCAGTAGTCGGATACGCGGATTAGCCAACACGTTTGCTAATTGCGTGGCATGCATGGCTTTGCGTGTGGCGTCGGCATTTCTTACATAGCCACCGCTGCCGCCTGCACGGGCATTTTCATCCACGATGACCACATCCGCACCTTGGCTTGCGGCAGCTAGTGCGGCAGCCAGACCGGATGGCCCGGCACCAATAATCAACACATCGCAGAAACCATAGCGCTTGGCAGTGCGATTTCGTGGTGAAGAAAAATCTACTTTCCCAAGACCGGTCAGCGCACGGAACATGCGCTCCCACAGCGGGAAAAGTTGCTTGGTGTGAAATGACTTGTAGTAAAAACCGACCGGCATAAAGCGGGCAAATTTGCCCAAGAAACTGGCTTTGTCAGACGCTAGTCCACCAAAGGTGTTGACTGCGTTGACATTCATGCCGTCTCTCAGTGGCGTGACGTCTGCACGCACATTTGGTTGATCGTCCCACTGGACTAAGCCGTTCACGTCGTGGTTCGCCATCGATAACACGCCTCTGGGGCGATGATATTTGAAGCTACGTCCGATGACCTTAGTGTCGGCTGCCCACAATGCACTGGTCAGTGTGTCACCTAAGTATCCGTGATAGGTTTTTCCTTCAAAGGTGAAGGAGAGCGTTTTACTACGATCTATCCATTCACCGAATATGGGAGGCCGTCTCATGTCTGTGCTCCCTCGTAGAGATAGGTGCGTAACACCAAATCTTTTTCGGTATCTCGTTCGGCGATGAACCAAGTGTTGCTGGCGGTGTGACACCACCATTCCTTTTTGACGCTGGGCGCGCCATTGCGATTGAAGATGTAGTCAGCCCATTCGTTGTCGCTGCAAGTGCTTGGATCCGGCATGGGGCGAATTTCTCCCCAATAGAAAAACTCCGATACTGCGCGCGGGCCATTGATGGGACAGGTCATGATTTTCATCAGTGTTCTCCTAGTGGCCAACCGATGCGGCACCCTTCTCGCCGGTCAGCGAGAAGTTGCGGAAACGGTCCAGAGAAAATCCGTGGATGAGCGGGTGCGCTGCGTCGTTGGCAACGGTGTAGGACATGGTTTTGCCGCACACCGGAGTTGCCTTGAAGCCCCAGGTACCCCAGCCGGAGTCTAGATAAAAACCTTCGACCGGTGTTTTGCCCATGATGGGGGCGAAGTCAGGCGTCATGTCGGCCATGCCTGCCCATTGGCGCATGACTTTGACGTTGGAAAGAAACGGAAACATGTCTAGCATGTGTGAGGAGAGTCCCTCGGCAAAATCCAAAGTTGAGCGTGTTGACTGCACCTCGTACGGATCAAGTGAGGCTCCCATCACTAATTCGCCGCGAGCCGACTGGCTGATGTAAACGTGCAAGCTACCGGATACCAAGATTGGGTCGAGCCAGGGTTTCAGCGGCTCGCTCACCATCGCTTGTAGGGGATGAATGTAAATAGGTGACTTGATGCCGACCATGTCCAAGATGCGGGGGGTAAATCCGGCGACGGCACAAAGCACTTTACCTGTGCTGATGTAACCGCGCGATGTTTGCACGCCGCACACTTTGCCGCTTTGCACATCAATGCCTTGGACTTCTGTCTGCTGGTGAATTTCCACACCACGCATATCTGCGCCGCGTCCATAGCCCCAAGCCACAGCATCGTGGCGAGCCACTGAACCGGGTGCGTGATAAAGCGCACCTAGAATAGGCGCATGCCCACTGCATGAGAGATCAATCATCGGTGCAGCACGTTTAACAAATTGTGCATCCACCACTTCGGAGTTGACCCCGAAATGTTTGTTCACTTCCGCACGCCAACGCATGGTGCGCATAGCGGAATCGGTATGTGCCAGTGTGAAGTGGCCGCGATTGGCGTAGAACAGATTGAGGTCGAAATCCTGAGACAAGTCTTGCCACAGGTGAACCGACTCATCGTAAAACTTAACGCCTTCCGGTGTTAGGTAATTGGAGCGAATGATGGTGGTGTTACGTCCAGTGTTGCCCCCACCGATATAGCCTTTTTCTAGCACAGCAACGTTTGTGATACCGTGATCACGTGCTAAATAATAAGCTGCTGCTAAACCGTGGCCGCCACCACCGATAATCACCACGTCATAATGTTTTTTGAGAGAAGCGTGGTGAGTGAACATCCTCGGTTCGGGATGCTTTTTTGAAACGCCAAATTTCAATAATCGCCAGGGCATGTTTACTCCTTACCGGAACACCACGGTCTTGTTGCCGTGCGTGATGATGCGGTCTTCAAGGTGATATCGCAGTCCGCGTGCCAGTACGGCCTTTTCGATGTCCTTGCCATAACGCACTAGGTCATCGGGTTCGTCAGAGTGGTCAATTCGAATGACATCCTGCTCGATGATTGGACCTTGATCGAGCTCTGCAGTGACGTAATGGCAGGTCGCACCTATTAGCTTGACGCCACGATCAAAGGCTTGGTGATAGGGCTTTGAGCCGACAAAACTTGGCAGGAAACTGTGGTGAATGTTGATGATCTGACCGGGATAACGTTCGCACATCTGCGGCGAAAGTATTTGCATGTAACGTGCTAGCACCATTACGTCGCCACGAGCTTCCTCAAATAGTGCCATCACTTTGCTGTAGGCCTGTTCTTTATTTTCTGGCAGAACAGGAACGTGATGAAACGGAATGCCATGCCACTCCACTACGCCCCGAAAAGTTTCGTGATTTGAAATGACGCAGGGGATTTCTATGTTTAATTCTTGCGCACGCCAACGCGCCAATAAATCGTATAAACAATGTTCTTGTTTTGACACCATGAGCACGACACGTTTTTTGCAAGCACTGTCCGAGATGCTCCACTCCATGCCGAATTGTTGAGCGATAGGTGTGAACAAGTTTTTTAATTTTTCAAGGTCGAAAGGCAGTGAGTCGGCCAAAATTTCCTGCCGCATAAAGAAACTTTTCGCATAGGCATCCGCGTAGTAGTTCGCTTCGGTAATCCATCCGTTATGGGCGGCAATAAACGAACTCACCGACGCAACGATCCCCACACGGTCGGGACAGGAAAGCTTTAAGGTGTAGCGTCTAGCTGATGACAAGGCCAACTCCAATAATTCATGTAAGGAACTAATGATTCACATTGTGCACTATTAGCGCGCAATGGGCAACTTTTTTTCACATAGAGAAATATGCGAGCTAAAATCGCGACTTAACTATTGAGCAGGGGGGAATGCAGTGGCTGAACTAAATAACGGCGAAAACTTAGAACACTATCTGGGGAATACCCTTCGTGAAATTCGCCAGAAGCACGGCTTAACCATTGCTGATGTAGCAAAGTTGGCAGGCATCAGCCGAGGAATGCTTTCAAAAATTGAGAATGCTCAAACGGCAACCAGCCTAGAAACGGTTTCCCGACTGGCAAAAGCGCTAGGCGTTTCCTTGGCGACCTTATTCAGAAATTGTGATGTGCGAGTCGGTAGTGCTCAATTAGTTAAGGATGGCGAAGGCATGGAGGTCGTGCGACGAGGCACTAAGCGTGGTCATACATACCATTTGCTGTCATACGACCAAGGCCCGAAAAAAACCTTTGAGCCTTTCCTGATAACCATTGACCATGAGTCGGAAACGTTTCCCATCTTTGAGCATCCCGGCACAGAATTTATTTATATGCTGGAAGGTTGTATCGAATATCGGCATGGCCAAAACACCTATGTGTTGTCGCCTGGTGATTCGCTGACTTTTGAGGGTGATATTCCGCATGGCCCAGAAAAACTCATTCAATGCCCGATTCGATTCTTAACTGTGTTGATGTACCCAAATGCAACAGAAGGATAATGCACGATGAACATAACGATAGAGCATGCCAAGTTGAGTGATATTAATGTGTTGGTCGAGTTGCTAAATGTTCTGTTTTCAATAGAGCAAGATTTCAGCCCGAATGAAACAGCGCAACGTGACGGCCTGACCTTGTTACTCAACAGCCCGAACCAAGGTCAAATTTTTGTCGCGCGTCACCCACAAGAAGGCATCGTGGGCATGGTGAGTGCGCAACTGGTCATTTCAACTGCTGTGGGGGCACCTTCAGCTTGGATTGAAGATATGGTGGTGCGGGAACCATTTCGCGGGCAAGGGCTTGGCAAAGCGTTATTGGAAAAAGCGCAAGTGTGGTCAAAAGAAAAAGGAGCAAAGCGGGTGCAACTGGTGGCAGATGCAGACAATGCACCGGCACTAAATTATTACAAGCACCTCGAGTGGCAACCAACGCGGCTTTTCGCTTGGAAAAAAATGCTGGCTGATTAGACGGAATTAGCCTCAGCAAAAAAAGTAGTTACCTAGACTACGTGCCCACTCCAGTCGCACCACGAGTGTGCGCCTCCAACAACTTGTGCTTGAACCAAGTGCACGATTTCTTACCAAATTACATAAAGCTTTTCATAAAGTCCGTACCTATTGGCTTTTATGTGCTGGCATACTTAATGCTTATATAGAAACGATGGCTTGTTTCACGTCACCACCTACAAAGTTGTCGAACAAACAAATGGCCTGCGAGAGAGCTCAAAGCGGGAAAATTTGGATGTAACTTTGCACGGTGAGCGCGCTACAAGCAGTTATTTGACGTCTCCTCCCTGGGGCCTCCTGGCCTCATTTCGGGGGCACCGCAAGGTGCCCCCTTTTTTTGCCTGTCATTTGGATAGTCAGATTGTAGGGTAAGCCGAGCGACGTAATTACGATCCAAGCAACTCTTCTAATGCTGCAATATCAGCATGGGTGTCAGGATGGCGGCTACCACCGTGGCGCGCGTTTTCAGGCAAAACAATGATATGGATTTGTGTGCCAGATTCTCCTGTGAGGGTGTAGCTCGGCACGCTTTCCTCATGCCCGCCAACGCGTACTTTCCACTCTCCATCTTCAAATTCAATGTTATTTTTCAAGAGAAATAGCAACACTGCTTTTGTGTCATCGCTGAACAACATGAGATTGATATCAGAATTCTCGCCAGCAGTGCCACTCAGTACAGAGCCGGTTAGGTAAGGGTTGTAGGTTTCAAACAAGCGCATTGCGCTAAGCGCTTCTTCACGTAGCTGGTACAACACATTGGGGTGGCTTTCGTGCTGAAACAGGGCGCGATAACTATGAAGCGCTTCTTCTACCTCTTGATTGCTGGGCAAATGTTGAGTGTCTGCTGCACCCAATTGTTTTGCCGCTTTACGCTTGGCGTAAGCAAAATCGGTGATCCCGCCCTCCGCGATTAAACGTGCAGAAAGATGGGCGAGTTGTTCGCGCATAAGGTCACGACGCATTGGGTGCGGCTTACTCATTATGTAATCTCAATAGCGAACTTTAAAATAACTGATCTTTAACTGCATCAAGCAGGTCAGTGTTCGGATCATCTTCGGCAGTGGGAATATTTTCCTGATAAAAATAATCGGCTCTACCGCCATTAGGATCGCGCTGGCCTTTATCATTAATTCTTACCGTCACCATGTTTTCTGGCATGGTGTATTCCGCTTGCGGCACATCTTTCAGCGCCTTCGCCATGTAGCTTATCCACATTGGTAGAGCGGCACCACCCCCGGTTTCTTTGTCACCCAAGCTTCGAGGCTTGTCGAAGCCGATCCAAGAAATGCCAACTACGGTTGGCTGGAAGCCGCAGAACCAAGCATCCATCGAATCACTTGTTGTCCCCGTTTTGCCAGCGAGATCTTGACGCCCCAAGGACATCGCGCGAGTAGCAGTACCATGACGCACCACGTCTTGCATCATGCTGACCATGGTAAACGCATTACGCACGTCAATGACTTGTTCGGCATTTTCACCAGCCACGATAGCCGCCGCTTCATTGACGATCTTGCCATCTGCATCTTCAATTCTTTGAATAAAATAAGGCGTGATGCGGTAGCCACCGTTAGCAAAAACAGAATAGCCGGTAAGTAATTGCATCGGCGTTACGGAACCGGCGCCTAACGCCATGGTTAAATATGGAGGTGTTTTTTCTTTATCAAAACCAAATTTTGTTACGTAGTCTTGCGCGTACTCAGGGCTGATAGCCTGCAAAATTCGAATTGAAACCAAATTTTTAGATTTCATCAACCCTTGGCGCATGCGCATCGGGCCATCAAAAGTATCATCATAATTTTTGGGTTGCCATGGTACATCGCCAGTTTGAGCAGCATCAAAAACCAAGGGCGCATCATTAATGATAGATGCAGGTGTAAAGCCTTTTTCCAAGGCGGCTGAGTAAATGAATGGCTTAAAACTCGAACCCGGTTGACGCCAAGCCTGAGTGATGTGGTTGAACTGGTTATGGTTGAAGTCGAAGCCACCCACCAACGCATAAATCTGCCCATTGCGTGGGCTCGCTGCAACAAAGGCGGCTTCTACCTGAGGCATTTGCATAATTTGCCAATTACCCTTGTCATTTTTTTGGACACGAATGATCGAGCCAGGACGAATACGTTGATTCAGAGCAAGCTTGTCACTTAGGGCGCGCTGAGCAAATTTCAAACCGTCGCCGGTAATTTCAACAACTAAACCACCCTTGGAATAAGCCTTAACAAATTTTACGTTAGCCTCCACCACGATGGCCGGTAGCAAATCATCTCTATCGCCAATTTCCTGAAGAGTATCTTCTAAAAACTCATCGCTACTGTCTTTACGCAAATCAACAAAACCTTCAGGTCCGCGATAGCCGTGCCGAGTATCGTACTCCAACACGCCGTTACGAACCGCAGCATAGGCCGCCGCTTGATCAGCCTCGCGTATAGTGGTGTAAACATTGAATCCTTTGGTGTAGGTCTCTTCTTGATAGCGCTCATAAACTACTTGCCGCACCATCTCAGCTAAGTAGTCTGCCTTCACTGAAAACTCTTGGTTACCGCGCTTAGCGATCAGCGGCTCAATCTGAGCAACTTCAAATTCAGCATCGGTAATATAGTTCAACTCATGCATGCGTCGCAGCACATACATTTGGCGCAACTTAGCGCGCTTAGGGTTGACTACAGGATTAAATGCCGAGGGTGCTTTGGGCAAGCCTGCCAACATCGCCACTTCTGCAATGCTCAATTTATTCATGTGCTTGCCGAAATATATTTGGCTGGCAGCAGCAAAGCCGTAAGAGCGTTGGCCCAAATAAATTTGGTTAATGTACAGCTGAAGAATTTCATCCTTGCTCAAGTTATGTTCGATTTTGAACGCTAGCAACATCTCATTAAATTTCCGCGTCAGCGTTTTTTCTTTAGATAAAAAGAAATTACGCGCCACCTGCATGGTGATTGTACTTGCACCCTGCCTTGCGCCGCCCGCCGTAAAATTCGACAGAGCCGCACGGATCACGCCGAAATAGTCAACGCCACCATGCTGATAAAAGCGATCGTCCTCAGCTGCGAGAATGGCTTTCTTCATCAAGTCGGGCACTTCTTTGATGGTGACCAATTCACGACGCTCTTCACCAAACTCGCCTAGCAACTTGCCTTCTACACTAAATACGCGAAGGGGTACTTTGGGTTGATAGTCAGTCAGCACCTCAAGCGAGGGTAGCGTTGGGTAAGTCAAGAACAAGGCGAAGGAAAATAACAGGACCGGCAATAACGTTAGTGAAAACGCAATAACGGCGGGAAAGAACCAAGGACGGCTAGTTAAAGCTAAGATTTTTGATTTCATTTGCAGATTATATCGGCTCTACGCCAGCAAAATAAGCCTGATCTGAAAATCCTCGCCTTCCCTTGCTTTTCATTTTTCTTTCCAGTACCGTGCGTCCCTCGCTAGGGGTCTGCCCGATTAATATCTGGAGCAGTGAGATACACCCTTTGAACCTGTACGGATCATGCCGTCGTAGGGAAGCATCTTCTAGGTGCTCCCCGTTAATTTTGGAGCACCACGATGAACGCTAACGCCCCTTTTTTAAATCAGTCTGCGCACGTTGATGCTGCAGCCGTTAAACCGCTACCCAATTCGCGCAAAGTGTATGTGCAGGGCTCACGCCCTGACATCCAAGTGCCAATGCGTGAAATTTCGCAGGACGAAACTCCCGCCAGCATGGGAGCTGAAGTTAACCCACCTGTTTATGTGTACGACTGCTCAGGCCCCTACACTGACCCTGCGGTAAAAATCGACATCCGTTCAGGCCTAGCTGAAATGCGTGCGGGTTGGATTGCAGAGCGTAATGACACTGAAGAGTTGCCGCACCTCACTTCTGAATATGGTCGCCAGCGTCTAAATGACCCTGCCTTGGCAGATATGCGCTTTAACCTCAAGCACACTCCGCGCAAAGCTAAACCGAGCAAGAATGTCACGCAGATGCACTACGCGCGCCAAGGCATCATTACCCCAGAGATGGAATACATCGCTATTCGCGAGAATCAAAAAGTAGATGGCATGAGCGAGATGATGCTGAAGCAACATCCGGGCGAAAACTTCGGCAAGGCGATGCCGAAGAAGATCACACCAGAGTTCGTGCGTGCCGAAGTGGCCGCAGGCCGCGCCGTCATAACTACCAACATCAATCACCCTGAATGTGAGCCGATGATTATCGGCCGTAATTTCTTGGTGAAGATCAACGCCAACATCGGCAACTCTGCGTTGGGTTCAAGTATCCAAGAAGAAGTTGAAAAAATGACTTGGGCGATTCGCTGGGGCGGCGACACGGTAATGGATCTTTCTACCGGTAAAAATATCCACGAAACGCGCGAGTGGATTATTCGCAATTCGCCTGTGCCGATTGGCACTGTGCCCATTTACCAAGCGCTGGAGAAGGTGAACGGCAAAGCCGAAGACCTCACTTGGGAGATTTTCAAAGACACGCTCATCGAGCAAGCCGAGCAAGGCGTGGACTACTTCACAATCCATGCCGGCGTGTTGCTGCGCTACATCCCAATGACCGCAAACCGCATGACTGGAATCGTGTCGCGCGGTGGCTCCATCATGGCGAAGTGGTGCTTGGCGCATCACAAGGAAAACTTCCTCTATACGCACTTCGAAGAGATATGCGAGATCATGAAGGCATATGACGTGACCTTCTCTCTGGGCGACGGCTTACGTCCCGGCTCGATCTACGATGCCAACGACGAAGCGCAACTGGGCGAACTGAAGACGCTTGGCGAACTTACTCAAGTGGCGTGGAAACACGATGTGCAGGTGATGATCGAAGGCCCCGGCCACGTGCCGATGCACATGATCAAAGAGAATATGGACCTGCAATTGAAGTGGTGCCACGAAGCGCCGTTCTACACCCTCGGCCCACTGACCCAAGACATTGCCCCAGGCTATGACCACATCACTAGCGCCATCGGCGCGGCGATGATCGGTTGGTTTGGTACCGCCATGTTGTGCTACGTGACACCGAAGGAGCACTTAGGTTTGCCTAACAAGGCCGACGTAAAGGAAGGAATCATCACGTACAAAATCGCTGCCCACGCTGCCGACCTAGCCAAGGGACATCCGGGCGCACAGGTGCGCGACAACGCAATGAGCAAGGCACGCTTCGAGTTCCGCTGGGAAGACCAGTTTAACCTCGGCCTCGACCCCGATCGTGCACGCGAATTTCACGATGAAACTTTGCCAAAAGAATCCGCAAAGATCGCACACTTCTGCTCAATGTGTGGCCCGCATTTCTGCTCGATGAAAATCTCGCAAGACGTGCGAGACTTCGCCGCCAAGGAAGGCATCGCAGAAGCCGAAGCGCTTGCAAAAGGCATGGAAGCAAAGTCCATCGAGTTCGTTAAGCAAGGCGCGCAGGTTTATCACAAGGCATGATCTTGCAGTGCCGTGAAGGTTGCGGAGCCTGTTGCATTGAGCCTTCTATCACTTCGCCTCTTCCCGGCATGCCGCAAGGCAAACCCGCTGGCGTGAATTGCGCGCAGCTACTGGATAACTTTCGGTGTGCTGTATTTGGCAAGGCGGAGCGCCCCGCCTTCTGTGCTGGCTTACAGCCTTCAACAGAAATGTGCGGCGAATCACGCGAGCATGCATTGCGTTGGCTCAGTGAATTAGAGCGGGCCACCCACCCCTTGTTATAATCACGTCATGCGAACCCGCCCATCTCACGAGCATCACCTCAACATCACTGCCGAATCTCCGTGCATCGGGCATTGCACCACAGTATTAGGTGATGACATATGCCGCAGTTGCCTACGCACTTTCGATGAAATTACACGCTGGGTAGAGATGAGTGATGAGCAACGTCGTCATGTGAATTTACGCATCGCCCTCCTTAAATTACCCATAGACTGAATAAATGGAAATTATTTTATTACTCAAAGCTGCGATCCTTGGTGTCGTTGAAGGCTTAACCGAGTTTTTACCCATTTCCTCCACTGGGCATCTAATTTTGGTAGGTGATTTACTCGACTTTAACGACGAACGCGGTAAGGTGTTCGAGATTGTGATTCAGTTCGCCGCGATATTGGCAGTGTGTTGGGAATATCGTCATAAGCTACTTTCGGTCAGCGCTGGTTTAATACAAAAACAGGAAGCTGCGCAGCGCTTTACCTTTAATTTATTTATCGCATTTTTGCCGCTCGCGATTCTTGGCTTGCTGTTTGGCAAAGCGATCAAGGCGCATCTGTTTGCCCCTGTGCCGGTGGCGCTTGCTTTCATCGTTGGTGGTTTCATCATTTTATGGGCAGAAAAACGTCAGCATACTGAGCACATCGGGAGCGTGGATGATATGCACTGGAAAGATGCTTTGAAGATGGGCTTCGCACAAGCATTGGCACTCATTCCCGGCACCTCTCGTTCAGGTGCCACCATCATTGGCGGTTTGTTCTTTGGTTTGTCACGCAAAGCGGCGACGGAGTTTTCCTTTTTTCTCGCGATCCCTACGCTCACAGCAGCAACGATTTATGAGGTGGTAAAATATCGCCATGACTTTCATGCCGACGACTTGGGCGTGTTCCTGGTCGGTTCGATCGCTTCCTTCATCAGCGCTTTTATTGCCGTGCGCGGATTACTTCGCTATATCAGCCGTCACGACTTCAGCGTGTTTGCGTGGTATCGCATTGCCTTTGGTTTGATCGTGTTGGGAACCTCCTACAGTGGAGTGGTGAGCTGGTCTGCAACGTAGGAAAATGCGAAGGGGGGGCGACCAATTCCTGTGTTTTAGGTTTATGATGGCGAAAATTCCAATCAATTTTTGGCCATGAAACGTATTCATCCCAGCGAGCTTCATCGCAAGATACTCAAGCGGTACATCTACTTGCTCGTTACTTGGACAGCGGTACTTACTGCGCTATTTTTGTGGAGTAGCTATGAAGAAAAACAAACCACCAAGTCCATTGCGGTTTCGATTGCCCGTACCAGTATTTCCAAAGACGTGCTCTTTCGCAAATGGGTTGCTACCCACGGGGGTGTGTATGTTGCTCCGACTGCCACCACACCTTCTAACCCCTATCTTGTTCATCCTGAGCGCGATCTGGTCAGCAAGCAAGGTAAATCTCTTACGCTCCTAAACCCAGCCTATGCCTTGCGTGACTTGCAAGGCATAGTGGCCAAAGACGCGATGATGCAGAGCAACATCACGAGCTTAAACCCGATCAATCCAAATAATCAGCCTGACTCATGGGAAACCGTTGCTTTGCAGCGTTTCGAAAAGGGCGATAAAGAAGTTGTAGAGGTGTTGCATGGTGAGTCCGGAGATCATCTACGCATGATGGCGCCCCTTATGGTTGAGCAGTCCTGCCTGACTTGCCATGCAGCGCAAGGCTATCGTTTAGGTGATATTCGTGGCGGCATCAGTTCAACAATTTCCATGGCCACTTTTTATGCAGATGAGCATCAGCGGATTGCAGTTCAACAAATGTTGCACTCCATTATTTGGATAGTGGGCTTAATTGGGGGTGCTGCGTTTTACCGCCGCGAACGCAATCTTCTCAACGAACAGCAATCCGCTGTCATACGCTTACGCCGCTATAAAGAAATTGTTGACCACCAGCGCGATGGCTTTTGGGATGTCGATAAAGACGGCTATTTGCGCGAGGTTAATCAGGCGTATGCCGACATGATTGGTTATACGCCAGAAGAATTAACCAAGATGCACATTAGTCAGCTTGATGCGATTGATGATGAGCTTCTCGTTAAAGAGCGCATCGACAAAATCGTTAAAGCAGGTGGGCTCACATTTGAAACCCAGCATCGCCATAAAGATGGACACTTGATTAATATAGAAGCATCAACTGTTTTTATGCCTGAAACAGGCAATTTGTATGGGTTTTGTCGCGATATTTCTGAACGCAAAAAATCTGAAGAAGAAATTAGACGCGTCGCGTTTTATGATCCTCTCACCGGTTTGGCTAATCGTCGTTTAATGACGGATCGTATGTCGCAACATATAGCGCTTGCTCGAAGGACAAACGAATTAGTGGCTGTCTGCATGATTGACCTTGACGGTTTCAAACAAGTGAACGATCAAATGGGTCACAAAGCAGGCGATATATTACTTATTGAAGTGGCTAGGCGCTTGCAAAACACTTTGCGGCACTCGGATACCGCTTCACGCTTTGGCGGTGATGAATTCGCTTTAACCTTAGGCGGCTTTAAAAAAATAAGTGAATGTGAACAGTCTCTGTCGCGCATCATCGTTGCACTTGCGGTGCCTTATCAGGTGAATGGGCAAATCGCTCATGTCACCGGCAGTATCGGCGCAACGATTTTCCCCAATGATGGCGGTACACCTGACCTACTACTGCGCCATGCGGATCAAGCGATGTACGAAGCCAAGCAGGCGGGTAAAAATTGCTATCGCTTGTTTAACCCGAGCCATCAAGCACAGCAGCAATCCAACCAAGCCACGCTACAAAAAATTGGCAAGGCGCTAGGGGCTGGTCAATTTGTTTTGCATTACCAACCTCAAGTCGACTGCAAGCAAGGAAAAGTAGTGGGCGTTGAAGCGTTGATTCGTTGGAATCACCCAATACTTGGTGTGCTGTCGCCGTCAGAATTTATTCCGCTGTTAGAGCACGACGACTTAATCATTACGATGGGTGAATGGGTGACACGTGAAGCTTTGCGACAGCTGAAAGAGTGGCGTAAAGCTGGGTTAGATTTGTCGATTGGTATCAATATCGCTGCGCGCCAACTACATCAGAATAATTTCGTTTCTCGTCTAGCTGAATTACTGTCGGGCTATGACTTAGAAACAATCAATCACTTGACGATCGAAGTGGTTGAAACTGCAGCGCTAGAAGATATCAATCTTGTTTCAGATGCCGTGCAGCGTTGCCGCGAATTGGGAGTTAGTGTGGCAATTGATGATTTTGGCACAGGCTATTCTTCACTGACTCACTTGAAGCATCTGCATGTAGATGAGCTCAAAATCGACAGGAGTTTTGTATTGGGCATGTTGCAAAATCCGGAAGATATGGCCATCGTGAATGGTGTGATTGGCTTAGCTTCTTCGTTTAAGCATAGGGTGATTGCCGAGGGTGCAGAATCCATTGACCAGATTTTAATGCTCATGGAGCTTGGCTGCGATGTGATTCAGGGTTATGTGATTGCCCGCCCCATGCCGCCGTGCGAAATGGTGGCTTGGGTGAATAAATTTGCGCCCGATCCGTTGTGGCAGCTTTCTAATGCGCAGCGCCCTTCTCGCGATTATTTTGAATTGCTACTGGCAGAAACCAATCATCGGCATTGGATTAAAAGCCAAATAGAAAATCATCTCACGACAGAAGTGGAGTGCACACCAAGTTCATTTTTAGACTTTGAGCAGTGCCAATTGGGCCGTTGGTATAACGGTGCAGGCAAGCGTCAATTTGGTAAAGAGCTTTTATTCCAGTCTATTGAGCCACTTCATAAACGTATTCATCAAACCGCACTAAAACTTTGCGAACATCAGCGCGCGGGAAATGCTGCCGAAGTGGCAGCTAGTAATGAAATTTTAACGTTACAAAGTGATGAGATGGACATGCTGCTTGCGCAATTACGAGCAACTTTGGTAGATCAATATTTATTGATTAATTCAACAGGTAAGGAGTCTTAAACATGGTGGGTCATGAGCTAATTGTTTGGAATGATGAGCTGGTAACGGGGATTAGCGAGATTGATGAGCAACATCGTATCTTGGTTAATAGCATCAACGAAGCGAATACTCGCTTGAGTAATACACAGGTTAATGCGGAGATCTTAGAGAAGATCACGCAGGATTTATTGAGCTATGCGCTCTACCACTTCGAAACTGAAGAGGAGCTCATGCAAAAATATAATTATGCAGAGTCGCAGGGCGATGATTCTGAGCTCCACCAGCGCCAGCATCGTGAATTTTCCGCGACCGTTGTTTCGGTACGCGACGGAATCAAAATGGGCAAATTGATTTCACGTGAAGACTTGTTGACCTTTTTGAATGGTTGGCTGATTAACCATATTCTCAATACCGACAAAAAGTTGGGCGAATTTATCAAGATGAAAAGAGCATAATAAATGTCTGTGATCCGCTATAAATTTGTAATACTGGCCATTCTTTTATTTTCTGCTGTCCTTGCAACCACCGCTTGCACTAAGCAGACATTACCAGCCATGGAGAGCAGTAAAGTGACCGAACTTATCAAAAACGACATCAAGGTGGGCGAGGGCAAAGAAGCCGTTGCGGGTCAACAAGTGAAGGTGCATTACACCGGATGGTTGTTTGATGAAGCCGCACCGGAAAATAAAGGCAAAAAATTTGATAGCTCGCTTGATCGTAAAGATCCGTTCGATTTTTCACTTGGCGCGGGCGATGTGATTAAGGGCTGGGACGAAGGCGTGCAAGGGATGAGAGTCGGTGGCTTGCGGACATTGATCATCCCTGCAAACAAGGGTTATGGTTCTCGCGGTGCAGGTGGTGTGATACCGCCTAATGCAACGCTCGTATTTGATGTGGAACTGCTCGGGGTTAAATAGCTTCAACTGCAAGTGTTGTAAATAAAAGTGGCAGCTTAGGCTGTCATTTTTATTTACATGTCACTATTCTCGATTGTTTTTTAGGGTGAACAGAACAAGCGGTCTGAAGTAACGTAAAATCCATAAATGATGTTTACTCTATGAGGGCGCAAAATGTTTCAAATACGAGTTCACGGGCGCGGCGGTCAAGGCGTGGTTACTGCGACTGAAATGTTGTCTGTCGCGGCATTTGAAGAGGGGCGTCATGCGCAGGCCTTCCCAAGCTTTGGTTCAGAGCGCACTGGGGCGCCGGTGGTGGCTTTTTGTCGCATCGACGATAAAGAGATTCGTTTACGCGAACCCATCATGGAGCCGGATGCGCTGATCATCCAAGACCCTACGCTCCTGCATCAGATCGACGTGTTTGCCGGCTTGAGATCAGATGGCTATGTGTTGCTCAATACGCATCACACTTTTGAAGAACTAGGTTTGGCTGACATTCTCAAGGGCCGTAAAGCTGAACGCTTCTGCACCCTGCCGGCCAATGAAATTGGCAAAAAACATATCGGCCGCCCTATTCCCAATGTACCGCTCATCGCTGGCTTTGCCGCACTGTCAGGCATGTTCAAGTTGGAATCGGTGGTGCTGGCGATCAACGAAAAATTCTCTGGCAAAATTGCCGAGGGCAATATCGCCGCTGCCACTGAAGCCTATCAATTAGTTAAAGATAAAATGAAGGAGCATGCAAATGCTTAAGCAAATGGAAGGTTCCAAGGCCGTCGCCGAGGCCGTAGGCTTATGCCGTCCCGAAGTGATTTGC
>JFJP01001980.1_pt1 | contig 21877 bp, 19 predicted proteins | sample 431651 | NCBI WGS metagenome assembly JFJP01 (sample SAMN02602958, study PRJNA72255) | Microbial mat metagenome, whole genome shotgun sequencing project. | biome: fresh water; feature: sink hole; material: water; isolation source: purple microbial (photo- and chemosynthetic) mats found in...
GCAAGACCCAGGCGGACACCGGCGACAGGAAACAGGGCTTCTGGGGCGGGAGTGGTGAAGTTTACAGGCATTGTTTTAACCTCTTTTAACGTGCCCCGCAGGAAATACCCTTGGGGTGCAGAGACCGCAGAGGCGCAGAGAACGCGGAGTTTTGATTGTTTCTCTCTGCGCCCTTTGCGCCTCTGCGAACTCTGCGTTAAATGCGTTTGGTTTTTAACTTAACTTGCCGTGGCAATGCTTGTACTTCTTTCCCGAACCGCAGGGACAGGGGTCGTTGCGCCCCACCTTCGGCCCGGCGTGGATGGGCTGAATCCCTGACGGATTCTCATCGTCGCTCGACCCAAGCACTTCGTCGTAACCGGCATGGTGATACTGCACGTTCTGCACTTCGGCACGCGGTGCGGTTTCTTCGACTTCTTCGGCACGCACCTGGACGGTCATCAGCAGACGCGTCACTTCAACGCGCACGCTGTCGAGTAGCGTCTCGAACAACTCGAAGGCTTCGCGCTTGTATTCCTGTTTCGGGTTCTTCTGCGCGTAGCCGCGCAGGTGGATGCCCTGGCGCAGGTGATCAAGTGCAGCCAGATGCTCGCGCCAATGCGTATCCAGATTCTGCAGCATGACATTGCGCTCGAACTGATGGAAGCTCTCGCTACCCACCAGCTCGACCTTGCTCGAATAGGCGGCATCGGCTTGTTCAATGATGCGTCTGAGCATCGGCTCATCGCCCAGTGTCGGCTCGGTCTTGAACCACTCGACGATCGGCAGTTGCAATTGCAGTTCGGAAGCCAGTTCCTTCTCCAGCGCCGGCAGTTCCCATTGCTCTTCGACGCTATCCTCCGGAACAAAACGCCGGAACGTATCGTACAGGACGCCCTGACGCATGGCGGTAATGGTTTCCGAAATATCATCGGTTTCCAGCAGTTCGTTGCGCTGCGAATAAATGACCTTGCGCTGGTCGTTGGCCACGTCGTCGTATTCAAGCAGTTGCTTGCGGATATCGAAGTTGCGGCTTTCGACCTTGCGTTGCGCCGATTCAAGCGAGCGCGAGACGAGCGGATGCTCGATCGCTTCGCCTTCCGGCATCTTCAGGCGCTCCATGATCGACTTCAGACGCTCGCCGGCAAATATGCGCAGCAGCGAATCGTCCAGCGCCAGATAGAATCGCGATGAACCGGGGTCGCCCTGACGACCGGAACGGCCGCGCAACTGGTTGTCGATGCGCCGCGATTCATGGCGCTCGGAACCGATGATATGCAGGCCACCGGACGCCACCACCTGGTTGTGCAATTTCTGCCAGTCGTCGCGCATGGACGCAATACGCGCTTCCCTATCGGCCGTTGCCATCGCTTCGTCGTTGCTAACGGCTGAAATGGCTTTGTCCGGATTGCCGCCGAGCACGATATCGGTACCGCGACCGGCCATGTTGGTGGCAATGGTGATCATCCCCGGGCGACCGGCCTGAATCACGATCTCGGCTTCGCGCGCGTGCTGCTTGGCGTTGAGCACCTGGTGCGGCAACTTCTCCTTGTCGAGCAACGTCGACAGGATTTCCGAGTTCTCGATCGACGTGGTGCCGACCAGTACCGGCTGCCCGCGCTCGCGGCAGGCACGAATGTCGGTAATGATGGCCGCGTATTTTTCCTCGGCGGTACGGAAGATCTGGTCGTTGTTATCGACCCGGATCATCGGCACATTGGTCGGAATGACCACCGTCTCAAGGCCGTAGATCTGCTGGAATTCGTAAGCTTCGGTATCGGCCGTACCGGTCATCCCGGCCAGTTTGCCGTACATGCGGAAATAATTCTGGAAGGTGATCGAGGCCAGGGTCTGGTTCTCGTTCTGGATGGCCACACCTTCCTTGGCTTCGACCGCCTGGTGCAGGCCATCCGACCAGCGGCGACCGGACATCAGGCGCCCGGTAAATTCATCGACGATGATCACTTCGCCGTTCTGCACCACGTACTGCTGATCCTTGAGGAACAGGGTATGCGCACGCAGGGCGGCATAGAGGTGATGGATGAGCAGGATGTTAGAGGCGTCGTACAGACTGCCACCGGCGGGAAGCAGGCCGACGCGGGCGAGAATCTCTTCGGCGTGTTCGTGCCCGGCCTCGCTCATCAGAACCTGATGGCCCTTTTCGTCAACCCAGTAATCGCCCGGGCCGTCTTCTTCCAGGCAGCGCTCAAGCATCGGCGCGACCTGGTTCATGCGCACGTAAAGGTCGGTGTGATCCTCGGCCTGACCGGAAATGATCAGCGGCGTCCGCGCTTCGTCGATCAGGATCGAATCGACCTCATCGACAATGGCGTAGGAGAGCTTGCGCTGTACGCGTTCACTCGACGCATACACCATGTTGTCGCGCAGGTAGTCGAAACCGAACTCGTTGTTAGTACCGTAGGTGATATCGGCCGCATAGGCAGCCTGCTTGGCGTCGTGCTCCATCTGCGACAGATTGACGCCGACCGAAAGCCCGAGAAAACGGTGCAGACGCCCCATCCACTCGGCATCGCGACTGGCCAGATAATCGTTGACGGTGATGATATGCACCCCGTTGCCAGCCAGTGCATTGAGGTAGGCAGGCAGCGTGGCCACCAGCGTCTTGCCTTCACCCGTGCGCATTTCGGCAATCTTGCCGTTGTGCAGCACCATGCCGCCAACCAGTTGCACGTCGAAGTGGCGCATGCCCAGCGCCCGGATTCCGGCCTCGCGGACTACCGCAAAGGCTTCCGGCAACAGCGCATCGAGCGTTTCCCCCTGGGCTACGCGCGTCTTGAACTCATCGGTCTTAGCCCGCAGTTCAGCGTCGGAAAGCGCATGGATGCCGGCCTCCAGTGCATTGATCTGGCGCACAACCAGCGAGTACTGTTTAATCAGCCGATCATTTCGACTGCCGAAAATCTTCTTGAGTAGGCCGGAAATCATTATAAGAATAGTTGGAGCGCGTAAAAGGAAGCGATTCTATCACGCGCCGGCAGCGCGACGCTTCTTCCTCAGAGTCACCTCGGCAATTGCACCGGGATTTCTTAACGCGGCGCCTTGAACGTTGCCGTGGCCCGCGAGTTCCTCGGAGCAGCCACTGTCCGGGCAGGCGGCATAGCCGGTTTCGTCACGCCTGGAGCATTCAGTGCCAGTTGGGTTCCCTGCTGCAAAAACCGCGCCGGATTCTGCGCTACGCCCTTGAAGCGCACTTCAAAGTGCAGGTGCGGTCCGGTCGATCGACCGGTATTGCCACTGGCGGCTATCTCCTGTCCACGCTTGACGATCTGCCCGAGCTTGACATTGATCTTCGAGAGATGTGCATAACGCGAGGAGAAGTCGTTACCATGATCGATTTCGATCATGTTGCCGTATTGCGGATGATGTTCGGCAATCATCACCACCCCGCCGGCAGAGGCAATGACCCGCGTTCCCGTATCGGCGACAAAGTCGATGCCTTCATGCATGGCGCCGACACCGGCGATCGGGTCGAGCCGGCGGCCAAAGGTCGAACCCACATGATTGGCAGTGATCGGCACAATCGTCGGCAACAGGGTGGTTTTGATGCGCCGCTCCATGAGCTGCGACTCAAGCGCAGTCAGGCTGTCGCTGCGTTGCTCGACAATCTCGGACAGCCGGTCAATTTCGCGTTGCAATTCATTGACCGAAAACGGCTGCGACGGATTGATCAGCGGCCCGCCCTGCCCGCCCTTGCCGATACCCTCGTTTTTGGGAATAGTGATGCCGGTGTGCTTTGAAACCCGGTCACCGAGCGAATCCAGACGCATCAGTTGCGCCTGCATCTCGCCCAGCTTGACGGCCATCAATGAAACGTTATCGCGTACATACTCTTCGGTCTTGCGATTCTGGATCTGCTGCACCGACGCCACCAGCTCTGCGGCAAAAGGCATGTTGAAACGCACGCCAATCCAGGAAAACAGGAACGAGGTGGCAAAAGCCAGAAAAACGAAACCGCCCACGACCGCCATCAGCAGCCGCGGCGTGATATTCATTGTCTTGGCGGTTGCCAGACGATTGGATACGAGAATAATATGCAAGATATCTCTCCTTGACCTTCCCGATGCAAAATTCCCTCGAAACCTATCTTGAAGCCGCCGATGGTGCCGGCAAGGTGCTGGCACACGCCCGGCTGCTGATCAAACTGACGCATCTCTATCAGAAGATTGCGCCGGCCCATCTGGGCCAGGCCAGCCATCTGGCCAATTACAAATCAGGAATTATTGTTATTCACGCCGTCAATGCTGCAGTCGCGGCCAAGTTGCGCCAGTTGGCGCCGACGCTGGCCGCCGGTTTTTCTAAAAGGGGAATTGAGTGTAACGGTGTTCAGGTCAAAGTGCAAGCCCGTGAAAGCGGAACGCAATCAAGCACTTCCACGCCAAAGCCCTTGAGTTCAAGAACCAGCCGGGAACTCGAAGGGCTGCGCGACTCACTGCCCTGCTCGCCGTTGCGCGCGGCGCTGGAGACCTTGCTGACGCGCGCGGCTAAACAGGAATGATGGCCACCCGCTCAAGAATCAGCAGGGCAAAAACGATGAGCGCGACAATCAGCGACAATCAGCGCGTAGCGGAAAAGACGCCACGAGAACTGCAGATACTTCGCATTCCGGGTCAGCAGAAAGGCCGCCACACCGCCGGCGACGGAAATTCCCGTCAATACAGCCAATAAACGTAATAACCACATCGCTTGGCCCTCATCCCCGGCCCCTCTCCCGCGGGGAGAGGGGAGGTTTCAGCGTCGCTCGCACGACTTCCACATTTAAGTAGCCGGCAAGGCCAGCCAGAGGGAAATAGCCTGCGGCGCCAGGGCCTGATCTTCGAACGAGACATATTCCCAGGCCTCCGGGCTGGCCAGCAACTCACGCGCCAGCGCATTGTTCAGCGCATGACCCGACTTGTGTGCCGTAAAGGAAGCCAGCAGCGGATGGCCGAGCAGATAGAGATCGCCGATCGCGTCGAGCACCTTGTGCTTGACGAACTCGTCGCTGTAGCGCAAGCCATCGCCGTTCAGCACCCGGTACTCGTCAAGGACTACGGCGTTATCCAGCCCGCCGCCCTGCGCCAGGCCATTCTCGCGCAGCCACTCGACTTCCTGCATGAAACCAAAGGTACGCGCACGCGCCACTTCGCGGGCATAGGAATGCTCGGCAAAATCGATGGTCACCTGCTGCCCGGTCCGGTCAATCGCCGGATGATTGAAAACAATGGAAAAGCTCAGGCGAAAACCTTCGTAGGGCTCGAAACGCGCCCATTTGTCGCTCTCGCGGACTTCAATCAGACGCTTGACACGGATGAACTTTTTGGCCACCGGCTGCTCTTCAATGCCGGCAGATTGAATCAGAAAGACGAAAGGAGAAGCCGAACCATCAAGGATTGGCAGTTCGGCGGCGTCCAGGTCAACAAAAGCGTTATCTATGCCCAGACCGGCAAAGGCCGACATCAGGTGTTCAATCGTCCCCACCTTGACGCCATTGCGCTCAAGACACGAGCACATGCGCGTATCACCGATCATCAGCGCTGACGCCGGCAGATCGACGACCGGATCAAGATCGACACGGCGGAAGACGATTCCCGTATCGGGTGCCGCCGGACGCATGGCCATATTGACCTTGACCCCCGAATGCAAGCCAACACCGGAAGCGCGGATCAGCGATTTGAGCGTACGCTGTTTGAGCATGTGACTGAAAAAATAGGGAATTGACGAATTGTAGCACAACAGATGCCGGCCACAATCCGACCAATTCCCCCGAACAGAGGAATTACTGCAAAATCACCAGCGTTACGGCGCAGCTCATGTTTGCCGCATGAGCCAGCGCCACCGGCTATCAGTCCGCCTGCTTTCTCAGGAAAGCCGGTATGTCATAGCGATCGACGCCGCTATTGGCCAAGGCCTCGACGGTCGCACTGCGCCCTTTGCGGACAACAGCCGGAATTGCGTCAAGCTGGCTGTAGTCGATGCCCGGGTTGCTCCCCTGGGCATAACCGCCATCGGTACCGGTGGCCTGCATGACCGGGGTATTGATCACCTCGAACGGTTGCCGTCTGGCCTGCGCCTGACCGAGACCGGTGGCCACCACGGTAACGCGGATTTCTTCGCCCATGCTTTCGTCGTAGACCGCGCCGAAGATGATATGCGCGTCCTCGGCAGCGAATTCGCGGACGGTATTCATCACTTCGTTCACTTCCTTCATCTTCAGGCCGCGCGTCGAGGTGATGTTCACCAGCACGCCCTTGGCGCCGGAAAGATTGATGCCTTCGAGTAATGGCGAAGCCACCGCCTGCTCGGCGGCGATGCGCGCACGATCAACGCCGGAGGCATTGGCCGAACCCATCATGGCCATGCCCATTTCACCCATCACGGTACGCACGTCTTCGAAGTCGACGTTGACCAGACCCGGGAAATTGATGATCTCGGCGATGCCGCCGACGGCGTTGCGCAGAACGTTATCCGCCGCCTTGAACGCCTCGTCCATCGAAATATCGTCACCGAGAACGTCCATCAGCTTGTCGTTGAGAATGACGATCAGCGAATCGACATGTTTCTGCAACTCGGCAATTCCGGTCTCGGCCACCTTCAGCCGCTTGCCTTCGAAGCCGAAGGGTTTGGTCACCACGGCCACGGTCAGGATGCCGAGTTCGCGAGCCACTTCGGCAACGATAGGCGCCGCACCGGTACCCGTGCCGCCGCCCATACCGGCGGTGATGAAGACCATATGTGCGCCTTTCAGCGCTTCGGCAATATGCTCGCGCTCCTCGACCGCCGCATTGCGCCCGACCTCCGGCTTGGCACCTGCGCCCAGACCGGTCTTGCCCAGACGCACCTTCTTGTGGGCAACGGAGCGCTTGAGCGCCTGAGCGTCGGTGTTCGCGGCAACGAACTCGACCCCCATCACACCCTCGCGAATCATGTGATCAACCGCATTGCCTCCGGCTCCGCCAACGCCGATCACCTTGATGACCGTACCCCAGTCGCTGCCCGTTTCTTCCTTCTCGATGATTTCAAACATTGCTCTCTCCTCTGCTAAAAACCGGTTAAATTGATCAGAAATTCTTTTCAAACCAGGACTTCATGCGCCCGAACAGTTGCTTGACATCGCGTGTTTCGCGCACTTTCAGGCCACGTTTTCTTTGCGTCTGCGCTTCCAGCAGCAGACCGCAAGCCGTCGCGAATCGCGGGTTCTGCACCACATCGGCCAGGGCTCCCGTGTATTTCGGTATGCCCAGCCGCACCGGCATATGAAAAACTTCCTCGCCAAGCTCGATCATTCCCGGCATCACCGACGAACCGCCGGTCAGCACGATGCCGGAAGACAGCACTTCCTCGAAACCGGAGCGGCGCAGTTCGGCCTGGATCAGCTCGAACAGCTCTTCGACACGCGGCTGGATCACGTCGGCCAGCGCCCGGCGCGACAGCTTGCGCGTCGGCCGGTCATCGACGCCGGCGACATCGAGCACGTCCTCGGGATCAGCCAGCTCGGACAGGGCGCAACCGAACTTGCGCTTGATGTCTTCCGCTTCGCGCGTCGGCGTGCGCAGCGCCATGGCAATGTCATTGGTAATCTGATCGCCGGCAATCGGAATCACCGACGTATGGCGAATCGCGCCCTGTGTCCAGATCGCCAGATCTGTCGTGCCGCCACCGATGTCGATGAGGCAGATGCCGAGATCCTTCTCGTCCTCCGAAAGGACGGCATAGCTCGAGGCCAGTGGCTGCAGCACCAGATCATTCACTTCCAGGCCACAGCGGCGTACGCATTTGACGATGTTTTGCGCCGCCGAAACCGCGCCGGTGACGATATGCACCTTGACCTCGAGGCGGAAACCGCTCATTCCGATCGGCTCGCGAATTCCATCCTGATCGTCGATGATGAATTCCTGCGTCAGGATGTGCAGGATCTCCTGATCGGCCGGAATCGGCATGGCGCGCGCCGTTTCAATGACGCGCTCGACGTCCATCGGCGTGACTTCTTTTTCCTTGATCGCCACCATGCCGTTCGAATTAAAGCTCTTGATGTGACTGCCGGCGATCCCGGTATATACATCCCTGACCTTGCAGTCGGCCATCAGCTCGACTTCCTGCAGCACGCGCGAAATGGTCGCTACGGTGTCCTCGATATTGACGACGACGCCTTTCTTCAGCCCCCTGGAATCCTGCGACCCCATGCCGATGATGTTCAACCGACCCTCCGGACTCACTTCGGCCACCAGCGCCACGACCTTTGTCGTGCCGATATCGAGCCCGACGATGATTTCCTTGTTATCCCTGCTCATGGTTTCCCTTTGCTCTCAGTTGCAGTTACTGCGGCCAGCGCATTGACACGCAGTGCAAAACCATTCGGATAGCGCATATCCACAACACCGGGTCGCTGTCTGGCGGCCGTCAGCACGCTCGGGTAATACTCGACGAAACGTTCCAGTCTCTGACGTACCGGTGCTTTCGCTTGCTGCCGCCCGAGTTCGACGATCATTCCGTCGTCCAGGCGGAACTGCACGGCCAGACGCGGCGAAACATTGAGTACGCGGGGTATCCGGCCGAGCGGCCTGAGTATTTCCTCGGCCTGCTGGTAGTAGGCGAGCATTTCCGGCGCTAGTCCCGGCGGGCCGAGAAGTACGGGCATTGGCGCGCTCGGCTGCACACTCATGACAGCGGGGAAAACCTCGCCGTAGGAATTCACCAGATGACCCGTCGCCTGCCCCCAGAAGGCCACCGGCACATGCTCTTCGAGACTCACTTCGATGCGGGATGGCCACTGCCGCCGCACTTCGGCACGGCGCACCCAGGGCAACTTTTCCAGCGACTGGCGCAAGGCATCCAGGTTGACACTGAAAAAATTTCCGCGCAGCCGGCCGGCGAGCGAGCGCTCCAGCTCGCCGCGCCGGACTTCCCGCAACTCGTGGGTAACGACCACTTCGCGCAATGGAAACAGGGGCAGGCGCGCGCCCCATACCACACCCGCCACAAGCAATGCGGCTACCGCTGCCACAAGGAGCAGGTCGGAAACGGCCGTCATCAACTGCGGTTTGTTCCACATTGTTCATCCCAGCGTAGCCAGTGCCAGTACGCGCAGCACCAGTTCGTCGTAGGAAATTCCGGCCACTCGAGCCGACATCGGCACCAGCGAGTGATCGGTCATCCCCGGCGAGGTATTTACTTCGAGAAAATAGGCCTCACCCTGCTTGTCCATCAGGAAATCGACCCGCCCCCAGCCACGGCAACCCAGCACGCGGAACGCTTCGAGCGCCTGCGCGCGCAGTTCCTGTTCGCGCGCTTCGGGCAAGCCGCAGGGGCAGTGGTAGGCCGTGTCATTGCGCAGATACTTCGCTTCGTAGTCATAGAATTCAGTCGCCGGTTCAATCCTGATGATCGGCAGCGCCTGCTCACCAAGAATGGCGACGGTGTATTCGCCACCGAGAATGCCGCGCTCGGCAAGTACCAGCGCATCGTGCTTCACCGCCATGTGATAAGCCGATTTCAATTCACCGGCCCGCTTGACCATCGAAATGCCAATCGATGAGCCTTCGCAGTCCGGTTTGACGAAAAGCGGCAGTCCAAGCTGTTTTTCAACCGCGTCGAAATCGCTGTCCGCATCGAGCATGACAAACTCGGGGATAGGAAGGCCAACCGCGCGCCACAACAGTTTGGTGCGCCACTTGTCCATACCCACAGCCGAGGCCATCACCCCGCTCCCCGTATAAGGGATACCCATCAGCTCAAGCGCGCCCTGAATCGTTCCATCCTCGCCATGACGGCCATGCAGGGCAATGAAGGCCCGATCGAAACCGGCCAGTTCATCGAGTTTGCACTCGGCCGGATCAAAGGGATGGGCGTCGACATCCTGCCGCCGCAGAGCCGCCAGGACGCGCGTCCCGCTGTTCAGCGACACTTCGCGTTCGGCGGATTTTCCGCCGAGGAGAACCGCCACTTTTCCGAAATCATTCATTGTCATAACCCTATAACCGCTCTCAACGCAGAGAGCGCAGAAGCGCAGAGAACACCGAGATTTATGAATGGTTTTCTCTGCGCCCTCTGCGCCTCAGCGTACTCTGCGTCGAAAGAGGTTCTGCTCATTTCAAACCTGCACCAGTTTGCCGGGAACGCCGCCGATCGAGCCGGCCCCCATCGTGATCACCACGTCGCCGTCACACGCCGTATCCAGAATGGCTTGCGCCATGTCGGCGATGTTTTCTACAAAAACCGGTTCGATCCTGCCTGCCACACGCAGTGCCCGCGCCAGCGAACGGCCATCGGCGGCAACAATCGGCGCTTCACCGGCGGCATACACTTCGGCCAGTACCAGCGCATCGACACCGCTTAACACGCTGACAAAATCTTCGAAACAGTCGCGCGTACGCGTGTAACGGTGCGGCTGGAAGGCCAGCATCAGGCGTCGCCCAGGGAAAGCCCCACGGGCAGCGGCAATGGTCGCCTTCATTTCAGCCGGATGATGGCCGTAGTCGTCGACCAGTGTGAACTGCCCGCCACCGGCAATCGGCACCTCGCCGCAGCGCTGAAAACGCCGTCCAACGCCCTTGAATTCGGCTAACGCCTTGATGATGGAGGCGTCGGAGACACCCACTTCGCTGGCCACGGCAATGGCCGCCAGCGCGTTCAGCACATTGTGCAGGCCCGGCAGGTTGAGCGTCACCGGAAATCGGCTGATGCAGCCGTTGACCCGTACACAGTCGAAACGCATTAGTCCATCCGCCGCCACGACGTTCTCGGCGCGAACATTGGCCGCTGCATCAAGGCCATAGCTCACAATCTGCTTGCTAACCTGCGGCATGATTTCGCGCACATTGGCATCGTCGGCGCACAACACGGCGACACCGTAAAACGGCAGACGCTGCAGGAAATCGACGAAAGCCTGCTTGAGGCGACCGAAGTCATGGCCGTAGGTTTCCATGTGATCGGCGTCAATGTTGGTCACGATCGAAATGACCGGCGACAGGAACAGGAAAGAGGCATCCGATTCGTCGGCCTCGGCCACGAGAAAATCGCCCGAACCAAGGCGGGCATTGGCACCGGCGGCATTAAGCCGGCCCCCGATGACGAAGGTCGGATCCATGCCGCCTTCCGCCAGAATCGAGGCCACCAGGCTGGTCGTCGTCGTCTTGCCGTGGGTACCGGCGATGGCGATGCCCTGCTTGAGCCGCATCAGTTCAGCCAGCATCTGCGCCCGCGGGACGATCGGCACCTTGCGCGCACGCGCCGCAACGACTTCCGGGTTATCGGCCTTGACCGCCGTTGACACCACCACCGCATCGGCAGCGCCCACATTCTCGCCGGCATGCCCGGTCGTGATTTTTATTCCCAGCCCGGCCAGACGCCTGGTCGTCGCGTTATCGGCGAGATCGGAACCGCTGACGCCGAAGCCCAGATTGGACAGTACCTCGGCAATCCCGCTCATTCCCGAACCGCCGATACCGACGAAATGGATGTTTTTGACTTTATGTTTCATGGCACAAGTTCCTCGCATACCCGGGCGACCTCGGCGGCCGCATCCGGCTTGGCCAGGGCGCGCGCCCTCTCGGCCATCTGCAGCAGCTGACCGCGGGTGTAATTGCGCATCAGGCTGATTGATTCGGGAGTCATTTCGTTCTGCGGCAGCAGAATCGCCCCGCCGGCAGAAGATAGAAACTTCGCATTGAATGTCTGATGATCATCGACCGCATGCGGGAAAGGCACCAGAATGCTCGCCACACCAGCCGCCGCCAGTTCGGCTACAGTCAATGCGCCGGCCCGGCACAGGACCAGATCGGCCCATTCGTACGCCCCGGCCATATCGTCGATGAAAGCCACGCAGTTCGCCTGCACCCCTGCAGCGGCATAGTTTGCTTCAAGTTGCTCAAGGTGCTTCTCGCCGGCCTGATGCACCACCAGAGGGCGTTCCTCCTCGGCGAGAAGACCCAGACCCTTCGGTACCATCTCGTTGATCGCCGCCGCACCCAGGCTCCCGCCAAGGATCAGCAGGCGGAGTGGCGGCTGGCGGTCGGCGAAGCGTTCCGCGGGCACGGCCATCTGGGCTATCTCCGGACGCACCGGATTGCCCACCCATTTACTTTTCGCCAGGGCATTCGGAAAACCGCAGACGACCCGGTTGGCGACTTTGGCCAGCACCCGGTTGGCCAGACCGGCAATCGAATTCTGTTCGTGAATGACCAGCGGACAGCCCAGCAGAACAGCCATCATTCCACCCGGGAAACTGATATAGCCGCCCATTCCCAGGACAACATCCGGTTTGACGCGACGAATCTCGCGCAAGGCTTGCCAGAAGCCGGCAAGCAAGGAAAGGGGAAGCAGCAGCTTGCGCAGCAGCCCCTTGCCGCGCAGGGCACCAAAACGTACCCAGGCCATTTCATAGCCACGCGCCGGAACAAGTCTGGCTTCCATGCCGCTCGGATTTCCCATCCAGACCACCTTCCAGCCCCGGCTTTTCAGCAGATCAGCCACGGCCAGACCGGGGAACACGTGGCCACCGGTACCGCCGGCCATGACGAGGAGAGTTTTGCTCATAATTTTCCACCTCGCATGAGCTGCCTATTTTGGCTACGGCCGCGCTGCGCGCTTAACACCGGCTGCGCCGGGTTAGCCTTCGCCGAGACCGCCAATTGATGGATAAGCGTTATCGACATTACAGTTTGCCTCCGCGCATCAATTGGCGGTTTTCCCAATCCACTCTGAGCAGGATGGCCAGGGCCACACAGTTGGCGAGGATTCCCGAGCCGCCAAAGCTCATCAGCGGCAGGGTCAGGCCCTTGGTCGGCAGCAACCCCATATTGACGCCCATGTTGATGAAGCCCTGAATACCGATCCAAATGCCGATCCCTTGCGCCACTAGTGCCGGGTAAAGACGTTCCAGGGCAACGGCCTGGCGGCCGATGACGAAGGCCCGCTGGATGAGCAGGCCAAACAGGATGATGACCACCACGACACCGGTAAAACCCAGTTCTTCGGCAATCACGGCGAGCAGAAAATCGGTATGCGCTTCGGGCAGGTAGAACAGCTTTTCGACGCTGGCGCCCAGACCGACACCGAGCAACTCGCCACGGCCGAAGGCGATCAGCGCATGCGAAAGCTGATAGCCGCGGCCGAAGGCATCGGACCATGGATCCATGAATCCGAAGATGCGATCACGCCGGTAGGGAGAAACGATGATCAGCACGGCAAAGGCGACCACCAGCACGGCGATCAGGATGGCGAACAGACGCGCGCGCATGCCGCCGAGAAAGAGAATGCCGATGGCGATCGAAATGATCACCACGAAAGCACCGAAATCCGGTTCCTTCAACAGCAGCACACCGACAGCTACCATGGCACCGGCCATCGGCAAAAAGGCCTTTTTCAGGTCGTGCATGTGCGGCATCTTGCGTATCGTATAGTCGGCCGCGTAAAGCACGGCGAACAGCTTCATCAGCTCCGACGGCTGCAGATTGGCCACCCCGAGCGACAGCCAGCGCCGCGCGCCATTGACATCGCGACCGACCCCCGGGATCAGCACCAGTGCCAGCAGGACGAAGCCGGCAACAAAAAGCCAGGGCGCCAGCTTCTGCCAGGTGGATAAGGGCACCTGGAAAGTCACTCCGGCAGCGACCAGTCCGATGGTCAGGAATACACCGTGGCGAACCAGGAAATACGCCGGATGATTGCCGGTAAAGCGTCCGGCTTCGGCAATGGCAATCGATGCCGAATAGACCATCACCATGCCGATCAGCAGCAGGATCAGGCTGCTCCACAGGAGGGCCATATCCACTTCGGCAGGCATCCGGCGCGAGGGATCAGACGCGGGTAGCATCAGGCGCCCCCCTGCTCGCCATGGCACGCACGGCGTCGATGAACACCTGCGCCCGATGGCCGTAATTGCGGAACATGTCGAAACTGGCACAGGCCGGCGAAAGCAGGACAGCATCGCCCGGCTGCGTCTGCGCCGCACACCAGCGCACCGCCGCGTCCAGGTCGGTATGGAACTGCGTGTGAACGCCACAGCCTTCGATCGCCGCAGCAATCAGTCCGGCGTCACGTCCGATCAGGGCCACGGCCCGCGCATGCGCGGCCAGAGCGGCCTTGAGCGGGGAAAAATCCTGCGCCTTGCCTTCTCCGCCGAGAATGATCGCCACTTTGCGTCCCATCCCCTGAACCGCCGCCAGCGTTGCGCCAACGTTGGTGCCCTTGGAGTCGTCGTAATAGGCGACCGCGTTGATTTCGGCGACAAACTCGACGCGATGGGCCAGCCCGGTGAATTCGGCCAGTGCCGGCAGCACGCGGCGTGGTGCGACGCCCACAGCTTCGCATAGCGCCAGCGCGGCCATGGCGTTGGCGGCATTGTGCAGGCCCACCAGTTTGAGCGCATTCAGCGCCATCAGTCTTTCGCTACCGCGCACGATCCAGCCGGCGTCAAGGCCAAAATCGGTGATGCGCGGCGGCGCATCAAGACCGAAGCTAAACACTTTGCCAGCGCTTTGTAACCATGCCGAACTGCGCTCGTTATCCCGGTTCAGTACCCTGGCCGCGCAGCCTTCAAAAACGCGCGCCTTGGCTGCAGCGTAATCATCGATCCCGCTGTAACGGTCCAGATGATCTTCACAGATATTGAGCACGGTCGCGACATCCGCCTTGAGTGTATAGGTCGTCTCGAGCTGGAAACTGGAGAGTTCGAGGACCCAGATTTCCGGCAGTGTTCCTGAATCGAGGGCCTGCATCAGAGCATCGAGCGCCGCCGGAGAAATGTTCCCGCAGGCGGTCGCAGGGACACCTGCAGCATTGAGCAGATGGGCCGTCAACGCCGTCGTCGTCGTCTTGCCGTTGCTGCCGGTGATGGCCATCACCCTGGCCGGCGGCTTGAGTTGGCGAACGCCCCAGGCAAACAGCTCGATTTCCGAAACGACCGGCACGCCACCGGCCAGCGCCTGCTGCACCAGGGGTTCCTGCACCGGCACTCCGGGCGAGAGGGCAATCAGTTCGATACCGGCAAAGGTCTTCGCCACGAAAGGACCGGCCATCAGTTCGGCCTGCGGCACAGCGGCACGCAGGGCGTCCACGTTGGGCGGCGACAGACGGCTGTCGGCAACGCGCACCACCGCACCCTGGCGTGCGAGCCATCGGGCCATGGCCAGACCGCTCTCGCCGAGACCGATGACCAGTACGTGTTTGCCGGGAAGATTCATATCAACGGATCTTCAGCGTGGACAGACCGACCAGCACCAGCATGATGGTGATGATCCAGAAACGGATTTTTAGGTTTGGTGTCGCCATAACATTCCGGCCATAGGCCTCCATGTGAGTCTCCCCCAACGCCAAAATCGTCCGTTTTGTTCGCACTGTGCTCATCTGATTTTCAAGGTTGACAGTCCGATCAGCACCAGCATGATGGTGATGATCCAGAAACGGACGACGACCTGGGTTTCTTTCCAGCCGCTGAGTTCGTAATGGTGATGCAGGGGTGCCATGCGGAAAATCCGCTTGCCACCTGTAAACTTGAAGTAGAGCACCTGCGCCGCGACCGACAGCGTCTCGGCAACGAAGACACCGCCCATGATCGCCAGAACAATTTCCTGGCGCACGATCACGGCTACGGTGCCGAGCGCCGCTCCGAGTGCCAGTGCGCCGACGTCGCCCATGAATACTTCGGCCGGGTAGGCGTTGAACCACAGAAAACCAAGCCCGGCGCCGGCCAGCGCGCCTAGAAAAACAGCCAGTTCTCCGGCTCCCGGGATATACGGCATGAGCAGATATTTTGAAAAAACCGCGCTGCCGGCGACGTAGGCAAAGATTGCCAGCGCGCCGGCAATCATCACCGTCGGCATGATCGCCAGTCCATCGAGACCATCGGTCAAATTAACTGCGTTGCTGGTGCCGACGATGACGAGGTAGGTCAGCGTGATGAATCCGACCACACCCAGCGGATAGGTGACAGTCTTGAAAAAGGGAACGATCAGTTCCATCTGCGCCGGGACCGTAGCCGAAAGCGCAAGGTAGATCGCCACCACCAGACCCAGAACGGATTGCCAGAAATATTTCCAGCGACTGGCCAGCCCTTTCGGGTCGCGGTAGACCACCTTCTTCCAGTCGTCGTACCAACCGATGGCGCCAAAACCCAGAGTGACGATCAGTACCACCCACACGTAGCGGTTGGCCAGATCGCCCCAGAGCAGTGTCGTGATGCCGATGGCGATCAGGATCAGTGCGCCGCCCATGGTCGGCGTACCGGACTTGACCAGATGGGTCTGCGGGCCATCCTGGCGGACCGCCTGGCCGATCTTTTTTTCCGTCAGCCAGCGGATGACACGCGGTCCGGCGACAAAGGAAATGATCAGCGCCGTCATGGCAGCCAGCACGGCACGCAGGGTAATGTAGTTGAATACATTAAAGCCGCGGATATCCTGCGACAGCCATTGCGCCAGAATCAGCAGCATTATGTGCCCCCTTCCACTGGCGCCGTGTTACCAGCCCCGGCAACGGCATCGGCCACCCGCTCCATGCGCATGAAGCGCGAGCCCTTGATCAGCACCGTTGTCTCCGGGGTCAGTTCGCGGGTCAAGGCCTCGATCAGGTCCTCGATCTTCTTGAAGTGCTGTCCGCCCGTGCCGAAGTTGCTGGCCGCCAGCGGGCTCGAATCACCCAGGGCCAGCAGCAGATCGACGCCCTGACTCTTGGCATAACCACCAACCTCGTCATGGAACTGGCCGGTCATGTCACCGATTTCGCCCATGTCACCAAGAACGAGAATTTTCTTGCCGATCGTCGCCGCCAGCACATCGATACCGGCGCGCACCGAATCCGGATTGGCGTTGTAGGTGTCGTCGAGCACGACCGAGCCGTTCAGGCCCGTACGCCGCTGCAGGCGACCCTTTATTCCGCGAAAGGCTGCCAGGCCATCGCGCACCGCCGCCAGCGACACGCCTGCGGCCAAGGCGGCGGTTGCCGCGCCGAGGGCATTGCGGGCGTTGTGGGCTCCCGGCAGCGCCAGCGAGACTTCAACCTGTTCGCCCTGGGCCGAGATGATGAGCTGGTTTTCCAGCCCATGCGCCAGGTAGCGTCCGGTGACCTCGGCCGCACGTTCAAACGAAAAACACATCACCGGCCTGTTGACACTCTGGGAACGCCATAAGGCGGCCCACGGGTCGTCGGCGTTGAACACCGCCACGCCTTCTCGGGCCAGACCCGTGAAGATGTTGCCTTTTTCCACGGCAACCGTCTCGATGCTGCCCATTCCAGCCAGATGCGCACGCTGGGCGTTGGTCACCAGAGCCACCGTTGGCCGGGCGATGCACGTCAGGGCGGCGATCTCGCCCGGATGATTCATGCCCATTTCGACCACGGCAGCGCGATACCCGGCATTGAGCGCGAGCAGGGTCAGCGGCAGACCAATGTCGTTATTGCGGTTGCCCCGGGTCGCCAGCACGGCCTCGCCAAAAGCCGCTTTCAGGATGCTGGTGAGCATTTCCTTGCTTGTCGTCTTGCCATTGCTGCCGGTCACGGCGATCAGCGGCAGCGTGAAGCGGAGGCGCCACTTGGCCGCCAGAGCACCGAGCGCGAGACGCGTATCGGCAACTTCGATCAGCGGCAGATCAACTTCCCTCAGGCTGTCGACGGCAGAAGACGCAACCACCGAAGCGACGGCCCCGCGCGCTTGTGCAGCAGCGACGAAGCCATGGCCATCGAAATTCTCGCCACGTAGCGCAACAAAAAGTTCTCCGGCAGCAATGCTACGGCTGTCTGTCGACACGCCGGAGAAAGACCGGTTTTCTCCCCATGGCGTCCCCGCCATGGCCGCCGCGGCCTCCTGGATAGTCATCATGACCTTCATTGGCTCATCTCCTGACGGGCGGCAAGTGCCGCACGCGCTTCGGCAACATCCGAGAACGGGCGGCGCACGCCGGCGATTTCCTGATAGGGTTCGTGCCCCTTGCCGGCAAGCAGAATCACATCGGCCGGATGCGCGGCAAGAATCGTCCGGCGAATGGCCTCGGCGCGATCAATGATGACCTCGGCGCCCGGTGCCGCGATGCTGATTTCGGCGAGAATCGCTGCTGGCTCCTCGCTGCGCGGGTTATCGCTGGCCAGCACCACCCGGTCGGCGAGTTGTATGGCGATTCCACCCATCAACGCCCGCTTGCCGCGATCGCGATCACCGCCGCAGCCGAAGATGGCAACCAGACTGGCACCGCGCGCCTCGGCCACGGCGCGCAGAGCACGTAGGGCATTTTCCAGGGCGTCGGGAGTGTGGGCATAATCGACAACGATCAGGGGTTCGTTGTGTCCACCCACTTTTTCCAGCCGCCCCGGTGGCGAAGACAATTGTGCGAAACCGGTGGCAATCTCGGCCGGTGTCAGACCGGCATCGACCAGAACTGCGGCCACGGCGAGCAGGTTGGAGACGTTGTAACGACCGAGCAATCCGGTCTCGACCAGTGCCCGTCCATTCGGAGCACACAGCCGGAAGTTAAGACCGTTGATCGTTTCCCTGACGTTTTCGGCGCTGATCACGCCCTGTCGATTGCATGGCGCTTCGCTCTGCGTATATGCGAGAACCTTGGTTGCCGTCGTGCGCTCCGCCAGTTCGCGACCGAACGGGTCATCCAGATTGATCACGGCCAGACGCAGGCGCGGCCAGGTGAACAGCTTTTCCTTGGCAGCGGCATATTTTTCCATCGTGCCGTGATAGTCGAGATGGTCACGTGTCAGATTGGTAAATACCGCCACATCGACTCGCGCGCCACCCAGACGCCCTTCTTCGATGCCGATTGAACTGGCCTCCAGGGCACAGGCCTGTGCTCCGGCACCTGCAAATTCGCTGAGATAGCGCGTCAACGTCGCCGCCTCGGGCGTGGTAAAACCGGTTTCAACAAGGGTCTGCGCAAACCCGGCACCGAGCGTGCCGATGATGGCGCAAGGCCGTGGATGGGCGTGGCCCAGCCATTGACTGATGGTCGTCTTGCCGTTGGTACCGGTAATCGCAATCAGCGACAGACGCTCGCTCGGCTGGCCGAAAATCGCATGCGCCAGCGGTCCGCACAGTTGCCGCAAGCCGTTGGCCGGAAGATTGGCAATACGCCAGTCGGCGTTCCAGACAAAACCGTCTGTGGCTTCCCAGAGCACCGCCGAAGCACCGCGCGCAATGGCGTCGGCAATGTACTGGCGTCCGTCGGCCAGATCGCCGGGATAGGCAACAAAAAGATCGCCGGGACGTACCCGACGGCTGTCGTCAGCCACCCCGCCCGGCTGCACACCCAGCGCTTCCAGAAGCTGGATGACGGCCGCCGGAGATTCGGCCAGAAGCGGGGTCATCCTGCTCACAGTTTCTCCTTGGCGACCGGGACATCCGCAGCGCCGGGAACATTGTGCACCTGACTGCTGTGCGCCACCTGAACCCCGGCAGGAGCTGTTTCGGGGCGCAGTGCCGCATCCGGCGCGATACCCAGCGTACGCAAGGCACCGCTCATCACCCCGGCAAACACCGGGCCGGCGACATCGCCGCCGTAGTGCTGGGTACCGCCGGGTTCGTCGATCATGACGGCCACGATCAGGCGCGGATCCGACGCCGGGGCAAAGCCGACGAAGGACGCCACATATTTTTTGGCATACAAGCCGCCTTCCAGTTTGTAGGCGGTACCCGTCTTGCCGGCAACGCGATAGCCGGGAATCTGCGCCTTGGGCGCGGTACCCCCAGGCTGCACGGCCATCTCGAGCATGGCCCGCACCTCGCGCGCCGTCTGCTGGCTGAACACTGGTGTCGTACCGAGGGGCAGCGAATCGAGTTTGGTCAGCGTCAGCGGAATCATGTCGCCTTCGCGCGCAAACACGGAGTAGGCGCGCGCCAGTTGCATCAGCGAAACCGAAATGCCGTGGCCGTAGGACATCGTGGCCTGTTCGATCGGACGCCAGGTCTTCCAGGGACGCAGGCGACCGCCTACCTCGCCGGGAAAACCCAACCGTGATACCTGGCCGAAACCGACGGCGTCAAACATGTCCCACATCTGTTGCGGCAACAGCGTGCCGGCAATTTTGGCGGCGCCGACGTTGGACGACTTCTGGATCACCTGCGCCACCGTCAATGCACCGTGCGGATGCGCATCGGAAATCGTCGCACTGCCGATGGTCAGTTTGCCCGGCGCACAATTGATGATCGAATCGAAACGAACCTTGCCACTCTCCAGGGCCAGGGCAATGGTGAACGGTTTCAGCGTTGATCCCGGCTCGAAGGTGTCGGTCACGGCGCGGTTGCGCAGTTGCGCACCCGTCAGACGTTCGCGATTGTTCGGGTTGTAGGTCGGCCAGTTGGCCAGCGCGAGGATTTCACCGCTCTTGGCATCAATAACCACGGCACCGCCGGCCTTGGCCTTGTAGTCGACAATGGCCTGTTTCAACTGGCTGTAGGCGAGGTACTGAATCTTGGAGTCGAGCGCCAGACGGATATCCCTGCCGTCCTGCGGTGGCTTGATCGAGCCCACATCCTCGACAATCTGACCGCGCCGATCCTTGATCACGCTGCGACTGCCGGAATGGCCCAGCAACTGTCCCTGAAAGGCCAGTTCGACGCCTTCAAGACCCTTGTTGTCAACGCCGGTAAATCCGACGAGATGCGCGGTCATTTCGCCGCTCGGATAGAAACGGCGATACTCCTTGTCCTGGCCGATACCGGGCAGTTTCAGCGCCGCCACCTGTTCGCCGACATCCGGTGGCAACTGCCGCTGCAGAAACACGAAGGGCTTGTCGCTGGCCAGCTTGCGCGACAGCTCCTTGGTATCCATTTCGAGCAGGGCGGCCAACTGTCTGGCCTGTTGCGGTGTCAGACGGGCATCGGCAGGAATTGCCCAGACCGACTTCATCGGCGTCGAGACGGCCAGTACGTCGCCATTACGGTCGGCGATGCGGCCACGCGAAGCGGAGATTTCTAGATCACGCCGGTAGCGCGAATCGCCCTTCTCCTGCAGGAAATCGTTGTTGAGCACCTGCAAATAGAACGAACGACCGATGAGCACAGCAAAGCAGCTCAGAATAAGTAAAGCCATCAGGCGCGAACGCCAGGCCGGCAAACGCAGCTTGAGCACCGGACTTTCGGCGAATTTGTGCGCCCGCGCGCCTCTGAAGCTCATCATCGCGGCAGCCCTCCCGAACTGGCGGTAACCACTTTCGACGCTTCCGGTGTGCGCATCCTGAGCTTGTCGCGGGCGATTTTCTCGATCCGTGGCGAGGTCGCCCAGGTTGACAGCTCGAGTTGCAACTGGCCGTACTCGACTTCAAGCTGCCTGGCGCGATCCTGCTCACTCTCGAGCGCCTGAAAGAGCTTGCGGGCCTTGTGCTGCGAGGTCACCACACTGAGCGCGCAAAACACCGCAACAAGGAGCAGGAACATGTTCAGGCGCACCATTTCAGGCCGCCTCCGGTTTCTCTGCGAGTTGTTCAGCGCATTTCTCAGCCACCCGCATCACCGCGCTGCGCGCCCTGGGATTGGCCGCAATTTCGGCCGCGCCGGCCCTGACCGGCTTGCCGACCAGACGCAGCCTGGGTTGAGGAAGATCGACTGAACGCAAGGGGAGGTTCTTCGGCAAGTTATCCGTACTCGCCTGTTCGCGCATGAAGCGCTTGACGATGCGATCTTCCAGCGAATGGAAGCTGATCACCACCAGCCGTCCGCCACGCGTCAGAACGTTCATCGCCTGAGGCAGGACTAGAGCCAACTGCTCGAGTTCCTGATTGACATGAATCCGTAAAGCCTGAAAGGTACGCGTCGCCGGATCCTGGCCGGGCTCACGGGTCCGCACGGCCGCGCGTACAAGCGTGGCGAGTTCACCCGTGGTTGCAACAGGCCGCTCGCTCCGAGCAGCCACAATCTTCTTTGCAATCTGGAAAGCAAACCGTTCTTCGCCATAGTTTCTAATGA
>JFJP01024033.1_pt1 | contig 21869 bp, 18 predicted proteins | sample 431651 | NCBI WGS metagenome assembly JFJP01 (sample SAMN02602958, study PRJNA72255) | Microbial mat metagenome, whole genome shotgun sequencing project. | biome: fresh water; feature: sink hole; material: water; isolation source: purple microbial (photo- and chemosynthetic) mats found in...
GGGTCTAAGATTTTGAGTTCGTGTAACCATGAGCGGTAAGTGAGGATTTTTTCTTTATAGACGATGTCCTCTTTTGTGAGTTTTTTGGCGTTGTTTGGCATGTGGATTTCTTGGATGTCAAGGAACTCTTTTTTGTCTGCACAAAGCTTTCCTAGTGTGTTTTCTACGATATACTTTGTGATGTATTCGGGAGTGTAAAAAACGCCGTCTTTTTTTCTTTTGCTTATCGGAGGTGCGACTTTAGTCGGACTTTTTGGTACGACTAAAGTCGTACTTCCAAGAGCATCAGTTTCACTTGTGAAGTCTCTCTCCATCTCTTCCAAATCAGTCAAACTCTGCTCGAAAATATGCCCTAAAATATTGACCGAAATATCGCTCTCGAAGTCATAATCGCTTAGTTTTTGAGCTTCCATGTCTAAACACACATCGTCGATGACAAGGGCGTCTAGTTCCTCATCTTTTGCAAAAAGTCCGCCGTTGTATTTTGGAATACTCAACTTTTCATTGCCTTGGTTTATAGCGTTGAAATAAAGTTTGTAGTAATCGTACATGCTTCTGTCGCCAAAGCCGTCCGCTTTGTGCCGTGAGCGAATTTCGTTTATGGTGTTTGGAGTTAAAAGCCCTCGGTCTTCTGCAAAAAGTATGAAGATGATGCGGTCACAAAGTTTTTGGGTAAGGCGTAGGAGGGTTGATTTGTTTAGGATGTTGCTAGATTCCGTGTCGGAGCACGGAATGACTGAAGTGAAATTTTTTTGGACTATATTTTCAAAAAGGTGCATTCTAAAAAGCGAAAAATCTCTGTATAGATTTTTTGAAATCAACTGTTCAAAATTTGCAGATTTTTCTTTGAGTTTGAGCGGAATGTCTGCTTTTATGCTCTCGTAACTGAGTAGCAAGTGAAGCTTTTTAAACGTATCAAAATCAAGATAAAAAAGGTTAAATTTCTCGTACGCTGTTTTTTTGTCGATGTAAAATCTCAGTTCGTCAAAGTTTGAGATGATGATGTATTTTGAACTTGAATGTGAAGCGTGATAGTTGAAGGCTTGCGCTTCTATTTTGTCAAGGTTTTTGGTGTCTTGTGCTTTGAGTTCGACCACACCGAGTATTTGACCATGGACGTAAATGACACCGTCGGCTTTTTTGCCGTCTGTTTCGTTCTTTTTCTCTCGTTCTAAGTTAAAATCGTTTGGGTTGGTATTGTCAAGCGTGTAGCCCAAGCAGTTTTCAAAAACATCTTTAAAGAAACCCTCTTGATACTTCTCTTCTTTGACGCTCTTTATAAAATCTACTTTAGCGAGGTACTTTTGAAACTCTGCCCATCTTAGCGCTACTAAACTTTCATCTTGAAAAATACTTTTTAAAACTGATTTTTGAAACATGGACACGAGACAATACCTTAAACTTGTTATTTTGTAGTAAAAAGCATTCTAGCCAAACTCTCCACAAACTTAAAGCGTTTATGCTACTATTTTGTTATTTTACTTTTTCAAGGAAATCTTTATGCCAACATTAGACGGCTCAATCGAGTTATTTAAACTCATCTTATTTATGATTTTTGTAGCTTCTATAGCAACGCAGGTTTGGATAGCTTTTTTGGATGTGTCGGGTTTTTTTACAAAAAAATTTGAAAAATTTCGCCCCCATCCATCGCAAGACAAATACTCAAGAATCACCGTCATAGTGATGGGAGCGGTACTTTGGATTTTTCGCTAAGTATCCCACTCACTCTTTAAAACTACTCTTTTTTATATCTTCATTTTTTAACAAAATATTTTCATGTACTTCCAATTAAATTTATTATAAGGCTTATCTAAAATTTTCCTTATAGACTACCGCGACTTGACGAAATTTTGTCATTGCGAGCAAAGCACGGCAATCTAGTTTTCAAAAACGCTCTATGAAGATTTGGACAATATTTCACACTTAAGTAAGTATTATATTTAAAATAAGATTAACTTAAGTTGTTCGTAAGTTCACTTTATCTAAACTAGGAGGATTATATTTTTTTTCAATGAATGATACGTTGAAATTTACAGGAGTTCTTTTTATGAAAGTAGAAATTTCAAGAAGAAAATTTCTTCAAGGGACAGTTGCTATGACTGTTCTTGGAGGAACAGCACTCAGTACGACAAATTTGCTCTCCGATGGTCATGCGGCAGTTTCTGCTTCGGGTGCCATACCGCTTAGCACTACAAAAACAGGCACTGCAGATGCAGTTGAAATCGCAACTCTATGCGAAATGTGCGTCAATAAATGTGCCGCAATAGCGAGAGTTGAAGAGGGTATCATCACAAAACTCAACCCAAATCCATTATTTCCAAAATCAAAAAACATGCTGTGTCCACGTGGAAATGCAGGTATTCAAGCCTTGTATGACCCCGATAGACTCAAGTACCCGATGATTCGTATCGGAGAAAAGGGAGAAGGCAAATTTAAGCGTGTCACTTGGGATGAAGCGTATGAAGCCATCTTAAACGGAACCGACAAATTCCCTGGCATGGGCAAAATACTTGATGAAGAAGAAGATAACCGCTCCTCTTTTTTATTTTGTGCAGGCGAGGGAATGGCAGAACATACTTTTAAGCAGTTTTATCAAGCTTTCGGCTCGTCGAACTGGCTCAATCATGCTTCTATTTGTCTTCAAACCGTTGCATCGGGCTACGGTGTCACGCTTGGCTCTTACCCGCAATCGGACCTTGAAAATGCCGAATATATCATCATGGCTGGAGCAAACAGAGCTGAGGCTATCGTCACTCCCGACACTATGGACGCTTTTAAAAGAACCAAAGGTCGCGGCGCAAAACTCATTTGCATCGACCCACGTTTTACAAATACTGCCATCAAAGCAGATAAATGGCTGGCTATAAACCCAGGAACCGACCTTGCTTTTGTATTGGCACTTACCTATGTAACTCTCACCGAAGAGCTTGAAAATAAAGAATATATTGAAAAATTCTTTAACGGATATGCAGAGTATAAAGAGTCGGTGCTGAGTAATAAATACACTCCTGAATGGGCTGAGAAAATTACCGGCATCAAAGCGCAAGACATTTACACCATTGCGCGTGAATTTGCCGCGGCGGCTCCAAAAGCGATTTATTATCCGGGAAGACGAAGTACTTTTTCAAAGAATGACTTTCAACTCAGACGTGCCATGGCTATTTTTCAAGCAATGCACGGAGCCATAGACTGTAAAGGCGGGCTTGTCTTTGGATCGTCTTTAGCGCTCCAAGAACATGAAGGTTTAGCACCGCTTTATGCAAATAGCTTAGAAAGAGCCATTGCAAAAAAAGAAAATCCACAAGAAGGCGAAGCAGGCTATGCAGACTGTGCGGTTGTAAGTGGCGGCGGCTCATGGCTTTCATGGAGAAATAATTTTTTAACAGACAAACATCCGTACAAAGTGCGCGGCATGTTTTGCTACAAACACAACCCTGTTATGAATATGCCAAATACGGCTAAAACAATTCAAATGCTTGAAAAAATGCAACTCGTCGTAGCCATCGACACAATGCCAAGCGACACCGTCATGTACGCAGATGTCGTCTTGCCGGAGTGTACGTACCTTGAGCGAACCGACCCTGTAAAAACATTTGAAGGAGTAGAACCTTCCATTGCTGTGCGAAACAAAGTCATCGAGCCTCTTTATGAGAGTAAGCCCGTTATTGCGATTTTGAATGGTTTGACTAAAAAAATATCGAAACCTCTATTTGAAATAACAAAAAAATACGATGAAGACGTTCAAGAAGAACTTCTAGAGAGCGACGAAGAGGAAGTTTTTGCCGGTTTTGACTTAAATTTGCCGTTTAAACTCTCTCAAGAAGAGCTCAATCATCATGCGGTTGCTATGTACGAAGGTGCGGCCGAAAAACTTCACAAAGACGGTGTTTTTTACCCTAATATGGAGACCTACTTTAAACAACTCAGTGTCAATGAGCATCAGTATTATCCTGAGAACAAAAAATCATACAGCGTAGGCGGCGGCGCACCAAAGACTGCTTCTGGAAAAGTGGAATGTGTCATACAATCTTTTGCAGAAAAAGGAATTGACACTATGCCGCTCTGGAGAGACGAGTACGCGTTTAGCGTGCCTGAGGGCAAGTTTAAACTTCTCACAGGTCGTCATGCACAGTTTACGCAAAGCGGAACTGCAAACAATGCGATGCTTCGTGATTTGATGCCTGAAAATTTTATTTGGATAAACAAAAGAGTTGCCAAAGAAAAAGGGATTCATTTTGCAGATATGATTGAAGTGAGTTCAGAGACGGGTAAAACGCATTTAAGAGCGTATCCTACGGAAAAAATCGCACCAAATCAGGTGTTTTTTATTCATGGATTTGGTTCGGAAAGTGATGCTCTGACATGGGCATATAAAAACGGCGGCAATGACAACACTGTCATCAGTGACACCATGGAACCTGTTTACGGTGCTGCGGCTATGCACGAAACTAATGTAGAAATAAGGAAGGTGTAATTATGGCAAATTATGCAATGGCACTCGATTATAAAAATTGTATCAATTGTAAGGCATGTGAGGTCGCTTGCAAGGAAGAAAACGGCATTCTTTTAGGTGCGGACAAACATAGAATTTGGGTTGGAGCAAATGACGTCAACGGCGAATGGCCGGCACTTGACATTGCATCTGCAGCGTTTATGCCAAGCCAATGCCAACACTGCGAAGTCGCCCCTTGTCAAGAGGTTTGCCCAACTCAGGCAACCTATTACGATGCCAACGGCATCGTTCAAGTCGATGTCGATAAATGTATTTTATGCAGTTACTGCATGGTCGCTTGTCCTTACGATGCACGGTATGTTGACGACAGAACTATGACGGTTGACAAATGTACTTTTTGTTCCGACACGCGTTTGGTTCGAGGCGAAGTAACAACGGCTTGTCAAAACACTTGTCCTACGAAAGTAAGAACATTTGGTGACATTGATGACCCTAATAGTGAGATTAGTATATTGCTCAGAACGAGGGAGAGTTTTACACTCAAACCGCATATTGGCACGAAGCCAAAACTTTTCTATCTAACATAAGGGGCTACCATGTTTAATAAAATTTTACCACACAGAAAAATTACGATAAAAACACTGTTTGAGTTTGATAAAACACCGTTTAATATTTTTATGGGAATTCTTACTTTTACCCTTGTTATGGCGTTTTTGGCAGGCGTTACAAACTACCTCATTCATGGGCATCATGCGTATGGAGTGACACGAGAGCATCCGTGGGGGCTTATGATTGCGATGTATGTCTTTTTCGTTGTCAGCTCAACAGGACTTTGTATCATCTCGGCTCTTGGGCACGTTTTTAAATTTAAAAGTTTTGAGTTTATAGGCAAACGTGCGATTTTTGGCGCGATTATTACCATTATTTCAGGTTTTGCCGTCATCGCTTTTGAGATTGGGCATCCTGTAACTATGGCTATTTACAACACCATCTCTCCGGGACTCACTTCGGCTATTTGGGGTATGGGCGTGCTCTACTCTATTTATTTGGGTCTCATTATTATGGAGTTTATTTTCCTCTCAAGAAATGACCACAAATGGTCTACTATGTTTGGTTTGGGCGGACTCCTTATCGGTATTGCCGCGCACTCAAATCTTGGAGCCGTTTTTGGTTTCTTAGTCGGCAGACCTATGGCAAACGGTGTTTTTTACCCTATTTATTTTATTCTCTCGGCGATGATTACGGGAAGTTATCTTATTTTATTAATGTACGGATACAAATATAAAATGAAATTTAATGAAGAGATAACAAATTTCCTAGTGCACATTGCTAGACTTTTGGGTTTACTCATCGGGATACTTATATTTTTTGAATTTTGGAGACTTTTAACGGCTATTTATGGCGGTGTTCCAGAGCGTGCCGATACGGCGATGTACATGCTCACTTCTCCAAACTTTCTCATCGGAGAGCTTTTGCTTGGTATGGTGATTCCTTTTGTCATCATCCTTGTCAGTAAAGCAAAAGCCATTAAACCACTCATTTATGCCTCTATAGGCGGAATGGTCGGTATTTTCTTTATGCGTTACGATTTGGTACATGACACCCTCGTTTACCCAATGCAGATGATGAAAACAACAGAGTATCAACTTGTTCCTACGCTTATACATTACTCTCCTACATGGACAGAATGGGCAATATCACTCGGAGCAATCGGCATTACCTTGTCGCTTTATTACATCGGTGAGAACTTCTTTTTCCTCGATCCAAAAGAACATGATGATTACTTTGAACATTACAAAAATTTAAACTAAACTCTCTATAAACGAACCGAAAGTTTTACCTTCGGTTCATCTTTTATCATAAAAATAGTGCACCCAAGTCAAAACCATGAATCGTCTAAACACTCTTCTTTCGTTTCTTTCATAAATTCTTGAAACTCACTTGCATTTTTATCTAAAGCTTTATACTCTTCATATGTAAACTCTTTAAATATCGCTTCGTCTATACAGTTGCATAGTTTTGTATTATTGGTCTCTTGACATGACGAAATCATTTCACTTTTTTGTGACACTTGCCAACCGTAATAACTTTTATAGTAAGGCAATAGTACCCATATCGCAAAGCCTATTGTTAGAACTACATTCACTATATACTCTTTTTTCTTCGTCTGGATATACTTTTTCACATCATAAGAGATGAGGAGTAAAAACACAATCTCTAAACCAATATTGAACCAATCGCTCTCTAAAAAATCAAACATTTTATCCCTTTTTTACCATCTAAAATTTGGACGCAACATAAGTTGATGGTTGTCTATCCCCTCATCACGTAATGCACCTCTATATTTTGTTCCGCTGTTATACAAATATCCTAAACCAAGACCAAAGCTCATCTTTTTCGACCAACTAAGAGGCCATTTTTTTTCTAGCATGACCTCTGCTTCTGTTAAGTAAAATGTATCTGCACTCACTGAGAACATACTTGAAAAAGCACTGTTGTACAAAAAAGACCAAACACTTTTTTGGTAATCAATACTGCTTCTTCTTGCACCGACATAGAGAGTGTTTGTGAAATCCTTGTTTTCATGAACGCGAGAGCCTAGTCTAAAACTCCAGTCTAAATCTCTATTTTCCTTTTCTCGTGTCCCTTTGAGCTTAAACTCAAAATCGAACCATCTATCCCAGTGCGCCAAGTTATCTTTAATGGAGTAGTCGCCAATGGTTACGAGGTAACCCATATAAGCTCTGTTTTTTCCTATAGAATCATCTTCTTGATTTTTAAAAATCATCATATTACCTACAAAAAATGAGAGGGCATATGGCTCTTCAAAACCTGCTGTTACCGCTTTTACCAAGTTAAAATCTTCAATCTTAGACTTCTCATACATCTCTCCATGATTTTGTCTAAAATAAAGCCCACCAATTCCCATAGGATGCAGAGATGCTTCAACTAAAAATATATTGGGACTAAGCGAATTTAAAAATAAATCTGTATATATTTGCGCCTCAGAGTAGGAAGTAGCATCTACTATCTCTTCTTCTGTATCTAAGTCTATAAACATCGAAACATTTGAGTAGTAAGCATCAAGCTCATAGTCGTACTCAACTAAATGTTCCGCAAGTAAAGCGTTGCACATCCCAAGCAAAAGAAGTGCATACAAAACAATTTTCATAACTTTTGTGTCAGCTTTTTGATAGTTTGAGCGCACATGACAAGTCCAAATGAAGCCGTGACCCCCATAAAACTCCCCTTCTCTTTAACCACCGCTTCTTCTGAGCTAAAAACTACCGTATACTTTTTTTTAAACCCTCTTTTTCGAAGTTCATAGCGAATCTTTGAGCCAAATTTATCGCCGTAAGTTTTCCAAATATCGTCCACTTTTATCTGAGTTGGATCTAGTCGTTTTGCTGAGCCAAAAGAGGAGATGAGTTTTTTATGGCATTTTTGGGCGATGGCAAGTTTTGCCTGGGTATCATCAATGGCATCCAAAACAACATCGTACGGCTCAAAATCAAAGTCCCAAACCCACTGTTCATCTATGTGGGTATTGATAACCTTAATGTGTGGATAATGCTTCAGCAGCGCTTCAACTTTGAGCTCACCTTCATGAAGCTCTGACCACATTTGACGGTTTTGATTTGTGATATCGTAGGTGTCAAAATCAACGATAGTGATATCTAAAATGCCGCTTCTACTTAAGCAATCAAGACAAAAACTCCCCACTCCCCCTACTCCTAAGAGTATAATTTTAGCATTTTGTACTTTGGCAAAATCCTCTTGAAGAAGGAGTTCTATGCGGTCATATTTCAAAGCTTATCCCAACCAATCTTGAAGAGTTTTCATACTTTTATAAGCACTCAAATCAAGCTGAATCGGGGTAATAGAGACAAATCCAGATTGTATTGCTTCATAATCACTCATCCCGAAGGCACCCTCTCTTGGGGAAAATTTTAGTGGATGCAGTCCTAGCCAATAGTGCTCTTCACCCCTTGGATTTCTATGAAGATGTGAATCGTTTGCATAAAAACGATACCCCGCATACGTAACCCTCATGTCAGCAACCTCAAGGTCAGCTGGTATATTGACATTTAAAAATTCTCTATGAGGAAGAGGGAAAAAGCCCTCTCTAATCTTGCAGACGAGCTTTTTTATCGTCTCTCGTGCAAGAACAAAATCGCCCTCAGGGTTTGAAAAATCCATAACTTGACTGATGGCGATAGAAGGAATGTTATGTAAAACTCCCTCCATCGCCCCTGCGACTGTTCCACTATAGGTGATGTCTTCACCCATGTTTGAGCCACGATTGATTCCACTGATGAGCAAGTCGGGCTTTTTTTCTACAAACATGGTACTCAAAGAGAGGTATACACAATCACTCGGAGTTCCATCATCAAGCTTGTAAAAATCATCATCTACACTCACAAAACGAAGAGGTCGCACCAATGTCAATGAGTGCCCACATGCCGACTTTTCATTTGCAGGAGCAACAACTGTTACCGTAACATTTTCCAACTCTTTCAGGGCACTCACTAAACTCAAAAGCCCTTTTGCCTCATAGCCATCATCATTGGTTACCAATATTTTGTATGTATTTTTCATAAATAGATTGTATACAAATCGAAATTAAAACTTTATGATTTGTTTTTTGTGCCGATTTATGAGTATTAAACAAGGAGTCTTCCATGAACACATCTTATAGCCTTGATGCCTACAGAACACATGACTTAAATATTATGATGAAAACATCGAGTGGTGATGTCATCAATATGGACTTTGCAAACAAGCAAGAACTCTCTCTTAGCCAAAAACAAAGCGATGATGCAAGCCAAAGTACACTCTCTTTTTCCTCTATGCAGTCGTTTCAGTTTTCTATGAGCGGCAACGGAATAGACCAACAGGACCAAAAAGAGATAAAAGAGTTCATGAAAATAGCCCAGCCTTTTATCGATGACTTCATGAAAGAGCTTGACCAAGAGACTCCAACATCACCAGCGAGCAAAGTCGCTAAAGAGATAGCAGATATTTTTGCTCCCCTCAAAGAAAAAGAGAGTGATACAAAAGCCGTCGCTAAAAACTCTATTGTAGAGATGTTTGACAACTCTTTAAAACAAATGAAAAATAAAGAGAAGATTTTTGATGAAGCACAAAGTTTTCTAGAAAGAACACTCAGAGAATTTGACGGATTTAATAAATTTCTCTATGCTTAAATTTCTCTTATATCATCTTGACATTCCCACTTCTATTAGTGTAAAATTGTATTATTAAAGCTTTCAGTCCCTTTCCAAACAAAATTCCAATTACATTAAGGTTAATTACTTTATGAGTGAAAACAACACAACCGAAAACATTCCACAGCTCTCTAGCAAACCCTCTAAACCTACCAACAAAACGCGAACTCATTCACCCGCCAAAGGGACAACTATTGATGACCTTCGTACAAAAAGTATTGAAGAACTCGTAGAAATAGCCACAGAACTCAATGTTGAAGACCCAAATGAGCTCAAACGTCAAGATGTTATTTTTGAGATTTTAAAAGCACAAACTGCACAGGGTGGATTTATCCTCTTTAGTGGAATTTTAGAAATCATGCAAGATGGGTACGGATTTATCCGCTCTATCGATAAAAGTTTCAATGAAAGTATCAATGATGCGTATGTTTCAAACACACAAATCAAAAGATTTGCACTCAGAAACGGAGATGTTGTAACTGGTCAAGTGCGTCCTCCAAAAGAGCAAGAGCGATATTACGCACTCATCAAGATAGAAGCAGTCAATGGCTTGCCTCCTGAAGAGAGTAAAAAAAGACCTCTTTTTGAAAACCTCACTCCACTGTATGCTTCAGAACAAATCAAACTCGAATACAGAGAAAAAGGTTTAACGGGACGCATGATGGATCTTTTTTGTCCTATTGGAAAGGGACAACGCGGACTTATTGTCGCACCTCCTAGAAGTGGTAAAACAGAACTTCTCAAAGAAATTGCTCATGGTATTTCAAAAAATCATCCCGATATTGACTTAATGGTTTTGCTTGTGGATGAGCGTCCCGAAGAGGTCACCGACATGGAGAGAAGTGTCAAGGGAGATGTCTACAGCTCGACCTTTGATATGCCTGCAAAAAACCACGTCAAAGTAGCTGAGATGGTGATAGAAAAGGCAAAACGACGCGTTGAGCTTGGCAAAAATGTTGTCATTCTCCTAGACTCTATCACCCGTCTTGCCCGCGCATACAACACCGTAACGCCTTCAAGCGGAAAAGTTCTCTCAGGTGGCGTTGATGCAAATGCACTCCATAAACCAAAAAGATTTTTCGGAGCTGCTAGAAACATTGAAAATGGCGGAAGCTTAACCATCATCGCTACCGCACTTATAGACACGGGAAGTAAAATGGACGAAGTTATCTTTGAAGAGTTCAAAGGAACAGGAAACTCAGAAGTTGTCCTCGACCGTAAAATTGCTGACAGAAGAATTTTTCCAGCCATCGATATTTTAAAATCAGGAACAAGAAAAGATGAGCTTCTGATTACTCCTGAGACTTTGCAAAAAGTATTTATATTACGCCAAATGCTTCACAAACAAGATGACGAAGTGGAAGCTCTTAAATTTATCTACACAACCATGGGTAAAAAAGAGACAAATGCCGAATTTCTTGAGAGCATGAACCAAAACTCGTAAAAAATGAAATTTTTATTCTTGCCGATAGGCATAGCTTTAATGCGAGGAATTTACCAAGGAATTACTTCCTTGGTAAAGGAGACATATATATGAAAGTCGGAGTATTTGATAGCGGAATCGGTGGTTTAACAGTTGTAAAATCTTTACTTGAACATCAGCTTTTTGAAGAGATTGTTTACTTTGGAGACACGGCTCGCGTCCCTTATGGTATTAAAGACAAAAACACGATTATTCGCTATGCCATTGAAGCAGTAGAATTTTTTAAAAACTTTGAACTTGACCTCATCGTTGTTGCTTGCAATACTGTGAGTGCATACGCACTGGAGGAGATGAGAGAAAATGCTACTTGCCCTGTTATTGGGGTTGTAGAAGCGGGTATTTTAGCCACATCCAATGCGCTCAAAGACAAAAATTCCAATATTCTAGTGCTCGGAACAAAAGCAACTATCAGTTCCAAAGCCTATGAAACAGGTTTAAATGCTTTAGGATTTTGCAACCTTCAAACAAAAGCAACAGGGCTTTTTGTCCCACTTGTTGAAGAGGAAATTTATGATGGTGAAATCATCGAAGCAACATTGCGACACTACTTCAGCAATATAACTCTGCCGCATGCCATCATTTTAGGATGTACACACTTTCCACTCCTCTCAAAAGCTCTGCAAAATTATTTTGGCAAAAACATTATACTCATCCATTCAGGAGATGCAATTGTGGAACATTTGGGGGAAAAGTTTGATTTTCACACAAAACACCAAAATCCAAAAGTCCAATTTTTTGCTTCCGAAAATCCAGAGGCACTCAGAAAAATCGCTAAAAAATGGTTGCATTTAGCTTAAGCTCTCATGTAACCCTTTAGAAATATCCTTTCGTTAACATACTTTTATGAAAAACGAACTATCAAATAAATGGCTTCAAAGACTTGATGAGCTAGATATAGCTTTTCAACCTATCATAAATATAAACAGTGGAAAAATTTTTGCCGTTGAGGCTCTCCTTAGAAATTATAAAGAGATAGGCTTTGACTCTATTTTTGCAGTTTTTGACAAAGTATATGAAGAGCATATTTTATATACTTTTGACCTCAAACTCAGAGAAAAAGCCATCAAAAAATTTACCACTATCGAGGGGTATCAAGATTTAAAATTGTTCTATAATTTAGACAACAGACTTCTTGCTATGCCCAATTTTTCAGATGGAAATACCAATAAAATTTTAGAAGCATACCATGTCTCAAAAGATCATATCTGCTTTGAGATATCAGAGAGACATGAGATTTTAAAAAATTGTAACCTCGAAGAGGCTATTGCTCACTACAAAAAAGATGATTTTTGCATCGCTATAGATGACTTTGGAGTTGGGTATAGTGGATACAAACTTTTATACGACAGTAATCCCGATATCATTAAAATTGATAGATATTTTCTCCAAAATATCGAGTTGCATAAAAAGAAAAAAACAATGCTCAAAAGCATCGTCAATCTTGCCATACAACTAGGGATAAATGTCATTGCAGAAGGGGTAGAGACACAAGAAGAGTTCTTTATCTGCAAAGAGATTGGGTGTCATTATATTCAAGGGTATTTTATACAAAAACCAACAAAAATTGTCACAAAAATTCAAGAGAGTTATCCACATATTATTCAATTAATAGGCAAAAATAAAAGAAAACAAGAAGAATCTTATAAAATAGAAAAAACTATCCTTAAGATTGAACCTTTAACGCTTAACAACACTATGACTGATGTTATTAATTATTTCAATATTCATAAAAATGCCGAGATTATCCCTATCTTAGATAAATTTAATCAGCCCCTTGGATTACTTCAAGAGAGAGAGCTAAAAAACTATATCTACTCTCCTTATGGAAGATCTATTTTACTCAACAAAAACATCAACAAATCAAAGCTCAAGCATCTCCTCTCTCCATGTCCTGCTACAGATATAAACAGTAGTTTATCAACTATTATTGAGCTCTATTCTAACTCTCCAGAGACAGTAGGCATTCTTATCACAAAAAAGGGAGCATACTATGGTTTTCTCACTTCACGAGCCATCATCGAGATTATGCATGATCAAAATATTCTCCATGCAAGAGAGCAAAATCCACTCACAAAACTTCCTGGAAACAGAATGATAGAAGAGTATATTGACCATGCCACAGACCATAGCGAAAGTCATATTTTATGCTACTTTGATTTAGACAACTTCAAAGCATTTAATGATGTGTATGGTTTTAGAAATGGGGATAGAGTGATACTTCTTTTTGCGGATATTATGAAAAAAGATTTAGACACCTCTTTTTTTATAGCCCATATTGGAGGCGATGATTTCTTTTGCTCTGTCAAGCTTGAAAACGACGCTATGCAAGAGACACGACTGCAAAATATCATCTATATCATAAAAAAATTTACAAATGATGTAAAGTCATTTTACTCTCAAGAAGATAAAGAAAATGGATTTATTTTATCAAAAGATAGGGAAGGCAACGATAAAAAATTTGAACTCCTCACCGTCAGCGCATCGGTTATCATCATAGAAGCACATAGTAAATTTAAATCTTTAAATACAATCCACTCTCTCCTAGCTTTGCAAAAAAAAGTTGCCAAACAAGAACAAGAACACATATCCATCACCTCATTACTTTAGTTTAACCCTTAAAATGGTAAAATCGTGCCAATTCAAAATGGAGCATTTGGCTTGAAAGAGACTTCTGAAGTATTAGCTAGAAAATATCGCCCTACAAACTTTAATGAACTTATTGGACAAGAGACCATTGCCCAAACCCTTTCACTTGCACTTGACTCTAACCGTCTCTCTCATGCCTATCTTTTTTCAGGACTTAGAGGAAGTGGAAAAACATCCACTGCTCGCATATTTGCAAAGGCTCTCATTTGTGAAAAGGGAATAAGCCGAATGCCTTGTGGGATTTGTCAAAACTGCATACTCTCCCTTGAAGGACGCCATATGGATATTGTCGAGATGGATGCTGCTTCAAATCGCGGCATAGACGACATTCGCGATCTTGTTGAGCAAACTAAATACAAACCTTCTACCGCAAGATTTAAAATCTTTATTATAGATGAAGTCCATATGCTTACCCCGCAGGCATTTAATGCACTTTTAAAGACCCTTGAAGAGCCACCTTCTTATGTCAAGTTTATTTTAGCAACAACAGATCCACTCAAAATTCCTGCAACAATTTTGAGTCGCTCACAGCACTTTCGATTTAAAAGTATCGCAACTACCAAAATAGTTGACCACTTAATTTACATCCTCCATGATAAAAAAATAGAGTATGAAAAAGAGGCTTTAGAGATACTCGCAAGAAGTGGAAGTGGAAGTTTAAGAGACACGCTCACTCTGCTTGACCAAGCCATTATCTACTCTAAAAATCATGTCGATGTCAAAACAGTCACCGATATGCTGGGGCTTGTTGACCCTCAATTTATTGCCGATTTGTTTAGCGCCATCTTTGCCAAAGACTATGCGCAGATTATCACATTTACTAAAATACTCCAAGAGTATGAAGCAGAGATGGTTCTTGATGAGCTTATAGCCTATCTTAAAGATAAAATGTACAATCAAGACGCCCTTTTTTCTACCTTGGTATTAGACAGATTTTTTCGGATTTTAAGTGATTCAAAATACCTCTTTAGCATCAATGCTGATGGCTCCTTTGTCTTGTCACTTGTTTTTTTCAAAATGGTTGAAGCCCTTCGTATCAAAGAAATCGACCAGATGATAGAATCCCTTCAAAAAGAGATTCAACGCCCAGACATTGCAACGATAAAAATACAAACAGCAACGCCAGAGCGAGCCCCAAAAGTAGAAGAGATTTCAGATACTCATCCTCCACAAGAAGAGCTTTTTGACAAACTTATCCTTAAAATAAAAGACAGAAATTCTGACCTCGGGGAATGTTTTACCCGCTATATTAGATTTATCTCTTATGAAAATAATCTCTTAACCTGGGAGAGCTGTGCAAATGAGGAGTGCAAAAAATCTCTAAATCACGGCTATTCCGTTATCAAACAGCTTGTTCGTGAACTTTTTGGTTTTGAGACAAAAATCAAAGGGATTGCTTGTTCGCAGCAAATAGAAGAAAAAAAAAATGACGATGCACTAGAAAAACTGCAACAAAATAGTTTTGATGCAGTTGACTTAGAGATAAAAAGCACACCAAATCCATACGTCATCGCACAACCTTCCATGACAAACGCACAAAGCACCTCCATGATAGAAGATGCCGAGATGGGTGGAAGTGGGAGCTGCATAGGAGATGTCTCAATAAATAGCCAAGCGACAAAAGAACTCAATGGTACAGACATCACGCAAGAGCCCATGATTCAAAAAGCCATCGAATTATTTGAGGCTAGAAAAATTACTGTTCAATCAAAAATATAGCTTTAAATCACTGCTATTGTTTGAGTATCTCTTTAATGTCAAAACTAAAAGTAGAGCCTCTTCCATAAACTGAACTTACATGAAGCTCACAATTATGGACTTTTAAACTATTGCTTACCATCGCAAGTCCGATTCCCATAGAGTTATCCCAGCTGTTTTTGTTGACTCTATAAAATTTCTCCACAACCTTTGGTATATCAACTGGCTTGATTCCTATTCCCTTGTCTATGACGCGCACCAATCCATCTTCAAGCACTAACTCCACATCGGTCTCTGAATATTTTAAAGCATTGTCAAGCAAATTAATCAAAACCAGTTCCATCATGGTTTTATCTGCCCGCACAAGAGTGGACTCTGCCCGCAAAATAATATCTCTGTCTTTATATTTTAAAGATAAATTAGCAACAACTTCTTCACATAAACTCTTCAAATCAAAATCTGTCTCTCTTATCTTTAAATCATTATTTTCAAGTTTAACCGACAGGGCAAGCCTGTTTAAAATTTGGATAATTTTTTCACCATTTGAGCTAATTTTTGACAAAAATTTTGAACGAATAGCTAGAGAAATATTTAGGTCCTCCTCAAGAGTTTGAGCGTATCCCATGATAGAGGCAACAGGATTTTTGAGCTCATGAGAGACAGCCGATAAAATATCTTCTCTTTGTTTATTCATCAATCTTAACTTTGCCGTATATTTTCGTTTTTGCTTCTCTCTATTCATCAACTTTTTTACAAGATTTTTTAGCATCAAAGAGATTTCTAAAAATTCATAAAAATGACGGATTTTTATCGCTGCTGTGTAGTTTTTATTGGTTATTTCATCTAAAAAGTTTGTAATTTGTTTGATATCATAAACTATTTTTTTGCTCATGACGCGAGAAAAATAGTAAGCTAAAAACATCACCAGTAAAAAAGCAAAAACTAATTTAGCCCACAAAGAGTAAAAATCTTGCAGAGTCTTCTCTAAACTCATCGACAATCTTAAATAGATTGGTTTTTCACGGTAGAGACATTTTTTAGCTACGTACAAAAAATCTGTTTGGAGTGTTTTTGAATAGCGGACAATACACGAAAAATCTTCTTGATTGGCTTGCATAATTTCATATCGGTTGCTATGATTTTCCATGGTTCTTTTATCTGCTTGCGTCTCAGCAATCACTACACCATCACCATCAATCATGGTAACTCTCAGGTCTGTTTTTTTATGAATCTCACTTGCATATGCCTCTAAATTATCTTGATACAGCATATTTAACTCAATAAGCATCAGAGCATGTTTTAAATGCTGTTTATTATGCTCAAGGGTACTCTCTTTTAAAGAGAAGTACATAATTACAGAAAACAAAAATAAAGCTCCACCAAAAAGATAGAAAAATTTAATAAGAAATATTTGATGTATTTTTAACAAAGCTTGTACCCAACTCCACGAACTGTCAATATATACTCTTTGGTTTTTGTAGGGTCAATTTTCTCTTTTAAGCGATTAATGGCGACATTCACCGTTCTGTATTGATACACTTCACTATCTCCCCAAACATTTTCTAAAAGATAATCTCGATTTAAGACACTATTTTTATTGCTGATAAATTCATATAAAAGGTCAAATTCCAATTTTGTAACATCAATATTTTTCCCATCAACAAAAAGAGTCCTTGCGCTTTTATCCAGAACTAAATCTTTATAAACCAAACTCCCCTCATTGTATTTTTTTGCCGTGCGTCGCAGGAGTGCTTTTACTCTGAGTAAAAGTTCTTTCATATTAAACGGCTTCGTCATATAGTCGTCCCCGCCTCGCATAAATCCCTCTTCAATATCTGTTTCGGTATCTTTTGCACTTAAAAAAATAACTGGAGTCAAAATATTCTCCCTTCTTAGCTCGGCCACAAACTCACTTCCCTCTCTGCCAGGAAGATTTCTATCCATGATAAGCAAGTCAATATCTTCTTCTTCTAAAATTTGAGCAACACCTTTTGTATTTAAAAAACCTACCGTGTCAAACTTTTCTTTAGAAAGAGTGTACTCTATCAACTCCAATAAATCCTCTTCATCTTCTACAATAACTATTTTAGCACTCATAAAAATTGCCTTTTCTTTCGTACAAAATTAGACTTCTTTTATAACCAAAAACAAACTTGCCAACGTTTCACTAGTGTTAGAGAATCGTTGAGTTTAGTTTTTAGTGATAAAAGAAATCTATTGTATCTGAGATACATTTCATAATTATTACACATTATTGCTATACATAATCATAAATTAATAATAAAAACCATATAATTGGAAAATATTATCTTAAGGAAAAGAGAGTGTTTGTATCATCATACAATACTTACATTAGCACCAACAACCAAGAGCGAACTCAAAAAGAGAGAAGTTCTCTCTCAAAAGAAGCCTCTGCATTTTCCTTACATCGCGAACAACCTCAAGATATTTTAGGGTACAAAAGTATATCTTTACCTATTGACTATGTAGCCAATAGTAGAACTTTTGGAAATAAACTCGAACTCACCAGACAAGAACAAGAACTTCTTAATCAAGAAGAAAGTGGGCTATCAAAATCAAAAGAGCTAACAAAAGAGTTTATAAATCAAAATACTATAAAAAGTGCACAAGTGGCATATCAAGAGGGGATAAAACTCTTTAGTATTTTAAGAAAGACTCACCAAACTATAGATCAAACACCTTCTATAGATGTAAATTACCCTACAAATATTCAAGAAATTCAAGAACAAAATCTACGTCATGTTATGGTAAATACTTATCTCTCAAACGATAAGTATTACCAGATAACAGCATAAATCACTTCATAAAAATAGTAAATTTTTTCTCTTGACATGGAACTGTGTTATACTCCTGATCAGAAGTATTACAAAAGTCATTTTCAGTATGAGCAAAACTAGCGTAAAAAGGTGCCTTCGTATTTTCTATACATATTTTGCCCCACTCTCCACCTTTAAAATAATCTCTACATGCTGAGGAAAAATTTTCAAAACCATAAAATAGATTTCTATTTCGATACTCTTTTTTTGTATAAGAATCATATGCATCCACTCTTACACTGCTTCTACTATAAGAAAACGGATGTTGAATTTTCCACTCATCGGGTGTTTTAAAATTATATGCAGAGAGTTGTCTCTCTTGATTATCAAATGAAATCATACTGTAAGCAGTTTTATCAATAAAACTGTACGGTAAATCATAGTCAAATTGCGTTTGATGATAATTTTCGTTATCAGCCTGCCAAACTCTTGTCCATCCACCACCTGCAAGTCTCATTTCACAATATACATTGTATTTCTTATTCTCTATAAAAATATCATAATATCCACTTGCAGCATGAGGAAGTGCCTCTTTTATCTCTTGGCATGAAGAAGATGCCGTGTTCGTTTGCACCGTGATTTGCTCAGGTTTATTTTTATATACAACTTTTTCTACTTCCACAACCTTTTCTACTTCAACGATTTTTTCAACAACGACTGGTTTTTCTACGTAAACCACTTTTTCTTGTATAATAATTTGCGGTTTAGGCGCCTCTTTTGGACAATCTTCAAACTCACAATCCAATCCCTTTAGACTCTCTTTTGCCGCGGCATTTGCACGACTATAATCTGAAGCCTGAGTTAAGATAAACATCAGTAACAGCGATAGAACTATTTTCAACATGCTTTTTCCTTTTTTTGGTATCCATTATAGTAATACAAGCTCTATTAAACGTAGGTAAATTGTCTTCATGCCTCTATTTTTATTCTTCTTGCACTCTGCTCGACTCACTTCATCTAGGTAATTATGCACTCTGAGTATTTCATGCGTCTCAAAAATGCGCAAGTTGTGCACCAAGACAGAGTGAGATTGTTTTCTATTTTACGAAAAACGCATCTCGCAATGGATGAAACTCCCGCACCAGATAAAAATTACCCTATAGAACTTCAAGAACTAAATTTGCGACACACGAGATGATAAATACTTATCTCTCAAACGATAAGTATTACCAGATTAGCGCATAAATTTTAGTTATGTGAAATAAATATTTTCGCTTCAGTAAACTCTTTTTTCTCGCCGCGTTCCGTCGGTTTGTTACTTACTAAAAAACGGATTGTAGGAAAAGATTTTTCTACCCAAGGCATAAACTGATTTTTGTCATGACTATAGTAGCTTGATTCCATGACAATACTAAAAGGGATTACTCGAGTCGTTTTATACGCATTTAAAACATTGAGTTCTTCCGTATTCCAAGGATTTCCATCCACCGTTAAATTTGTATATATCCCGCCGGAGACAGGTTTTATATATATTCTGTCTGAATCAATATTTGATGGCAATTCTATCATTCCGGTCACTCTTAGTGTATACGGTCCTCGGTCAGGAGCAGATAAAAACATCTTTTTTATTTGGTTCCAATCTAATCCGCCTGCACGTTGTGTTATGTACACATAATCAGTAATAAAAGTTGGATCATTTGGCACAGATATGTCTACAAAACACTTATTATATTCACGACCGCTTATTTTCGGCTCGTCTTTTTTTGTAACTTTAGCAGGTTTTTCAACTTCAACTACTTTTTCAACCTCAACAATCTTTTCTACTTCAACAATTTTCTCAACAATTACTTCTTTTTCGACAACAACCGGCTTTTCAACATAAACTACTCTTTCTTGTATGATAACTTCCGATTTTGGAACCTCTTTTTTACACTCTTCAAAATCGCAATCTAACCCTTTAAGACTCTCTTTTGCTACGGCATTTGCACGACTATAATCAGAAGCTTGCAAAAGCATAAATACCGACAAGAGCGATAGAACTATTTTCAACATGTTTTTCCTTTTTTTTAATCTGCGGTATAATATTCTAAGCTCTATTAAACGTAGGTAAATTATCTCCATGCATCTGTTTTTATTATTCTTGCATCGTCAAAATATTTTAACTTAAACGCATTTGAGCAAATGCCCTCACTCAAATCCATGATAGCAATTTGGAGTATTTTTTTACACTTTTTTGGTATGTCAAAATGCCCCTTCATCCCTGTCAAAAACTGCTTGAGCGGCACTTTTTCATCCATGCCGATGACATTATCCCAGCATCCGCTGAGTCCTATATCGCTCAAATATGCACTCCCTTCGATGATTTGAAAATCATCGGTTGAGACATGCGTGTGCGTCCCTATTATGGCACTGACTTTGCCTTTAAGCATCATAAACATGGCTCGTTTTTCGCTCGTGGCTTCTGCATGAAAGTCTATAAAAATATTTTTTATCCCCTGCGAATGCAAGCTCTCAACCGTGGTTTGTGCGCACCGAAATGCATTATCTGCGTAAGGCATCGAAAAATGCCCCATAAGGTTAAGTACAGCTAATTTTTCCCCAGCCACATCATACACCTTACACCCTGTTCCACTCACTTCATCGGGGTAATTATGCGGTCTGAGTATCTCATGTGTCTCAAAAAGAGGAATAACATCTTTTTTGTCCCAACTATGGTTCCCGCCGCTCATGCAGTCGATACCATAGGAGACCAATTCGTTTGCATTTTTAGCAGTCAAACCAAAGCCGTGCGAAGCATTTTCATAATTTGCTATGACAAAATCAATACCGTACTCTTTTTTGATTTTTGACAAATATATCTTCACCATTTCACGACCAGGCTCTCCAACTATATCGCCTATAAAAGCTATTGAACTGTAAATACCACTTATATTTTGCAAATATTTGTTAGAACTGTAAATCTCATCTGAAATAAATAGAAACACATTATGATTTCGTATGGCTTTAACCTTCTCTTCTGTTAAATCAATACCTAAAGTTATCTCAATCATGACATCTATATTTGTCATTTGTGCTGTTTTGATGAATTGTTTATATCGCTCTCTTAAAGTTCTTTTTGCTCCAATTCCATATGTTTTTCCATCAAGTTCAAAGAAAAAATCAAACTCAGTAGAACTATCATCTTTATCATGTGTTTTTACTATTTTGTCTTTATCTATTCCAATCGCCATTAGCACAGACAAAATTCTATCTTCATAATTTGACCCACTATCACTTATAATTGATTGATTTATACTTTCACTAAACATAAGCATAAAAATTTGGTTTGGCTCTACTCCAATCCTTTTAAGCTTAACAGCATCTTTGGATAACTCTTTTAAAAAATCTGTTGTATCACTTGAAATAAAAACAGTATCTTTATTTTCTAATTTATCAAAAAATATTAAAGAAAGCAAAGCTCCACTAACTCTTGTGGAATAAGGACTAAACAGAGTTATTTTATCATATGCGAGAGATAAAGGATTAAGTGTTGGTAATTTTGAAGTATCAAGCAAATCTCTCGTTTTAGCTTCTTGAAGTAAAAG
>JFJP01037856.1_pt1 | contig 21866 bp, 15 predicted proteins | sample 431651 | NCBI WGS metagenome assembly JFJP01 (sample SAMN02602958, study PRJNA72255) | Microbial mat metagenome, whole genome shotgun sequencing project. | biome: fresh water; feature: sink hole; material: water; isolation source: purple microbial (photo- and chemosynthetic) mats found in...
CAACATAATACCATTTGTTCGTTGTTGAAAAATCAGAACCATCAGTTCCCGACAAAATCGGACTGCTCCGCCCATCCCGAAGGGATGGAATATCAATAGCCCCGGATGAAATCTGGGGAGAACCGCCGCGAACCAGAACCCCGTAGGGGTGCAATGTGAAAACAAAGACACTGCAAGGCAATCTATCACGTTGGATAGCAATTGGGTACCAGTTATTGCGCCCCTTCAGGGCTTGGGCCTTTGGTGGGTTCGCAGCCCAATGGGCTTCACCCATTGCTAGGATATGACGCCCTTTCAGGGCTTTCGCGGGCGAAGCCCAGGCATCCAAAAGGGGCGTAGCCCAGGCATCTTCGTAGCACCGCGCCGCCACCGCATCCTCAAAAGGGGCGTAGCCCAGGCATCTTCGTAGCATCGCGCCAAATCGGGCCGCTCCGCCCATCCCGAAGGGATGGAATATCAATAGCCCCGGATGAAATCCGGGGAGAACCGCCGCGAACCAGAACCCCGAAGGGGTTCAATGCGAAAACAAAGACACTGCAAGGCAATCTATCACGTTGGATAGCAATTGGTCTAAAATTATTTTTAATATCGTTTTGGCGTCTATAAACACACAAACACATAGTTTTTATCCTATGAGACTATGTGTTTTGACCCTATTTGCCTATGTGTTTTATTTCTATGTGATGAAGAAAAAGCACATATCCATTTGAACAAAAATTTCAAATTTAATGCAAGATAATTTTGAAGAATTACTTCCCCCTTCTCCCTTAACACGGCATCAGTAGCGGTAGCGGAGCAAAAGCTGGCCCTTGGCGGCGACCTTCTCGGGGAAGCGCTCCTCCCATTGGCGGATGACCAGGGCGTACTCCTCGGGCAGGAATACTTTCTTGCCGATGAAAAAGTCGAGCCGATGGGGCGAGAAGCGGCTCTTGAAGGCCATCAGCGGATCGTCGGGGCGGGTGCTGGCCCCTCCGCCCAGGTGCATCCGGCGGCAGCCGAGGGCCTTGGCGCGCAGGATGGCCTCGTGCAGCAGCAGGTTGTTGGCGTTGAGCCGCGCGGCCGCGTCGCGGGCCGAAAGGTGGTAGTGGGCGTGCGGGCCGTGGTGGAGCAGGATGAGGCCGGCCACCAGCGCGGGGCCTTGCCAGGCCAGCAGCAGCAGGTGGTGGGCGGGCAGGAGCTGGCGCAGGCCGAGGAAGTAGGAATCGGGGAAGAAGTAGAAGTCCTCGGCCCCGAGGTCGGCCATGGTCTGGCGGTAGAGCGCGGCGAAGCGGAGGTAGTCGTCGGCGCCGCTGGCCGGGCGGACCTCGACGCCGAGCTTGAGGGCCTTGCGGATGCTGTTGCGGTTGTTGGAGTCGTACTGGCCGGCCCAGATGCTTTCGGCGGGAGGCTCGAGCTCCACCACGACGGTCTGGCGGTTGGGCAGGGCCTGGTGGCCGTTGGCGAGGTGGTTGCCGAGCAGGGGGTGGAAGCGCATGAAGCTGGCCACGACGCCCTGGCTGGCGCAATGCCGCCCGAAGGCCTCGGCCATGCGCAGGGCGAAGTCCGGCTCGCCGGGGTGCGAAAGCTGGGGGCCGTTGTAGCCGTAGGGGCCTTCGATGTCGAGCAGCCCGGCGGGCAGGCGGAAGCCCAGGGGCGCGATGGGGCGGGCCAGGTAGGTCCAGAGGGCGAGCCGGGGCCCCTCGCGGTAGGCCCAGCAGAAGGCCTGCCCGTGGCCCATCTGCTGGTGCAGGCGCAGGTAGGCGGGCAGGAAATAGACGTCGCGGCTGGCCGGGGGCAGCAGGGCCTCGAGCTCCAGCCAGCGGCCCTGGTCGTCCAGCGAAAGCAGCTCGGCGCTCAAGCCTTGGCGCGGGCCTTGAGGACGGACAGGATGCCCGCCCAGGAGTTGAGCCGCCCGATTTCCTGGTCGTCGAACTCGAACTGGAACTCGTCCTCCAGGGCGCCGACCAGTTGGAGCTGGCGCATGGAGTCCCAGTTGTCGATGGTCTTCGGGGAGGCGTCGGGGCCGATGCTGGAGGTTTCGAGGACGGCCATCATGATCTCGCGGAGTTTATCTTCCATGCCATTCTAGCTTGATGTGGTGGATGTTCTGGGCTTGGTACTGGTCCAGCCGGAGCCGGTAGCGGGTTTTGTCGGGCAGCGCTTCGACCCGCTCGAAGCCGAGGCTGGGCAGGAAGTCGGCCACCTGGGCGTTCTTCTTGCTGGGGACGAACTCGGCCGTCAGGAGCTCGTGGCCGTCCTGGGCGAGCCGTTCGACCAGGGCGTCGAAGACGGCCCTCTCGATGCCTCGGCCGATGACGCGGCAGCTCATCAGGAAGTTGGACAGGTGGGGCTGCTCGCCCTCCAGGTCGATGAGGGCCAGCCCGGTGAATCCGCTGTCGCCGAACTTGTCGGCCACGTGCCAGGCGAAGACCTCGTGCTGGCGCGACTCGAGCAGGGCCTCCATCTCGGTCTCGGAAAGGCGCCGGGTGGTGAGGTTGAACTGGTTGGTCTTCTGGGTGAGCTGGGCCATGCGGGGCAGCAGCTCGTACTCGCTGTCGTGGAGGCTGACGCGGATGTCGAGCGAGCGGAGGAATCCGTCGAGGTCGGCGTGCTGGGCCTCGACCTGGCGCCGCTTGGCCTCGGCCTTGTACATCTGGGTCTTGTTGTGGTCTTCGGGCGTCACCCAGGGGCGGTAGAAGAGGTCGAGCAGGGCGCGGGCCATCTCGGGGTAGTGGTGCTCGGGCTTGGGCACCTGGGCCACCGTTACCTCGGGCAGCTCGCGGCGGACCAGCTCCACCTCGAAGTCCGAGTCGTCCACGAAGACGAAGCTGTCCAGGCCGATGTTGAGCTCGCGGGCCATCGCGCGGAGGTTGGCGGCCTTGTCGTTCCAGTTGACCTTGAAAATGGCCACGTCCTCCTCGCGCAGGGTCATGTCGGGGTGCTTCTCGAAGACCTCGAGGACGTCCTCGGGGTTGTTCTTGCTGCAGATGCCGATGAGGATGCCCTTCTTGACCAGGGCCTTGGCCATGAGCTGCACCTGGGCGAAGGGCCTGCCCTGGGCGCAGTCGTGGCGCATGCGTATGCCGTCCCAGCCGTCCTCGCCCAGGACGCCCTTCCAGAGGGTGTTGTCGCAGTCGAACACGAAGATCTTCTTGGCCTTGCCCGCCAGGCTGAGGATGGGCGGCACCACGAACTGGGCGTAGCGCTTGAAGAAGTGGAAGCTGTAGAGCACCTTCGAGGCCAGGTAGCCGCGCCAGTCGAAACTGCCGGCCAGGCCGGCGTGGGCCAGCACCTTCTGCAGGTCCACCAGGCGCAGGTTGGGCAGCTCCACCGACTTGGCCTCCAGGAACTGGTTCAGGTCGGAGCAAAGGCCGCTGACCCGCGAGCGCGAGAAGCCCGGCTCGAAGGCCCAGGCGCTGAAGGTGTTGAACAGCACCAGCGGCACGCGGGCCAGCTCGCGCAGGGTCATGGCCACCTGCGCCATGGTCTGGTGGGCCAGCTCCTGGAGCAGCTCCTGCTCCATGGCGTCGGCCTTGGCCTCGAGCTGGTCGGCCAGGTTGATGGCCTCCCAGAACACCACCACGGCCTTGTAGCCCTCGAGGCTCTGGCTGTCTTGCAGGATGTTGTCGTAGTTGCCCAGCTCCACCTTGGCCGGAACCCCTTGCAGGCGAAGCGCGTACTCGAGGCACTGTTCCAGGTAAAGGGGCGTGATGTTGGCCAGGACCTTGATCCGGAACGGCTCCGCCTCCGGGTCGAAGAGCTGCTGGTTCTGGCGGGCCAGCTCGTGGAACTTGATTTCCCAGGGATTGTGCTGCATGGTGCGGTTGGCGTTTTTCCTGCCTTGGTGGCCCCTGCCCCCCGCGCGCGTCAGGAACGCGGAAGGCCGGACCGGCGGCGGTTGGGGCTTGCCCCCGCGAAAATAGCACGTTCCCGCGAGAATCGAGGCCCCCGCGCGATCGAAGCCGCCCCTTGGAGGCCCTCGTGCCTGACCTTGGGGCCTGGAGCGCCACCGCGAAACCGCTCCCGACGGGGCCCCCCTTCCGCGCCGCGGCGCATGGGCCGGCAGCGTTCGGCCCCTTGGGCGCGCTTCCCACCGCTTGGAAATGCCGAGCAACGGTAGGCCAAGGGTTTGGCAAACCACAACATCGCCCCTCCCCCCGCTTCGTTTCTCGACAAGAGCACCCCTTGAAATAGGATGCCCAACGAACTCGCGACGGGGGGCCATGTTCAAGCACAAGAGCAGGCGGACAGCTTGTTTTCCGCTGCTTTCTAGCTCCACGAAGGCCCCCTGCCCGATAAGGGTTGGGCCTGGAACCGGCCTTCGGAGGCCTTGCTCACCGTTCCGACGCTGGCAGGAGCATGCTCAAGCCCTATCGCTGCCCCCGTTGGCTTTGGGGGGACGACCTGATACCAAGTTGCGTTCGATGGCAACAGATACAAATCGCCAGCATCCTGCGATATTTGGAAGCTGCGTTCAGGTCCGAACGCGGCTTTGGAACGCCCTGCTCGCGAGCCGCGCAGGGCGTTCCGGGCGAATCCCTAAGGGATGGAATTGTCGTAGCCTGCCGCAAGCGGGTTGGAGGGGAACTCCGTAGGGGTGGCATTGCCTGGCCCCTTCCTCCCGACGGCAAGGACGATTTCATCCCTTCGCGCTTGGGCGAGTCTTCAAGGCAATCCATCACCTTTGAACGCGACTGTGTATTAGGTTTTTCAGCAAACCCTGCTAAATCCGAACGATTACGGATTAGTCGGCGGATGGCGGCCTGACGCTTGGCGGCTTTGCGTTGTGGGGAACTTATGGCACAAATGTTTCCGCGAAGCAAGCCAGCCCCCAGAACGCAAAAACGCTGTTGGAGGCAGTATTATCTTTGTAGCCAATCTTTAAAATCTTTACAATTGTCTTTGCTGATGATTATTTCTTCATTTCCTATTGACAATTCCACTTTCAACCTGCCATTAAAATAACTATCAATTTCTTTGATGTATTTTCTTTGAATGATGAACTGCCTGTTCGCTCTATAAAAGTGATGTTGTGGTAATTTCACTTGAATTTGGTTTAAACTTTCTGTCAGAAGCCATTTGTTTTTTGCAGTATGCGCAAATACGGATAGATGGTTTAAACTGAAATAGGCGATGTCTTCACTTTTCAAGGGAATTATTTTTTCTTTTGCATATGAAATGAATGTAGGGAACATAGGCTGTTCCAAGCCTTTAATAAATTCTTTTAATTTATCATATGCAAAAAGGTTTTGAGCAGAAGCTCCTCTTTGCAAAGTCTTAAATTTATCGACTGCGACAGCTAAATCGTCAGAAGAAAAGGGCTTTAGAAGATACTCAATTCCATATGTTTTGAAAGCTTTCAATGAATACTCATCAAAAGCAGTAGTGAAAATAATTGGGGTTGTGATTTTAATTTTTTCGAAAATCACAAAAGAAAGTCCATCCAAAAGTTGAATGTCTGAAAATATTAAGTCAATATGAGTATTCTGATTTGTGGAAAACCAATCCAAACCTTCCTTTACACTCGCAATTTCAGCAATGGTTTCAAAAGTATCATCACACTCATTGAGTAGTCTTTTTAGACGAGCAATTGCCAAATTTTCGTCTTCGATGATTATGATTTTTATGTTCATCTCAACCCAGTTTGTTTAAGGGGATTTCAACTTCAAACATGTCTTTGGTTTCCTTAATTTTAATACCTCGTCGCAATAGCAATTGGCACTTTTTATCAATATTTGCCAACCCCAATCCCAAACTTTCTACTTCAAATTTCATTTTTTTGTTTTTGGAATTCCCAATGCTCAATGAGTCGTTGTTTGATATTGATATGCTAATTGTTATGTTGTTGATATTGTTGTGCTTGACAATGTTTTCTAAAACTATTAGTGAACAAAGCGAGGGGATGGCATAATTTTCTTCCTCGGATAGATTGTATTCTATTCTTACAGCATTTTCAAATCTTATATTTAACAAAAATAAATACGATTTAATGAAGTTGATCTCGTCTGTCAATAAAATAATTGAAGTTTCTTGACTGGAAAGAACATATCTAAAAATGTTTGACAAATGTTGAATATAATCATCGCTTTTTTTCACATCAATATGAACCAATTCGGACAAGACGTTCAGACTATTAAAAAAGAAATGAGGCTGCAATTGTGCCGTTAGATTTTTAAGTTGCAATTGTAGGTTTTGGTTTTCCAATTTGTTCAATTTGATTTCATAGCCAACCTGTTGGGCATTTTTATTAAACAATGAAACAATCCAATACGAAACCAACGCAATGATAATGTGTCGCACCCAATCAATGGCAACAAATAAAAACAAAGGTGGTTTGTGAAAGGGGATAACAATCCAAAATGGCGTTCTGACCAATACATTGATGCCAAATAATGTGAAATTGAAAAGAACCGTGTATAGAATCAATTTACGCAAAGTAATTGCTTTGGATTGAATCCTGCTTTGCAAAAATATATTTGAAACCGCAATAAGAAACGCGGTTAAAAATAGAACAATCTTATCGAGAATATCCGACCAGCCATGGTGTTCAAATAATAAAAGAATGGGTGATAACGACAATAAAATTGCAATTATTATCGAAACGACAAAAGATATTTTTGTGGGAATTCTATCCATGAGATAAAAAACGGCAAGACTAAAAGTCTTGCCGTTAAATTTAGAAATGCTATTTCAATTGGGAGTCCAAAAAAGCAATGGCTTTGGCCAAATTAGCCTCTGTGCTAAACAAAGATCCTCCGTGTCCCGCTCCATTTATCAACTCATAGCCAACTTTTGAAGAACCCAAAACACTATTTAGTGAGTTGTAAAAGTTTAAACTTTGAGTATAGGGAATCAATGGATCGACGCTACCAACCTGAATCCAAAATGGTGGGTCATTAACATCAATGTAAGTTGTCGGACTTGCCTTGTCCACAATGTCAATATTGCTTGGACTGTTGGCATCCACGCCTAAGAATTGCGATTCGTTGTCCACATTGTAGGTAGAGGCAAAACCTAATGCCAACCCTTCTGCAACCATAGTCGAAAAATTGATTGGACCAAACCAATCAATGCAAGCCTGCACTTCCGAGGAAGTCGTAAGATGGCTTCCTTCCGTTCCTTCTAAATAAGCATCCCCTCCTGATGTTCCTAAAATGGCAGAAAAATAGCCCCCTGCCGATGCTCCCCAAGTACCAATCTTGTCAGGATTGATTCTGTAGGTGCTGGCGTTGGCACGGACAAAACGAACTGCCGCTTTCGCGTCGTGAACACCTGCGGGAAAAACCGCCTCGCCACTCAACCTGTAATTGATGGAAATCGCGGCATAACCATTGGCAACTAATTTTGCCGCGTTGGTTGCTTCCATTGCTTTGTCGCCAGCTTTAAATGCTCCTCCGTGAATGAGGACAACAGCAGGAAAAGGGCCGGTACCAGCAGGAACATAGATGTCCATTTTTTGGGCGCTTGACGTGGAGGCATACGCCACATCTTTCACCGTCTGGGCTTCTGTTGTTGTTGGTGTTTCTGGAGCAATGGTGGTATCATCCTCTGAGCAGGACGTGAAACCAAGAAGACTGGAAATCGCAATCGCGAAGGTCAAAAATTCTGCTTTTAGATTCATTTCTAAAAATTTATTGGTTAGCAATGCTGCTAAAGTAATGTCAATATCTTGTCTTGCTAAACTAAAAAAGGATGAAGCGGAATTTTGACTATCGAAGCGGAAAATAGGACTTTGAAATGGACACGATACAGTTTTATTGGTTAGGTGAGTCTTTCTGGTGCCTTTGCCCCAAGGATGATATTTGTGGGATTCGATCCTGCGCCAGCAAGTGGAAACCCCATCCCAGCCGCTTGCCTTGACCCGTTGAACCGAGCTGATCTTGAGGAGCTTGGTGAAGATCTTAAAATTGACTCGTGCATTCATATCCCGCGCTTCACCTTGGCTGGTCTAGCAAGACCAGGAAGGCCAGGCAGGAAAAAAATCAGACCTGCAAAAGGCGCATCAAGACAAATCGCTATTCTTTCTGGTGTGCCTAAAAACCTATCCGATAAATAAGCGCAAGTAAGACTTCAAAATTAATTTGTATTAAATTTCAAATTGATTTTCAACTGAATATGTGCCTATGCTTCATCACTTAGAATTTAAACACATAGGCACATAGCGTAAAATCACATAGTTACATAGAAAGAAACTATGTGCCTATGTGTTTTCACTACTGTGCCTATGTACTCAAAGGCGCCAGTAACGATAATGGAATATTTTTAGACACTTACTTATCGTATTGGTAAGTAAGTAAGACTTTGAAATTAGATTGTGTTAAAACTGAAATCAATGTTCGATTTTTTTTCCACGAAATGCACGAATAAAACGAAATTTTTTTGGGGATCGAAATTTGAAGAAGAGTCTCGCAAGGAGCCAAACCCATTGAGAGCCCTCCCAATGAGACCAGGCCACCTGGCAAACTTCGGCACACCCCCCAAAGCCACCACCATAAAATTCGTCCCCTAGGCTCCAAAAACCTTTCCTTCAAAACCGCTTTCGCACCCTCCATCCCTTTCGAGGAAAGAATATTTTTCGTGTTTTTCGTGCATTTCGTGGAAAAATCTTTTCGTATTGATAATGCAAACTGAATCTAGCCTTTTACTTATAGCTTTTGGAGGGGAACCCCGAGGGGGTGGCATTATCTGGCTCTTCCTCCCGACGGCAAGGACGATTTCATCCCTTCGGGGTTCTCTTCTTGGGCCTGGATCCGCTTTCCACAACCATTGCACCCCTTAGGGCTTGGGCGAGGCTCCAGGGCAATCCCATCACGTTTGAAAGCGACTGGGTATCAACAACGAACGCAACCTGGCCTCAGGGCTTGGGTGGAGCCGACAAGGCCGCGAGCAGTTGCTGGCGGGCCAGCTCGGGCACCAGGAGCCAGAGGCTGTAGGGCAGGGGCAAGACCCGCAGGCCCACCCGGTGCAGCATCCGGTAGCGCTCCAGCGGGAAGGCGTCCTGGCCCTGGCCTGGGCAGCCCACCAGGTCGATGGCCAGGCTGCCCCGCTCCAGGCCCACGAGCAGGTCGATCTCGAGGCCCGCGAGGGCGTGCATGGGCCAGAGGTCCTCGTGTCCCCGCTCCCGCAGGAAGTCCATGACCTCGGCCAGGAAGCGCTCGTGGCCCCGGGGCGCGGCCTCGCGCTCCAGCTCGGCCCGCAGCACCTGGGGGAAGCGCAGCAACTGGGCCAGCAGCGCGCCGGCGGGCAGGTCCGCGGCCGCGAGCGAGTGCGCCACGAACAGCCGCGCCCGGGCCCGCGTGAGGCTGACGTTGAAGACCTCCGGCCGCTGGGCGTGGCGCAGGGCGCTGTGGTGGCTCTGGGCGTCGATGGCCATCGAGAGGAAGACCAGGTCGCGCTCCTCGCCCTGGAAGGCGTGGGCCGTGCCCACCAGCACGCGGTGCCGCCGCAGGTCGTCGAGCGAGAGCCGCTCCGAGACCATCCGCAGCAGCAGGTCGGCCTGGGCGCGGAAGGGCGAGAGCAGCCCGATGCTCTGGCAAAGCCCCGGTTCGAGGCGCCGCTCCTGCTCGACCAGCTCCAGGGCAGCCGCCACCAGCCGCTCGGCCTCGGCGGGGTTGGTGCCGTCGGGCAGGCGCTGGCCGGCGGTGGGCCAGAGGACCAGGGCCTCCACGCGGCGGGTCTGGGGCGTGGAGGTCATCAGGCGCAGGCGGCGCTGGTAGAAGTGGCGGTTGCTGAACTCGATGATGGCCGGAAGGCTGCGGTAGTGCTCGTCGAGGAAGACCACTTGCGACTGCGCGGGCAGGGCCTCGAGCACGCGGTCGAGCAGGCTCTTCTCGCGGAAGTTGAGCCGGCGGGCCAGCGCTTCGGGAAGCCCGGCCTTGCGGGCCAGGAAGTCCATGCGGGCGTTGGCCACGAACGAGACGTGCCGGAGCTGCTGGGGGTCGCCGGCCACCACCACGCGCGCGGCGCGCTGGAAGACGGGCAGGGCCGAGGCCATGTCGCACTGGGTGGCCTCGTCGAGGATGGCCAGGTCGAACAGCTCGCGGCGCAGGGGCAGGGCCCCGGCGAGCTCGTCGGTCGAGACCAGCCAGATGGGGAAGGCGTTCTGGGCCTGGCGCAGGTCGGTGGCCTCGAAAAGGCGGTGCTTGGCCGAGGCCGAGCGGGCCTTGAGGGCGGCCAGCAACTGGGCCAGGGCCGGGCGCTGGCGCTCGAGGGCCAGGAAAAGCCGCTGCTCGAATGCCAGGCGCAACTGGCGGGCGCGCAGCTTGGCGCGCAGGTCGAGCAGCTCGAGGTAGCGCTCCATGTCGGCGGGCATCGGGTGGCCGCGCTCGATGCGGCTGGCCAGCCACCGGCGCCGGACGCGGTCCCACCAGGTGGCGGGCGAGGCCAGCCAGGCGCCCCTGCCGGCCTCCTCGCGGGCGTGCCGCTCCAGGCGCTTTTCCAGTTGGGCGGCCTCCTTGTCGAGGGCGTTCAGCTCCTTGGCGACACGGCGGGCGGTGCCGGACTCGGTAGGCCTGGGGCCCATGCCACCGAGCAGGTCGGCCAGGCGGCGGACCAGGGCTTTCTTGTACTCGCCCTTGGATCCGGCCCTGACGGCGACGTCCTGGATGCCGAAATGGTCGCGGATCTTGCCCTCGACCACGTCCACGGCCTGGTTGGAGCCGGCCACGACCAGCACGGTCTGCCCGCGGGCCAGGGCGTCGATGGCCAGGGCGGCGATGGTGTAGGACTTGCCGGTGCCGGGGGGGCCGACCACCAGGCTCAGGGCATGGGCGCGGGCGGCCTCGATGACCCTCTCCTGCGCCTGGTTGAGCACGGCGGGCACGCGGGCGGGCGACCTGTCGGGGCTGGGCAGGCGCAGGGCCGGGGCCAGCTCGAACAGCTCGAGCAGCGGGCGCGAGAAGTCGTGGGCCTCGGCCAGCTCGCCCAGCTCGTTGAGCACGCCCAGCTTGCCGGCGCTCTTGCGCACCAGGCCCATCGCGAGGGCGGGCAGGATGGCCCAGGCCTGGGGCGAGGCTCGGCGGACGCGCTCCAGCTCGGCCTTGTCCATCAGGCTGGGGTAGAGCAGCAACTGGCTGGCGTCGAGCTGCGGGAAGAGGGCCGCGAGGATCTGGCGCAGCTCGGAGACCAGGGCGAAGTCGAGCGGCCGGCCTTGCGCCGCCGCCTGCAACTGGTTGAGCATGGGGCTGAAATCGTCCTGCCCGGTGGCCAGCAGGCGCAAGGCCCCGGCGTTGACGGCCAGGGCGTCGAAGTCGAGCACGGCCATGTCGCTATCGCCCTCGCGCAGCTCGACGGGGTAGAGCAGCAGGGGCGCGAAGACGGGGCTGGCGCGCCCGGCGGTCTGGCTCTGGCCCACCACGAAGAGGGCGCCCATGAGCAGGTCCTTCTCCTTGCCGTGCAGGGCCAGCGCCTTGCGGACGCGGGCGGCCCAGTCGGCATCCTCGACGGGGAAGATGGGGTAGTCGCCCGTGGCCAGGTCGGCGTAGGCCAGAACCAGCGGCTGCTCCACCTTGGTGCCGAAGAAGTTGGCCAGGCTCTGCTCGCCCACCTCCGAGAGGTAGCAGTCGCGCAGGTAGCGCAGTATGGGGCGCGGGTCGGTCATGGTGGGGACGCTTTCTTCTCTGGCTTGTCTTGGCAATTTACGGAAATTTTGGCTTCGGGCCGACTGCTTTCCGTGTTCTGTCGGTTTTCTTGTTGGTTCATGGACCCGTTTTGTGGAAACAGCATCCAAGGGAAACAGAAGCCAGAAATATGTTGAATTTCAATGCCTTGTCCGTAATTATCCACCCAATTCGTGCCATTTGCCTGCCCAATCCACAAAAGGTTCCAACAACCAAAAACGCGATTTGATTTGGAAAATCGATTCCTTTGAATTATCTTTGTTCCTGGATTGCTAATCAGCCCAGACAAAGGCGGAAAAATAGCCCTCGCTGGAAATAGCAACTAGATTCTTAATTCCTAAACCAAAAAAATTTCACCATCATGGAGAAGACATTTTTCAAATCAGTGCCAGCCCTAAAATTCTTAGGCCATGGCTGACATCTCATCCAATATCGATTATTGGTATGAAGATGATGTATTAAAAATTAAAATTAGCAGCTTAAGTGGGATATTATCTACTTACTTTGAACACAATAAGTTGTCTCATTATGATGTAGAATGTAACAATGTATTAGTTGATTATATAATTAAACTCCTAAAACACGGGGAGAAGGACAAGCAAAAAGAAAGTTGATTTTCCCCGAACTGTACAAAGCCCCTTCATAGGGGCTTTTTTTGTGTCCTTGGAATAATTCGTTGGAGAAGCTCGCTATTGACAAGGGTTTAACGGGGTGCAGGGTAAACATTGGTATCAGAGTAAGCGACAAGAATAATGCAACCTGTCAGGTTCAACGAGAGAAAATGTCAACCCATCACTCTTTCGCAAAGTGAAGATAGGATTGGAGGGGCCAGGGCGCTGGCACTTCCGCGATCCGTGGTATGGAAGCCACGTTTAATAATCTTAAAAAAGTTTGCCAAAGACATTTTTATTCCTAAATTTGTATGTCAATTGCATAAATTGAAATAAAAATGATACTAAAATTCAGCGTTCAAAATTTCGGCTGCATCCGCCAGCGCCAAACGCTCGACTTCGAGGCCGACAAGTCGGACCACTTGGAAGAGTCCTACGTCGTGGTAACGGCGGGAAAGCGGATCCTGAAGCTGGCGCTGGTTTTCGGCGCCAATGCCTCGGGCAAGACGATGCTGCTCAAGGCGCTGGATTTTCTGCGGGGCATCGTGCTCAAGCCGTTCCCGACCAAGACCGAGACCTTCGATTTCAAGCCTTTCCTCTTCGATGCCGAATCGCCGCGGCAGAACACCCACCTGGGCCTGGAGTTCGTCTGGAACGAAACCCGCTACCGCTACGAGGTCGAGCTGTCGCGCCAAGCCATCTGGAGCGAGGAGCTTTACTTCTACAAACCCAACAAAGCCCTGGTTTTCAGCAGGAAGAGCCATCCGCACAACCAGCTTACCGAAATCAAGTTCGGGAGCAAGATGCCCAAGGACAAGACCCTCCTAAACGCCCTTGAGGCCAACACCTTGTGGAACAACACCGTGCTGGGCGGATTCCTGAAAACCAACATGGATTTCAAGGAGCTTCAGGAGGTCATCGACTGGTTCACGCACCAATTGAAGCCCATGGTCAGCCCCCAGGCCAAGATCGATCAATTCGTCACGAAATCCATCCGCGACAACGCGATCGGCAAGGCCGAGGTCGTCGCGCTGCTGCGCAAGGCCGACTTGAACATCTCGGACATCGCCATCGAGGAAAGGGACGACAAGATTCCCCCAATGCTGCTCGAACTGCTTCGCCAACAAGCCAAATCCACGGGCGAAGCGCTCGAGTTTGGGCAGAAGGATTCGCTCACCAGACTGGAGGTCGAGGTCGAGCACACGGTGGAGGGCACTCGCTACCGCCTGCCCTTCGAGGAGGAATCGGTGGGCACCCGGCGCTATTACGGCTTCGCTGGCCTCCTGGCCCTGCTGGTCTCGAAGCCGACCATCTTGCCGGTGGACGAGCTGGAGGCCTCGCTGCACCCCGAGCTGTACCAGCATTTCCTATTGTCGTTCTTGCTGAATGCCAAGCAGTCGCAGCTCATCGCCACCACCCACAACCGGGAAATCCTGGACGACCGGGACCTGTTCCGCGACGATGCCATCTGGTTCACGGACAAGGGGCCGGGCGGCGCCACGCAGCTCTATTCGCTGTACGATTTCGACAGCGACACCATCCGCGACACCACCAACGTCCTGAACGCCTACAAGAGCGGCAAACTCAGCGCGACGCCCCGCCTGGGCGATACCTTCATTGACTTTGAGCCATGAGCAATAGACAAAAAGCACCCACCCCTCCAAAAAGAAAATCCTTTGCCTTCGTGGTGGACGGACAGACCGAAAAGTGGTACTTGGATAAGCTCAAAGAAAATGAGCGCCTCCACGAGTTTAAAATCACCCCAAAAATCCCCAACAAGAAAAAGCTCAAAGGTCAATTTGTTGAGGTCTGCAAACTGGCAGAGAAAGAGTTTGACACGGTTTTTTGGATAATTGACCTTGATACCATCAACGGGGAGAGCAGAGAAGCCAAAAAGGGCGACAAGAAGCCATTCGATGACCTAAAGGACTACAAAAGCGAAATCAACAAAAAGTTTCCTAACGTAGTTGTGATTGTCAACAACCCTTGCCTTGAGTTCTGGTTTTTGCTTCACTTTGAACAGACTGGCAAGTACTACCCAAAATGTAAGAGTGTTGAAAGTCTATTGAAATCAAAAGATTTCATTCCAGCTTACGAGAAGTCAGAAAAGTTCTTTAAGAAACAAGATGAAGACATCTACAAAAAACTGAAACCGCAATTGGCTAATGCCATCCGCAACGCGAGTCGTTTGGGTGAATTCGATGGAGAAAACGCCGAAAAGGCTCTCTGCGAAATGTTTTTGCTCTTTAAGGAGAAGGAATTCGAGGCCGTTGCTCGAAGCGCAGAGAATTTGAAGTAGCCCAAAGCCTTCTGACCGCCAACTCCTTTCCTCTTTGTTGAAAATGGGAGCAAGCGTTTGCGCAAGGAAAAGCGTTCGGTGGGTCGCGCAGGCTCAAAAAGTCGTAGCTTCGCGCATCGACGATGCCCCAGATTCCAACCTCAACATGCTTCAAATTCGATGCGGCAAGAGCTGAAAGACAAGATGCAAAAGGCGGCCTTCCAGATGTTCAGGGACTGGACGGCCAAGGCCCGATCGCTGCACCCTGAAATGGACTTCACCATCAAGGATGAATCGGTCTTGGTGAACGACCTGGTCTCTTGCGCTCGCTCGGCGGTCAATTCTTTGAGGGCGGACGAGAAAAAGACAAGGCGGGAAATCCCTGGCTACGATGTGGGCTTCATGTTGGGGTACATTTCCTCTTCCTTAAATGAGCATTGGGTCCACGAATACATCCGAAAAAGAAGCGAGGACTACAAGATCCTGATCGCCTTGAAAGCCCTGCGGATTTACCTGGAGCTGGATGAAGTGGTCCTGATCAAGATCAACAAGCTGTACAGCGGGCTCTACCAGGACGACGTGAACTTCACGGACCTTGACCTGACGGCACGGCGAAAGCAGTTCAAGGACTTCGGCTCGAAGCTGGACATCCCGCTTGAGGATGAAAGCGGCGACAGCGTCCTGATCGGGGTTCACAACCTGATCACGGAAAGGGTGCTGAAAATCATCGACAAAAAAAGCCCCGAACTGATGCCCGAAACGCGGGAGTATTTCTCGACCGAGGAAATCGAGCTGATGCTCGAGGACTTTTGACCCGCCGGGCGGCTTTCCCGCTTGGCTTTCGCCAAAGGCCATTGGGGCGATTTTTTCACTGGAGATGGGAAAAGGCGCGGCGAGGGGCCAGGCCTGCGGGGACCGGGGCGCGCGGGTCGCTTTTTTTGCGCCGGGGCGATGGGATTGACGCGACATCTTCTTAACATCGCGGGACAGAACCGAACTGCAAAGCACTCATGACCATGGAAAAAATCCTCATCACCGGAGGGGCCGGCTTCGTGGGCCTCGCGATGGCCCGGCGGCTGCTCGACGAGGGCCACCAGGTGGACCTGCTCGACAACATGGCCCGGGGCCAGGCCGACCAGGACCTGCTGGCGCTGCTGGCCAAGCCCAGGGCGCGGCTCATCGAGGCCGACCTGACCGACCCCAGGGCCTTCCTGGGGCTCGACAAGGACTACGACCTGATCTTCCACCTGGCGGCGGTCATTGGGGTGCGCAACGTGATGAACCACCCCGACAAGGTGCTGTACGTCAACGCCATATCGAACCTGAACCTGTTCGAGTTCGCCAAGGGGATGCCCCGGCTGCGGCGGCTGGTCTTCTCGTCCACGAGCGAGATCTACGCGGGCACGCTGCACCACCACGGCCTGCCGCTGCCTACGCCCGAGGACGTGCCCCTGGCGCTGCTCGACATCCAAAGCCCGCGGACAACCTACATGCTCAGCAAGATGTACGGCGAATCGATCTGCTTCAACTACGGGCGCACGCACGGCATTCCGTTCACGATCCTGCGCTTCCACAACGTCTATGGCCCGCGCATGGGCTTCCAGCACGTGGTGCCGGAGATGTTCCTGAAGATCGCCCGCGACAGCAGGGTGGAGGTGGCCTCGCCCACGCACACGCGGGCCATGTGCTACATCGACGACGCCGTGGACATGAGCCTGCGGGCCGCCCGCGCCCAGGAGGCCCAGGGCCAGGTGCTCAACGTGGGCAACCCGGACCAGGAGGTCAGCATCCTGCGCCTGGTCGAGACCGTGGCCAAGGTGCTGGGCCGCGACATCGAGACCGTGCCCATGCCCGACACGCCCGGCTCGCCCGCCCGGCGCTGCCCCGACATCAGCCGCATCGTGGCCCTGACCGGCTTCCGCCCGCGGGTGGACCTCGAGCAGGGCATCCGCCTGACCTACGACTGGTACAAGCACCGCCTCGACAAGCCCCATGAGTGAGCCAGACGGCCCCCAAAAACATACCCCAACAACATGAAAGCAGGAACGCTTGACCGCGTCGAGCGGGAGATAAGGCGGCTGTTCGACACCGACCAGTTCATCCCCTTGCACGAGCCCCGCTTCTGGGGCAACGAAAAACAATACGTCAACGAGGCCATCGACAGCACCTTCGTCTCCAGCGTGGGCAAGTTCGTGGACCAGTTCGAGCGCGAGGTGGAGGCCTACACCGGGGCCGCGCGCGCCGTGGCCGTGGTCAACGGCACGGCCGCCCTGCACATGGCCCTGCTGCTGGCGGGCGTCAAGCCGGGCGACGAGGTCATCACCCAGCCGCTGACCTTCGTGGCCACGGCCAACGCCATCCGCTACTGCCAGGCCGAGCCGGTCTTCCTCGACGTGGACCGCGACACCCTGGGCCTCAGCCCCGACCGCCTCGAGGAGTTCCTGGAGCGCCACGCCGAGCTCCGCGACGACGGCATGGCCTACAACCGCCGCACCGGCAGGCGCCTGGCCGCCTGCGTGCCCATGCACACCTTCGGCCTGCCCGCCCGCGTCGAGCGCCTGGTGGACATCGCCGGGCGCTTCGGTATCCCCGTGGTCGAGGACGCCGCCGAGTCGCTCGGGAGCCTGCGCCAGGGACGGCACACGGGCACCTTCGGGCGGCTGGGCGTGCTCAGCTTCAACGGCAACAAGACCATCACCACCGGAGGCGGAGGCATGGTCATCACCAACGATGCCGAGCTGGGCAAGCTGGCCAAGCACCTGACCACCACGGCCAAGCTCTCGCACCCCTGGGAGTACGTCCACGACCACGTGGGCTACAACTACCGCCTGCCCAACCTCAACGCCGCCCTGGGCGTGGCCCAGATGGAGCAACTGCCCCGCATGGTCGGCAGCAAGCGCGCGCTGGCCGAGGCCTACCGCGCCTTCTTCGCCTCCATCGGCGTGGAGTTCCTGGCCGAGCTGCCCGGCGACAGCGCCAACTACTGGCTCAACGCCATCGTGCTCGACGACTTCGAGCAGCGCGAGCACTTCCTCAAGGCCCTCAACGCCCGCGGCGTCATGTGCCGCCCCATCTGGCGCCTGATGAACCGCCTGCCCATGTTCGCCCACTGCCAGACCGACAGCCTCGAAAACGCCCTCTGGCTCGAACAAAGGGTCGTGAACATCCCCAGCAGCGCCCGCCCATGAACCACGAAGTCTATCTCCGCGCCTTCGAGGCCGACGACTACCGCGCCACCCACCCCTGGCGGCAGGACCCCGAAGTCTATCACCTGACCACCGGAAACAAGTTCCACGTCTCGCTCGAACGCGAGCGCCAGTGGGTCTTCCAGAAGGCCACCGACGACAGCCGCGACGTCTATTGGGCCATCTGCGACGCCCAGACCCACCAGATGGTCGGCTACCTGGGCATCGACCGCATCGACTGGCGCAGCCGCAAGGCCAACTGGTGCGCCCTGATCATCGGCGAGAAGGCCTACCGCAACATGCACGTTACCACCCAGGCCATTTTCCTGATGCTGGAGCACTTCTTCGACCAGATGAACATGCACCGCCTCTACAGCCACCAGCTCGCCGACCACAAGCCCGCCATCCTGCTCAACCGCATGGTGGGCTTCAGGAAGGAGGGACTGCTCCGCGAGGCCCTCTTCAAGCATGGCCGCTACCACGACCTGCTGCTGATCGCCATGCTCCGCGAAGACTACGACAGGCTCAGGCTGCGCCGCGCCGAAGAAAACCTGCCGGCGCCAGCCGAGCCCGAGTAGGGCCCGGCGCGCCCGAAAGGCCGACGGAATGGGGCAGGACAACCGCGTCTCCGGGCCGCCTGGCTTGGGCGATTTGGGCGCAAAAGTTACCTTCGCGGCCAAACTTAACGCAAAAGCACAACCATGGGACTCCAATGCGGCATCGTCGGCCTGCCCAACGTCGGCAAATCGACCCTCTTCAACTGCCTTTCGAACGCCAAGGCCCAGTCGGCCAACTACCCCTTCTGCACCATCGAGCCCAACCTGGGCGTGATCACGGTGCCCGACCCGCGGCTCAACAAGCTGGCCGAGCTGGTCAAGCCGGAGCGGGTCGTGCCCGCGACGGTCGAGATCGTGGACATCGCCGGCCTGGTCAAAGGCGCCAGCAAGGGCGAGGGCCTGGGCAACAAGTTCCTGGCCAACATCCGCGACACCGACGCCATCATCCACGTGCTCCGCTGCTTCGACGACGACAACGTAACCCACGTTGACGGCTCGGTCAACCCCACGCGCGACAAGGAGACCATCGACATGGAGCTGCAAATCAAGGATCTGGAAACCGTGGAGGCCCGCATCCTCAAGAACCAGAAGATCGCCAAGACCGGCAACAAGGAGGCCCAGCGCAAGATGGAGATCTACGAGCGCTACAAGCAGGCCCTCGAGCGGGGCATCTCGGCCCGCGCCGTGGCCCTCGACGAGGCCGAGCGCGAGCTGGCCAGCGACCTGCACCTGCTCACCGACAAGCCCGTGCTCTACGTCTGCAACGTGGACGAGGGCTCCGTGGCCAAAGGCAACCGCCACGTCGAGGCCGTCCGCCAGGCCGTGGCCGCCGAGGGCGCCGAGGTCCTGGTCATCGCCGCCGCCGTCGAGGCCGACATCGCCGAGCTGGAGACCTTCGAGGAGCGCCAGATGTTCCTCGAGGACCTGGGCCTGGAGGAGGCCGGCGTGGCCAAGCTCATCCGCGCCGCCTACAAGATCCTCGGCCTCAAGACCTACTTCACCGCCGGAAAGAAGGAAGTCCGCGCCTGGACCTTCAAGGACGGCTACAAGGCCCCGCAGGCCGCCGGCGTCATCCACACCGACTTCGAGAAGGGTTTCATCCGCGCCGAGGTCATCAAGTTCGACACCTACGTCGAGCTCGGCTCCGAGCAGGCCTGCAAGGAAGCCGGCAAAATGGCCGTTGAGGGCAAGGAGTACGTCGTCCGCGACGGCGACATCATGCACTTCCGCTTCAACGTCTGAGCCCCGGCGAAGCGCTGCCGAATTGCCCCAAAAAAGGCTAACTTGCGGGGACAAACCCTTATCTTGAAGCCCATGACAAACCTGCAAAGCTCCGTTACCGAGGCCGTCGTCTATGCCGACCGCGCCCGACTGACCCGAAGCGCCTCCCTCGAGCTGGAGGCCGGCGAGCACCTGCTCGTCTTCGACAACCTGCCCGAGGCCCTCGACCCCGAAAGCCTCCAGGTCAACGCCAGCGGGCCGCTGCTGCTGTTCGAGGTCAACTTCCGCGAGCTTTGGAAGGCCCCGCAGGCCAGCCCCCAGGCCCAGCAAATGGCCGAGCGCAAGAAGGCCCTCGAGCAGTCCATCCAAGCCCTCGACGACGCCCTGGAGGTCCTCGAGCAGCGGGCGGCCTTCGCCAAGGCCCTGGCCAGCTTCGACCGCGCCAGCGACAAGTCCGACGCACGGCGCTTCGAGATGGATGTCCAGAAGTGGGAGCAGATGCTGGCCTTCTCCACCCAGGTCCTCGAAGGGTATTTCAGCCAGAAACGGGCCCGCGAGGCCGAGAAGGAGGCCCTGGCCAAGGAGCTCGAGGAGCTGCGCCACGCGCTCGCCTCGATCGCCCCGGGCAAGGGCGTCCGCACCCGCGCGGCCAGCCTGCGCTGCCAGGCCCAGGTCGCCGGCGAGTTCGTCGTCCAGCTCCTCTACGTGGTCAAAGGCCCGTCGTGGTCGCCCACCTACGACCTGCGCGTCGATTCCGAGACCCGCAAGCTGACCCTGGAGTACAACGCCCTGGTCCGCCAGAAGACCGGCGAGGACTGGGACCAGGCCCACCTGCTGCTCTCCACGGCACGGCCCAACATCAGCGGCGTGGCCCCCAAGCTCTCGCCCTGGCTGGTGGGCTTCCACGTGCCCATGCCCGCCTACGAGCGCGAGGAGTTCAGGGCCAAGAGGGCCATGCGCCCGCGCCCCGGCACGTCCCCGATGGCCTCGGGCTTCACGGCGCCGAGCTTCGACGAGGAAGTGGACGAGGATGGACTGATGCCCCAGCCGGAGCCCGCCCCCGCGCCCACCACTGACCTCCACACCAAGACCTCGTCCGTGGTCATCGGCCTCCAGGGGCGCACGCCCATCCCATCGAGCGCCGACGCCCACCGGGTCAGCATCCTGCGGGCCGAGTTCGAGCTCGAGTTCCGCCACGCCAGCCTGCCCAAGCTCAGCGACTTCTGCTACCTCAAGGCCCGCGCCACCAACCAGACCGAGTACCCCCTGCTGCCCGGCAACTCCAACATCTACTTCGATGGCGACTTCGTGGCCAAGAGCCGCGTCGAGCTGGTGGCCCCCGGCGAGACCTTCTGGACCTCGCTCGGCATCGACGAGGGCGTCAAGGTCGAGCGCAAGCCCATCAAGCGCTTCGAATCGCAGGAAGGGCTGCTCTCCAAGCGCACCCGCCTGGTCTTCCAGTTCGTGTTCGAGGTCTCCAACCTCAAGAAGACCCCCGTGGTCCTTTCGCTCCACGACCAACTGCCCAAGCCCCAGCACGAGGACATCCACGTCGAGCTGCTCGAGCCCAAGGTCAAGACCAACTCCAAGGCTCTGCGCGTCGACGACGACAAGCACATCCGCTGGCTGTTCGAACTTGAGCCGGGCCAGAAAAAGCAGATTCCCCTGGAGTTCTGGGTCGAATATCCCAAGGACAAGACCATCAACGGCCTCTGATACCAAGTTGCTTTCCTTGGTGATAAACACAAATTGTCAGCATCCTGCGAAATTCGGATGGAAAGGCAGGCTATGACACGGATCGGGCGAATCCCGAAGGGATGGAATTGTCTTGGCCCTTCCTCCCGACCAGGACGATCTCGCCCCTTGGGGCTTGGGCGAGTCTTCAAGGCGATCCATCACCCATGAACGCGACTTGGCATGGTACCAAGCCGCGTTCATGGGTGAAATATCCCAAGCACCAGTGCCCGACAAGATCGGGCTGCTTTTCTAATCCCGAAGAGATTGCATTTGAATAGCCCCGGATGGAATCCGGGGATCGGCGAACCCGCTCGAACCTGAACCCCGCAGGGGTTCAACGCAGGCTAAAACGTTGATTATGAGCGTCCATTGCGTTGGGGGCTTGAATACAGGAAATCGTCAGCCATTTTTGGGTCCAGCATAAAAACCATTATTCGCATTTTTTTATTTGTAACCAATTGATAATCAATGATAATTTTTGAAAGCGAATTTTAGAAATGACCTTTTTGGACCGCGCCCATTTTTGTCCTTGGAGGAGATTTGTCCACGAAAGGCACGAAATGCACGAAATGCACGAAGGGCACGAAATTTTTTTGAAATCAAAATTAGAGGGGATGGGTGGGACGGCGATTGGCAAGGAAAAACCATAGGCGATAAGCAAGACTGGGTCCAGCATAAAA
>JFJP01020437.1_pt1 | contig 21864 bp, 13 predicted proteins | sample 431651 | NCBI WGS metagenome assembly JFJP01 (sample SAMN02602958, study PRJNA72255) | Microbial mat metagenome, whole genome shotgun sequencing project. | biome: fresh water; feature: sink hole; material: water; isolation source: purple microbial (photo- and chemosynthetic) mats found in...
GCGCAAGACTTATGTATAGCATGGCCATAGTTCTCCACAGCGCATGTCATTAACTGACAGATATTTAGCGGAGATCCCAGGAGTAGACGTCGTGTCTGCGTCTGCTGGTCGGTCTGGCCGCCGCAGGCGCGGTGGCCCGCGACGAGGCGACGTTGCGCTACCGTACCCGGCTGCGCCTGGTGGCCCTCGACGGTCCCGAGGAGGAGTTGCGTCAGGCCCACCTCGGTATCCTGATCGCTTTGGCAGAGGACCTCGGCGAAGCGGTGGAACTCTACCGGCTTGCCCGTGGAATTCCGGTGATGATCGAGCGCGCCGACCCACCAGGCCGGACGGTGGCGGTGCGCGCGCGTCTTGGCCATACGCGCCCACCGTCGGTCCTCGACGCCTGCGCGATCATGCTGCTGGCCGAGCGCGGCCAGCAGCCGCCCGAGAGTCTTCAGATCGAGTCAGCCGATGGCCTGCGATCCCAGGTGGCTGGCGAAGGGCTCAGGGCGGTCGCCGAGGCGCGACGCGAGGGGGTCGCTTCGGATCTCGCGGTCAACGCCAACGGCATTCGCCGACATGTTGTTCCCATCCGACTGGCTGGGGGAATCTTGGGCGGCTTGATCGCAGTCGCGCAGGATGCACGGGGGGCTGGCCACGAAGCGCGTGCGCAGGTGATCCGCAGCGCGCTGCGGAACGCGCTGGCAAGGGTTCCTGCCTAGATCCTTCGGTCAGGGCAGGGCGAGGTCGCAGCGCGCGCCGGCTGCCGTCACCTGCACCTCGCGGCTGACCGTGCCGGTCGCAGTCGTGGCGGTGACGCGCAGGCGGCCATGGAAGGCGCGCAGGGAGGCGCCGCCATCGTTGGCGGTGGTCAGGCTGGCGCGGGTGCGCCACTGCCGGCGGACCAGTTCGACGAAGGCGGCGCCGGCCGGCTTGATCGTCCAATCGCGGTTCCACAGCGCCGCATCGGGTCGCCAGTGATCGCCAGCCCAGAAGCCCCACAGGTGCACTGACTCCACCGCCGGATGGCTGAACACCGCGGTGAGGAAGTCGCGCGTGAAATCGGCCTGCAACTGCGCGTCAGTGGTGTCGCAGTCGAACTCGGTGATGCGGATGCGCAGGCCGAGGGCGGCGAAGCGGTCGAGCAGGGCGAGGACGCGCTCGGGGCCGGTCAGCGCCTTCTCGTGGAAGTGGCCCTGGAAACCAAGGCTGGCGATCGGCGCTTTGTGCTCGAGGAGGAAGCGGGCCCATGCTTCGAGGCGTTCGTGGCGGTCGCTGAGGATGCCGCCGGCGCTGAGGATGCTGTGCTCGTTGAGGGTCAGTTTGGCGCCGGGCAGGCGGCGGGCGCCGGCCGCGAACCAGTCGAGCATCGCGTCCTTGCCGCACAGGTCGGTGTAGTCGGTATTGTTCAGCGGTTCGTTGCAGGCGTTGGCGCTGTCGAGCAGTCCCGCCCAGGTGGCGGCAACCGTGTCGACGTAGCGCTCGACCGCCAAGCGCAGGGCGCCCGGCGAATCCTTGTAGCGGGCGAGCGCCCAGTTGGTGCGGCGGAAGGCGGGCCAGACCAGGTGGGCGCCGTGGACCTGATGGCCGAGGCGGCGCAGCTCCTGCAGGTCGGGTCCGATGACCGTCTTGGCGAGGTGGTCGTAGAGCCGGCGGTCGTTGGCCCGGCCCAACTCCTTCCGGCTGTCGTCGAGCGGCACCGCCGAGGACTCGGCGTTGAAGCCCCAACCGTTGATCTTGTCCACCGTGACGGCGTTGAACACGCTGCGCACGATCTCCCAGCGGGCACGGTCGTCGCTCTCCTCGTCGGCGGTGGCAGGATCGCGCAGTTGGCAGCTGCCGTCGGGCAGGACCTGCCAGCGGGCGCTTTCCCACAGAGGTCTGGAGATCACCGTACCCCAGGTGAAATCCGTGGTGATCTGTTCGACCTCGATCCGTGCGCCGGCGACAGCAGCCCCGCTGCGGTCGCGCACGGCGATGGTCAGCGGCGCGGTGCGGATGGCCTGGATGCGTTCGCGGGCGGCCGTGCGCCAGGCGGCGTCGGTGGCACGGCCGGGATAACTCGGCTTGACCAGGGGCAGCCCAGCCAGATCGGTACCGGGCGGAAGTCTCCGGACGAGCACGCCAGCGACCTCGACCTGCTGTTGCGGCACGTTGAAGTCGAACCACATGCCCATGTCGCCGGCGGTGTAGTCCTTCTCGGCGGCAAGCGCCTCGGTGACCAGTTGCCACTGCGGTCCCAGACCGGCGTCACCGCCAAGACCAGGGGCAGCACCCAGGCGGTTCCACGGCGCACTGACCTTCTGAACCGCATAGGTCACGCGGCCGACGCCGGTCTCTTCGCGGGTCGCCACGCAGCGCGCGAAGAAGGCGACCACCACCACCTCGCCAGTGCGGATCCCGACCGGAAATGGGAATTTCACCTGAGCAAAGTGGCCTGGCTGGATCCGCGTCTCGCCGACGATAGCCAAGCGCAGACTGCGGTGGAAAGGCTGGCCATCGACCTCCTGCACGGTCGCCGATGTGGTCCCAGAATCTGCGCCGAAGCGGACGAAGCCGTCGTTATAGTCCTGGCCCAACGCATCCTGGCCGAGGGCGGCGACGCGCTGCCACAACGCCAGCTCGCCATCCTCGACGGCCAGTGCCGGAACCAGCATGGCGAGCAGCAGAAGCAGGATGCGGCAGCTCATGGCTGATCCTCCGCCGTGATCATGATCGATGAGGTGATCTGCGGCCGGTTGTCGTAGGATTCCTTGGTCAGCCGCAATTGCAGGCGCAGGCCTCCCGTCGTGCTGCCCAGATTGACGCTGGAGCCCTCCTCGATGCGTGTGATGGGCGTGAGCGCCAGGCTGCTGCCGAGGCGTTCGAACCACGCCCGGGCGTCGCGCTCGGCCGGTTCCATGGCTCCGGCATAGAGCGAGGTCAGCAGGTTGCCCTCGATCAGTTCCGGTCGGCGAACACCGCCGATGCGCACGCGGGCGAACCGCCCGTCCTGCAGGTTCAGTTCGCTCCATATCGTGCGGCCATTCCACGGCATCAGCAGGATCCAGCGGCCCGGGGCAGGGCCGCCGCCTGGAGCATCGTGGCGCTGCAGGCTGAGCGTCCGGTCATCCCAACGCCATTCCGTCCGGACGACGCCGCTGGCGCGGTCCACCGTGGCGGGATCGAGACCCGCCGCGACAAGGGCCTCGCGCAACGTGCGCGCGTCATCGCCCAGGCGCAGTGTTCCCAGCACGGCCGTCTCCGCCTCGCCACGACGGCGGTCCATCAGCAGGGGAGGCGCCGCCGGCTGCGGGACCGGATCAGGGCCAGAGCATGCGGACAGCATCAGGGCGACGATCAGCAGGCGGTATCGCATGGGCTCCTCGCTGCATGGCCGGACGGCGGCATGGCCGCAGCCTAGCACGGGGAGTTGCCCAGTGCCGACCAGGGCAGACATGTGGTGTATCAGATGCGGATATGCCGGCCCAGTCTCCGGCAACGCACCCGGGCTGCGGCGCTGATCATGGCGGCATGAAGGTCAGCACCTCGTACCCGCCCGGCGAAGGCGGCAACATCCTGCATTACGCGAAGCGGAAACTCCTGCTGTTCGAGCACCGCCATGATGAACTGGAATTCGACCTGGTGGTGCGCGGCAGCGGTGAATACATCGTCGACGACGTGCGTCGGACCATCCGCCAGGGCGATCTCGCCTGGCTGCGTCCTGACCAGGAGCACGTGCTGGTCAAACGCAGCGATGACTTCGAGGCGTGGATCGTGCATGTCGGCCAAGCCGTGTGGAGCGAAGCCCGTTTCAATCGCAGCGGACTCGGCGCCAGCGGTGCGCCGTTCCAGGTGCGCCGGCTCGGTCAGGAGCGCGAGGTGCGCCTGGCCCGGCTGTGCCAGGAGATTGCCGACTGTCCGGCGGCGGCGCGACGCGATGGCATCGCTCTGCTCCTCGCCCTCGCCCTGGGGTGGAGTGCCGAGGCGGAGCAACCGCACGGCCGCCATCCGGCGGTGGCGCTGGCTCTTGAACTGCTGCGCGGCGCTCCAGGCGACCCCAGCCCGGCGGCGCTGGCGCATCGCGCCAAGGTTTCAGAACGTCACCTCGCCCGTCTGTTCCACGCCGAGGTCGGCGAGCCGCTGCGGTTGTGGCGGCAACGCCGCTGCCTGGAACGGGCTCAGGCCATCCTGCGCGACGATCCGCACCGCGACATGGCCAAGGTCGCAGTGGCGGCCGGCTTCAGTTCCTATCTGCAATTCCACCGTTGGTGCCGTCGCTTGAGCGGCCGGACGCCGGGTCAGATGGCCGGAGATGATGTCCAGCACTGATAGCCTGCTGATCGTCCTTCGACATGCGGCAGAGGCGCACCCGGGCTAGGATGGCGGCATGGCCCGCCCGCACGACCTCGACCTGCTGCCCGCCTGGGGACCCTACTCCAAGCTCTATGCCGGCTGCTCGCACCTGCCGGACCTGGCCAGCGGACTGCGTTTCGACCTCAGCCTTTTCCCAGGCTTCTACCGAGGCCGCCTCGACATCCCCAACGTGCTGTGGGAGTCGGGCTATGTCCCCGACGAGGCCGCGCCCGACCTGTCCTATTGGCGCTTCCGTCACCGCCTCGATGGCGAGCAGGTGCGCGTCGAGGCGGCCTGGTGCGCCCTGCCCGAGGTCGCCGGCCTGGCCGGGGCCCGTCTGCTGCGCGCCACCTGCATCAACGACAGTTCGGCACGGCAGACCCTGGCCCTGCATCTGGTGGCCGGGGCGCAGTATCCCAATCCCGGCTATCCCAAACGCGATGGCGCAGCCATCCCGCCGATGCGCCCGTTGGACGTGCTGGCGCCCCCCGGCTCGGCCTGGTGCGACAGCCGCGACTTCGCCGCCCGCACGGTCGGCGAACCGGGAGCGTGGGACGGTTTGCAGCCGGACGGCCGGGTGTGGCGGGAATTCCACGAGGATGGCTGCGTCGGCGGCGGCGCCCTCGCCCTGGAACGACCGGGTGATGCGCTGACCTACCGGCTTCAGCTGGATCGCGCCCTGCCCGGGGCGCGGCTGCTGGTGCGTGCCCGGGTGCGGCGTGGCAGCCGCGCCACGCTCACTGCCAGCGGTGCATTGTCAGGCGAGATCACCTGGCACGGCTGGCAGGAGGACTGGCAACTGCGCGAGTTCGCGGTCGGCGACCTCGCCGCTGGCAGCGCTACGATCCGGCTCGAACTGCGCACCGCGCAGCGCCTCGACCTCGACCTCGTCGCCGTTATCCCGGCCGACGGCACGCTTGGCTTCGCCGAGCGCCGCTGGAACCCGACCCCGAGCATCTCCCCGGGACCGCGTCCCGAGGCGCTACTGCTGCGCTATCCCGATCTGCCCGTCACCTACGGACTATGGTGGCAGGGCGCCGAAGGCCGGGTGCGCGAATGGATCGGCAACCGCCTCGACGTAGTCATGCGCGAAAAGAACCACGAGCATGTGCAGAGCCGGCTGCAGGGCGACGGCGACGGCCACTGGCTCGACGTCAGTCTCGGACCGGTCGGGCTGGAACCGCACAGCCGGCGCGAGCTGTGGGCAGTGGTGGCGGCCGGTGGCGCGGACCCGGTGGCACGGCGACTGGCCGCGATCGATCCCGTCCGACTGCCCGAACTGCATGACCGTGCCAGGTCAGCACGCTGGACCCCGCAGGGCAATCCGGCTGGAACCGCCGACGAGGCCGGCCAGTGCGCGATGGCGGCGTGCACCCTGACCAACGTCACCTACCCGATCTACATCCGTCGCGACTGGGTGCGCCACTACTCGCCGGGCAAGTGGTGGGACTGCGTCTATACCTGGGACGCCGGCTTCGTCGGCCTGGGTCTGCTTGAACTGGCCGAGGCCAACGCCTGGGCCTGCCTCGACCAGTACCTCATGCCCGATGGTGATGAGCAGGCGGCCTGGCTGCAGCACGGCACACCGCTGCCGGTGCAGATCTACCTGGCGCACGAGCTGTGGAACCGCACCCGCGACCTCCCCGCCCTGCGCCGCGCCTTCCCCGGCCTGCGCCAGATGCACCGCTTCCTGGTCGGGCGGCTCGGCACCTCGGACACCGCGCGCCTGGGTTCGGGCCTGCTCAACACCTGGACCTACTTCTACAACAGCGGCGGCTGGGACGACTACGCGCCGCAGGTGCATGTGCATGCCAATCGTCTGGCCGACCGCGTGACGCCGATGGTCAACACTGCGCATGCCATCCGCTGCGCGCACCTGCTCGCCGGCATGGCCGGACTGCTCGGCGAGGATGCCGGCGAGTTCAACGGCGATGCGCAGCGTCTCGGCGCGGCTGTCCAGGCCCACGCCTGGGACGAGGAATCCGGCTACTTCGGCTATGTCGAGCACGATGCGGCCGGCCAGCCGATCGGCGTGCTGCGTCACGCCAGCGGCGCCAACTTCAACCAGGGTCTCGATGGGGCCAGCCCGCTGGTCGCCGGCATCTGCACCCCGGCGCAGGAGGCGCGGCTGCTCGGCCACCTCGCCGATCCGACGCAATTGTGGTGCGAGCACGGCCTGACCACGGTGTCGCAGGCAGCGCCCTACTTCCGCGCCGACGGCTACTGGAACGGCACGGTGTGGATGGCGCACCAGTGGTTCATGTGGAAGACGCTGCTCGATCTCGGCCAGGCGGAACTCGCCGCGCGCATCGCCCTCACCGGCCTGCGCGTGTGGCGCGACGAGATCGCCCTGACCGGCAACTGCTACGAGCACTTCCCGGTGGTCACCGGGCGCGGCGCCGGTTGGCACCATTTCAGCTCGCTGTCGTCGCCGGTGCTGTCGTGGTTCGCCGCCTACCACCGGCCCGGCCGCATCACCGGCGGCCACCAGCTGTGGATCGACGCTGAAACCTGGGACGGCGCCATGCTGTGCGCCCGGCTGCGCCTGCACGGTGCGGCCGGGCGCAGCTCGACCGTGCTGGTGTGCACCACCCCGGGCGCGTGCAGCGCCACCTGGAACGGCCAGCCGGTGCCGCTGGGCGAGCGTCATCCTGGCTGCTGGGAGATCTCGCTGCCAGCCGATGGCGCTGGAGAGCTACGTCTGGCCTGAGCTGGCTTGCATCTGGTACAATGGCTCTGGGTCTCGTAGAAGGACCGCTGCCAGGAGCCGCCATGCGTCGAGTAGCCGGTCTTCTCTGCGTTGCCGTACTGCTCTGGGCAGACGAGGCGCCGCCGACTCCGATTGAGACCGAGCCTGGCCAGGATGCTGCCGCAGCCCTGGGCCGCGCTGGTCTGTTCGGCAATCGTGGCACGCACCTTCGCCGTCTGGCCACCAGCCACTATGGCGGCAACCAGGCCAGCGTGGTCGCCGTCCAGCAGGCTCTGCGTTGGCTGAAACGCCATCAGGGTCAGAATGGCGGTTGGGATGTCTCGACGTTTTGGAACAACTGCCAGGACCTGCCGAAGTGCGAGCCTGGCGCGATCCAGCCTGGGCATGCCACCGCGTTGACCGGCCTGGCCGTGCTCGGATTCCTTGGGGCCGGCTGCGACCAGCGCCTGCCAAGTCCGTTCACCGCAACGGTACGACGCGGACTCGATTTCCTCATCGCCGCCCAGGACGCCGAGGGATCTTTCGGTCGCAACTTTGAACAGGGCATCTGCACCTCCGCCCTGGTTGAAGCCTGGGCGATGACCAAGGACGATGCGCTGCTGCCCGCCGTACGCCTGGGCCTGGCGAACATCCAGCGTCGGCAGACGCAGGATCCGAATGATCCCCAAACGCCCGTGGTCCGGCTCGCCTGGGATTATCTGCGCCCGAACCCCGGACGCACCGATGCTGCGCTCTCGGGCTGGAATCTGCTGGCCCTGCGTTCGGCGGTCGCCTGCGGGTTGCTCCCTGACGCCGATCTGGCAGGCCTGCGCCGCTGGCTGCAACATGCCTGGGAGGCGACCAATCCCGAGTGGGCCAAACTCGATCCAGCCACGGGCGAGTCCCGCTTCCCCTATCTCTACAACGTGACGTCGGGCCGGGTCCTGATCGCCGCTGACCCCGCCAGCCAGGATCACGACCTGACCACGGTCGGCTTGAGCGCCGGTGTCTTCCTCGGCTACCCGGTCGCTGATCGGCTGTTGACGACCCAGGCCAACCACATCCTCGCGCATCAGCAGCCCAGCACCTGGCCGCTCAACACGTATCGCCTCTACTTCGCGACCATGGGCCTGTTCCAGCTTGGTGGCGAGCGTTGGACGACATGGAACCGCCAGGTGCTGTTGGGCCTGGTGGTCCCGGCCCAGCGCAACGATGCGGGTTGCCTCGGCGGCTCGTGGGACTGGGAGGGCCAGAAATGGCAGGGCGCCGACACCGGTCGTCTGCTCAGCACCTGCCTCTGCCTGCTGTCGCTGGAGGCCTACTACCGCTACGCCCGTCTGTCAGAACCACCGCAGCCGCTGCCAGCCGGCTTGGGACCGTAGGCCGGATCCGTCAGGCGCTGAGGGTCATCCGTCCGCCGGCGGGAATTTCGACCGCCCGCCCGCCGACCACCAGCGTGCCGGCAAGACCAGGAGGGAGCTGCACCTCGACCCGCTCGCCGGCGGTGGTGCGGTCAGCGCGCACCGCGATGGGGCCGGCGGGATGCGGCCAGGCGCCTTCGGCCCAGGAGAGCGGGCCAAGGGCCGGGGCGATGCGCACGCTGGTGAAGCCTGGGGCCGCCGGACGGATGCCGAGGATGGTCGCCAGGTAGTGGAACCACGGGTGGGCGCCCCAGGCGTGGCAGTCGCTACGCGTCGGTTCGGGCTGCTCGGGGGTGGTGAGCAGGCCGAGGTCCGGCAGGTCGAACCATGGGCCGAGCCGGTCGATGATCGCGCTGGTAGTACCGGAGCGGCCGAGGGCCTCGAACAGGTAGTGGCGGAAGTAGATCGTCGTCCGCGCCAGGTTCTCGTCATTGAGCAGGGTCGCGAGCAGGCGCTGCGCCTTGGCTGCATCGACGCCGGCGATCAGCGCCAGGCACTGGGCGTGCTCGCTGAAGCGGTGATGGGCCGGATCGTCGGCGTAGGCACCCCGCGTCTCATCCCAGAACCGGGCTTCGAGTCCGGCGCGGGCAGCGCCTGCCCAACGCCGCCAGCGCAACGCCAGTTCGGGTTCATTGGCGGAGTCCTCCTGCGCGGCAGCGGCCTCCAGGGCTGCAATGAAGAGCCACGTGATGGAGGCGGTCGGTGTACTGTCTCCGCCCGGCGGGATGCCGCAGTTCCACGACTGTTCCGGGTCGGCCACCGTATCGTAGCCGCTGGCGCCTGTGCGCTCCTGGACCCAGTCCATGAAGTTCCACCCCGGGATCGCGCCAAGCACCCCGTCTGCCAGGCGATGCGCACCGACCGCGTCGAGGACGGTGCGGATCCCGGGCAGGTGGCGCGCAGCCACCGCCGGATCACCCCACCAGCGCTCGTCCTCGACCATCAGCACCCAGAGCAGGCTGAACGGCGGAATGCGCTGGCCGATGCGGCATGGTGCCCGTGAGGCGGTGAAGCCGTCGGGCCCGCGACTGCGGTCGAAGGCGAGCAGGGCTTCGTGGATCAGGGTATGGTCGCTGGTCAGGGCGCGCAGGGCGAGGCACTCCAGACGGGTGTCGCCGACATAGGCGATGCGCTCGAAGTATGGACAGTCCATGAATGATTCATGGGCGCAGGCGCGCAGCGCGGCGAGCATGGGCCCGACGGTCTGTCCCAGGCGCGGATCGGCGGCAGCGAAGCGTCCCTCGGCAGCCAGAGGGTAGCCGGTTCCACGCCAGGCCAGCCGGCGCAGGGTCAGCGGCGTATCGGCGGTGGTGATCTCGACCAGGACGTAGCGGCCACAGGACCAGTCGCAGGGGCTCCACTCGCGTTCGCCGCCGTCGCACACCAGGAGATCGGGCAAGGCATTCAGATAGCGCCCGTCAACCTCACCGCGATGGCCTTTACGCATCGTCGACCATTGGCTGCCCGGTTGGTCAAACAGGGCCTCGGCCCAGGCTATCCGGAGTTCCGCCCCGGCGCCGCCGGCGACCGCGACTTCGGCGTAGGCGCAGCGATAGGCTTCAAGATCGATCAACGCCCGCACGCGACTGCGCGCAGGGACGATCAGTGGGTCGCCTCTGTCGAGCAGTTGCTGCCATGGTGCTAATGGTCCGCCGTCGGCGAAGTGCGCACCACTGGCCGCCGCGTCGCAGGTCCGTACCCGTCCGCTGGGTAGGATCGCTTCGGTCTGGGCCGGCTGGGGCGAAGGCTCGAGAGTGCGCGCGATAGGCCGGTTGACCAACGTTCGTTCGGCGTAGACCGCTTGACCGGCGGCCTCGCTGGCGCGCCAACCTTCGCCGCCTCCGTCTGTCGCTGCCCACGGATACAGCCGGCCGTCGCAGCGCTCGCGCGGGCCGGCGAATCGCCGGTCCTGGTCCTGCAGGAATTCCAGGCCGTCGGCCGGCCGGCTCTCCCAGGGCGCTCGGCCGGTGGACAGGCGATCAGCAGCGGGGCCTTCTGCCACGAGGAGGAATCCCGGTTCCCAAGCCCCACGTCCGGCTGATCCGCCAGCGGGCAGGGTCCACCAGGTGCGCGCGGACAGGACATGGCGACCTGCTGTCAGCTCGAGGTCATATGTCTCGTAGCGGTGGTGGTGTTGATCGCCCCGAGCCGGCCCCCGTCCGGCGGACACGCCATCGACGCGCAACTCGTAGCGCTCATCGCCGGAGACATGCACGCGCACCGCCAGGGGTTGCTCGAGGTCGAGCACCAGGCGATGGAAGGCCCCGCCGGCGACCAGCGGCGACTGTCCCGGTACGCGGATCCACTGCGCCGGCCATTCGCCGCGGTGCCATAGCAGCGCTCCGTCGAGGTGGGGATCGCTTGCTGCAGCGCGGCGGCGGACGGTGGACATGCCCGTGCCTTTACGGCTTGGCCGGCCAGGTCCAGCCTTCCAGGCCGCCGATTTCGATCGTCTGCGTCGCCACGCCGAGGTGGATGCTCAGGCTGAGCGCGCCGACCGCCATCTCCTCGCCGACGGTGAAGGGCAGGTCGACCAGGCTCCAGGTGCCGGTCACGGCCGGGGTCACCTCAGCAACCTTGGTGTAGGGAGCTGCCGACTTGCCGACCACGACATAGACCCGCGGCTTGTCGCTTGGACTACGGATCCAGAAGCGCACCTGGCCGGTGGTGCCGACGGCCAGTGCGGCGGCGTTGGTGCGGCGCACTTGGACATTCCACGGATTTTCCGGTTTGGTGCTGATCTCGACCTTGACCGCGGCGTGGAAGGGTTGGCCTTCGACGCTCAGGGTCTCGACGCTGGCAGGATGTCCGCTGCGGGTCTTGTCGGCAAAGCCGTTGCCGGTGACCCAGGCTTTCGCTTCTGCGATGCCGAACAGCGGCGAAGCGCCGGCGCGCAGGGCCGGCACGTCGGCGGCCGACAGCCAGGCAGAGAGGACGAGGAGGAGGCAGAGGGATTTCATGACGGCTCCGGGATGTGGAACGGCGGATCCCGCTCTCCAATCGGGAGGTGTAGGACCGTCGTCTGTACCCTGCAGAGCTTATGCGTCCGTGAACATGACGGACTAACAATCCTGACTGCTCCAACTATCAGTTTGATGCCTGGCGGGTCAGGGCAGGACCAGGACCGTTGTGGCCGCAAAGATGCTGCTGATTGTCGGGGCCTGGTTGCCGCCGACGTCGCTGATCTGCAGTGCCACCTGGATGTCCGCGGGCATCGATGGCGATGACAGGGCGATGCGGCAGCGCTCGCTGCCTTCGCTGAAGGCATCGCTCAGCGCATTGATCTGGATAGTTTTCGCCGCGCTGTCGCCGGAGGCCCAGGTGAGGATACCCGAGGCCGGAGTGTAGTCGCCGGCACCGGCCGAACCGGGTGTCGTGGCCCAGGCGAGCATCAGCGTGCCGCTGCTGCCGCCCAACCGCTGCACGGTGATCGTGGCCGTCGTCCCCTCGGCGGCGGTGAGCGCGGCGGCGGTCGCGCGCAGATAGCCGGTCGGCACCGCCGGGGCGGCGACCGTGGCGACGACCTGGCTGGTGGTCGTGGCGTTGCTGCCATCGCGGATGGTCACGGTGAAGGTGCAGGATCCCGCGACGGGAACCCAGGCGATCACCGCCTTGGCGGCATTGCTGGCGCTGCCGGAAAACAGCGTGCCGGCAACCGAGGAGGCCCAACTGTAGGTCAGATTCGCTTCGCCCGCGTCATCGGCGCCGAGCACTGCCAAGGCCACCGCCTGGCCGGCAACGCTGGCCGAGGCGACGCTCGCCAGGCTCGGGCCGGTGTTGCCGGCGGCGAGCACGCGGATGGCAGTCTCATCGCTGGTCGAGGTGCCCCCGGCGCTGCTGACCAGCACGCGGAAGCGGGCGCCGTCATCGCCAGCCACAAGACCCGCCAGGGTCTGGCTCGCGGCGTTGCTGCCGACCGCGCCCCAGGCGCTGCCTGACCAGCGTTGCCACTGGTAGGACAGCGTGGGACCGCCGGCCGCCTCGATAGCCAGGGTAACGGCACCACCGACGCGGCCGGTGGCGGTCGCCGGCTGGCTGACGATACGCGGCGCCACGGTGGACGGACGCCCGAAGATCAGTCCACGGCCGCTGGTGCCGAACCACAGGGCGCCGGGCTCGCGCAGGTCGCCGACCATGTCCTGCACGCCGGGCAGCGGGGTCTGGGCGGTGTCGATGCGCGTCCAGGTCGCCCCGGCGGCGGTGCCGGACAGGCTGGTGACATCGTCGGAGCGCCACAGGCCGTCCACCCCGCCGACCGTGGCGTAGGCGAACATCGCCGGATTGGTCCGCCCTGCCGCCGGAGCCCCGAAGGCCATGCGCCGGGCCGAGGTGATACCGGCGACGTTGACCCAGGAGCTGCCGCCATCCTGGCTGCGCCTGAAATCCACCCCGTCGCCCTGGCCGCCGCAGGTGACCCACAGTTCATCGGCGACGCCGGGGACCGGGTGGATCGACATCTGATAGCTCCATACGTACAGGCTGCCGCTGTAGGCAACCTGGCTCCAGGTGGCGCCGCCGTCGATGCTGCGGAAGAAGTCGGTGCGGCTCCACGGCGCCTGGGCCAGACCAATGTTGCCGGCGACGCAGTAGAACACCCCGGCGCGCGCCCCGTCGGCCACCACCAGACGGGCGACGTTCCAGTGGTTGCCGACATCGCTGATGAAGTTGGGCATGCCGCTGGTCGCGGTCCAGGTCGCACCACCGTTGCGGGTGACGTAGGAGCCGATGGCTCCTTTAGCGTTCTCGGCCCAGGAAGCGGTATTGGGATACCACACCCAGTTCAGCGGGTTGTCGGCTGCCACCGCAACCACCCCGTCGTACACTCCGGCGTAGCTTTTGGCGGAATTTGGATTGGTGAAGGTGGCCCAGGTGGTGCCGCCATCCTGGCTGACCCGGTGTACCGGGTTGCCGTTGTTCTCATCGCTGCCGACGATCACGACCGTGTCGGGGCGGGCAGGGCAGCGATCGACGCCAGTGGTGATGCCGAACTGGCCAGGGATGATCGCGGCTGGCGGGACCACCTCCGCGTCGGTCACCTTCAGACCGAAGGTGTCGGCGCAGCCGGCGACGATGCCGCCCTTGGGATCAGCGCTGAGCATCTGCAGGACCAGTTCCTCGACCCCATGCATCTCGGCGGTGACGGTCTGCTGAGCGGTGCCGAAATTCCGGATGCGGTAAGGCCCGAAGCCGTCGGTGTACCACAACTCGCCGGGCCGGCGGGGATCGAACGCGGCCCCTGCTCCCCAGCCGTAGGGATAGAAGCTGGGCCACCAACCCGGCACGCTTGGAGAACTGAGGGTGATCGTGGTGAAGGATCCCCCGTTCAGGCTGCGCGACAGGAAGGTCGGCGAGGTGTCGAAGCCACCGAGTACCAGGTCGCTGCCGTTGCTGGTTGCGGCGATGGCGCAGCGGCGGGTGTTGCTCATCAATTGCGTCCAGGCGGTACCGTCCCAACGCCACGCACCACCTCCGCTGGCGGCGGCATCGAGGATCCCGCCCGCCGTCCAGGTGGTGATCAGCTTGCCGGCGACCACTTGTCCGCGGATAGGATGGTTGCCGTCGCCGTTGCCCGGCGAACCGGGAATCATCGCCCAGCTCGTGCCTCCATTCAGAGTGCGCCAGACGCCGCTACCTTCGACGCCGGCGTAAATGATCTGGCTGCCGGTGGTCGCATTGCCACCGGTCGGGTCCACCGCCACCCAGCAGACGCCGAAGCACTGGCTTGGCCAGGCCGGAACGTGCGTCGCATCGGGATCCTGGGCTCCGATCGGGACGGCGGCGACTGCGCTCCAGGTCGTTCCATTCCACGCCCGCAGTCCGGCCATACGCGATCCGTACCACATGCGGTCGGCGCGCAGGGGGTCGACAGCCAGGCGCTCTCCTCCGCGCCTCCGTTCGCCGTTGCCACGCATCTCGACGGCCAGGCCCGTATCGATCCAGGTCGCTCCGGCATCGAGCGAGCGCCACACCGTGTTGCTGGAGGCGAAGACGACGCCGTCTGGAACAGTCGGGATCACTGCAATCGACTCGATGTCGGTTTCGATCGCGCGGTTCTTGTCGGTCAGGTTCCACCACCGGCCGGCGGCCTCGTCGCGCAGATAGACGCCTCCGACGTCGGTGCGCAGATAGATGCGGTCGGCGGTCGGGTGGACCACCACCCCGGTGACGAAGCCCATGCCGTGCAGTTGGGCGTTGTCCCAGGCGTAGGACTCGACCGCGTCGAGTCGGAGCGAGGCGAGCACCAGGGCGAGAAGCAGGGAACGCATGATCCCATTCACCTGGCGAAGGAGGTGCATACGGCGACTGCTACGCCCTCATCCCCCGGTGTGCCACACGGCAGGGGGTCAGTGGCTGATACCCAGGCGGTGGACGACGATGTCGACCGTGCCGGTCCAGGCGATCAGGTTCAGGCGTCGGATAGGCAGACCGCGTAGTTCTTGCGGCGTGGCGCCTTGTTTGGCTTCGAAGCTGGCCAGCGGCAGGTCGAGTTCCTGCCTGCCCGCCGGCAGGTTGAGGGTACGTTGGACCGACCCGAGCCAGGTGCTGCCATCGGCGCTCCACGCCTGCAGATTGACGGCCAGGGAGGTGGGTGCGCTGAGCGTGAGGCTGGCGTGCAGCCGGGACGCAGGCTCGAAGGCGGCGATCCCGAGCAGGCCCGGATCGGGAAGCTGCACGTTCCAGGTGTCGATCGCGAAATCCTTGGAGGTCTTGGCGTCGAAGGCGAGCGCCAGTCCGTCATTCCTCTCGGTGCCGAACCAGCCGGTCCGCGCCTGCGCGTCGGCCAGGTCGATCGACCAGGTGTTTGCCGGGACGGCGCGCGGGGCGCCGCTGGTCGGAACGATCAGGGCCATGCCGGCGGTCAACGCCTGCTCGGCGGCGTGGCGCGGCTGCACCAGCACCCGACCGCTATCCACCCCGACCGTGGTCCCATCGCCAGCGACGGTCACGGTGAAAGCGGTGCCGACGACGCGGATCGTGGCATCGACCGTTTCGATGATCAGCTGCCGCCCGGGCGGTTGCGGTTTCGCCGCGACCTGCAGGCGGCCCGAGGTCTGACGGATCCGCTCCGGCTCGATGATCACACTGGTTCCGCTGGCAAGCCCGAGGCGGCTGCCGTCGTTGAGCAGCAGGTCGCCAGGACCATTGGCGCTAGCCCCGGCAGACAGCCCAGGGTGCTTGTCTTGATCCGCCCAGCGCGCCAGCACAGGAGTGGCTGGCGCAGCGTGCTGCCGTGGCCAGGCGAGCACGCCGATCGCAAGCAGCAGGCATGCGGCCAGGGCGACGATCCAGCCGAGCTTGCCGTGGCGCGCCGGTTTGAGGCGGCGTGGCCGGCGGCGGGTGGCGACCTGCTTAGCGCGTAGGAATTCGCAGAGGCCGCCATCGACGTGTATCAAGGCTGCCAGCCGAGCTCGCTGGGCCGGATCGGCCAGCAGAAGACGCAGCCGTTCGCGACCGTCATCGTCGATGACACCCTCGACCAGTTGTCCATGCAGCAAGGCCAGTTCATCGACCCCTTCTGCACTCATGCCAGCCCCCGTCGCCGACTGATGCAGTCGGCAAGCACGGCACGCACCCGGCTGAGCGCCACCTGCACCGCCCCGGGGGTGCGTCCGAGTTCGCCGGCAACCTCGGCCAACGGGCGTTCGAGCCCATAGCGCAGGTGGAGCAGCCGGCGCTGCGTCTCGGCGAGTTGCGCCATGCAATGCCGCAGTGCGCTCAGGGCATCGTCCTCGTCGGCCGGCGGACTGGCCTCAGCCACCGCCTGGTTGATCAGGTCGGCCAGCGCATCGTCGGCCAGACCGCGAACCCGCTGGTTGCGTCGGGCGAGCTGCCGCAACACGTTGCGGGCGATGCCACGTACCCAGGCGTGGAAGTCGCCATCGCGGCGGAAGTCGGCAAGGCGGCGCTGCACCACGAGATAGGTCTCCTGGAAGGCGTCGTCGGGCAGGTAGGCGAGGAGGTCGGCGCGCCGGTTCAGGAAGGCCTGCATCAGCGCGTCATCATCCATGCGTACCTGCTGTCATTGTCGCCACTTGGGCCGACCATACAGCCAATCCCGGTCCTCGCCATGGTCGAACGGAGTGCGCATCGGCCGTGCTCGCCCAGCCCTGGCGCGGCCTCTGTCGATCGGCAAACTGCGTGGGCATGGCAGATCCCTCACAACCAGAGCCAGCGCCGGCTGAGGATCTGCCATACGCAGATGATCTGCTGTCGGAGCGCAGCCGGGCGTGGGTCCGGGACCGGCAGAAGCGAGATGTTGAACCTGGGGGCGGCGAATCGGGCGGCTTCCAGGCACGCATCGCCGGCTACAATATCGGGCGCCGACTCGGTCGTGGCGGCATGGGCACGGTCTATGCCTGCGAGCGGGAGGGATCTCCGGAACGGCTGGCGATCAAGATCATCACCTCGGGCAAGTATGCAGCCGAGGAGGAACGACGTCGCTTCAAGACCGAGATCGGCGTGCTGCTGCGTCTGCATCATCCCAACCTGAGCCGCTTGCGCGACTTCGGCCAGGATGGCGCGGTCGCCTGGTTCGTCATGGACTTCATCGATGGGCGCCAGTTCCATCACTGGATGCGCGACGAGAAGCCCGACTACATCGCGATCGCCTCACTGCTCGGCCATGCCGCCCGCGCCATCGCCCATGCCCACCGCCAAGGCATCGTGCACCGCGACCTCAATCCAGCGAACATCATGGTGCTGGCCGACCGCACCCCGGTGATCATGGATTTCGGCCTCGCCCGCGACCTGTCATCAGACGAGAACCTGACCCAGACGGGCACGGCGGTGGGGACGCCGCCCTACATGGCCCCGGAGCAGACCGTCGGACCAGAAGGGGTGATCACCAACCGCACTGACATCTGGGGGTTGGGCGGCATCCTCTTTTTTGCCCTGACCGGACGGCCGCCGTTCGAGGGTTCTGGCAACCACGAGATATTTACCGCCATCAACGAGACCGAGGTAATCAGGCCGCGCAGCCTGGTGCCGGCCATCCCTGCCGATCTGGAGGGCATCTGCCTGCGTTGCCTCCAGCGCGTGACCTCTGACCGCTACGAGGATATGGACGAACTGGCTGCTGATCTCGAATCCTTTACTGCCGGCCGGCGTGTCGGCGTGCAACTGCCCGGTATCATTACCAGGCTCAGCCGGCGGGTGCGGCGCAAGCCGCTGCCCTGGGCCCTCGCCACCGGACTCATCCTGCTGGCATTGGGCTTCGGCAGCTATGCAGCCGTCGAGCAGATCCGCCGGTGGGCGTCGTGGACGCTGGTCGAAGATGCCTCCTTCGAGCAACCCCGCCCGCTGCCAGCTGGACTGCTCGCCCGCGATGGCCTGCTCAATCTGCTGCCAGAGCAGCCTGTCCCCGAAGCTGGTGGACTGAGGACCGTCATGACCGCCGCTGGCCAGGCAGGCTGGTGGTGGCTGGAGCGTCCGGGTCTGCAGGCCGGTGTACGCGTGGAATTTGTACTCGACACTCCCGTCAGTGACGCCATTGAGGTGGCGGTCAACGCCGGGAAGGACCAGCCGCGCGAATGGTGGCATCATCCGTCAGGCTGGGCCATCAAGGTGCAGTCCACAGGCGTTTTGTCGGTAAGCGTCATACATCAGGACCGCTCAGGCCCGATCGCTGGCGACGCGGGGTTCCTGCTCGATCGCGGCTATGCCCGGGCCGACCGCACCCATGTGGTTGTGCAGGTACAGGAGACCTCCTGCACCGTCCGCGTTGGCAGCGGCAAGGAAGTCACCGTTACCGAGCCCTTGGCTCTCGGGGGAAGCGATCAGCGCGCGATCGGCATCCGTTTCCACAACGCGAAGAACCGGTTGCTCAGTCTGCGCGTTGAACGTCTGACGGACGCTGAACTGGTTTCACCCCTGGCAGGTCCCGACTCCCTGTTGCGCCATGGCCACAACCGTGAAGCGCTGGCCGAATACCTCCTCGTGGCCAAGGATCATGCGCGTAGCGAACTCGGCGGCCGCGCCCTCCTGCGTGCCTTCGGAGAAGTCTCTCGCGACCGTAGACGGCCCGATGCCGAGGCCGTCGCGCTCTATGACCAATTGGTGGCGCGCGGACCCGGTCCGCTGCTCGACGAGGCCGACTACATCCGGGCGACGACGTTGTGGGCCCGGGGACATCCCGCGTTGGCCCTGAGCGTAGCGCGCAAACTCGTCGCACGTCGTCCGGAACTCAATCCAGTGCGCAGTTTCCTGACCGATCGTACCTGGACGGTGCCGCCCGAGACCGCACCCGAGTTGTTGCGGCTGTTCGCCAGTTCGCCTCCGGTCGCTGGGGTCCTGCTTGGCGACCTGTCCCTGGAAGATCTGACGCTGCTCAAGGGCAGGCCGGCGTGGACGATCAACATCAATGGAAACCGCGTCTCCGATCTCTCCCCATTAAGCGAATCAGGGGCGACGGCTCTCAATGCCTCCTACAACCGCATCGCGGATCTCGCGCCCCTCGCCACGACGAAGGCGTTGGGCAAGATCATACTGTATGACAATCTAATCAGCGATCTCGGTCCGCTGCGCAGTCTGCCGGCCTTGGCCCATGTTGATCTCGGCTACAACCGCGTCAGACAACTTGCCGGTTTGCCGGAATCGTTGGCCATTCTCAATATCAGTGGTAATCCGTGCGCGGAATTGACAGGTCTACCGGTACAGAATCTTACCCGAGTCTACTTGGGCCAGACCGCAATAGCCGATCTGTCTCCATTGGCACAGGCGGTAAAACTAGACTTTTTGGATATATCCGAGACACCTGTCCGTTCGCTTGCCGTCTTGGCGGGGCTGTCACTGACCGATCTCTCCATTTCCAAGTGCCGCGGTCTAGATCTGACTGGCTTCCCGCCATTCAAGTTGCGCCGTCTGCAGGCCACGGGGATGGGATTGATTGATCCGGAATTGCTGCGTCGACTGTTGGAGGGCGGTGTGGTCACGCTCAATCTAGCCGACAACCAGATTACCCGCTGGCCTGCCATTCCGGTTCCGGCGCTCCGTGAACTGAATTTGTCGGGTTGCCAGCTTCAGGATACTACCGGTCTGCGCTCCCTCACTGGTCTGCGCATTCTGGATATGCGGAATTGTGGTCTTACCAGCGTTGCGGATCTTGCCGGTTTTGACCAGTTGACGTATCTCAACCTGTGTGACAACAAATTGACCAGCGTCAGCGCCCTATTGGGCAAGCCCCCGACAAACTTGGCGGTTATGGGCAATCCCCTGGATGATGCCGGTTGCCGTGAACTGATTGAGGCAGGCCGGCGCCTGAAACGCTACGATCTGGTGGCGCAAGGAGCTTCGCTCCTCGTGCAGCAAGGTATGGACCCAAGGTTATTGCGGGAATACGCCATCCGGCGGCCAGGTCGCAGCTATGCCGTTCTTCAGCTTGCCAAGCCGTGCAACGAAGAGGAGGCGCTGCGTCAGGCTGCGGCTGCGGGGGGCCGCCTCGCCGTCATTCCGGATGCCGACGTGAACCTCTTGCTCAAAGCAGGGCTGCCAGGCTGGAATGCCTACTGGACAGGATTACGCCTGCGCGGATCCCAAGTGGTTGATGAAGAGGACTCAGTGGCGGCTTTCGTGGCCCCGATTCCTCCATACATGTCGCGTGGCTTCCGTTCCTTGCCGACCGATGGTGGACGCATCGCCCTGCTCAGCAACGCTTCGTGGACGCTGTGCCAGGATGGCCTGGCCGCTGGCGTGGTGCTGGAGTGGCCCGAGCCCTGGTGAGTCGGCGGTCTGCTAGTGGGCCAGAGTCAGATCCAGGATCATCCAGCGGTCTGGCCAGCCAGGTCCATGCCCGCGCACCAGGCGCCCGCGGTAGGGTCTGGTCAACGATCGGCCTGCCTGCTGCAACAAGGCCCCATCGTGGCCTTCGAACGAAGAGACCTGCAGCGCCGTGGGCCACTGGCCGCGGTCGAATACGTCGACTGGATCGAAACCACCGTCTGCCGGATCGGCATTGCTGAACATCATGGAGAGGACGTCCTCATAGCCGGATGGCTGCCCGGACTTTGCGCTGGCGAGGACCTCAGCCCAGGTTCGCGTGGTGATGCCTACCTTCTTGCAGCGTGCGAGGATGTCGCCGCCACTGGCGGCCTGCGTCAACAGACCCTTGGCCTCGTCGAGACGGTTGGCGTCGACCCAGATTTCGCCACGCTTGAGCAGGCGCATGCCATCGAGGGCGGCATGCAGACCGCTAAGATCAAGGGTCACCACTGAACCGAACCTGGCATGGTCGAGGGCGACGATCGGTGCGACAGATCCCTTCAGCGTGCGACTGCGCATACCGGCGATGCGCTCACCCCAGGTCTGCTCCTTCGGCCGGGGGGCCTGGAAGTCTTCGAGCGCGGCCATGCGCGAACCATCATGCATAAGTCTGTAGAGCAGGAATATGACCAGAACAGCTGCAACCGACCCGCCGACGATGGTCCACATCTTGCGGCTTCGGCGACCCTCGGCGAGGCCATCTCCGGTGAGCACGGGACCGGTCGGAGCCTTGCTTCTGGCCAGACGAGCAGTGCCTGGAGACGTCGTCTGGAATGGGGCGTCAGAGGATCCTTCGCGACGTCGCGGGGCCGCCTGTTCCTGACGCTCGATCGAGCGCAGGGCGAGTTTGGCGATCTCATTGAGGTTGCTGTTGGCGGTGCTGATCGCCACCCTGGCCATATGGCTGGCAGTGCCGGCCTCGGCGCTGGGCAGTTCGGCCGGAGGAGGTGGAGGGGCCTGCAACTTGAAGCTGCGGCGATCATCGCCGACGCGGAAGACTCCACGGCAGCCATTGCAGCGGATCTGGCGGTTGAGCAGCGCCGAGCTGAAGTCGAATCCTTTGCGGCAGTACGGGCACAGGACCTGGCCTTTGGCGCTGGGCATGATGCCGCTGCGCGGCATGGCGTTGGCCGGGTGGGCGGGGATGCCGATACCCGAACTGTGTATGCGGGCCTCCTGCTGAGCCCGCTTGAAGGCTTTGGTCGACCGGGAACTGCCGCCGACCGGATCTTCCTCGGTCATCCGACCTCCGCCGGGACGCCACTGCGCAAGGTGATGAGGGCCTGGTTCAGCGACCGTCCATCGATCGTTCCGCTGGGGCGCTGCCGGGCGAGGATGCGGCATAGGGCGCCCAACTGGGCCCAGCCACTCGGCAACGCGTCCGCCATGGCCTGCACCGCGGGGATTTCAAAGCGCGCAGAGCTACCCAGATCACGCAGCATCGCGGTGGCGATCTCGCCGAGGTCTCGGCGACGTTCCGCCAAGGCCGGTACGGTCATGCGCTGGTCGGCGAGCAGCCAGAACAGGTCTTTGCGCCAGCGTCCCGCTTCGACGGCCGCCTCCAGGTCAGGGCTGGCGCTGCAGATCAGGCGGACGCCTTCGCCGCTATCGACCAACTCAAGCAGTTGCGCCTGAGCTTCAGGGGGAAGACGTTCGATGTCCTCAATGATCAGACAGGCC
>JFJP01012181.1_pt1 | contig 21858 bp, 15 predicted proteins | sample 431651 | NCBI WGS metagenome assembly JFJP01 (sample SAMN02602958, study PRJNA72255) | Microbial mat metagenome, whole genome shotgun sequencing project. | biome: fresh water; feature: sink hole; material: water; isolation source: purple microbial (photo- and chemosynthetic) mats found in...
TGAGTTCGCGTTTTGTAAACGCTTCGAGGACGAATTGATTCACGATCAAATCAAAGCGCGTGCGGGGAGAAATGCCGTAGAGCGTGGCAAAACGGAAAAGGAGCGGCGCGCAAACGCCACCCTTTTGAGAGAGTAAAAATTCCTCCGAAGCGATTTTTGTTTCAGCGTACAAAGATTGCGGATTCAAGGGAGACTCTTCGGTGACCGGATTGCCATCTTCGGAGAGACCGTAGTTGCTGTAGGTCGAGGCGAACACAAACCTTTCCACGCCCAAATCGGATGCCTGACCATAGACCGCTTTCGTGGCTTCGACGTTGTAGCGCCAAGCGACCGACTTCCCCACCGCCTGACAGGCAGGAAAACCGACAATCCCCGCAAGGTGAACAACGGTATCTGGTTTCTGCCAATCGCGTTTGATCGCATCCCGCACGGCGCGATTCTCGGTCACATCCGCTTTGACAAAGTGAAAGTTGGGATGATGAAGAAATGGGACAATGCCCTCGCCGCCGAACAGTAAGCTGTCGAGAACGGTGACTTTATAATTGGCGCGCAACAGTTCCGAGGTCAGCATGGAACCAATATAACCCGCGCCGCCTGTGATCAACACATGGCGATCTGTCATTCCAAACCATCCAATCTGATTTTGTATCCATCCAAAACAAGCGCAGGCGCAGACTTGTCAGTGACGACCAACACTCCCTGCTCAATGCAGGTCAGTTTACAAATATCCGCCACATCGCCAGAGCCGACAATGCGCACGCGGTCATACCCAGCGCTTCGGACTTTGACAAGATAATCTTTCACCCGCTGGCGGGTGCGGCGATAGACCGAAAAAGAACGCTCCACGTAATCCACTGCCAGGCGGGCGCGTAAGGCAAGCCCTTCGGGGGTGATGATGTAGCGCAATTTCTTGCGCTCGGCGCGCGAGACCTTCACCGCGCCTTTGGCAATCAAACGCTTTAAATGCCAATTGACCGTGCCAACAGCCACACCTAATTGGGTAGCCAGCGCGGATTGGTTCACATCAGGGTCGCTCTCAATTTGTTCAAGCAGGGAGAGTTCACGGAGTTCGTCGTTTGTTGATTCCATATATTTTCAATTCAAAATTCAGTCGCTGAATTATAACCCGTTTTACGATTTTTGATTTGCAATTTCCTGACCTTCGACTTTCAACCTGTAACCTTCCACTCTTAATATTCAGGTAAAATCACCCCGCTATGAAAACAAACACCCTCTTTGACGAAGCAGGCATGACTTACCAGCAAACCCGCGTGGCAAACTGGAACTCCATTGCAAAAAAACGCGATACCTGGCGCGGCATGGGCAAATGGTATCACCGCCGCCTGACTGAGATATACCGCTATCTCGTTAACCCCAACCAGCGCGTACTGGAGATTGGCTCCGGCACGGGCAATCTGCTTGCCAGCCTGCAACCCGCCCACGGCGTCGGCATAGACTTCTCGCCAGAGATGGTCGCGCGCGCCAAAAAGAATCATCCCGAATTTGAATTTCATCAGGCAGACGCACACGACCTTTCTGACATTGAAGGCACGTTCGACGTCATCATCTTTTCTGACACGGTCAACGATCTATGGGATGTTCAGCGCGCTCTCGAACAGGCGCGCCGTTTCTGCCTGCCGCACACACGGCTGATTCTCAACTTTTATAGCCATCTCTGGCAACTGCCTCTTGCCGCCGCCCAAAACCTCAACCTCGCCGCTCCCATGCTGCGCCAAAACTGGCTGACACGCCAGGATATTGACAATATGCTTCGTCTCGCTGGCTTTGAAAGTATCCGCTCCTCGCAGGAAGTCCTTTTTCCCCTGCCGCTGGGCGGGCTGGCAAACCGCTACCTTGTCAAATTATGGCCCTTCCGCGAGTTTGCGCTCTCCAACTTTGTGATCGCCCGCCCCGCGCCCCAGCCCGCCCCCTTCGGGCAACCCAGCGTCTCCGTTGTCATCGCGGCGCGCAACGAGGCTGGAAATATCAAATCAATTTTCGAGCGGGTGCCAAAAATGGGGAGCGGGACGGAGATCGTTTTCGTCGAAGGACATTCACGGGATAACACCTTCGAGACCATCGAGCAGGAGATTCCGCTCCACCCTGCGACCCCAAGCCTGGTATTCCGTCAACCGGGCATTGGCAAAGCCGACGCCATTCGACTCGGATTCGAGAAAGCCACTGGCGACATCCTGATGATTCTCGACGCCGACCTGACCGTCCCGCCCGAAGACCTGCCGCGCTTCTACGATGCGATTGTCTCAGGCAAAGGCGAGTTCATCAACGGGGTGCGGCTGGTCTATCCAATGGAAAAGGAAGCCATGCGCATGTTGAATTTCATTGGCAACAAATTATTCAGCATGACATTCTCCTGGCTGCTGGGACAACCCATCAAAGACACCTTGTGTGGAACAAAAGTCATGTGGCGGGACGACTACGCCAAGATCGCAGCCAACCGCTCCTACTTCGGCGACTTCGACCCCTTCGGCGACTTTGACCTGATCTTCGGCGCCGCCAAGTTGAATCGTAAAATTATCGACCTCCCCATCCGCTACCGTGACCGCACCTACGGCACCACCAACATCTCGCGCTGGCGACACGGGCTGCTACTGCTAAAAATGGTTGCTTTTGCCGCGCGGCGAATCAAATTTGTTTGATTTTTCCATGCACAGATCATAAAACAGTGCCACTCTGTTTCCAGAGAGTGGCACTGTTTTTATATCCACGAACGATCCAACCTTTTTATTTTTAACGACCAATTTTCTCTGATCTGGGTTGAAAGAACATTTCCCAGCGGCGCATTAACACATACCGCAACACCTTTAATCCATACGAAAACGGCTCAGCAGTCGAACCAGACCTGGGATCATAGAAACTGCTTACCGGCACTTCCTTGATTTTCAATCCTGCCAAATGAGCTTTAAGTAAAAATTCGGTATCGAATAAATAGCCCGCGCCAAAGTCATGGTAAGGCACTCGCTGCATAGCCTCGCGGGACATCGCCCGATAACCGCTATGCCAGGCATCATAATGCGTTCCAAACATAAAATTCTGAATCCCCGTCAGGAACAAATGCCCCAGCAGACGGGTTGCCGGCATGGGTCCGTTGAACAACGCTCCCAATACGGATGATCCCAACAGTGGGCGAGCTTTTTCAATCACCCCATGAATTCGAGCTCCCAGGACAACCTGAGCCTGACCCGCAAGGATCGGCTCCAATAGTTTTGGTAGTTCCTCAGGGAAATGTCCGCCATCGGAATGCATCAGCACAACCACATCAGCCCCGCGTTGAATGGCTGCGTCATGGAGTGTAATCTGCGAGCCGCCATAGCCGCGATTTTCAGCATGATGAAGCACGGTTAATCCCGGTATCGCCGAGAGAACTTCAAACGTATTATCCTGACTGGCATCATCTACAACAATAATCTCGTCAATTACCCCTACAGGAATGCGTTCAATAACACTCGCCACCACTTTCCCTGCGTTATAGGCCGGCATGATCACACAAGTTTTCATTAATCAATCCTCATTTCAAATCATGTAATTCAGTCAACATTTTGCGAAGGCTTGGTACCGTAATTCCCAAACCAGACAAACGAGAACTAGTCAAAGACCTATCGCAGGCATGATTCTCATCAGGGAGAATTTTGACATCTGTTTTATCGAATATCTCCCCAGCTAAAACCAACAGATCATATTTGCTTATTTTTTCGCCGCATAAATGCAAAAGTCCTGTTACTTCCGGGCGACGAGCAAGAAGCACTAGGTTGCGCGACACTTCCAAGGAAGTCAGTCCAGACCAAATTGCACGAGTGTAACCTCTTATTTCTCCAGACTGTCGTATGTACCAGTCCAATAACGAGCGACCCTGGTTGTGAAAACGATCAAAGCCAATAAAGGAAGTACGAACTGTCAAATGAGGTACGTGAGTCACTTCACCAGACAGTTTGGATCGGTCGTAGAGATCGACCGGGTCGGGAATATCTGTTTCAGTATAGTGACCGGTACGCCCGGAGAAGACACAATCAGTGCTGAGCTGAATAAGCCGCGCCCCACGGCGTTCACATAAATCAGCGAGGATGTATGGCGCAAGCGAATTCACCCGAATATAACTAATCGCCGTTTGAGCCGCACCCTGCTGTTTAATGATGCCGGCACAATTGATGACAACATCCGGCGAGCAATAGAGCAAAGGATCAACTGTGGTCTCCAAATCACACTCAAAGATGCGTTCCCTGGTTGTTTGCAAAAACTCGAGCACACGGGCGTCCCGTTGACGAACCGTACCATAAACATCCAAATCAGAATGCTGTCCAGCCACTTTGAACAGCATTTGACCCAACATACCTGAAGCGCCAATGATCAAAAGTTTCAAGTCATAATCTCCAATCTACAGTTCTACCAATGGTGAGCAACGTAACATTCTACCAAACTTTCAAGCCACATAACTCTTCCTCCGTCGCCAGGGAGCAGGTAAAAAGATAAACCAAGTAACCCTCTCATGATAGAGATAATATTTACTGATGTTAGTCACACATGGGAGAATCCAATTTCTCTGAAAAGTATATTTTTTGCAAGTCATCCTGTTCGACAAGAATAGACCATATGTTTCCGCTGGCGTCCAAAAACAAAGTCACAGCAGCGGCATTCGGAAAAAAATCAGGCGGCTCAGACATGGGAAAAATGACCCGTTTATCGGTCTGCCCGATCAACTGAAACACCAACCTGCCCTCGTCCACGGCTTTATAGCCAGTGGAATCGGTGAATGTTTCGCCGTCATTTGCTTCATAATAGCGGGGATACATTGCCCGTCCCTGAATATTGCTTAACTGATTCTCGGCAACCAGTTTTTGAAAACACGTAGCATTAACCCTGGATTGTTTCAAGGCAGGGGAAGAGTACAGCCTGCTCAATATTTCAGCCTGAGGAATTGGCAGGTATGCTTTTGGAAAAACCATCTCACTGAGCGGCAGGGAAGCGCCAATTCCAAAGAATAATACACCAACAAAAATATATTGTCCCCATTTTTTACGGTCAACCTGCTCAACAAATGAGAACACATTGGCTTCATACCACTTGAGAATCATTGACCGTCCGCTTTCCAACGCAAAAAGAAAAACGCTCAACAAGGAAAAAAGACCGATCATATAATACAAATAGATTGACCAATCCATTGTCAGCATAAATCTTTGCCCGGAAATCAACGCCACTGAAGTCGATAAATTGTAGACAAGGTTAACTCCCAATGGCAGAAGACCCAGCCAGCCATTTCTTTGCCATGCGGCACTTAATCCCAACCCAAACAGGAAAATATAAAAAACAAGCAGTAATCCTTGGGATATAGTCGGGCTGCCTTCCCATCTTTGCCAGAAAGGCTCTGTGGGCGTCCAGAGTTCGCCGGGACTTCCAAGGTCATTTCTTAATGGAAATACAAGAATATTGTTAACCCCATGATTCAGAAAAGAACTGGCAATCCCTGTAACAATGCCCAACGGATTCGAATTAATTGCGCGGCTCGTAAGCTCCGTCAACCTTGCATTGTATTCGGCGTAGGCTTCTCCAGGCAAAGGCATGATATTAACATCACCCCCATTTAGTCTGTTGTAGCGCAACGCAAGATTTGCCATTTGAGAAATTGGATTATCAAAAACCAATTCGCCTGTAACTTTCCAGTTTCGCCAGAGCCAGGGGCTAATTACCATAATCAACATAACCACGGATAATAATGCACCTCTGGTGATCAGCGCCAGTTTTTTTGGCTGGGAAATAAACGCAAGCAAAAGAAGCATAGCCAATGCCACGATCCCCTGGGCGCGAATTAACATGGACACCCCCAAAACACCTCCCATGAGAAGTCCTGAAAAAACGGGAAAACCTGATTTGATCCATCGCATACCGACCAGCAGGAACAGGATCAACAACATGGCGGTGGGTATTTCGGAAAGATAAAGTTTGGAATAACTAAGATTGCCAGTAAACGGAGCGACAAGATTTGAAGTGTAGTCGCGCAAAATTGCCAACACGGCAATGGATATACCAATCGGACGTCCAAAAAATTCCCTGCCAAAAAAGTAAAGCAGGACCGGAAATAGGGCAAAAATCATGGACTGGAGAGCGATCATGTTGCCGTAGTCCTGCCCAACCAACATATGCAGAAAGGCAAGAAAAACAAGATACAAAGGACGTGGGGCAATTTCCCCATCAAAACCATTTCCAATCAAAATAGATTGAGAAAACTCATCGTACGTCTGCGCGTCGCTAAAAGGATAAATCTCAAAATTTGGTTCACGCGGCACCAGGGCTGCCGCATTCGGCACGATAGGCTGTCCAAGCCATAAGGCAACTGTCGCCGCCCATACCGCCAGCGCTATCCATAAGTCTAGGCGGGGAATTTTCAGGATTCTTTGATGCGATTCCGCAATCACCATTCCAACACAGAAGATACATGCGAGGAATATCTGCCACTCAAGCAATGGGACGGCAGGTAAGCCACGCGCCCAGTCGCCTTTGTAAATCGGCGCAATTCCCATGCCAGTCAATGAGATATAAAAACCTGTAATCCCCAACAGAATTAGGACAACCGATATTTTCACAGAAAAGGATTTGAATAAGTTTTTATATTCCGCTTTTTCACGAAGCACGAAAAATAAAATCAGCGCAATGATCTCGACCAGAATCAACGTCATCAAGTTAAGCAGAGGCGAAAGCCGGTCAGCATAGCCTATGTAACGGAAGTCCGCTGTCCGAACAGCCAGTGTCTGCACAATCGCCAGGCAAACTCGCAGGAACACTGTCAATGCGGAAACCGCAAAAACACCGTCTTTCACGGCTGGATTTTTGAGCAAGTTCAGCAATTTGATCAGCCATAAAGATTTTCGAGATATGGAAAAGATCAAAAATAAATTAAGGACAATCCAGAAAAGGAATGATCCAACTATCAACACTTGTTGAAAAGAGAAATCGAAGGGGGAATTGAGGGAGGATAAAAACTGCCATAAAGCAATCACCCCATGCAAAGCCCAAACACAAAAAAGGGCATTCCATTTATTTTGAATAGACCAGTCTGATGAAACAGTCATAGAAAACTCCAGCGAACACGGATTATGTCTCGTTCAACACTTCATATAAAATGGATTGATATTGCTCCACGATTTTTTGAATATCAAACTGACGCGACTTTTCGACGCTTGCCTGACGAAAACGCAGCAGTGTTTCCGGACTGGATATGATCTCGCGCAGCGCTTCGGAAAAAGCGGGGATGTCATGCGCGTCGATCAGGCGGCCATTCCTTTCATTATCCACCAAATCCAAAAAACCGCCGATATCGCTGGCGATAATTGCCAGCCCTGTTGCCAAAGCCTGCACACCGACCACCGGCAATCCTTCTGAAAGCGACGGCATGAAAAGAATATCACTTCGTGAAAAATGCTCCAGCACAACTTCAGGAGTCACCCAGCCTGGTAAATTGAAACGCCCGACCATGCCTGCTTTTTCAATTTCGCGTTTCACATTCTCCAACAGAGGGCCGTCGCCAAGCAAAGAACACTCCCAGTCGAGGTCTTGCAGCCGGGAAAGGATTTGGACAATGGCGAGCGGATTTTTCTGCGGCACAAAACGCCCGGCAAAAACCAGGCGCGGAGGGGTATTAACCTTTATTTTGGATGGGGAAAGATGCTGCACGTCCGCGCCGTTGTGGACAACTTGAACATTCACAGAATAATGTTCCAGTGCCAGTTGGCGCGTATGCTCGCTGACTGCGATGACTTTTTTTGCACGCTTCCAGATGGGGTACGTGAACGGCTCGATCCAACGGAACCATTTTCCTGTTTTTTCCGGCACGCCGCCGGGTACATCACCCAGATGCGCGGTGAGAATATACGGAATGCCTGTGACAGTTGAAAGCGCCCACGCCAGCGCGCCAGACGGGACAGCGAAGTGGGTGTGGATGATGTCGGGGCGATCAAGGCGAATGAAACGGAATCCAGCCCAAAGTCCGGCGAGAACGTAAGCCAGCATGGTGATGAAACTGGCACCAAACATTTCGCGTCGAAGGGAGGAAATCCGCAGCAGGCGAATCCCATCCTTGTATTCTTCAAAAGGCAGTCCCTGCATGTGCGCGGTCAATACAGTGACTTGATGCCCGCAAGCGGCAAGTCCTCTGCAAATATCGTAGGCAGCCCTGCCGCCGCCGCCGCCGATGGGGGGAAATTCATAGATTAGTGTGAGGATGCGCATAAAATTATTTCATTCCGAAAATGGGTCTTTGCAGGATGGTTGAGCGGGGCGCGGCACGAAAATTTGCACATTTGTTGAGGAAAGGGATGCGATGGGTTTATAGGCGCACAATAATGGCGCGCCGACATAACGTACCCAGGCGCTGTTCTCTTCCCAAAAGGCATTCTTTTTCTGCTGTGAAAATTTTTGTTTTTCAGCGACAATGACAGCAAAACGATGATTCTTGATGTCCGCATAAAATTCTTCCAAATATTCGCGGTTTCCAGACATTGCCATTTCCATCAATTCCACCTGTTCGTATTCGGGAACCAATGGGATATTGGTTAGAGTTTCAAAAGTCAGCAATTGGCGCTCTGTAACAAACAAAACCTCCCCCCCGCTATTGACAGCCTCTGATGTGACCTGTTGCAATTTTTCAATATCGTTTTCAGTTTTGGCAGACTCATATCGGAAAAAGGAGCCGATTTGCGGAAGAGCGAAAGTCAGCGGGACAAGGAAAATTGCAGCCATGACTGACCAATGAATTTGCCCCCAGGAAGGGTTCGGCTCCCCATCCGCGGCAACCCGTTCGGAAAAAAATGAGGTGGCAATGAGCGCGAGCAAAACAAGAAAGGCATCCATGTTATGCAAGTCTCCGCCGCCGCCGATTTTGACGCTGACCACCAACCCGCCAAGGAAAAGCACAAGCAGCATGGACAGAAGCGCCATCCAACGTAATGGGTGCAAACGGGAAAATTTTCCGCGTGTCATTTGCAGCATTGCAATAATCAAAGGGAAGGAAACCAGCGCAATTCCCAGCAGGACACCCATTGAAAATGCGTCGCTTGGCAGCAGGCGATTCCACAGCAGGTCTGAAGTGAAACTGGAACTGAAGGTGCGAATGTCTGAGTTTCCTGAAATACCTATGTATATAAACTGGGAAAGCACAGCGGCAACAAGCCCTGAAATTCCAAAAGCGAACGGAGAAAGCCAGTAACGCCAGCCTTTTCCGTTTAATGGCGTTTCGAGCAAGTATATTGCGACAGCCAGCATTGCAGGAACAGGGAACCAGTTAACACGACTCACGCCTGCCCAGATCGAGGCTATGATTACGAATACCAAAGACCGCCCGGGTCGCCGCGCTGAGACGCCTGCAAGAATAAGGATGACGCAGACTTGCAGATGATAATAGACGGCTCCCTGAAAAAAATACAGGAACGCCCAAGCTGTCACAAGAAATTGCATCCAGCCTTTCAACGCCAGATGCCGAACCAATAAGATTGACGATGCGGCGGTAAGCCCAATCCACAATAATGCCTGCCACAGGCGATGCAGCCAAAGCGGCAGTTCTCCGAAGAGAAATGGCAGGGACATCAAAAAATAACGCGTTGGGTGCAGGTATGGAAAGGGCAGCCGAGCCCCGTACAGAGATCGTGAAAAAAACAAAGATGCGTAATAATGGCGGGCAGCTTCGGAATATCCAATCGAAAATGGATATTCAGAGGTGATGACTAGATGTCCGTATATTTGATAGATGAGTCCCTGAACAAGGATAACCAGGGCAAATAAAGCGTGCCATTTATGTCCTGTTATTAATTTCAAGCCAAGGGATTGGATCAGGCTCGCCCAGAGGAAGACCCAAAATATGGGCGCCACTTGGGGCAGGGTGTTTCCCCAAAAAAACAACCTCACGACCCATATCAAAGCGAAGCCGGACACAATCAGAATAAAGCCAAACAACTTTCCGACAACGCCCGCCGAATTAAATTCAAGTTTTTCGGTCCAACGCGCATGGTCGTCAAGAGACAATTGCCTAAGCCCAAATATGCCGGTAATGATATTGAATGCGAATAAAGCCAGCAGAAAAATCCATTTTGAATGCCAAAGAATAATATTCAGCGCCAGCATTTGTTGTGTGGTTTGATGGATTGCGAATATGCTCAGCAGAACACTGGACACAATAAATGTTTGCCAGAAGGTTTTTGGAGATATTGGCTTCATGTTTTTTATTGGATTGCGCCCAGGTCGTCAATGGGAGGGGATTGTTTGTTGTTCATTGCAGCAAGTATGGCGGGCAAAAAGAACGCGCCGGGCAGGCTTGTGATGATAAATAACACGCGAGTCAACAAGGCAACTGTTGCGCTTTCGGAGGAACTTAAACCGCCCAATTGGACAAGCAGGAAAGTCATGGAGAGTTCCTGCACGCCCAAACCATTTATGGAAACGGGGAAAAGCGTTACGAAGTAGGTCAGGGTATATAAACCAGCGACCAGCCAGTAGGAAACATGATGATCAATGCCAAGAAGAAGGAGATAGATTGCCAGATAAATAAATGCCATATTACCGAAGGTGGCGAGAAGGGATTCGCTCAATGCAAGCGGTTTCTTCAACCAGATAGAAAACGACTCAAAGGTACGCTTGGCAAAATCCGCGCCCTTTTGCATTAGAGCGAAAACTGTAACAGATTGTGAAGCCCCATGACCAAGCGAAAATACGGGGATCAAACCCAAAGGGAGAGCCACGCTCATGCCCGCCAGACCCATCAAACGGTCAGCAACGAGCGAGGCGACGCAAATAGCGCGGTCATAACCCAATTGCATTGCACCGCCAAGGCGGACGACATCCCCGCCGATGGTCGTCGGCAAAAAATTAGATGAAAAGTTTCCTGTAAAGGTCAACATGATCGAGCGAAGAAAGGGGATTTCCACACCTGCCGACTGGAGCAATATATGCCAGCGCGCAGCAGCAAAAAGGCGCGAGATGGTCAATGCAACAATTGCCGCCAGGAAATATCCAATGGAAACACGCCTCAACGCAGAGAAAAGTTTACCATCCCCCTCTTCTTCAAGCAAAATAATCAAGAGCGCCAACGCCAGAATGCTGCCCAACGCCCGTATGATGGTTTGACGATTTTCACTTAGCCATTTAGTCACGAGGGTCCTGCTCCAGGTTGATCATGGTGCGAACGGTGTAGGTTGGTTTACGCTGGGATTCGTGATACGTGCGAACAAGCAACTCCGCGATCAAGCCCATCAGCATGGATTGAAACCCAAGAATGAAGAGCATTACGCTGACTTGAAGCAGCGGCGAGCCGGTAACGCTGACCAAAAAGAAAAGCCGTCGCACAAACAGGTAAATCATCGTGATGGCGCTGATGACCATAAGAAACGCGCCTGTGCCGCCAAAGAGGTAGATCGGTTTTGAAGAATAAGCCACGAGAAACTTCACGGTAAACAGGTCAAGCACAACCTTGGCAGTTCGTTCCAACCCATATTTGGTCTTGCCAAATTTTCGAGGGTGGTGATTAATTGGCATCTCTGTAATTTTTGCGCCAACAGAACTGGCATAGACCGGAATAAAACGGTGCATTTCGCCGTACAAACGAAATCCCTCTAAAACATCACGGCGATAGACTTTGAGCGTACAACCATAATCATGTAAATGCACACCGGTTACGCGCGAGATAAGCCAATTTGCCATCATGGAAGGAAGATTGCGTGTGAGCGCGTTGTCCTTGCGGTTTTTTCGCCAGCCGCTGACAAGGTCGTAGCCCTCGTCGAGCTTGGCGAGCATCATGGGAATATCGGCGGGGTCGTTTTGCATGTCGGCATCGAGCAGGATGATTATCGCCCCCTGGGCATAGTCCAGCCCTGCGGCAATGGCGGCAGTTTGTCCAAAGTTTCGGCGAAAAGAGATGACACGAATGTGACCGGGGTCTTTTTGCGCGTACTCTTTTAATACAGACAAACTTTTGTCGCGGCTGCCATCGTCCACGAGAATTGCCTCCCAGGATTGGTTGAGAGGATTCATGACTTTGTAGATGGCGTCAAACAAAAATGGCAGGTTGTCCTGCTCATTGTACACAGGGATTATTAGTGACAGTTCCATTTATTTCCTACGGAAAATACGTAAAGAGGATTCTTCCAAACAGGACGTTCCCACAGGGGAACGCGCAAATTCATCAAATTTTTCTGGGGATAAAAATCCCTTCCAGTCATTGTATCGCTTATCTTCGATAATGAAAAAATCTGCGGTTGCCTTCCACTCAGCATCCATTTCCTCATTCCAAAAACCAAATTTATATAATTCTGCTGTGTCGCCATTGCTAATAAAAGAGTATCCGTTATTGATCTGCGGCGGAAAGATTTTCACCCCAGGCAGGTACAGGAATGGCGCAGCCGAAAGCCCGCCGTTCCAATAAACCAGGCTGCCCTGAGGAATGATACCCTTTAAATGATCGCCTATTTGCTCATTTGCGGCAATGACATCCAAATGACAATCCACTGCCCCGGTGCTTCCATGCAAGATGGGAGATGTGACAAGTTCCAAAATAAGCACAGTAGATGCAAAAAACGCTCCGAATTTGACCGACGCATTAGCCCGCGCACGACGCCAGATAATATAACCGATGAGCATGATAAACGCGCCCACTGAAAAGCCAAAGGCTGTAGATACGTATCGCATGGCATTGTTGTAGTTTACATGAAATCTATTCGATAATATATCCCACCAGGTTACAAACCCCGGAAGTATTCTAAGATCGCGCATCCGTGGCGCGGGCAGGCGTAAAAGCCAACCACCAACATCCGCAAAGGCAGAAAAGCCCATTCCAGCAAAAATAACCAGCAGCCCGACAATCAACAGGATTTGTACTGCGGCAGACGGGCGCCAATTCCAAGATTTCACCGAAACAACCAGCAACAAAATACCGGCGATATTAAAAAATGCGATGTAGGGGGTAAAGCAATAAACACAATAGTCCCTTGCAACGGATGCCATGGCGTGCATATAAAGCAATCCCCAGAACAGGAGGAACAAGAACACGCTCATGCGGAAATCTGCGCGTGATTTCCAGTCTTTTAATTTTGGCAAAAGGAATATGGAAATAATAGCGCCCACCACAGCCACAAAGTGAAAACGAACCGCCTGAAACAGGGCAATCAAACGAGAGTCAAGGTGAATTTCAGGTCGCCAGATAATGGAGCCTCCCCCAGAATACACTGCCGATTTGGGAAGTTGTATAAATGGAACCCAATACCATAGTCGAAGAATTTCGGGCCAATATATGATATGAACAGCCGCCACTACTGCCAAACCAGAAATCAATAAGCCGACAGATTTCCAACCATGCTGCCAAAGTGCATATACAGCTAAAAGCGGAAGCACAGGCATCATATTCTCACGGACCAGCATCATAAGCCCCGCCAAAAAGCCGCTTAACATCAACTGCCAAAGCGGACGTTCCTCACCCAGAGAGAGGGCAAGCGACCATGCCAGTAAACATGCCACTGTACTTTGAGTAGCGCCACCGCTATAAATCTTGATGATCGTTGGGCTTAAAGCAAATACCCATACCGCCCCTGCCGCCAGCCACTTCCCGCCGATGCGTCGAGCGGCGACCCACGTTCCCACTACAGCCAGCGCCCCGAAGAAAACAGCCAGATAACGCCCCGTACGCAGACCGGGTCCGAATAAAAGTTGGACATAGCCCGGAATCAAAAAGGAAAGGGGAGCCTTATTGGTCGAAATGCCAGGCTCAAAGGGATGGTATTCTCCAGTGGCAAACAGAAGCCCCTTCAATAAATAGGCTCCTTCATCGAGATTCGAAACCGTGGTGTGAGCAAACACCACGGCTTGAACAAGATAAACCGCCAGCCCAATCAAAGCCACAGCATCCGCTGTCCGCATGAGCCAACTTTGTTTTTGGAAAACCGCCAATCTATTCATCATCTTCAGATAAAAATATCAGCCATTTTTCAGACGCGCCATGTCCGAATCCACCATCATGATGACAAGTTCCTGGAAGGAAACCGACGGCTCCCATTTCAGGATATTTCGCGCTTTGGATGGGTCTGAAACCAGCAAGTCTACTTCTGCGGGACGATAGAATTTTTCATCCTGCACCACATAGTCCTTGTAATCCAAGCCGACATGTGAAAAAGCGATTTGACAGAATTCACGAACTGCGTGGGTCTCTCCTGTGCCGATCACATAATTATCCGGGTGATCCTGCTGGAGCATTAACCACATGGCTTCCACGTAATCCCCTGCAAACCCCCAATCACGCTGGGCTTCGAGATTTCCCAGGCGCAATTCCTTTGCCAGACCAAGCTTAATACGCGCCACAGAATCTGTGATCTTGCGCGTTACGAATTCCAATCCGCGCCGCGGGCTTTCGTGATTGAATAAAATACCTGAAGTCGCAAATATGTTAAAAGACTCGCGGTAATTGATCGTGATCCAATGCCCGTACATTTTTGCCACACCATACGGGCTGCGCGGATAGAACGGCGTGGATTCCTTCTGCGGGACCTCCTGCACCTTGCCAAACATCTCACTCGAAGAAGCCTGGTAAAAACGGATTGTCGGGTCAACAAAACGAATGGCTTCCAACAGGCGCGTCACGCCAATGGCGGTTACATCACCTGTCAGGGCGGGCTGATTCCACGAAGTCGGCACAAATGACTGCGCCGCAAGGTTGTACACCTCAGACGGCTTGTGTTCTTCAAGCAGGGAAAGCAAAGAGCCTTGATCCTGCAAGTCGCCCTGAACGACTGTGATGTCGTCCAAAATATGTTTAATTCGTTCACTGGTCACTGTGCTCGAACGACGCGCAACACCAACCACGTTGTACCCCTTTTTCAACAGCAATTCAGCAAGATACGAGCCATCCTGTCCCGTAATGCCAGTAATTAAAGCAGTAGGCATATTATTAACTCCTTGTTCAAAATTCAGTCGTTGAATTATACACTAGAGAGCGCCGCATAAATATAACCAAGCGGCGTCTTTCAGACGCGCCGCTTTCGATCCAGCCGCCACCCCACAAGGCAGATCAAAGCCCACAAGGCAAGGATAATCTCCACCATTTGCGCAAACGGCAATTGTCCGCCAAAATGATAATAGCGATTCGCGTACCATTGCCCAAAGAACAACAGGAAAACAACCTCCATCAGGAGAATACGTGGCAACCACGCATTGCGCGTCGCTCGCCACCAAACCCAAACCTCCCCCGCCAGAATTGCCTGCCACAAAAACAGAATCGTGCGATAACGCGGATTGTCCCACTGATCACCACCTCCGCGCAGGGATGTGAACAGAATCCAGCCCCAGACCACGAAACTTAACCAGATGAAAACTTTGCGCTTCGCTTCGGACCCTTGACCTGTTACCGCCGCGAAGGACACAATCAACGCTGGGAGCAGCGCATACCAGCCCAACGCCCGCAGAATGGCAATGATCTTCCAGATTAAAGTCGTCGGCTCGAACAGCGCCGCAGGCAAGACAGGCTGAAAAACTCCATAGACCATCACAAAAGGCAACCTCAGCCATTCGGGCATTTCAGCAAAAAGTTTTTGCACCCAGCCCGACCCTTCTTCGATTTTGAAGACATTCCACTTGAAGGATTCGCGTATGAAATTATTGATGACGGCAATTGGGGTATTGCCGCCCAAATTTCCCTGTCGATCCAACGCAGCCGAAAGCATGAACAAGCCAAGAACGAAAACAGCCGCTACGACTGCAACCGCCCGCCACGAGATATGCCCGCGTTCACTGGCAAAATACATCCAGCCTGCAAAAATGATCAGGGTCACCAGCGCAACCACAGGCGAGACAAACAGCATTCCCACAATTCCAAGCGCAAGCCACACTCTGGAATTCGTCAAATCACTGGTCTTGTAGACACTTTCAGAATTTATAGGGGGAAGCCCCAGCGCTCCTGAGTTCAAAAATCCCCACAGGGCAAATGCGCTGAATGCCATCAGATATGGTTCGCGCATGGCAGAGCCGCCCAGCAAAATACTTTCGGGGTAGAGGGCATATACCCAACCCGAAGCGACCGCAACCCCAGCCCCCCACTGTTGAGTCACAGCCTTCCATAAAAATGGCAGCCCCAGCGCCGCCATAAACGAAGAAACCAGTACCAGCATCAATGGGCGGTGGGCGTCGGGCGAGAGGGAGCGATAAATAAATGCGCTCATGGTCAACAAGCCGCCATATTGATCGTAGGCGTAGCTTTGATTGAAGCCGCCGATAATACTTCGGTCAGAATCCGCCAGCCCCCACGCCTGATCGTCGCGGCGATGCGCGTCCTTGTAGATAAAGCCCGCCCTGTCGTCTTCATCGTCAAAGCCATTGACAGGTAACACAAGGTACGTGGAAATTCCGCCTGCAAACCGCAAGGCGAACGCGAGAGCGACCATCCATGCCAAAGTTTTCCCGCCGCCCGCCCATTTTGTGGAGAGGGTGAGAAATAAAAATGTAAAAAGGAGGAGGAAGGAAAAACCAAGCCAGCCGATCAGCCAGTTGCCAGCCTGCAAAGATGACAAAACCGCCCCCATCCCGAGGGAGAGAGGCAGAATCCAGAGAAAGTCACGTTGATTGAAAATCTTCATATCCCCACTTTTACCACGAAGTGATGAAGAACGCGGGACAAAATTGACGAGGATATTCAGTGACTCCACTGCAAAAACTCAAAGCCACAGAGAACACAGAGAAAAAAAAGCCAAAAATGAAAAATCGGCAAAGAAGCCACCTTGAAGATGCCAAATTCTCAAAAAATCTCAGTAAACTCTGCGCGCTCTGTGGCTAAATGCCCTTTTTGCAGCAGACTCACTGATATTTCCCTTGCGGAGTTGAGTTTTACAAAATCTTTTCCAAAACCTCACCCAGTCACAGTTAATTTCTCGATCAGGCTGATCTGTGAAACAAGATTCCCGGCTTCCTTGTAATACAAATCAATTTGTATTTGTTCGGCGAATCGCAGAACCTGCTGGGCATAACTGCGTTCAACAGGATTTTTACTTTGAGCACCCGCCTTCAATGCCGCCAATGATTCGGCGCGGTGCTCATCGGATTTCAGGCATCCAAAAACAAGATACACCTCAAACTGCGCCAGCGTCCAGCGGGAGACGCGGTCACTGACATCCAGGTCTTCCTTGATTTCGTCGAGAAGTTTTTTGATGTCGGTGTCGGAAAGTTCTCCCAACAACAAGGAATACGAATGGGGTCTGGCTGTTTTTAGCGCGACCAGCAAAGCCAGGAGATAGGAAAACAACCTTACATTTGGCGCGGTTGTTCTCAAAACAAGGTTAAGCTCAGTAAAACATTGTTCGAGCACGCGCAGGCTGAAGTGATAGGATTTTGCCAGATTAATAAACGCGCGCATTAACGCGTCCCGCTCACTGTTGCCGTTTCTACGGTTTGAAAACACCTCCTGCAATTGAAACCGTTCAAAAAGAAGCTGGCAGTATTTTTCCACGGTAGGCTCTGGAAGATTGACACTCAGGTCTATGAATCTTCTGATGTACCCGTCTTCGTTCATTTCCTGCCCATACAGGGATTTTATGGACTGTTCAATTTGACGACGATCCACTCCCAAAACAAAAACGATACCCTCGACGCTTAAGATGTGTTTGATGCGCTCAAGCAGGGAAATGCTAAAGTCCGGTCGGCAGCGATCCAGCTCGTCAATGAAAAACACCACGGGAGATTTTTTTCCATTCCCCACAGAAATTGATTTTGTGATTTTGGTTAATTCGTTTTTGAATTCCTGAATTCCATTTTTATCGTTCTCGTATTGCCGCATTTTTTCTTCAGCCAGTTCGGATGCGAAACTCGCGACATCACCACCGCTATTAAAAAGCAGATCAGAAACCTTTTTTACCGATTCCTGACCCAATAAACCCTGCGTGGCAATCTGAATTGTAAGCGGCAGCGCGCGGCGGATTATTCTTCCCCCAACGGTCTGCAATTTCTTGATCTGTATGCTGATTTGCCCCTTTGGGCTTTTATCAATGATCGTCTTATTGATCTCGCCCACAAACGCAATCAACGGGTCTTCGACGAAATCATTCTCCCAGGCGTTGAAGTAAAAACAAACATGTCCCAACGATTCCAACTGGGCTTTCCACATTTTTATAAATGTAGTTTTCCCCCATCCCCAGGGAGCCTGGACGCTGATTACAAAGGGTTGATTTGTGGATTGAACCAGCAGGGTCAAATTCTCGGCAATCTGCTTGCGCCCCAGCCTGTCATTTAGAAATGGATTATCGGCTGGAATTTCCATTTCAACATTCTTTTTCAACATGGCAGTCTCCTAAAATCCCAACTGATTCAAAGCCGTCTCCCCGCTGCGCCTGGAGACAACCTCAACAGTGTTATTCATTTCAAAGAGAAATTATACCCTTCTCCATTTTTCACGTTCAGCATCTCCTCCCCCTCACACAATGGGCTTACTTTTCTTCTTCATCTTTTTGCAAAATCATCACACGATAGGCTTCGGCAAATTCGAGCCCCTTTTCCCTGCCTTCCTCCCTTGCCCAATCGCGCATCCATTGATCCACTTCATGCGTATCGGTCTGGCTGGCGTGTTTCTTCAAGGCTTCGATCTTGATATCAAAGGTTTCGCTGATATCAACCCACGTATCGGATTTTTCCGCCCCGTGAATATACAGCCGTTTGACGTTGTGCGGTTCATACCCCGCCTCGAGCAGGTCGGTGAATATGAGCCTGGTCCCAGCCGACGGGAAGACCGCGTACACGGCAGCTTCAGCGGCGGCGCGATGGTCTGGGTGATTGATGTATTCATTTCCATAGAACCAGCTTGAAGGGTCGCCAGTAATAACCACATCAGGTTTGTACCTGCGGATAAGACGAGTCAAATCTTTTCGCAGGACAAGGCTTGCGACAAGTTCTCCATCAGGATAATGCAGGAAAACAGTTTCAGAAACACCAAGCACAGCATTTGCGGCTTGCTGTTCTGCTTCGCGCAGTTTCGCCAGCACAGGTTTATGGTTTGAGGCATGAGCCACATCATTCGAACCTGCATCGCCGCTGGTAATGAGGACAGAGATAACCTTACAGCCAGCCCTCGCCCATTTTGCCAGCGTGCCCGCAACAGTAAAATCCTGATCATCAGGATGGGCAACGATGGACATTGCAATTTTCGGGGAATATTCTTTTTCGTTGGACATGGCGGCGATTCTACCCCAAACCAACCCTTAATTTTCAGAATCGCCTCGCGCCAGCGCGGTGCTGTGCGAATTTTTTAGGTCATTCGCGGCAAAACTAAAAGACAAGAAGCTAAATGGCTGTGATACAAGCCTATCCTATAATTTTCTCCATCACCCTCTCCTCCCTCTTTACCCAAGTCAACCCCTCCACATCCCTCCGCGCCTGAGCGGCAAGCGCAAGCCTGCGCGGTTCATCCACCAGCAAAGACTCAATCTCCAACCTCCACTTACCAATCTCCCCCGGCTCGCACAACACCGCATTCCCCTCATTCAACACCTCACGGATCGAAGGCAAGTCTGCCGAGACAATCGCCCGCCCCGAAGCCATATACTCGAACATCTTCATCGGGTTGATGACCTCGGCGATGTCCTGTCCGCTGCTGGCAGAGATGGAGCGGCTGTACGGCATGAGCAAAACGTCCGCCGCAGCTTGATAAAGCGGGATAACTTCATGCTTCACAAAACCCGTCATCGTCACATTGGTCATTTTGGCATCGGTCAACTTGCCGCGCCAAAAATCCACCAACTCCGATGTGCCGCCCACCCACAAAAAATTCACCTGCGGCATTTGCTTCGCGAGTTCAAACAACAAATCCGCGCCGCGCCCTGGGTAGATGTGACCTGTGAAGCCAACCGTCTGTCCTTCTTTTAGATTTAAACGCTGACGCGCCTCAACGGGACTCGGCAGACCCGCATACTTTTCCAACTCGACGCCATTGGGCGCCACGAGCAGCGATTGATTTTCAAACTGAAGGCTGGTCGAGCGTTCTAAAGCCTTTTTCAACGCTGATACCGTGACCGTCATTAATTTTTGTCCGCGTATTTTCCAAAACTGACTCAGCCACCACGCGCCCATTTTCCCCGCCACATCCGCGTGCATTTCGAGCACGACGGGATAGCCCGCCCATAATCCCAGCACAGCAGATTGCGGCAGCCAGGTGTAAATTAAATCGGCGTTGAAATTTTTCGCGGCGCGCTGGGCATGGACGATAAAGTCGAAGCGTTTGAACAGCCTGATGGACGGAAGCAGGTCAAGGCGGGGCGCGAAGCGCAATCCGTAATGGGTAATTAGAGATTGGTAATTGACAGGTTCCACTTCCGCAGGCGCAAACATCCGAATCTCATACCCCAATTGCATTAACGCCTGCGCGACCTTCATCGCCTGAATCGAATTGGCAGTCAATGATGGTATTCGTGAATTGGTAATCAGCGCGATCTTCATTCTTCAATCCTCTGACCTTTGACTTTCGACCTTTGACTTGATTTCCCTCACCCCGCGCCACACAATCGCCCCCACCGACGCGATGTAATACAGCGACAAAAGCGCGGCTTCGGCAACGTACCCAAAACGCGGCACAAGCGGAAACGCCAACGCGAGTTTTGCCACACCCGCAAGGACAGTGGCTTTGAGCGGAACCTGTGGCAAGCCAAGCGAAAGCAAAAGCGGACGATTCCAAAAGAGAATGTAATTAAACGTGAAGCCGACCAGCAGGGCAAGCAGCGCAGGATAGGCGGCGGCGTACGGCTCGCCATAAATAGTAAGCAGCCATTTGCCGAAGATGACAAAAGCGGCGGCAAGCGCGAGGTTGTACACGGCGGCAATGGTTGTGATCTTTTTGAGAAAATCTTTCAAGCGCGCCCAGGATTTTTGCACAACAAGTTTGTTGATTTCAGGATAGGTGGTAAGAATAAACGGGTTGGCTGGCACCGAAAGCAAACTGACAATGGCATACGCGGCTTTGTAATATCCCGCCGCCTCGCTGGTCAGGAAATATCCCACCCAGAGGATTTCACTTTCGCGAAAGACAAGGATGGCGGTAGCGCTGAGATTGGAAGTGAATGCGAATTTGAAAAGCTCACGGAAGTCCATGTCATTGCGAGGAGGGTGCTCTTCCCGACGAAGCAATCTCGCGTTCGATTGGGGATTGCTTCGGGCAAAAGGCAAGAGCGCCCTCACAATGACATGCTGATTCCACCAACCACGCCCAAGCCTTTTTGTCAGTTGAAAAAACGCCGTGGAGAAAATACCAAATCCCAAAACGGTTTTGCCTGCGAGATAGGCAAACAAAACAAATTGCAAGCTGCCGTGTGTAAAAAACGCAAAGGTGATTAATCCCGCAGTGAGCAGGCTTTGGACAAGATTGATCACACCCTGATATTTGATTTTCCCCAGCATCTGCAAAACGCCCGTGGACGTTTCGGTGTTGAAGTTCGCCAGCAGTCCGAGGCTGTAAATAATGAAAAGCATTGCCGTGTTTGGCGTTTTGGCAATGTACTGTGAAGCGAGCGCGGCAGTTGAGGCGACAACCAAAAACGCAAGCAGGGAAACGGTTGCTTCGCTCAAAGCAGCGGCTTTGACCAACGCGGCTGTTTTTTCTTTTTCACCCTCTTCAAGATACTCGCCGCCGTAGCGCACCACCAACTCGCTCATGCGGAAGGACAAGAATCCGTTCACGGTGGTGGCATAACTTGTCACAATGGCAACCAGCCCAAAGCCAGCAGGTCCCAGCAGACGCGCAGCGAGGATGCTCTGCGCCACGCTTAATCCCAAGCTGATGGTGTTGCTGCTAAACAACGTCCCGCTGGAGCGAATCACCTTGCCGAGCAGCGGGTCGTCTTTGAATTTTGAGAG
>JFJP01005441.1_pt1 | contig 21853 bp, 19 predicted proteins | sample 431651 | NCBI WGS metagenome assembly JFJP01 (sample SAMN02602958, study PRJNA72255) | Microbial mat metagenome, whole genome shotgun sequencing project. | biome: fresh water; feature: sink hole; material: water; isolation source: purple microbial (photo- and chemosynthetic) mats found in...
CGGTTCAGACCCATCAGCATCACAGCATCGCGAAACGACGTGACTTCGCGGGTCAGCCCAAAGCCGCATGAATTGATCAGACGCATCAGGTTAAAGCCCAGCAAGGCGTCTTTTTTCAAGGCTGTTTCGATGGCTTCAGTGCTGGCCTGGTTGCGTACCAGATTCATCAGTTGCAGGACATGGGCATGTTCGGGTGCGACGACTTTGGTTGTAATGACTTCCGGGTTGGCCACCCAATAGCCCTGAAACAAGCTGGCTCCGCAGGCCTTCATGGCAACAAATTGCTCCAGGGTCTCAACTTTCTCGGCAATCAGGCTGGCCTGTGTACGCGACTTGACAGCTGCTGCAACGGCCGTGTACTGTTCCGGCTTGACAGTGCCGAGATCCACCTTGACATAGTCGGCCAGTGCTTGCCAGGGGGCATAAACTGCCGCCAGCACACTGTGCTTGAACGCCAGCCTGAAACCGCGCTCTCGCAATTCACGCAGCGTCACGGCCAAGCTGTCGATGTCGTCTTTGAGGTGTCCGGGCACTGGTCCAATGTCAAGCACCACCCGGTCCGGTCTGACCAGATCCAGATGACCGCCAGACAGGCTTTGGTGGGTGCGGTTGATAAAAATGAGCAGGGGTCCCTGCAACATCTCATCTCCCAGGTGATTCATGGCGCTGAAAGTTAAAAAAATGTCGCTTTCGACGTTGTAGACCTTGTTGACAGTGGATCGGTCATAGAGCTCATAAGCCACCACATTGCGGTGGGCGTCCAGGATGGGCTGGCGTGCAATCAGTCCGGGTGCCGTAACTTTGGCAGCAACAGTAGCAGCAGTCATGGTATGTGTTTGCGTCTATTCAGAAGGGGGGTTTTTTCAAGCACCGCACATGGCCACACCTTCGTACACCCATTTGCTGGCAACGAGTTCGTTGATCACACTCATGTCTGTGGAAAAACGGTGGTTCCCATCGTTGTACATCCAACGGTTGTTGTAGGCGCGGTAGATCGGTGTGGTGTCGGCCGGGCAAACTCCGTTGACTGGCAGCTTGACGTAGTAGGCGATGCCTTCGTACTTCCAGTTTGGGTTTTTCTTGACTGTTTCACATTCAGCGGTATTGGCCGTGAAAAAATGCGAATTGTCGCCCGTTGAATAAAAACGGCAGACGGGTACTGCGCCTTGCGACGTATCTCGCCACACCAGGAAATAGTCTTGTGTGTCAATCCAGCCGGTTCCGACCCCGCCACTGAGAATAATGGACGCTTCCGTGGCGTTATTGGTCCGGAAATAGTGTTTGAGATTGACGTTATAAAACTCATACACCAGCGAATAAGGTTTAAGCGCCACCACTGCCGCCAGTGTTTGCGCCGCGTCAACGATGCCTAAACCGCATAGCGGGTATTCGCTGGTACAAGTCGAACTGGCGGGAAAGCTTCGGCTTGCCAGCAACAGGCTCAGTTGCAACAGCTCAGGCGCAATCTGGGCATCCAGCCCCAAGGCTAACGCGGCAATACCCGCCACATGGGGCGCGGCCATGCTGGTGCCCTGTTTGTAACCGTAATCGGACAAAGCTGGCACTGTTGTGCCAGTGTTAACGGTTGACAGGATGCCGTACTCGTCGCCATAACGCTGGTCGCCGCCAGGTGCAGAAATATCGACCTTGTACTGCTGGCTGTAATTGCTGTAGCTGGCCCGGTAGCCTTCCGGCCCTACAGATCCCACTGTCATGACGCCATCACAGGAGGCTGGCACAAAGCTGGCCGCCTCAGTGTTGCTATTGCCGGCAGCCACCACAATCAGCACCCCACGGGACTTGATCAGGTTGATGGCCTCCTGATACGCCGATTTGGCGCAACCATTGGGATTGACGCCGCCGAGGCTCATATTGATCACTTTGGCCGGGTTCGGGTTGCTGGGCACGCCAGGCACACTCAGGCCTGCGGCCCAACTCATGCCATCCACAATGTCGGCCACCGTGCCACCGCATTTTCCCAGCACCCGCACCGGCAGGATGCGGCTGTTCCAAGTGGCCCCAGCAATACCCGTCGAATTGTTGCCCGAAGCGGCTATGGTGCCAGCCACATGCGTGCCATGCCAGGAACTGTCGCTCCCTGTGGTTTCCCCACACTCGCCAGCCGAAACCCAGTCACCCGGGTCGTAAGCGTCAGCATCGCGCCCGCCGCCGTCATTGGCGGTAAACAAATCGGAGACAAAATCGTAGCCAGGCAGCAGGCGCTGAAAAAAATCAGAGTGCGGCCGCACGCCGGTGTCGACCACCGCCACCACGGTATTGCTGCTGCCCTGGGTGATGTCCCAGGCCGGTCGCAGGTTGGCCGAGCCGGGAAAGTCCTGCGGACTTTGCAAATTCCACTGCGAGCTCCAGTAGGTGTCGTTGGGTGTCAACAAGCGCTTGTGTTGCAGATCTGGGTCGACCTTTTCGATCAGAGCCGACGCCGTGAGCCGAACCATGACAAGCTGCGCGTCGCTCCAGCTCAAGGGCTTCTCGAAATTAAACACAAACGAATCCATGGACATGGCCCGACCAAAGATCAGCTTGACACCGGCGGCGCGCACCATGTTGTCAATCAATGCTTGCGGTGGTGGCTGGTTGTCACGCGAAAGCTGCTTGGCCTCGGGTGAGCTGAAGCGGATGATCAGGCCCTTGACGTTTGGCGTGACCGGCGGCACGGCAGCGGCCTGTGCGAAAGGCTGAGACGCCGGTAAATTGCGGGCTTCGGCGGTTTTGACCAGGGGGACATTGCGTACGATACCCGCGTTGCCAAGAATGGCGCCGACATTGCCAGCCAACTTCGTGTTGGCGAGCTTGTCGTCGGCATAAGCGCTGGTGTTGATAACGAGGCATGCGGCTGCAAGTAAATGCGCTGCAAATGCTGTGGGTCGGGTTTTTATGGTGTTCACGATGGCACTCCTTTGTTACTCAAAATGCTAGGCTGACAGTCCTATTCTCACGGCGCATAGTGTCGCGCTTTTTCCATTCAAGCGAAAGCCTGAGCCTGAACTGGGGTTGAGGTGTGCGCTGGCAACAAGCCATCCCGGACGGTGGGGTAACGCAAACGCAGCCGCAACTCGGTTTTCATGCGCTGGTTGTCCATGCGACGTGATTCGCCCATGAAGCTCAATTGCATGGGGGGCAACGTCTGCTTGGCCAGGTCGCGCGAAATTCGCGGTGGTTTGGTCAGCCCGTACAGGGTGGCTGCCAGATCAAAATAGTCACCCATTTTCAGACGTGTATCGTCATTGATGTTGTAGGCGCGCCCAGGCTTGCCCCGCCACAATGTTGCCACACAGGCGCGTGCCAGGTCGTCAGCTTGAATGTGATTGGTAAAGACGTCGTCCTGAGCCTGTAGCACCGGTGTCCCCTTGAGCAAGCGCGCCCGCGGTGTGCCATCCACCCGGTCACTGGCGTAGATGCCAGGAATGCGCAAAATGCAGCATGTCAGGCCGCTTGAGCGGACTAGCCCGCGAATCACAGCTTCTGCATCAATTCGCCTTACAGCCCTTGGTGTATCTGGGTTGAGCACTCTTGTTTCTGTAGTAATTTCACCATTGCAATGGCCATAGACACCGCTGGTGGAACCATACACCAAGGATTGTGGCAAAGTGCGCCGGCGTAGCGCGCGCGCCAGTGCCAGCGTGCGGGTGTCACGGGTGCCATGACCCGCAGGCGGTGCCAGGTGAATCAGCCGGGTGGCCAGCCCTGCCAGGCGGCGTAGTGTTGACGCTTGGTCCAAGTTGCCGGTCAAGGGCTGGATGCCGGCACCGCGCAGCAAAGGTAGGCGGGCTGGGCTGGAGGTCAGTGCCAGCAATGTCACGCGCCCACGCAGCAAGGCTGCAACCCGCATTCCGACATCACCGCAGCCCACCAGCAACACTCGCTGGCGCCTGAAACGGGCAGGCCGGGCACCGATGGATGCAGTCAGGGGGGCACCGCGACGGCCACGGGGCAAGGGCATGTTCAAGCGGTGACCGATTGCAGGCAAAATCCAGTCCTATCAGATTTGACAAAGTGTCTAGGATAACGACAACATGCACAGCGCGCCCATTGCCCCTACTAACTTTCAGGTCACGATTGAGCCCAGTCATCGGACATTTGAGACAACCGCCGTTGAAACCATTTTGGCAGCAGGCATTCGGCAGGACGTCAACTTACCCTATGGCTGCAAAGATGGTGCCTGCGGCTCGTGCAAAAGCAAAAAGCTCAGTGGCACGGTGACCCATGGCGCGCATCAGACCAAAGCCCTGAGCGACGCTGAAGAAGAGCAGGGTTTTGTTCTGACATGCTGCGCCACAGCCACCAGCGACGTGGTACTGGAGTCCCGCCAGGTGACTTCTGATGGCGCTTTCCCATTGAAAAAAATGCCAACCCGCGTCAAGCTGATGGCACTGGAATCTGCCGACGTGATGCGACTGGTGCTGCAACTGCCCGCCAACGAACAGTTTCAGTACCACGCTGGGCAATATGTGGAGTTTTTGCTACCGGGGGGCGTGCGGCGCAGTTACTCCATGGCCAACGCACCCCACACTCAGGCGGACGGCACCGGACTTGAGTTGCACATTCGCCACATGCCGGGCGGCAAGTTCACCGATGTCGTGTTTAGCACCATGAAAGAACGTGAAATCTTGCGCATCGAAGGGCCTTTTGGCAGCTTTTATTTGCGTGAAAGCAGCAACAAGCCGATTATTTTGCTGGCTTCAGGCACCGGTTTTGCGCCGATCAAGGCCTTGCTTGAGCACATGCAGCACACTGGCAACCAGCGACCCGTCACCCTGTATTGGGGCGGGCGCAGGCCGTCTGATCTGTACATGGATGGCTGGGTCAAAGCCAAATTGGTGGAAATGCCCACGCTGCAGTATGTGCCGGTGGTGTCAGACGCCACCCCTGAGGATGGCTGGACCGGCCGCTGTGGATTTGTTCACCTTGCCGTGTTGCAAGACCATGCTGACTTGTCGGGTTATCAGGTTTATGCCTGCGGCGCGCCGATTGTGGTGGACTCGGCGCATGCCGACTATGTGCGGGCTGGATTGCCTGACGATGAGTTTTTTGCCGATGCATTCACTTCCGAAGCCGACAAGTGAACAGGCACCAGACACAAAGCGTTGTTGTCGAAGGCAAGAACAATGCACTGTTCCTGCTGCGCGGCTACAACGCCCTGCTGCAGCCTTATCGTGTGGAATACGCACTGATTCTTCTTGGCATCGCAACGCAGATTGTGTTTTACGTGCTTTACCCGCTGCTCTTCAAGTCAATTTTTGACCGGGCCATTCCTGACAAGAATTTTTCACTGCTGACGGAACTGATTGTTGAAGTCTGCATCCTGCTGGTTTTCAGCAGCGTTGGCGCCTTCATTCAGATTCGCTACATGGCGAGGGTCGGAGGACGGGTACTTGGGGACATGCGCCGGGCCATGGCCTATAAGCTTAACGCGCTGGGGTTTGCCTTTTATTCACAGGTTGAGTCGGTTGACCTGCTGTCTCGTTTTTCGACCGATATGGAGCGCATCGAAAACTCCCTGACCCGTGCCCTGCCCTCATTGGTCGAGGGGGTAATGGTCACGCTGGGGTGTCTGCTGACCATTTTGTTCATCGATTGGCGCATGGGACTGGCGGCACTGGTCCTGCTGCCGGTCGGCTTTATCGGCAACGCCATGTTCGGAGCCAAAGAGGATGCCCTTAACAGCCAGAGCCGCAGCCTGAAGAATCACATGCTGTTGAGCGTCGAAGATTTTTCCAAGTCCTGGCATCTGATCCACGCGTACAACGACCAACAACAGTTCAGGAACCGGTTTGAGCAGGTCAATGCCAGTTACACCAAGTCCTCCAGTGACCACTCCTACTACATTTATATCGCACCAGTTTTTTCTGACTACGGGATCAATGTCAGCCTGACCGCAATCGTGCTGGTCGGTGCGGTACTGGCCATGAACGGCGGCTTGACGGTCGGGGCCTTCATCGGCTGTTTTGCCTTGCTGCGCAAGGTCGCCGACGGGTCGGGCAAAACTGCCAAGTCCTACGCCGCCTACGTCAATGCCGTGCGACCCTATAAACGGGTGCAGAAACTTCTTAGCGAGCCGGTTTGCATCACCGAACTGCCCAATGCCATCGAACTTGCGCCGCTGGCCAGTGAAATCAGGTTTCGCGAGGTCAGCTATAGCTATGCCCCCGGAAAACCGGTGCTGAGCGGGCTGAACTTTGCGATCAAGGCCGGAACGTCCTTGGCCATTGTGGGTCCGAGTGGCTCGGGCAAGAGCACCATTCTCAAGCTCATCATGCGCATCATCGATCCAACCGCAGGCGTGATTTTGTTCGATGGTGTGAATGTTCGCCAGGCCACACTGGAATCGGTCCGCCGGGGCATGGCCAGTGTGCTGCAGGACAGTCATATCATCCGCGGCAGCATTGCCGAAAACCTCCGCTTCGCCAAACCCGACGCCACCGATGCCGAGGTGGTTGAGGCTGCGCGCAAGGCTGACATCCACGAATTCATCATGAGTTTGTCCCACGGTTATGAAACCCTGGTCGACGACCGCGGCAGCTCGCTCTCGGGTGGCCAGCGCCAGCGCATCGCCATCGCCCGGGCCTTGCTGCTCAACGCGCCGATCATTTTTCTCGATGAACCCACGTCAATGCTCGACCCGATCACCGAAACGCTGATCAACCGCACCATCGCTCAACTCACTTCGGATCGCACCGTGATCATGAGCACGCACCGCTTGTCCTCGGCGCGCAACATGCACAGAATCCTGGTGCTCGATGCCTACGCGGTGGTCGAATCGGGCAGCCACAGCGAACTGATGGACAAAAACGGGCTGTATCGCAATATGTGGGAAAAGCAACAGGGATTCACCATCGATGCCGAGGGTTTTGTCAGAATTTCGCCCGAGCGTCTGCGCGAGATCCCGATTTTTTCGTCGCTTGGCATGCAAGCACTGGGTGAACTGGCCGAACAATTCAGCACAGAAACTTTTGAGCCTGGTACAACCATCATTCGGGAAGGTGATCAGGGCAACAAGTTCTACATTGTGGTGCGCGGCAATCTGCAAGTGCTGAAAAAGGACGCGCTGAGCGTGGATCAGCCTCTTCGCATCATGCAAGACGGCGACCATTTTGGTGAAATTGCCCTGCTAAGGTGGGTCGCGCGCACCGCCTCGGTATGCACCTTAACCAACACCCAATGCCTGAGTCTGAGCCGGGAACGGTTTATCCGTCTGGTTGAATCCCAGCCGGATTTGCAACAGGCGCTGGAGGTGTCGGTGTATGACAGGGGCTAAACCGATCGCCACCACATTCTGAATTTATAACCAAGGAGCCTCGACAAAATGCAAACCAGATCTTTTATTCTCGCCACCCTGGTGCTTGTCACCGCTGCCGTTACACCGCTGGTGCACGCGCAGGGCAAGCCGATTCGCCTGATCGTGCCCTATGCGGCCGGCGGTCCGCTGGACGTGACGGCACGCGTCCTGGCTGAGCGGGTGCGTGACGCACTCGGCACAGTGATTGTTGAGAACAAACCCGGTGCGGGTGGCAACATCGGTGCCGATGCCGTGGCCAAGGCGGCACCCGATGGCCTGACGATCGGCATTGCCGCCACCGCCACCCACGCCGTCAACCCCTGGCTTTTTGCCAAGATGCCTTACAACGCCGCTACTGACTTTGCGCCCATCACGCAGATGGTGCGGGTGCCCAATGTGCTGGTGATGAACGCCGAAACCGCTGCGCGCCTGAAGATCAACAGTGTGAAAGATCTGATTGCTTATGCCAAGGTCAATCCCGGCAAGCTCAATTACGGCAGCGGTGGCAATGGCAGCGCAGGCCACCTGGCAGGTGAAATGTTCAAAAAAGAAGCGGGCATTTTTGTTGTGCACATTCCCTACAACGGGGGCAACCCGGCACAACTGGCGCTGCTCAGCGGTCAGGTAGATTTCAATTTTGACAATCTGGCAACAGCGGCACCCAATATCAAGTCGGGCAAGCTCAAAGCTATTGCCGTGACCACGCTGCAAACTGCCGGTGCCTTGCCCGGGGTACCGCCTGTGGCAGATACGCTGAAGGGCTTTTCAGTGGACACCTGGTGGGGTTTGGTGGCACCTGCTGCGACCCCCAAAGACGTGGTTGCGCGGTTGAATCAGGCTTTTGTCGCTGCCCTGAACGCCCCGGAGACCAAAACCCGCTTCGCCACCCTGATGGCCGAGCCAGTGGCCACCACGCCAGAGACTTTTGGCAAACTGATGGCCAGCGAGCGTGCCAAGTATGAGGCGGTGGTCAAGGCCACCGGTGCGAAGGTGGACTAAAAGGCGGCCGCGACAAGAACCAGATTCACGAGTTTTGTCAGATCAAACCGAACCAGCCCAGACCGCCACCTGCTGCCAGTAGCCACAACAGGGGCAATTGCGCCACCACCCAGCCTTCAACAAATTGTTCGCGTGTCAGCAAGTGTTTCTTGTCAAACCGCTCCCGTTGCACCACGGCCAGCACGCCCCCAAAACCCTGCAAGGCCATTCCGGTGAATGCCCAGAACAGTTCAGGCAGCGTCTGGGGTCGCGGTTCGGTGGGTGCTTGTGATGCTGGCATCGTGCTGGCAGACAGTGAAAGCGGCGGTGATCAGGCGCCCAGCGCTGCCAACTGCTGGGTCAACCAGACAATCACGTGTCGGTCCAAGCACAACTCAAGATGCCCTAGGCCGCTGAATTGCTTCACCGAGGCACCGGCAAGCACTTGTTCGCACTGGGGAAACACAATGTTGTCTTGGTGTGTGAGTGCAATCTGCATCAATTGGCGGCTGGCACCGGTTTCACTGCGTTCAAGCAACTGCAGCCAGTCACTGTGCCACACCATCTGTGCGCCGTTGGTTGTGATGGATTGCTTGGCAATCAGGGTGCCCTGATGGGGCGAGCCAAGGGTGATCACGCCTGCGACGCGCGTGGTCCCATGAGCACGCATCCAGGCGCGAATGGCGAGCCCCCCCATGCTATGCCCGACCAGTGCCACCCGGTCAACTTTGCAGCGGTCTGTCAGTGTCGTCACGGCCAGCTCGATCAGGGGTGCATAGTCGTCAATCGATGCAAACAGTGGCTCCAGATCGATGGCCAGCACCGGGTGGCCGGCGTCTTGCAGCGCAGAAGCCACGTCGTCCCAGACCCGTTGGTTGCAAAGATAGCCATGCACCAGCACCACCGGTACTTTTTGGGGCGGTTGGGGACCGGTGTTGTGGGGTACGGGCATCGCGATGCCATGGCCGCTTACTGACCAGGGCTGGCGAAATACATAAATACGCAGTGCTGCGCCTAACTCGCCCCAAAAAGCGCGCCACCACAAACTGCTCTGACCGCCAGCGTCTGAGCGCACCATCGAGACAGCGATCACAACCACCTGCAACACGAGTGGCAACAGCAACGCGCCCGCAACAACCGATGCTGCTGTTAACAGGTGAGCATCAGGCGCAAAGCGCCCAGCCAGGTAGCCGCCCACCAAGGCACCGCTGACAAGTTGTAGAAAATAGATCTGACGCAATAAGCGGGCAAGCATGGCAACCTGGCAAGTGGAGAAAAAGCCGGCCACAATTGTCTGCCAATTGATCAGCCAATAGCTGCTGACAATCGATTTTTCAAAGGGTTTACCCATGCCTCGCCTCATCAGTGTGCAAATCGGCAGTGCCCGGCGTGTCATGATTGAAGGCCGATTTGTGCTAACTGCGATCCACAAGCTCCCTGCTGCCGGACCGGTACTTGTCACGCCCATGGGCCTTTGTGGTGACGAGCAGGTCGACCTGACCGTGCATGGGGGCTTGGGCAAGGCTGTTTACGCATACCCCTCTGAGCATTACCCGCTTTGGCGCGCCGCCCGTTCTGAACAGGGGTTGACGGGTATCGACGAAAGTTTGCCGTGGGGCAGCATGGGCGAAAACCTGACGCTTGCGGGCCTGCTGGAGTCAGACCTGTGGGTGGGTGATGTGCTGCGTTTTGCCAATTGCGCGCTACGGGTGACACAGCCACGCGAACCTTGCTACAAGTTCAACGCTGCCATGGGGTTCAACACAGCTGCAAAAGTCATGGCGCAAACAGGATGCAGTGGTTTCTATCTGGCGGTGGATCAGCCTGGCAGTTTGCTGGCGGGTGAAGAATTTGAGCTTGTTGCCGGTCAGCGCCAATTGGGCGTGGCAGAGAGTTTCAAGGCCAAAATGTTCAAGCACCTGCGCTAGCGTGGTCAAACCACGAGAAAAAAAGCTATATTAAATATAGTGATAATCTCAATAGCTGTTAAGGCTAGAGGTCGATTTATCCATTTTTTTTGAAATTTGCAGGTCTTTTTCGGCCCACAACTGATTGACCCAGAGCTGGCAGGTGTCGCGCAGCCATTGTTCGGAGCCTTGTCCCTGCAAGGCTTGCAATGGCGGAACTGGCAGCGTTCTCACCTGCACAATGACTTTTGGAACCTTGCCTTGCAAAAACTGCCAGAAATTGGGGGTTCCAGCCGGGTAAATCAGGGTGATGTCGAGCACTGCGCCAAATTTTTCACCCATTGCCTCCAAAGCCAGTGTCACGCCGCCGGCTTTGGGTTTCAGAAGATGCAGGTAGGGTGACTGTTGGTGTTGTTGTTTGGCTGGTGTGCAACGTGTGCCCTCCAGAAAATTCATCACACTGGTGGGAATTAATGCATATTTTTCGCAGGCGGCGCGTGTGGTGGCAGCGTCCTTGCCGCGTTCATCAGGGTGCTGCCTCAGATAAGCTTCACTGCGCCGGCGCATGAATGGAAATTCAAGTGCCCACCAGGCCAGCCCCATGATAGGTACCCAGATCAGCTCTTTTTTCAGAAAAAACTTCAGCAATGGAATACGTCGGTTCAAGACATGTTGCAGCACCAGAATGTCGACCCATGATTGGTGGTTGCACACCACCAAATACCACTGTTGCCGGCTCAAGGTGTCGATGCCGCTGATCTCCCAATTGAGTTGTTGTGTCAGGCGCATCCAAGCACTGTTGCCGGCAATCCAGGCTTCTGCGATACGCAGCAACTGTGGGTCAATCAGCAGTCGAATGCGATTAAACGGCAGTAGCAGTTTGATGATTGACACCAGCAGCAGAATTGGCACCCAAAAAAGGATGTTGAGCAGCATCAAAATGCTGGCGATGGCACCAATCAGTGGTGCTGGGAAAAAGTGAAGCATGATGAAGATCCAACGAACAAAATGACGTAACCCCAAATGGGCGCGTTGCCCAATTTTCAGTACAAAACACCGCTTGGACTGGCCTTGGTTGATCCACAGACTGACGGACGGCCACGCCGAAATTGTCAGGAACCACCGGTAAAACCATGAAATGCGTTTTAGCACAGGCGCATGAAAAGTTTGACTATTTCCTTTTGCCGGGTCAGGGAATCGGCTTAGAATCGCGGCCTGCTTCTGCAAACCCCGATTTTGGATGATGGGCGTTCAGGCAGGCAGCTGGCCCCACAGGCCATAAAATGTTTTTTTGCCCCTAGCGCTATTTTTTTGTCTGAGGTTGTTCGTGAATAAAACAGAATTGATTGACCACATTGCGGAGAATGCTGACATATCAAAAGCTGCAGCGGCGCGGGCGCTTGAAGCCGCCATCGCGGCGGTTCAGCTGACGCTAAAAAAGGGCGGCGCCGTATCGTTGGTTGGTTTTGGCACCTTCGCGGTCGGCAAGCGTGCAGCGCGCGTCGGGCGCAATCCTCGCACTGGCGCATCGATTAAAATCAAAGCTGCCAAGGTTCCAAAGTTTCGTCCTGGCAAGGCATTGAAAGATGCCCTGAATTGAGCACCGGTTTTCGGTGGGGTGATTAGCTCAGTTGGTAGAGCGGCGCCCTTACAAGGCGTAGGTCGGCGGTTCGAGCCCGTCATCACCCACCACTAAAATCCTAAGTAAATCAATAACTTAGGTAAGAATCTCAGGCTTGCATCATTGCAGGCCTTTTTGTTGGAAGTGCACAGATAATGTCATCCATCTTAAAGCGTCGGGTAAACGACTGGCGGACACAACCCCGTACCGTTCTCTGTGCGCACTGTGGATGAACTGCGGTAGGTGGCTTGTAGATCATGGATAATTGAGCCATTGTTTTTTGTGCTGATGACAGGTATTTGTCTTCAGACATTCGTAATGTGATGATGGTATGGCTTTCCTGCATCATCACGATCCCACACAAAGGCGAACAAAAAGTTCGCCTTTTTTGTTGTTATAGGAGTTTGCGCGCATGTTCGATTTCGTTCGAAAACACACCAAGATCATGATGATGTTGATGTTTTTGCTGATTATTCCGTCGTTTATTTTGTTTGGTATGGATAATTACAGCCAGATGGGCGACTCTGACGTGGCAGTCGCTGTCGTGGGGGGCACCGACATCACACAATCGCAATGGGACCGGGCACACAAGTCAGAAGCCGACCGTTTGAGGGCCTCACAACCCAACATCGACCCCAAACTGCTGGATTCCGCTGAGGCTCGGTATGCCACCTTGGAGCGACTGATTCGGGATCAAGTTCTTTCGACTTCAGCCAAAAAAACCAGTCTGACAACCAGTGATGCGCGCCTTGCGCGGTTTTTGCAAGAAGACCCGGGGATTTCTGCGCTTCGAAAGCCTGATGGCAAGCTGGATATGGAACGTTATCGCCAATTGGCTGCGAGCCAGGGCATGACGCCGGAGGGCTTTGAACAAACCGTTCGTCAGGATATTTCAAAACAACAGGTTGAGCTCGGTGTACGCGCTTCTGGATTTGCAACGCCGGCACCCGCTGACATTGCGTTAAATGCTTTTTTTGAGAAGCGCGAGATTCAGGTGGTGAATTTTCAGGCTTCTGACTATGTGGCAAAGATCAGCCCGACCGACGCAGAACTACAAGCCTTTTATCAGTCCAACCAAAATTTGTTTCAAGCGCCTGAACAAGCCAGGATTGAGTATGTGGTGCTTGACCTGGAAACGGTCAAAAACAGCATCCAGATTTCAGAGGCAGACCTAAGGTCGTATTTTGATCAAAATGTTGCGCGCCTGAGTGGCAACGAGGAGCGGCGGGCCAGCCATATCCTGCTCAATGCGTCAAAGTCTGCGCCGCAGGCTGATCGTCAAAAAGCCAAAGAGGCCGCGCTGGACATCCTCAAGCAGGTGCGTGCCGCGCCTGAAAAATTTGCTGATCTGGCCAAACTCAAATCTCAGGACGCTGGCTCCGCAGTCAAAGGGGGTGACCTCGATTATTTCCCGCGTGGTGCGATGGTCAAGCCCTTTGAAGAGGCGGTCTTTTCCATGAAAAAAGGCGATATCAGTGATGTTGTGGAGTCGGACTTTGGCTTTCACATCATCAAGCTGACCGACATCAAAACGCCTAAACAGCGCAGCTTTGAGGAACTTCGCATGACCATTGAAAATGACCTCAAAGCGCAGCAGGCGCTGCGCAAATACGCTGAGGTGGCGGAAATGTTCACCAATATGGTGTACGAGCAGTCCGACAGCCTGAAACCGGTTGCGGACAAACTCAAACTGGAGGTGAAGGCGGCGGACAAGCTGCCGCGCCAAGCGGTAGCTGGGACGACCGGTGTGCTTGCCAATGAAAAGTTTCTAAGCGCTGTTTTTTCTCCAGAAACTATTGAAAAGAAGAGAAATACCGAGGCGATTGAAACTGCTGTGAATCAGTTGGCGGCGGGTCACGTGGTAGCACACAGCCCAGCACGCATACTACCCCTAGCGGAGGTTGGTCAACAAGTTCGTGACCGTGTGATCGCAGTGCGCGCTGCAGAACAGGCCAAGAAAGAGGGCAACGAAAAACTTGCGTTGTGGGAGTCTCAGCCTGAAAAAGCTGCCTTGCCGGCTGCCATTGTGGTGTCGCGCGACCAGGCGCAAGGGGTGGCCGTGCCCATCATTAACGCTGCTTTGCATGCTGATCCTGCCAAACTGCCGGCTTGGCTGGGTGTTGATTCAGGGGAAAAGGGCTATTCGGTCATTCGTGTTAACAAAATTCTGCCGAGGCTCGAGTCAGCCCAGGCTACGGCAAAGCAAGACCGGGCACAGTATGCACAATGGTGGACTTCTGCTGAGTCGCAAGCCTATTTTGCACTTCTCAAAGAACGTTTGAATGTACAAATCCTGGTTGCTTCACCCACCAAAGAACTGTTAGCCGCCGGGAAATCTGCTGCAAAAACCGCGACACAATCCGCATCGCAGTGATTTGAGACAGTTTTCTTGGCCAATGCTGGCCTCCTGTTCTGAAGGCCTCGGGAGTTGCGCTGAGCTGGATTCACGCACGTCGCGCGTCCAGCAACTTGGCCAAACTGGTCTCCACAGGCAACGGCTCTGCGCCCATGCGTGCGGCCAAAAGTTCAGCACACAACACTGCAAAGCTCAAGCCCCGGGAGCCCATCCCGGTGCAGATCCACAGGTTTGGATCGTCGCCACCGTCGAGTGCGCCAACCAGTGGCATTCTGTCAGCACTGACACATCGGGTGCCTTTCCATGCTAGGAGTTCTTGGCCAGCAAAGGCGGACTGCAATTGGTTGGCCAATTCGGGCAGCAACTGGCACAGATGCTCATAGTTCAGTGAATGATTGTCCTGATCGGACCGCTCTGACTGATTTCCAGGCTGGTAGGACGATCCCATGAACCAAGCCGTGCCATTGGCCATCGGAATCTGCGAAATCAGGCTGCCAGAACCATTCACTGGAAAATGCGGGAAAGCCAGATATGAAGGGGCCGAGCGGGTGTGCATGGCCCAACTTAGCAAGCCTCGCATGCTATAGGTAGCGGGCAAATGGTAAAGCTGGTCTCGCAGGTCGGGTTGGTGCATCGCGAGCCAACTGATGATTTCTTGAGCACCACATGCATTGGCGAGCACAACTCGCTCTGCAACACCCAGCGTGGCACCGCTGCTATCCAGCACATACCACACCCCGCTGCGGCGTTTTAACGTGCAGACCTCGGCATTGCCCTTAAACGTCACACCCGGTTGGTCAAGTGCGGCACGAACCCATTGTGATGGTTTGATCCAGGCACCCGTTGGGTGCCACAAGCCCTTGCCCAAGCCACCTACAAGTGGATCATCGGGCAGGGCAGCTTCAGACCATTCTTTGCCACTGTCTGGCCATTGTGCCGGCAACTGTGGCGTGTCGTTGATCTGCCGCTCCAGTACACCGCTCGGCGCCCAATGCACGCCTTCCTTGAGATGCTGACGCGCGGTTTGCAACATCAGGCGAACACCAGCACGTGACAGCTTTGATAATTTGCAGTCATCTCTTGACACATGGGGCACCACCAAACCCACGGGCAAGCCAGAAGCCCCCATCGATGGCTGGGCCGCTCGGTCCAGCACTTGCACTTGCCAACCCCGGCGCGCCAAAGCGGCGGCTACGCTGGCACCGGCAAGGCCTGCACCAATCACGACACAGCGCTCAATCGGCAATCCTACCAGTGGCATCGCGTGGCGGCTGTTTTTCAGTGTCCAAGTCGGGTCATAGGTGCCGTTACAGCAATTAAGGCCAAGCTGCTGCAACTGGTTGCGCAAATCTTCGGTATCAGACGCAGCAATGTTTTTGAAATGAAATGTGGTTCCACGTCTGCAGCAGCGAACCAACGCTTTGAGTGTCCAATTCGTCCATGGCTCACAGCACTGGGGAAGGCAGGCATTTGGCCGTGCACAAACAACCACGGCGTCCGCTTGAAACTGTTGCTGGCGCAGCAGTTGCGCCGTTTCGCCCAGGCAGAGCGTCAGGATGACCCGGCCTTGCGCCAGCAAAAAGCGGTGAAAGCCGGGCAGCAAACCAAACCATTGTGCAGCCAGTTCTTGCGCCATTGGCAACAATGCAGGTTCGTTGGCAAAGCGCGCCGTCAGGTCGGCTGGTGTTGCCAACGTGTGGCCAAAGGCAACATAGTGCAGAAGTTGAGGTCGTTGGGCGTCCGCAGACCACCATTTCCAAGTTCTGAAAAACTCCAGACCATCACCAAAGCCTGTGTCAAGTACCCGCCAGCACGGCAGGTTTTGCCAAGCGGGCAGGGCACCATTCAGGGGCGGGCAATTGGTGCCGCTGCCTGGCACGGTGTTCAGGCTTTTGGCGGGACGTAGCCTTGCGCAGCGTCAGCACCACTGCCAAAAAAATGGTTTTCCATTTGACGCGCCAAGTACTGCCTGGCTCGCGCGTCGGCGAGATTCAGTCGATTTTCATTGACCAGCATGGTTTGATGTTTGAGCCACTGTGCCCAGGCCTCCTTGCTCACGTTTTCCCACAGGCGCTTGCCCATGTCGCCAGGATAGGGCGGAAAGTCCAAGCCCTCGGCTTCAATACCCAGTTTGATGCAATTGACAGTGCGCGCCATAGTGAACCTCTTTACTTGCCTTGAATAAACCGTCAACTTTAGCAAGCTTTTGGCAGAGTGCGCGCACTGCGGTAAAATCTAGCCCTATGGCAAAAGCAGATACCAAAACCAAAATCGTGGCCGATGGCCTGCGTTACAAATCCAAAGTGTCGGGTTCGCCTTTCACGGCGGCCACGTCCTTTGGCGCAGCCACCATGTCTTGCTTCCTGTGTGGCAAGCACCGGGCCCGCTCCCAGATGGTCTCCAAAAAGATTTTGGGCAAGTCTCAAGCAGTCTGCTCACCGTCTTGCAAGGCGCTGGACGAAGCGACCAAGTAATCAATGGTGCCTGTGTTTCTGTCGTTGCTGGATAACGCAACAAGTCGTGTTTTTGCTGCCTTGAGCATGATGTGTTTTGCCATGTTGGCGTTTGGCATTTACCTGCAGCACAGTTCCGGACTTGAGCCCTGCCCCATGTGCATTGTGCAGCGGTATGCTTTTATTTTTGTAGCAATCGTCGCAGCACTGGCGGGGGCTAGTGCCAAAAAATCTGTTCATTTGTCAGGTTCAGTGCTATTGTTGCTTGGAGCCGGTTTTGGTGCCTTCGTTGCAGCGCGCCAGAGCTGGTTGCAATGGTATCCACCCCAGGTCTCTACCTGTGGACGCGACTTCTACGGCATGATTGAAAGCTTTCCGTTGAACCGCGCCATCCCCATGATATTCAAGGGCAGTGGCGATTGTTCTGCAGTGGATTGGACCTTTTTGGGTGGATCGATTGCCAATTGGGCGTTTGTTACTTTTGCGCTGATCGCGGTGCTGGCTTTGCTCATCGTCTGGCGCAAAGCCATTCCCCATCGCGTCTGGCGCCGTTAAATCAAAGCGCTACCTGGGTGTTCGCCACGTTCATACACGACGTGGGCACGCCCAACCAGCAAGGTGTCGAGCGAGCCAATATTGCCAGTTTCCTTGTTGGTGTACGGTAGTTTGTGCAGCACGTAGCGCATCGCATTCAATCGGGCGCGCTTTTTGCAGTCGGACTTTATCACCGTCCAAGGTGCATCAGCTGTATCGGTTTCAAAAAACATGGCTTCTTTCGCTTTGGTGTAGTCGTCCCATTTGTCGAGCGAGGCCAGATCAATCGGGCTGAGTTTCCATTGTTTGAGCGGATGCAGTTCACGCTCTTTGAAACGCCGGCGCTGCTCTTTGCGGCTGACCGAAAACCAGAACTTGATCAGGTGAATGCCACTTTGCACCAACTGTCGTTCAAATAGTGGTGCCTGATGAATGAATTGCTGGTATTCCTTCTCGGTGCAAAATCCCATCACCCGCTCCACTCCGGCGCGGTTGTACCAGGACCTGTCAAGCAAAACGATCTCACCGGCTGTGGGCAAGTGCTGTACATAACGCTGGAAATACCATTGTCCACGCTCGGAATCGGTGGGTTTTTCCAGTGCTACCACGCGGGCACCACGTGGGTTCAAGTGTTCCATAAAGCGCCGGATGGTACCGCCCTTACCGGCTGCATCGCGCCCTTCAAACAGGATCACCACACGCTGACCGGTCTCTTTGGCCCAGCTTTGCAATTTAAGTAATTCGACCTGTAACTTGTATTTTTCGGCCTCATAACGCTTGCGCGACATCAGGTTTTTGTAGGGGTAGCCGCCGGTGCGCCAGTCACTCGCCAACTCGTCATCGGGCGATGTCAGCCTGCTATTGGGACTGTGCTGATCATCCAGCAGCATTTGCCGAATCGCTGCAACGTCATCAGGGGAACTGCCCGCCAACAGCGTCTTGAGTGCGCCTGCTTTGTCTGTTGCACTCGCAAGGATACTTTCAATCGCGGCATTTTTGCTGTCTTGCGCTGAGTCCGTGCTGGCGCGTACAGCGTGTTTGATCACTCCCGCAGTTGTTTTGGCACCGCTGGTATCCCCCAACACTGTTCGACGTACCACTGATGTTGCTGATTTGTTGGCAGCGGATGTGCTGCGTAACTTGGGCTGCGATGGGGTAACCGCAGTTTTTGAATACGCCACTGCAGTTTGAGATGCTTTTAGTTCAGCCATGGGTGGTTTGCAAAATATGATCAAAAAACATTCTCAAACTGCTGATCGCCTAGCTACATGATGCAAATCAAACAGTGGTCTGTTTCACAGGCCTTGGCAGTTGGACATTAGAGTGTCAGGCCATCCAGCGATTCGTAGCTCTTTTTGAGCCAAGTCTTGACGCGCTGGCGTTCCAGCAGCCCGAGAGCATCGACATCCGGCCGACTGTTGACGGCTGCCCAAAAACTAACATTTTGGCGGTCGATCTTACGCATGCTTGCCTCGTGCAGCTGGCCAAGTGTGATCACTCTGGCGCCCAGCTCCAAGGCCCTTGTCATGGCAGCAGAGTTATCGAGCTGCGAAAAGTCAGCGCCTCGGCCCATATTTTTGACAATCAGGTAGCCGGGACCGGCGCCATAGGTATCAAGCAGACGGTCCAGTAGGTCAACGGAATCTTTGCCCGCATCAGCGACATGCCAGAAATTGACTGCCACACCCATGTCGGCCAGCAGAGCCAGCAAGTCTGAGTCATTGACCCAACGTGCCAGCGGTGCGGCGGTCTGCGCGGCCAGGTCAACGATGACGTTGGGTTGCAGGTCGGAGTCACTTTCCCGCTCAAAAACGCTGACCACCTGATCCAGCCCTTCGTAGCTATCGACCAGCACCGGGCTGGCATAGTCGGCATAAAACCGAGTAAACGATGTGTGTGAACGGTCAGTGTCAAAGCCAATAAATGGCATTTGTTTGTCAATGAAGTACTGTGCCAACAAGCGGGCAACTACAGACTTGCCGACGCCGCCTTTTTCACCACCGATGAAATTGAGAGAAACCATGAAATTTTCCTGTTGGTTAAAGAGATCAAGCTGTTTTGCTTGATCTGGTTGCTATGCAAGTGTCGTGCTTAAAATGCGAAAAATCCGGTGATTTAGTTGATATTCTTGACCAGCACCTGGCTTTTTCGATCCCAGTTGTATTTTCGTTTACGCGCTTCGGGCAGCCAGTCGGGGTCGACCTGAACAAAACCACGTTTGATGAACCAGTGCATGGTGCGCGTGGTCAGCACAAAAATGCTGTCCAAACCGGCCAGTTTGGCACGTTGCTCAATCTGTTTGAGCACGCGTTCACCGTCACCTTGACCCTGCACGTCAGGTGATACGGTCAGAGCGGCCATTTCGGCTGTGCGCGCTTCCGGGTAGGCATACAAGGCTGCACAGGCAAAAATCACGCCGTCGTGTTCGATCACGGTGTACAGGCCCACGTCGCGCTCTATTTCGGTGCGGCTGCGCTTGACCAATGTGCCGTCTTTCTCAAAGGGTTCGATCAGTTGCAGGATGCCCCCTACATCATCCGCACTGGCCTCGCGCAGGCTTTCCAGCTTTTCATCAACTACCATGGTGCCAATGCCGTCGTGCACATACACCTCCAGCAAAATGGAGCCATCTACGGCAAATGGAATGATGTGGCTGCGCTCGACACCACCCTTGCAGGCTTCGACGCAGTGCTGCAGATAAAACGCGGTATCGCTGGGCTTGTCGGCGTTGGGCAAGTCTGCCAATAGTTTTTCGGCAGCAGCCAGCGGTAGCTCGGTGTCAATGGGGTTGTGTTCACCCACCGGTTGGGTGACATCTGTAGCGATACCCGCGATTTCGGTGACAAAAATAAGTTTGTCGGCTTGCAGCGCGGTGGCCACCGAGGTCGCGACTTCTTCCATGGTCAGGTTGAAGGCTTCACCCGTCGGTGAAAACCCAAACGGTGACATCAACACCAGGGCACCCATGTCCAGCGAGCGAAAGATGCCCGAAGTGTCGATCTTGCGCACCAGCCCCGAGTGCAGAAAATCAACCCCATCGACAATGCCAACCGGTCGGGCGGTCAAAAAATTTCCCGAAATCACCCGTACCGTAGCACCTGCCATGGGTGTGTTGGGCAAACCTTGGCTAAATGCCGCTTCAATTTCATATCGCAATTGACCCGCTGCCTCTTGGGCGCAGTCAAGCGCGACTTCATCGGTAATGCGGATGCCTTTGGCATAACGTGGCGAATGCCCTTTGGCCTGGAGCTGTTCATTGACTTGAGGCCGAAAACCATGTACCAGCACAATTTTGACCCCCATGCTTTGAATCAGCGCCAGGTCTTGCGCCAGGTTGGGTAGCTTGCCGGCCGCAATCGCCTCACCACACACACCCACCACAAAGGTCTGGTTGCGAAACTTATGGATGTATGGTGCTACCGAGCGAAACCAGGGGACGAAGGTGAAGTTAAAGGGAAGACTCATGAGGAATGTTGCTGCGGCAATTGATAACGTAGAAAAGTGTAGCTGCTGCGAGCGCCTTGGTTCCCGACAGTCCCAGACACTTATCGTCCACGCAAACGATCCAATTGCGCCTGCAGTGCGGCGGCATTGAGCATGCCGACATGTGCATCCACGCGTTTGCCCGTGGCATCAAAAAACAAGGTGGTGGGTAAACCCCTAGACCCTGCGGCTGGACCCAGAATGCTGGCCTGGTCAAGCCACACATGGGTTAAGTTCAAGCCAGAGCGCCGCAAATACGCTGCAACCGTAGCGGGTGGTTCGCCCTGATTCACAAAGACAAACGTCACTTCAGGCGCGTTTTGCTGCGCGGCAGCCAGCGTGGGCATCTCAACGCGGCACGGCCCGCACCAGGTGGCCCAAAGATTGACTACTGCAGGCTTGCCTTTGATGAGCTGAGGCAGACTTAGCGTGCGCACTCCGTTGAGTTCAGTCAACATCACCTCGGACACCTGTTGTTGGGCTGGCTTGGCCTGTGTCACCGACACCATGACCGAACCAGCCGTCCAAATCAGGCCAGCGCCCAGCGTGGCCAGCCCCAATGCGCGCCGAATTGCTGGCTGCTGCCCACCGCGCAATGCCAGCCACAGACTGGCAACTGCCCAGCCTGCAGGTGCAGACCAACCCCCATCGCGTACATCCAGCAACGCCCATGGGGAGGCCAGGTAGGCATCGGCATAGCGCAATACATAGGCCATGCGTGCTGCAAGCAGGCCCAAGCCTCCCGCAATCCACAACATGTTTTCAGCGCGTGACCCGAATTCTCTGGGTGCCATGCACCGTGCAGTGGCGGCACCGCCCCACACTGACAGCAGCAACACCAATGGCATGACGAGAAGCGCAAACGGGCCGATAGAGAGGGTGAGCATGTATGAGGAAACGGGTGAGGGTTCCATTGCAGCGTGGATGTATTCTCGCAATGATCGCGCATAGCCACAAGTCGGCTTTTATGCATGTCATTTTTGGCCAACCCTATGGCTACCAACAATTGGTGTTGTGCATGTTGGACAAAGTCGCTACGCGGAGTAGTCGGGGAATCCCGCGAAACCCGTTACCCCATCTACTCGGCACTGAGCCGCGCCATGGCCGGCCAGCGCACTGCCGTGCCTTCCATTGATTGGCAGGGTGCTATCAATGTACTGGTCATCTAAGGCACCGTCAAGGTCACGTATTAGACACCGGTGAGAAAAAAGGTAACTATTCGGC
>JFJP01037858.1_pt1 | contig 21848 bp, 19 predicted proteins | sample 431651 | NCBI WGS metagenome assembly JFJP01 (sample SAMN02602958, study PRJNA72255) | Microbial mat metagenome, whole genome shotgun sequencing project. | biome: fresh water; feature: sink hole; material: water; isolation source: purple microbial (photo- and chemosynthetic) mats found in...
GACGTACTTGATCCTTCGTTTGCTTTAGCTTCGCTCATGTTTTGATTTTCGTCATAATTTTTGAATATTATTTTCATTTTATTTGCGCGCTGAAAGCGCGCCGGCACCGCGAAGCGGTGCTGTAAAAAATAATATTTTTCTAATAAAAAGAAGAATTATGGAAAAAAATCAAAATCAAAATATTCAAGAACCCGATTACATCGAAGAACATCCTGGTAGTGAGATTGATTTCAAAAGAATTTTCTAGTTTGAAAGCCGAGAGCCATTTCTTTATATTCGTCTGCTCTTTTGTCGGCTTCTTGTAATTGTTCTTAAAAAAATGTAAAAGAAATGTTGTATTGAATTATAAAATAAAAAACGACTCGGTAGATGAAAGTTGAAGCGTTGATTTTTAAATGCACGTTAAGATAAGGTTGCGGAATCAATGGAATCAGTGGAATCAGTAAAAAGTCGTAAATTACGAAAAAAAAAGTAAATCCATTTATTATTAACATCACATTGAGCACACTTTCCAGCAGAACTAAAAGCCCCAGGCGCGCTAACATCAGAAATTGACACAACATCATCTTCTTCAAAATTTATTTCATCGTCGCTTTCATCGTCCAAATCTGCAGGCATTGCAAATTTCTTATCATTTGCTTTAAGCCATGGCACGTTCATTGTTCCAATGATATTGCTAACATTATCTGTCCAATAATATTTATCAAAAAAATTATACAGAAGAACCATTTAAACACAATCTTAAATTAATGATAAATCAATGTCTAAAACTTAAAATTTTTATGTTTAATAACGAAAATATGTTAATTTAATATGAATTATTTTATTACAATCTATGTAATAAAAATTCTTGGGCCCAAATATTTTTTTTCACTATAAAAAATGGAAGAAACGTCTTCAATGTTTGTCATATTAATTCCTATTATTATTATCGCTGTATACTTTGCTTTTAAACCACCAGCCAAAATCCCAGTCGTGATTGTTCCACCAGAAGATGAAACAACTGAAATGTTTAAAATGTTAAGACACGGCCGAAAACCCTACGGGCGGGGCCCGAAGGGCCCACTCCCCTACAACAGGAGATATTCTTCATACTCTTATCCATACTCTTATTCATACTCTTATCCATACTCTTATCCATACTCTTATCCATATTATGATTATCCATACTCCGAGTATCCATATTATGATTATCCTTACCGAGGCACGAGCACTTACGATTGGAGTGGCTTAGGATGGGGTGGCACCCTACGGGCGGGACTTCGCGGCGGCCATCCAATTTAAAAATTAAAATTAATTCGTGAGTTTTAAGACGATGAATAATTATACTGACAACCTCCTAAAATGTAACTTGCTCTTAATTTGATCAAATATTGATCATAAAATCCTTCATCGCTGTGATTTCTGCGCGGGTCGAAACTTAAAATTGGGCCATCAGGAGTTTCTACAGAATAACCAACAAGTTCTTTTTGTTGGGTTTGAGGATTTTTTTGAAAAACTTTTTGAAACGATGTTGTAATATTTTCAAAAACAACCTCATGGTTTGGATTGAGATTGAAAAAGTCTCCGATAAATAATTTATTATGTAAAATATCAAATGGTATGTGATTGAAAACGTCTAATGTGTCGTAAACATTGACATGGTCTGTATTCAATTTAGAAAGCGACATAAGATTAATTTTGTTAAACCACGTTGAACAGTCTGTCTCAAAATATTGCAAGTAAGGCGTTGATTTATAGAATTCTATAACAGAATTTGATAATTTATAATTTATTGTTCCAACGAGTGGAATATAACCGTAATCAATAACGCATTGATCATCTCCGCACCAAAATAGATCGAACGTGTTTGCTAGTTCAAACTGTCCTATTTCTGAAATTAATTGCATTTTTGTTATTCTCTTAATAATTCTCATACTTAAATTTCAAATAAAGTTTTAAAAAATAATATCATTATCATCTCCATAACAAGACAAACAAATTTTATTGCTCTCAATTCTTTAAATTATTTTAATTCAATCGATGGCAAAAGGAGAAATAAAATATTTTTGTAAAATAAAGAAATGAAAATAAATAAAAATGTTTTTGAAACTTTTCTTTTTGATAGCGTTGAATCAATAAAAAAAAGAATAGCTGTTCAAATGAACAACGGCGACGTCAATCCTAAAGGTACCACTTTCGGTGGTGGCGTGAAGGGTACTTTAGTAAAATATTTAGTATTTGATCCAGAAATAAAAAGTGTGACACAAAATACCAACGTTACTGTAACAAATATTTTGGAATCAGTTTTGTATAAGGCTGGTTTAAATTTTCCCTTACCTAAAGACATGAAGGGGTATGAAAGCGGTTCAAACAAAAATTCTCGAGAAGAATTGGAAAAATTTTTTATTATCACAAATACTGATCTGACAAGTGTCACAGGTGATACAAATGATGAATTTATAAATGCATTGCTTACGATGATGACAAATTTTACAGTCGATCCCAAAAAAGTGTGGAAAGAACGCGACAGCTTTTTAAAAAAATATAATAATGAATTCGATAAACTTAAAAAAGACGTAGAAGATCATACACAAAAAAGCATTGATTTTCAACGAATATATCCCATTGCATATTCTAATTTCGAAACCACAAATTCTCAATTCACGATCAACTTTGGCCCAACTAATATGACACTTGCAGAATTATTTGATAATATTCAAGTCACTAAATATGTTCCTTATGTTAATATGGACAAATTTTTCAAAATACATTATAATTTTATTCCAAGTAATCAATGGTTGGAATTAGAAACAAAAAATGTAATTTTAATGAAAGTTGATTGTGAATTATTAATTGAATTGAGAGAATTCAAAAACCCTCATAAAAAATACACAAACGCTGCTTTCACTATTTTGGAAGAGCCCGGATCACCTAACGCGCCGCAATTAATTGCCACAATGGACATGAACATTGGATATCGAAATGTCACCAGATCCGACTTCATTTATAGGGTGCTTGAAGCACTCGGTTCTTGGACCCTACGGGCAGGACCGCTTCGCGGCGGCACCGAAGGTGCACCCTTCGGGTCCAATCAAAGACCTGCCGCCGAGGCGAGAGATGATTGGGAGGGGAGAGTTCAGGAAGTGTCGATAGTGGGGTATTTTAGTTTTCCGTCTCAAACGATGTTAATTCCGATATGGGTAGATTTGGCTCTGAATAATCCGTATTTCGAAAATGTAGTGGTAATTAATGAATCAATAAAAGCATCCAAATCTAAACCCAATATTTATCTTCATATGGTTGGTAATGGATCAGATTCTGCAAGTTTGATGATGAAGGTGACAGATAAACCAAATATGTATGGGATGAAAAATGAAGGAGAAAAATATGTTCGTTCTCGTATAAAAACAAAAACATTGAAAGATGTTGAAAACTATCAACAAATAATATGTCGTTTATTTACACTTTATAATAACGAAAAAAGCAAATTATTGAGTTTCTATAGGGAGTATATTCCAAATTTTTTACAAAGCGAAGAAGAAAAATTAACAGAAAAATTAACGGACCACACGGAAAATTTAGGATTGCGTGCATTGGTTCCTGATTTATTTCTTCCTAATTATTCTAGAAAATGTTTAAAAAGACCTACCATCATTTCAGACGAAAAGGCCGCCGAATATATGGCAACAAACGAAAAACAAGTCATGCGTTTTCCAAGATATGGCGAATCTATTCCTCGCTATTATGCATGCTATCATGAAACACACCCTTTTCCAGGACTTAGAGATAACCAGCTTGAAAACAAGGACAAATATGCGTTTTTACCATGTTGTTATTCAAAAGATCAAGAAAACCGTGAAGGGAGTAAGTATGATCATTATTTTTTTGGTAAGAATTTGCGAAAAAAACATCAACAAGCTCAAGACTTATTTGTGAGCAATAAAATTTTACCGCCGGGTGTTGCAGGAATTTTACCAAAAAATATATTCAATTTATTTAAATTAATCGAGACAGATCCGCAATATTCGTTCAATAGAATCGGGATGAACAAAACAGTAAACTCATTACTTGAGTGTGTGTTGGTTGCTAATAACAAAATATCAAGAATGGTTGGAGCCAAACAACGAGCGCCATTATTAGAAATAGCAAGAAAAAAACTAGCAACAGTAAAAAATTCTATGTCTTGCAAACAAGAATTGTATAATTTTTCAATTAGTGAAATAACTGATAAAATTAATTCTGATACTTACAACTTGAATGCAACAGAATTCGTTCATTTAATGGAAGAGGCTTTTAATTGTGACATTTTTATTTTCGAATCCAACAATAAAGACCCAAACGGCTCACTTATCATTCCGAAACACGTTCAGTCTTATTATAAATCAAAACCCAGAAAACAAACAATTTTAATTTTTCAACACATCGGAAGCGAAAGTGATAACGCGACATATCCCCAATGTGAATTAATAGTGAGAACAAGTATCAACAAAGAAACCCAACAAAAAAAAGAAATAACTAGTTTTGCATTCAACGATCCGGTTGTTGTCGAATTATGGAACGTTTTTTTAAAATTAAACAGATCTTTCATTTTTGATTTGATGACACCATCATTCAGTTTATGTAATTTTCATAAATTAAATATCAAGTCACAAATTATTGACATTTATGGTAAATGTCGTGTCATTAATGCATCTATTGGTACCAGCGATAATTTTATTACAATGATATCAGATCCAATTCCTCCATTCGCGGCAGAAGCCGGTACAGTTGTGTATAGATCAAGTCTCGTAAATATAAAAATGTTCGCAGATACAATTGGAGCTGTTTTTATAACACAAAGAGTCAATAAAGAAAATAAAGTAAGAGAAATTAACGCAACAATAAGTAAAGGAAGTATAAATGTTACATTTCTCAGCGATGATTCTCACAGGCTCCAAGGTGTTCGAATAGTGCATGATGACGAAGAATATAAAAATGTTTTTGGAAAACCGAACAATATTATTTCAAGATTCGTGATGTATAAAAGATTTGCCAAAATTATTTTTCAATACATGCTTTACATTTATTCAATTTATTTGGCCACTCAACATTCAACTCAACCGTTAAATGAAAAAGAATTGGGTGAGTTTGTAAATAAAAAAGTTGTGATTATTCCTGATTATAGTTTTGAAAGCGACACCACACCTTTCGGGCCCAAATTCGATCTAACTTCAGTGTTCGTTCAAAATAGAACTAAATTAATAGTGACGTCAAAAGAAATGGTCAGAAGATTGATGTATATGTTAAGATTGTATCAGTCAAATAATTTTCAGAAACTTATAGGATACAAAGATAGAATTAATATTTATGAATTTTTTGACGAAGTATCCGATTTTGAAAAAAAATCATTTGAACTGTTACTTGAAGGAACTAGCGCTGTAACAGGTTTAATTGAAAGCTATCACACTAAAAACACAATTACTAAAAATATCAAACCTGGAGAAAGTTATTCATACTTTTTTTACAATGAACATTTGGCAAATGTAATTTACATCGCCCAAAATACCGATCAACTAGCAATTGCTATTGCATTTGTTAAATTTTGGTATCAATATGGTTACAACCCTCGTGAAGATATTTTAATCGACGCTATCAAAAACAATGAATTGAATTTAAAAAACGCAGTTAATATTTACAGCTATGTCAATACCAAAGTGATAACCCACATTGGAAATTCGTCACCAGATAACAATCAAATATATAATATCTTACCAGGAGCTGTTCTGGGATATCTTTTGAATGGACACCCACTTTACACAGCTTTAATGCCTCTCTGATTGTGAAAAACTTTTTTATAAAATGATCTAAATTTATTCTAAATCTTTAAAAAAATGCAAATATTTGTAAAAACATTGACCGGAAAAACTATTACTATTGAAGCCGAACCATCAGATTCGGTCGAAAACGTCAAAATAAAAATTCAAGATAAAGAAGGAATTCCTCCAGACCAGCAACGTTTAATTTTTGCTGGAAAATGTCTTGAAGATTCAAGAACTTTGTCAGATTATAATATTCAAAAAGAAAGCACACTTCATCTAGTTTTGCGATTGAGAGGAGGCATTATTTAATCTGTTTGAATTATTTTATGTTATTACATTTTTTATTTTAAAAAATAAAAAACGAATTCAAAATATGAACAAAATCATTCTCTCTTCTCAAAATGAGTAATAATAAATTTTGGATGTACGACGTTACACAATTATTTGGCTTTGATCTTTTACCAAATTCCGAAGAGTCATTAGCAGAAAAACTCAATTCAATTATGCGTCTGACTATTCTTTTATGTGCAATTTTATCCGTTTATAAACCTATAATTGCAATCAGTACTCTAATTACAGTCATGGCAATTACTGCAAGCGTTTTCTCTGCCATGTCTAAACAACCTATAAATGAAGGATTTCAAGAATTTCATTCAATTGATCAAGAACAAACCCTACGGGCGGAGCCCACTCGAATGATCCCGCCTCTGATACCTAATACCCTACGATCGGCCGACCGAGTAGGGACCTGCGGTCCCCAGCCGCAGGTTCAAGGGTCCACTACCCTCACCCGGGAGGCTAGCTCCCAAGGGCCAGCCAAAGAATATCGAGATGAATCGATGTCTCTTTTCGAATTTATGAAAGAATACAGAAGTGTAATAAATCAAAATCCTCCTTTATACAAATCTGGATTTCCCACAACTCAGAAAAGATTTTGTAATGACGAAGTGTCTTTAAATTATGGACCAGATTATGTTTCAATTAACCAAAGTTTAGTAGGCGAGCCAAGTATGAAAACAACAATACCCCCACTTATTGCAGCTCCTTCTCATGATAGTGTTTGGAAAGAAAACGATTTCGTGATACAGTCGGGTATCAACAGAGAAACTAATTTCGATTACTTCAGAGCTGGTTATAATTACGGAATATTACCCACAAAATGTTCATGTGGCGCCGGAGTTATCCCTACGGGCGGGACTCGACCGAGCTCAAGGGCCCAACCAAGAAAACAAAAATGTTACTGTCATTCAAAAAAAGAAATACCCGCTGCTCGCCGCGACCCTTCGGGTCGCCCGCGAGCAGCCCAAAGGGTACCCGCTCAGAAAATACAGTTACCTGAATTAATTCGTGAAATGAGAAAAAATAATATCAGTGAAAACGAAATTCAAGATATGTTAGACGCAAAAAATGCAAATGAGAAACGTGAAAAAAATAAAGATTATAGCGAAGATTATAGCGAAGATTATAGCGAAGTAGAACAATTTATTCCACGTTTTGAAAGCCCTAGAAGAGATAATATTATCACACAAACCATACAACCAGGTGTCTATCAAAAATCTCATGTTGGTGAACCGATACAAAGTAATATTGGAATTTCGTATACACAAGAATTTGTGCCTACCGAAATTGATTCAACATCAAATCGAATTAAATATACTCAACAAGATCCGAAAAATTTAATAATAACTCCAACGTTGAGAGAAGAAGTTATTGAACAATCTGTTGAAAATATTTACGACCCAAGATTCAATGGATATGGAACGAGTTACAGATCGTATATTGATAAATTAACTGGTCGTCCTCAATTTTATTATGATGACATTGATTCAATAACTATGCCAAATTATATAACTCGAAGCAATGTCGATACATTCCCTTGGGCTAATACTTACGGCCCTGATAAAATTATGGATGTTGAAACGAATGATGAATATCGACAGTTGGCTAATAATGCTTTTCACGACTCAGCAATTCGGTTCCGAACCGAATTGCAAGAAAGATTGATGAGAAAACGAAATGCCGAACTTTGGCAGCGTAGAGTTGCGCCAATAACGACAATGAAAAAATAATTTTGATATATTTTCATCTTAATAGATATAGATTACAAATGATTCCACTTTTTTGGATTGAATTTCCAAAGTTCTTCTCAAATGACAATTTTAAACCCGACGGGTTTAAAATTAATTTTTTATTTTCCAATGTAGACATCTCCAACAACATCTGAAATTTCAAGTTTTGAACGTTTCTCATAATTTTCCTCTACTGGAAAATATAATCCACTTGAAGTTGTCGCTGTTAATCTTGTCTTCAATTTTAATGTTTTTTGGGCTTCGTTATTATCGTTATTATTTTCATTTTCATTATCATCTTCGTAATCATTATCGTCGCCGCTGCCCTCGTCATCATCAGAAATTAATCTATAGTGATGGTTCGCTAGATAATCGCGATTTAATTTATTAATCGCGATGATTTCTGTAGTAGCGGCGCCGACAGACTGGAACGAAGTGGGACTCTCGCGTCGTATAGACTTATTAAAATAATATCCACCGCAACTAATTGCAACAATTGTAAAAATAATAAAACTGACATAACAGCAATTTAAAAGACTCCACCCATGATTTTGGGCCGCCATTTTAGTGGGGCGCGATGTGTGAAATTCAGAAAGTTCGTGTCGTTCGGCCCTTTGTGTTTTGGAATTTATTGGCGTAGATAGAGATTGGTACGGAGATTGCCGAGATTGGTACGGAGATTGCCGAGATTGGTACGGAGATTGGTAGGCTTTTGTCGAAGCGTCGGCTTCAGACATATCTTCAATAAGAATAGTATTCATGTTTTTATATTTTTGTAATATTTTTTTAAAAATAAAATCAAAACTTATTGCAATTTATTTTATTTTCAAAAAATAAAAAACGAGTTATGAAACATTTAATTTCATAAAAAATGTCGTTTAAACCAACACATAATTCAAACAAACCATCGCTTTCTAAGAATCAAATGAAAAATGCTAAAAATGTTTTATTCAAAAAAGATTGTTTTCCAAAAATAAATCGACATCTTGTAGATCCTCAAAAAGCAGGCGAGCCTAGATTTGCTCTGTTCTCTTATATTGAAATGCCAGATGTTGAAATGTTAAAATTTTTGGATGAAATTAAAACAACACTGTCAGATCAACAATTACAAAAACTTAATGAACTGGAATCACGAAAACAAATTATTAAAGGAGTTGCAAAAATTAGAGGCGCATTCTTCACATCACTTGAAGCTGAACAAAAAGCCGAAGAAATTATTAAAGACGTCGACTCAACAAACTCAATTTTTACCTGTCTTATCGGAACTCCGTTTCCGTTAGTTGCTGAAGGGTTTTCTAATGAATTGAATGAAGTAGATCTTCAAAATCAAACCGAACATGCAATCAGTCAAAATGTGAGAGAAAAGAGACGAAAAGATCAAAAAGAAATGAACGAATTGAAACAACAACAAGATGAATTGATGCAAGATGTAACAATGGACCCCGCTGCTCGAGAAGAAGAAAATTATGTGACTAATCGTGTAAAACTTGCAGCTTTGAAAAATGAAATCGCGTCTCATGAAAATAAAATAAAAGAATGCATTAATTTAAAAAATAATTGTGCTAGATTGTTACTCGATATGAAATCAAAAAATCCTGAATACGAAGAAACTTATATGGAAAAATATATTGCAGCGCGCAAAATTGCAAATATTCCAGACAACGACGAAGAAGGATTAATGAAATTCATGAAAGACCCTATTATTTCATAAAAATAAAAAATATTATTAGAAGATGTTCAGCAGGTTGTCATAAATTAAAAATAAATAAGTTATGTTCAACTGATTAAAAATAAAATGTCTAAAAGTATTCCAATTCCAAAATCGCCTCAATCACAAACGCATTCCGTTCTAAAATCAGCCACCTATTGCTACATCAAAGCAGACGAAGACCATCATGATCTTGAAGATTTATTTAGTGGTAAATACCTCAAATCTCAAGAAATTTGGAGATTTCCTAAAAATTTAGAACAACAAGTTTATAATTTTCTAGATTGTAGTTCAAGCGAGAGCGAAGAATGTGAAAGCGATGAAGAAATATTGAACTCTAACGACTCAATTATGGACAGATCAACCGATAATGAATTAATTAAAGGCCGCTCGAAGAGTAAACATGTCAGACGTGATAGACTTCATAGAGCGAATAGTTTTAACGCTTCTGATGAGTCTAATGATGAATGCGACAGTCTTGATGAAAATTTTCGTAGACGTCGACAACCAATTGAAAAATTATCTTTAGAAAAAAACAAATTAAAAAAAGAAGCCGAAAAATATTAAAGTTCAATAAACAATTTGTCGTACCCCTTTTGAGCCGAGCAGCGGGTCTTTTATCACGCTCACAACGTGCTAAAAAGAGTTACAAAAAGCAAACGTCTATCGCTGCGCTGTAAAATTTTAAAATATTCAATTGATTTTTAAAACAAAATATTCTTTCATCTTAAAAATGAATAAAGTAATATTGACAGGTATTATAATTGCTCTTACAAGTGTCGCAGTTGTTGCTATGAATTCTCATTCAAAAGAAGGTTTTTGGATGACTCCTTCGCGCACCTGGAAAGTTGACAAAATGTTTAAAGATCCATCAACGCAAGACTTCTTTTCAACACCTAATTTTCAATCAATTCTCAGCCCACGTTTTTCAAACGTCGATTACGGCCCCGATCTGAGAACACAATTTCCCAGCTACAACAGAGTTGGAGTTCCCAACGACCCCTTGTTTGAAAGACCAATGCCCTCTGATCCCTTGGATTATGCAATTGCAGTAAATGAAATGAACGGAGGCAATACATACAACTCAAAATTCGACGATCGCTATCAAACCGTGCGAATGGCCCCAAATTTTGGGACCGGTTTTCAATCATCCAAATTAATTGGCGGCCCAGCCATCCCGCTTGACCCTCACAATCCTTATTCGACTTCATATGCGAATGGAAATTACAACCAAGTATTAAATGACATTGTCCAAGCCGGCGCCGTTGACGGCTGGCCGACATCGACTGTTGCCGAGCTTGATTCAGCAACATTTATGACTCAAGATGGTGAAATGAAGCAACCAATAATTTACGACAGATACATTTATTCAAACCGCAATTCAAGATTGCGAGGCCAAGGAGATCCCATTAGAGGCGATCTTCCCATAGTTCCAATAAGTGGTAGTTGGTTTATTCCAAGTGGTGCATATGAAGGGCCGAATATTGTACTTCAACAAGGAGCAATGAATGTAATGGGAGGAGTGAATAATGAGACAAATAATCAACTCGCAAATCTTATTTACAACTCGTCAGGTGGTGCAGAAACTGCAATTGGTGGAATTGATATGGCTCAAACAAGTATGAATCACAATGTATATGGCGCCGCGTCTGCTGCGTTGGGTGACGTAAAAATGACTGCTTTCCCTTAAAAAATCATAAATACTCCATTTCCATTTTAATTTCACTTACAAATTTATAAAAATACGATTTGCGATACAAATAACAGCCTTATTTTTGTGGAAGAGATATTTGCGAAATATTGGAATATATTGAAATTATAAATAAGTACAAATAGAATCAAAAAACGAGTAATAAATTATTATCAGTGGTAACGATAATAATTTAATAAATGAATGAGATAATTATTCAAAATAAACCAACAAAAATGAAAAACAAAATTGTTATAATGAAAACTGTTCTTAATTGAAGAATTTATAGCGGAGCAAATTCAAATAAAGCATTAATTTGAACAGCTGGATCTGGAGCTGAGGGTGCAATTGTATCAGACATGACAGTTTTAAAAGTTTGGCCAGTGCTTGGAATTGAAATTTTTATTCGAATAGTTGAATCTAATCTAAATCTTATAATTTGCGTCATACCGTCTCCTTTCAATGCAATGAATTGAGATGTTTCAAGATTTTCAATATCTTTAACAGTTGCTCTAAAAATTGCATGAACTGCATTTGGATTATTTGAATAAATATTATAAAACGGAGACCATGGGTCACCACTACTCAATTCTACATAAAAATATGGTTGATAAGCCGGTTTAGATCCAGTTCCGACTGCTAATATTTGATTAGGTAATACAAGGCGACGAAGTTTAATAGCATACAAAGGCGCTTCTTGAGAAAGCGACGACGACCAATTTAGAGGATTTGCGTTATCGTAACTATATTGCATTAATTCAGTATTCAAACCCGGAGAAGATGTGAAAGCGGGATGAACAGTTGCAATTTTTGTAACAGCATCATAATTGACGATTCTTCTACTTTCAGCTGTGTCAATTGTGTTGTAAATAATTTTTGGAATTCGAATATACCACGCTAAATAAGTATTATTGACATCAGATACTGCTGCTGGTCCTGATATGATAATCTGTGAGCTTGTTGAAAAAGGGTCAGTTAAAAAAGTGAAGTTTGGTGCGATGTCTCTAATTGAATAATTATCTTGAGTTGTCCATGTTCCAATTGATGGGTTACTCATTTTGATGAGATTTGTTTGGTTGTCGTAGTTAGAGATAATTCTTGATTCGGCTAGTGTTTCATTGTAAATTAATTTTTCAAAATAATTTTGATTGAATATAGAACCCACAGGAACAAATAGAAAAGAATTTGATGAATCTGTAAAGTCGGTCGGGTCTACAATTTCAATCAAATCACCAAAATTATAGGCAAATGTAGATAAATCGTCATATAAAGTTGTCTGGCCTCTATTGTTTCCCATGTAAATATATTCTGAAATTCTAGCTAAAGTTTGATTAGTTACATTTCTCAAAACGGCATTTCGATAATAATTTTTACGTGGTTGCAGCAAGTCGGGAGCAGTAGCTTTAAATTCAATAACTGTTGCTGAATTTGCATGTCCAATATTTATATTTTCAATTTGTCCTGAAATATTGTTGGATCCTAATGAATTTACGTTGAATAAACCACTCGTCCAAGCATTCACTGGCTCACTTTGACACACTGGATCTACCATACCTTGCAAAGCTGAGCTGCGAGATGAAGCTAAAATTGCTTCGAAATTGCCAGGATTTGGCCATGATTGTCTATCGCGAAAAGTTGAGTCAAGTTCAAGATAATAATTTGCTAGTGACATTTTTAATTATTGAAGACAAAACTAAAATTATTTCAGTTTATTGTATATATTTAAATTGTTAGTTAAATTGAGTTTGTATAAAATTGTAGTGTAAACTGATAGTAATGAAAATTGTTTTATTTTTTGAATTTACGTTACAAAAGACAAGCAATCAACTCAAAAAATTAAAATGGCAACAATAAATAACGAAAAAACATTTGATGCTGGGCCGCAAGGCGGCCCCGGTGCTTTCAGTGCTCATACTTTGGAGCATTTAAATAAAATTCTTAATTACAACGACAAAACAGTTCGCATCTTTGGAACAAATGAAGATCCTTGGTTTTGCGGAAGAGATGTATGCGAAATATTAGAATATGCAAATTACAGTGATGCTTTATTTAAATTCGTGGACGATGATAACAAAAAAAGTTTGAAAGTTTTAGGTATCTCTTTAGGTAAAGAGAGACCTAAAATTACTCATAACGAAGGTCAAATGTCTTATATCAATGAAGAAGGTTTGTACTCTCTTATTTTTGCATGCAAGCTTCCCAATGCTAAGCCTTTCAAGGCCTTTATGGACCAATTTTTCTACGATTTGCGCTACAAATCCGGAATCATAGACATTTTTGCTTTCATGAAGGACAAAAAAGTCTCTATTGATGTGAACAGTCCGTGGTTCCAAGAACTGTGGTATCCAATTTCGAAAAAGACGCATAGTCTCTTGACTATGCGTCTTTTTGAATGGATGGGTTATGTTGGTGAATATTTCACACAGAAACAAAACTTTGTTAAGCTTTTAAACAGAAATAATATCCCTTACGAAGAAATAGCACATACAGATTCAAGATTTTTAAATCATCCTGTTATGATTAAGGAAATAGAACAAACAAACACAAAAAATTTACATCAAAAAAAATGGTTAGTAATGGATGTTCGAAATTTTAAAAAAGCTGTGATGCGTTTGAACACTAAGAATGGAGAAACAGTTCGTGATTACTACTTGAATTTAGAAGAGGTTTGTTTTGAATATGCAGAATATCAAGCTGCCTGGTTATCCGAAAAAGCAGAATTGCAGCGAAAGATATCAGATCAAAAATTAGAGCAGCAGATGGCACTGTTGTCCATTAAAGATAAAGAACTTGAAGACGCCAAGTCCAAACTCCGTTCTGAAACTTCTAAACTTAAAGAACAATTACGCAAAACACTCGACTTTAATCAAGCCACTAAGAAAGTTGAACCTACTGAATACATCTACATAGCAACAACATCTCAATATCAACAAACTAACAAATTCAAAGTCGGTGGTTGTCAATCATTCGAACTTGTCAAATCTCGTTTAACTCAATACAATTCTGGAGAAAGCGATTCCCACAATCATTTTTTCGTCTACCTCAAGAAAACAATATCCTACAAGTCTATTGAACATGCTATTTCAGGAATGTTGATGGGATTTCGTGAGAATAAATCAAAAGAACTGTACTTTATTCATTTTGATTGGCTAACAAAATGTTTAGATGCTGTAATGGATGGTAGTACTGAAGTTTTGTTGTACGTGAATGAAAATCGTGAAAAGATAGTTGAGGACACAATAAACTTACAGCCAACAATAAGTCCACCAATCCAATTGGAGCAGATCAAAATAGCATACATTAGGGCTGGTGATGAACCAAAAGAGGTGCAGATCGCAGCAAATAAATTGGACGATGAGACAATAGAGTCAATAAGGGAAGCAATAGAGTCGTATCAGTCTGAAAATAACATAGTGGTGCGCTCAAAGTTTGAAGAGCATTTGAAGAGTACGAGTCCGAATGTAAAGCTTGAAAAGAAGAAGAGGGATGTGTGGAAGGCAGTACAGCAGATAGGAGCAGCAATGAATCCAATGTGGAGGTATAAATATTAAATTCATTAAATTTTATATTACGAAAGTAATACAAAATATTTGGTATTATCAAATTCTTGTTCATTGTTTCTGAAATAAGAGTATAAAAATAACATAGCTTTATCTCCATTTTCATTAATAGTCAATTGATTCATTCCTTGTTCCAAATTTTCAGAATTACTGAATCCAATTTTGTCTGGATCAAATGTTAGTGAGAATTGAGCTAACAACTTAACTTGAAATATAAGAATTATTCTTTATCTTTATAAACAACATATCAATCAACTTACGTTAGTTATTACCTTTCAAGGCAACATCTAATTGCCTATTCAATTCTTTGTATATTTCAGTTTGTTGAAGTGTAAACTGATAGTAATGAAAATTGTTTTATTTTTTGAATTTACGTTACAAAAGACAAGCAAATTTATAAAAATATGAATGCACTTATAAATTTGAAAGATTGTAAAGAATACATGACAATCAAATTAAACAACAAAGATCATCATATTAAGCTTGCTGGCACAATCGACGATCCTTACTTTTGCGGTAAAGATGTATGTGTTGTACTTGGTTATAAAGATCTTAAAGATGCACTACAACGACACGTTGACGAAGATGATAAAAAATCGCTCAAAGAATTAAATATTGAGTTGGGAGCAGCTGCTCCCCCCAACTCAATGCTTGGTAAGTACCACGAAAATTTATCATATCACGATGGTCGAGTTGTTTATGTATCTGAAGCAGGATTATATAATTTAATTATGTCAAGTCAAGCTCCATTTGCAAAAGAATTTCGTAAATTGGTATGTAAAGTTATTTTACCGTCAATTCGTAAATATGGTTCATATCACATCGAACAACAATTAGCAATCAAAGATGAACAATTGAATGACAGCATGGAACAACTCTCAATTAAAAATAAAGAACTCGAACAAGCCAATAAAGCCAAAGAAAAAGCCGAACTCAAAGCTTTACGCATCAAAAAATTCATGAACAACATCAAAATTAAAGAATTAAAGCTCGAATGGATTTACATTGCAACAACTGACCAATATGCCAAAGAACGCTTATTCAAAATTGGTTCTACTGAACGCCTAATGAGCCGTATTGCTCCTTACAATACTGGAAGACCGAAAGAAGATGACTATTATTACGTCTGGGCCATGAAATGTTACAACTGCAAAGATTTGGATTCACATATTCAAAAATTATTAGCAACTTTCAAATATGACAAATCAAATGATAACAAACCGTCGACATCATTAAATAAACAAGAACTGTATCACGGTATTAAATTTACAGATCTTGTAGTCATTGTTACATTCATTATCGAAAATTATGACAAATCAAATGATTTCATAAACACTTTCATAAAGAACAGGTTAGATACATCAATGGAAGAAGAGGATACAATTCCAAAAAGGCTTAATTTAAGGCAGTTGACATTCAAGATAGGAGAACACACAGAAGTAATTGACCTTGAAAAAGAAGAAGAAGTGATAATTAGAGAAGAGTTAACGGTGTTGTTGGAAGCGTTAAGTGAAAGAAGGAAAAACAAAGATGAAGAAATAATTGTGATGAGGAATGATATTGTAGATCATTTGGCGTCAAAGGTAGTGTTGGACCGAACATCCTTGTGGAACAGAGTAAAGACTGTGGTGTCGTGGAAGGATGGAAAGACAAATGTGAAGCATGGAGAAGTTATGTGTAAGATAAAGTATAAATAAGTACAAATAGAATCAAAAATGAGTAATAAATTATTATCAGTGGTAAATATCACGAAAGTGATAATAATTTAATAAATGAATTGTATGATTATTCAAAAACGTAAGTAGTTAAAAAATTGACAATTTCGAAAAAACAGCATAAAAGATTCGAATTGATAGGGATGCTAATATAAGACGCGGTCAAATTTAAATAAAATATGAAAAACTCGTTTAACAATTAAAGTGCATAAAATAAATTATTATGTACTTTATGGATTTATTAATACCTGTAAATTTAATTTCAGTACGTAAAGAATCAATTAATTTAGCAATTCATAATATTAAAGAAAAACATCTAATTTTGAATATTTGCGGTATTCGAACTTTAAATATTTATGATGAGAAACATATTAATCTTGTGATGTATGATGAGATAAGCCCTAGGTTGCAGAGCAACGGATCGCTTCGCGATCCTAAGGGCGGCTCCGCCGTCCACCCCGCCGCCGACCCTCCGGGCGGCCCGCTGCTCGGGGGTCCGAGCCCCGCCCCAGGGGTGTATTGTATGATACATGATGCTAAAAATTTTTCACTTGATGATTTAAAATGTGCAAATGTTTTGATAGCGCGGGAATATTTTAAAATTTGCTCATTTGCATTTCTTTTAGGAGTTGGAAAAGATTGTTTTTTAAAAAACGACAAACTTTTTATGTACAATGTAAATGATCAAAAGGTAGATAATATTGTTCCAAATATTTTATGTTTTTTATCACCAAGAGAAGTAATGGAAATTGTTGACGATGTATACAAAACATTGGATCTTTTTGAAAAATATAATTTGATATCAAACGACGTTAAATTAATTATGAAAGACAAATATCAAACACAAGTAATTAACGATATGTTTTGAAAAGTTGATAAAAGATTTATTTTTATGACCTGCGGCAAATGCAAGAGTTAATTAGAATGATGGAAAGGAGGAAGGGCTATTGAAGATAAAATTTTTAATAATTGAAAAATAACTCAAAAAAATCGAAAATGATTTTTAACACGCAAGTGTTAAAAATTTACGAAATCCCTTCGGCCCGTGTAGGGTGTAACCTATTATTTGCTTGAATCTATGACTGATCGAATATTTTGAATAAGAACTTCTGCCTTCTTTCCTGAATTCATGAGTCCACAATCTCTTGCAATTTTTTCAAGAACTGCCTTACTTGTGTAAGATTGAATCTGGCTTGCCGGAATTTCGTGAATTCCTAACATCCACAAAGCAGTTTCTTCGTTGATTGATTTAATTCGACTGTTTTCATATAAATAACCAGTCGCTCCACGAATAATAGAATAGTCGCGATCTGCTAATTTATCTTTATAGGCTTGAAAAATTCTGACATAATGCTGACGATTTCGCCATTTGAACGCTTCTCGAACTTGATCCGCTTCCATTAGACTCAACTCAATTAATCCTGCAATAGCTTCAGGATAAGGCGATTTTCTATTATTTTTAGTTTCAAAATCGTTAAGTGGGTATTGGGCTCCCGAATTGTTTTCGAACGAAGTGGGACCTTTTTCTCTCAGCGGTTTGGCAACTGGTAGCGCCGGCGACGCTTGCCCGCTCCGCGGGCCGCCCGAAGGGTCGCGTCGTGTAGGTTGTTTAACTGCAATGGGTTGCTGCACGTTATCATCGTCTTCAAAATCATCGTCTTCAAATTGGGACTTTTGTGATCTCGATCTATCTCTTTTAGAATCTTGAGAGTATCTCGATGAGTTTTTTTTTATCGAATACTCTCCAGGTTTCGACCCGCTTGAGTGCAGGGCCTTCGGCCCCGGGCCACAGGCCGGGTCTTTTTGATTTTTTTGTTTTGTATTTTTTTCAACTGACGCTTTTGGCGCTAACCGCGGAGATGGTACCTTAAATTCTGGAGATCTAGGTTTGGGCATTTTATTCTCAATATTCATCTCCTTAACCCGATTAAAATCTAAACAAATATTAGTAAAAATTTAAATTAACATGACTAAAAATGAGTTTTTTGAATACAGATATAGATTTTTCAATGGTTCCAAAATTACAAGCATATCCTAATTGGTTTGCGGCAGCATCAATCGCTGACGAAATATTGCCCCTTGAATTCAGCTGGGCCATCACAACTACAACTGATTCAAAAGAGATAATGGATAAAAAAAAATTGATCACAAAACCACAATACCAATACAATTGCGGTTCTTGTTTTGCGATGGCAGTCGCAACTTGTATTAACGACGTTTTTATCGTGTCAGGGTTGGGATGGAATCCGATGGTTTCAACTACTTATTTAATGCAAAATTTTAGTTTTAAATATTATGATAGAAATCTTCTTGAAAAATGTCTCGGTGGAAATCCTGCCGTATTGTTATCAGAAATTGAAAAAAGTAAAGGAGGGGTTGTAAGCGAAAGATGTGTTGATTATTCTTGGTGCTCTTCAAACAGGAAATGTAAATATATAACACCTAAAAATGTTTTGGGTTCATTAACTGAAACTGACCTTTTAACTTATTTGAATACAACAATTACACCTAAAGGTTGTTTTTTTTCAACTACTTCTGATGGAAAACCACTTTCAAGATTAGTTTATAAAATAAAAAATATTCGAAAAATTTCACACCCTTCGGGTGAGTCAAATAAACCATTGAAAACGAATGATGCAACAACGACAATATTGAAGGATTTTATTTATAAAAATGGTCCAATTATAGTGGGATTTGTTGTACTTAAAAATTGGCAAAGTGGAAATTTTAAAAAGACTTCTGGAATTTATTTTCACAATGGAGATTATAATGTGAAATCACCTCAGAAATTCTTATCCGAAAGCAGTATTAAAGAAGGAAGTCACGCTGTTGTTATTGTTGGCTGGGGTCGCTCTTACGTTGATATTGACAATGCTGGAAATAAAGCTTTTGTAAATTACTGGCACTGTAGAAACACATTCGGCCCCAATTGGGGAGAAAATGGCTTCTTTAAATACGCTGCATATCCATACAATAAAGAAATTGTACAATCATTAGGTGGGTATTTAACTTTTCAAACAGGGGATGTTAAAACAGAAGAAATTTTACAAACAACTTCAACATTACCTCGTTCATTAGAACAAAATGAAGAATTTTATAGAACAAGTGAAACATTAACTAATGCAAATGATATAAAACCACCTGAACGTGAAAGGCATCGCAATAGTGATGATATTACTTTTTATTATAAAATATCGGCAGTTGTTGGATTTTTCTTATTACTTTTAATTTTAACAATTATAAAAAACTAAATTAATCCCCTAAAGGTTGTAAATATTGTATTTGGATTATTTTATTTTGGATATTTGATTTCTTTTTTAACTACACGTTCTTTTCTTTCTCTCAGTATTAACGATGGTCTATGTTCTGCTATCACTTGCTTCACTTGATCTAATTTTTCAGTTCGACCCTTTCTCACTTTAAGTTTATCAAAAAGCTCTTTCTTCGTTATCTCAGTCGTTGTTGCTGGTAATTTATTTAAAAGTTCAATCAAAGCAACTCTCAAATTTTCAAGATCTATCGCAATCGCTTCAGCATCATCTTCTTCTTCATTTTCATCATCCTGTTCTTCATTTTTCCAATCTTCATTCTCTTGAGGCACTATGGCATTACGGCCTCTTTTGACGTAATTGAAGATGAACTCACTTAATTTTCGGTTAACTTCTTCAACCTCTTCAGCCAAATGATCACAAATGTATTTGACAATGTACTTAATGTCTGGATAGTACATGATATACATTTCTTTAGGTGGTTTGTCCTTAAATCTTCGTAATAAACATTTTAAACGTTCTTCAACTTGTCTGTATTCAATGACCATGAAGATGTCTGAATAGTAAAAAAGTCACCTTGGGCTGATCGAGTGTTATAGGTGCCTAATCGGCCTTTGAGACACCTTCTAGCTTTTACGCCGCCAACTTTGAATCTGTTTTGTTTAGCGTAATTGAGAGAAGTGGCAATGTAAATTACCTGGGTCTGTTCGAGATGAATGTCAGAAATGGCTAATTGTTGAAAATTGAGAGCGCGTTCTTCGGCTTCTTGTAATTGTTCTTTTATTTTATCATTTTCTTCACGCTCTTTTTCAATTTGATGTTGTGCCGTTTTTAATTGTTGTTTTTTCAATTCAAGGTCTTTTTTGTAAAGTTCTATAAAAAAGTAATTGACTATTTTACTGCATTTAAAGTAAAAAGCAGGTGATATCCAAGAAGCAATATCAAGAATGAAATCTTTCTGTACATATTGACCTGTGACTTTAGCAAAATCTGTTCTGTTATTACCTTTAATTTCGTAATTCCAGCCCCCCAGATCTGGGGGGCTATTTTTGTAATTTTCATAAAATGATATCAATTCTTTTGCTCTTTTTAATCGGGACCAATCTGAAAAATCTTTTCCTCCATCATTACATAATTTAGTTGCATTGAAACAACCTGTGCTTTTGTCAACTACAAGCCTGAATTCTCCAAATTTACCGTAATAAAAATTATCTTTTATCTGTTCGTAACAGATGTCATTCAAACTAATTTTTGACGTACTTGCTCCGTCGTTTGCTTTAGCTTCGCTCATGTTTTGATTTTTTCATCAGTTTTGAATATTATTTTCATTTTTTATTCGTAATTTAATTCTTTCAAATACATATTTGATTTTTCTTGTTTCGAATGATGAATAAAAAAATTCTTGAAAAATATTTATAAAAAAATTCTTGATTTAAAGAGGTCCTGCTGAAAGATTTGAAGATCCAAAAGCAAAAATTGAAGATAAATGTGTGATCATTGTCGGTAAAGAATATTTCGAAAAAGTTAAGAAATTATATGAACAAATACAAGAATTCAACAATGAAAACAAAAATAATTTGACACCAGAAGAAATTGATGAAAAGGCTTCCAAAATTTATGATCGCATCTTCACTATCCATCTTGATGGCGGTAAAGAATTTTTCCATTATAACCCGAATCATTGGATCTGGTTAGAAAAACAAAAAAAGTGGGATATTGGTCTAAATCCATCTCAATGGGTTCTAACTAAATCAGATAGTCTGATAAATGCAGAATGGAGGCTTAAACAATTCGCGCAAGTTTCATATCGTGAAGCAGCGGAAGCAGAAATTTCAAATGTAGCCAATATGTATGCGATGGCAAGGGGTAGACAACATGTTGAACATGTGGACGAACCAAATGTTGTTATTGTACCTCTTGATGCTAATCGTGCTGGACCAAGTAGACAAAATGTTGACCCTGAGGGGGTCCAAGATCCAGATGTCGCATTTGCGGGATTAGTTGATAGATTGAATATTCAAGATCGTTATAATGTTCATGGTTCTGAGTTTAGAAAG
>JFJP01012182.1_pt1 | contig 21846 bp, 18 predicted proteins | sample 431651 | NCBI WGS metagenome assembly JFJP01 (sample SAMN02602958, study PRJNA72255) | Microbial mat metagenome, whole genome shotgun sequencing project. | biome: fresh water; feature: sink hole; material: water; isolation source: purple microbial (photo- and chemosynthetic) mats found in...
CGCTTTGACCGGCCTGCTGGTGGCTGTCATCCTGATCGTGAAGCAGGGCTGGGCTTCCGGGATCGGACGGTTCTATTTCCTGAGCATGGTCTCTGTGGCGCTGGGGGTCGTGTTGTCCATCAGCGGTCTCGCTCAAGGATATAACCTGGGGCTGTACTATGGACTGATGGGCATTGCCTTCGCGGTTTCAGGCGGACTGACCTTAATGAAGTATCTGCGCGAAAATCCATTGATACCCGGGGATGAAAATGAGCGATGACTTGCGCAACATCAATGACCTGGACCGCATGGTCCACGAGCCTGCGCGGCTGCTGATCATTACGATCCTATCCACCGTGGCAAGCGCTGACTTCCTGTTCCTGCAGCGCGAAACAGGCCTGACCAGGGGAAACCTTTCCGCCCATCTCAGCAAACTCGAGGATGCCGGCTATGTAAAGATCCAAAAGACCTTCAAGGGAAAGATCCCATTGACAGTCTGCAAATTGACATCGGCCGGGCAAAAAGCTTTCATAAATTACCGTCAACAATTGAAGGATTTTATGGATAGGACGTCCTGAAGTTCAGGTGAAACCACAAAACGGGGGTGGCTGCCTGCTAACCATTGCCGATCATTCGTCAGCCCGCCTTTTGCATCGAACCCCACAATGGCGGTACAATAAATTATCATGAGTTCCACATCTTTGATCGAGTTAAATAACGTATCCAAGACCTACTCCACCGCGGCGGGTGATTTTCCCGCGTTGAAAAACATTAATCTCAAAGTGGGCGGGGGTGAGTTCCTTGGAATCGTGGGCAAATCCGGCGCGGGCAAATCAACCCTGCTTAATATGATCAACGGGGTCGATGAGCTGACCGAAGGGGAAGTGCTGGTGGCGGAACGCGCCGACGGCAGGAAATTATCGATCCACGACATGAGTGAGGATGCGCGCTCGTTGTGGCGCGGAAAGAACATGGGCGTGATCTATCAATCGTTCCAGCTTTTGCCCATGCTGAACCTGCTCGAAAACATCATGCTGCCGATGGACCTTTCCAACAACTTTCACCCGCGCAGGTCGCGTGAGCGCGCCATGGAACTGCTGCAGCTGGTGGAGCTGGAAGAACATGCCCAAAAACTGCCCGCGTTCATTTCAGGCGGACAGCAGCAGCGGGTTGCCATTGCCCGCGCCCTCGCCAACGACCCGCTGATCCTGGTGGCGGACGAGCCGACCGGCAGTCTTGACTCGCTGACCGCCGACCATATCTTTGATGTCTTTGAACATCTTGTCCACGACCAGGGCAAGACCATCATCATGGTGACCCATGACATGGGGCTTGCCAGCCGCTTTTCACGCAGCCTGACCATTGCCGATGGGGAGTTACAGAACGGGCAGGATGCTTTAAACTTTGACAGAACAACAGCGGGGCAGAAATGAAAAGATCCCCGCTGCGTGCTGCGCTGAAGGTTGAGCCCGCCCAGACTGACGCCTCCCAGGCCATGATCGAACTGCACGGCATCGTCAAAACCTTCTCGAATGCCGCCGGTGAATTCATCGTCCTCAAAGGGGTTGACCTGACCATCCAGCGCGGCGAGTTCGTTTCCATTGTCGGCAAGTCGGGCAGCGGGAAGTCAACCCTGCTGAACATGGTGACCGGCATTGACCACCCCACTGAAGGTCAGGTGATCGTCAACGGCATGGACATTTACACCGGCATCACCGAAAGCCAGCGGTCCAAATGGCGCGGCAGAAATTTAGGCATCGTCTTCCAGTTCTTCCAGCTGCTGCCCATGTTGACCCTGCTGGAGAATGTGATGCTGCCGATGGATTACGTGGACCTGTATGACTTTGACGAACGCCCCAAACGCGCCATGGAATTGTTGACCCTGGTGGGTCTGGAAAAATTCGCGCTCAAACTGCCCGTGCTGGTCTCAACCGGACAACAGCAGCTGGCGGCCATTGCGCGCGCCATGGCCTGTGACCCGCCCCTGCTGGTGGCCGATGAACCGACCGGCAACCTCGACACCCGTTCGGCGGATACCATCATTCAGTTGTTTGAAGGCTTTGTGGCGCAGGGCAAGACCGTGGTAATGGTCACGCATGACCCCTCGCTCACTTCGCGCACCCACCGCAACATCATTATTTCAGACGGTGAGATGATTGACGAAACGGTCTCCAAATGCCTGCCGCAGTTACGTCACCGCCACATGCTTGAATTCACAAAAATTGCCGCCGAGCGGGTATATCAGCCCGGCGAGACCATCATCCCGCGCGACCAACCGGTGGACCATTTCTTTATGATCCGCAAGGGTCAGGTGGATGTGGTGCTGCTGGACGAGATGAACCAGGAGTATGTTGTCTCCAATTTGGGCCGGGGTGAGTATTTTGGAGAAGTGGAATTAATGGGCGGCGGAAGATCGATCGCCAATGTGCGCGCCGGCGGCAGCGGACCGGCGGAGGTGGTGATCATCCCCCGCGCAGATTTTATGCGGGTCATTAATGAATCTCCGATCACCGCCGAAGCCGTTGGCCGGATCGTGCAGACACGGCTCGAAGAGCACCGGGTCAGGGATCACAGAGCGGCGAGAACGTAAGGCGCGCACGATCCACCTGCTGGTAGTGTGACATAATTCGGGAACAAGGTTTGTCCCTTCAGCTGCAATGACAAACAGGGTGTGTCACGTCGTTGCGATGGATGCGCCTTTGCACTGGCGCACCTCCTTGCAGCTACATCAACATCACAGGTGAAACTTTGGTGAAAAGTGAACGAGGTGGAAGAGGTATAACATGAAAAAAACAATGATCTCAGCCTTCATGCTGGTGGTCCTGTTGGCTTGCAATGGAATTTCCCAAACCGCCCGTTCCACCCAGGTACCGGCTGCCACTCCCGTTGTGGAAACCGATACGGATGTGCCTGATGACTTCGCATGCCAGGAAACCTTTGAGGCGCGCGCCATCAAAACCGGAGGTAAGCCGCACCTTGCGTTATCCGCCGGGGAGTGGAATGGCTATCTCAACCTGATGGGCATTCGATCTATTTGCCTTCCGCTCCAAATAGGCGCACCCTATGTAAATGCTGATTGGGACAGTGCAACCATGCCTGCCACCGGGCGGATGGTCAGTATTGGCTTTGAGAATTTCCAGCATGGTGCAGGCTGGAGTGACCTTTTCCTGCTCTACTCCACCTACGACTTCATCACAGGGACTGAATATGACCGCTTCGCTGAGCTGCCAGACCGCGACTCACTCCGCAGTCACAGCCTGGCAAACGAGATCGAAGTCAACGGTATCCGCGGCTTTATCAGATTCAAAGCCGCAGCGTGGACCTACGAAGGTCAACCGCAGATCGTATACAGATCCGCGGTCTTTCCCTTTGAAAATGCTTATGTAGCCATCGTCTACAAACTGGGCGCAGGCGATGCCGATGAAATGAACCGTAAATTCGAACAGGGAGAATATCCCGCCGATCTCCTGCCCAACCTGCAGCTCATGGATTTTCTGGTAAACAGTTTGCAATTCAATTAATATCATCCCGCTCTGTTCAAACCGACCGCAGAGCGTGGTACGATTAAATCCGATTTTCACAACGCGTGGCGTTGAAGATGATGATCGCGCAGGATGGTTTGCCGGACTGCTAAAAGACATGAGAATAAAAATTGATTCGTTCCAGAGATGGATTGAAGTAGAAGAGAAATATGCGACCAAGATGGCGTAAAGTTTTACATGACCTGTGGGATAACAAGGCACGCACACTGCTGGTGGTCTTTTCCATTGCAGTGGGCGTATTTTCGATCGGGGTGATCTCGGGCGCGTACCAGATCATCTCCAACGACATGAGCGCCTCGTATGCCGCGAACCATCCCGCCAATGTTGAACTGCGGACGGAAAACTTCGATGACGACGTACTCTCCTCCATCCGCAACCAGCGCGGGGTGGGCGAAGCAGAGGCGCGGCGCGTGGTCAACTTCCGCGTGCAAAAAACGGGCAGTGAAGCATGGGTCTCACTGGATGTGGTGGCGGTCGAGGACTTTGACGAGAACCGTGTCAATTTACTGGTTCCGGTTTCAGGCGGGGTCAAGGCGGAGAAGGATGAAGTGCTGTTGGAGAAGGACGCGCTTAAAAAGATCAATGCAGCGGTGGGCGATGAACTGCTCTTTGAAGTATCCGACGGCATGACCAAAAAATTGAAGGTGGTCGGCATTGTGCAGGATGTATCAACCGGCGCGGGTGATTTTCTTGCGCCGCCCTTTGCCTACATCGACATGAAGACGCTCGCCACCCTGCGCCAGCCCGAGTTGTTCAACCGCGCCTATGTAACGGTCGCCGAAGACCAGGACAATATTGTCCACATCCGCGAGGTGGGCGCGGACTTAAAGGATAAACTGGAAAAGAACGGCACGACGGTCGCCCGCACCCGTTTTTCTGAAACGCACAAACACCCCATGGGCGATACGGTGAACGCCATCCTCGGCATTTTGCTGGCGCTTGGGATCTTGATCGTCTTCCTTTCAAGTTCCCTGATCGCCAACACCCTAAGCGCCCTTTTAAGCCAGCATCTGCGGCATATCGGCGTGATCAAACTGGTGGGCGGAAGGAAGAACCAGGTCTTTGCCATGTACTTCACGCTGATCATGGCATTCGGCATCCTGGCACTAATGATCGCCATTCCACTGGGCGGGCAGGGCGCATACGGACTGGCATTGTTCGTGGCGGATACCCTGCGGTTCAACCTGCTCGGTTACCGCATCGTGCCGATGGCGCTGTTGATCCAGATCGCGGTCGGCTTGCTGGTTCCGATCATTGCCGGGCTGGCGCCGGTCATCAGCGGTTCGGGTATTACCGTGCTGCGCGCCCTGAGCGGTGACCTGACCGGTGACGAGAACAAACCGCATAAGCATGACGATCGTGAGCAGGTCTCGTGGTTTGATGCCCTGCTGCTGCGCCTGACCCACATGTTCGCCGCGCGCGGCATCCATTTCCCGCGCCCGTTCATCATCTCCCTGCGCAACACCTTCCGCCGCCGCGGTCGTTTGATACTGACCCTTTTTACCCTGACGATGGGCGGCGCAATCTTCATTGCGGTCTTCAACGTGCGCGTGACCCTGCATGATTACGTGGGTTCGATTGGAAGTTACTTCCGCGCCGATGTGACCCTTGACTTTGATGAGCCGTACCGCCTGCGCGAAGTGAAGCAATATGCGATGCAGGTCGACGGCGTACAGGACGCGGAGGGCTGGCAGTTCATCAGCATTGAACTGATCTATCCCGACGGGTCCGTGGCAGAAAACGCCAACGTGCTGGCTCCGCCTGCAGAAAGTAAACTGGTGAACCCGCTCATTACGGCGGGACGCTGGATCCGCAAGGATGACGTCCGCAAACTGGCGATCAGCGAGGCGGCGCTCGACCCATTCCCGGACCTGAAACCCGGCGATGCGCTGCGCATTAAAATTAACGGGCGCGAAGAGTGGTGGGAGGTGGTGGGCATCTTCAAGTTCGTAGACCAGGAAGGCATTCTGGCATACGCGCCGTATGAATACATCTCACAGGTCACGAACCTTGCCAACCGTTCCTATGCCTTTCGCGTGGTCACCGAACAACATGACCGCGCCACGCAGGAGATCATGGCGGAAAAGCTGGACCACTACTTCCGCAGTCAGGGATTCAAAGTCCGCAAGGCTGAATCGGGCTTGTCCTCACTGGACACCGCCTCGGAGAGTCTCGACACGCTGGTGATCTTCCTGCTGATCATGGCCATCCTGACCGCCATCGTCGGCGCGATGGGATTGACCGGCACCATGGGCATGAACGTCCTGGAGCGCACGCGCGAGATCGGCATCATGCGCGCCATCGGCGCAGACGACCGGGCCGTGATGCGGACCGTGATCGCGGAAGGATTGGTGATCGGGTTCATCTCCTTCGTGCTGGCAATTTTCCTGTCGATCCCGTTCACGTACGCGCTTTCAGATATAGTCAGTACGGCTGTCTTCCAGACCCCGATCAAGGTGGTCTTCACCTTTTTGGGGTACGGCATCTGGCTGGGATTGGTGCTGCTGCTATCGGTGCTTGGCTCCATTTTGCCCGCCCGCAACGCCGCCCGCCTGACCATCCGCGAAGTGCTGGCTTACGAATAAGATGGAATAGCCGAAAGGGTTCTGTGCAAATTTATAAGACTGCCCCGCAGTCACATCACAATAATAAGAAGGTTCCTGATGAAAAAAAATATCCTCAATTTTATAACTGTGTTCGCAGCCCTCGCGCTGCTCATTTCAGCCTGCAGCAGCCAACCTGCGGCAACCCCCACACCGGCCGCTGTGGTATCCCCGGACCAGGTAGTGGGCGAAGGACGGCTTGAGCCCATTCGCGGTACAAACCTATCGTTTCAGGTGCGCGGCGTGGTCGAGGATGTGCTGGTGAAGGCCGGTGATGCGGTGGAGCAAGGCGATGTCCTCGTCCGCCTCTCCAATGCGGGCGGGGCCGAGGCGCAGGTGGTTATTGCCCAGAACGCCTACGATACCCTGCTGCGCAATGAAAGCGGCGAACGCGCCCGCTTGTGGCAGGTGTACATGGAAGCCCAGATCACCCGGGCCGAGGCGGAAAAAGATTGGGATGACCTGAACGTGGATAATATTGAAGACAATATCGAAGACGACAAAGCCACGGTCGAGGACCGGCAGGAAGACCTGCAGGAAGCGCAGGATGACTTTGATAAATACAAGGATCTGGATGAAGACAACTCGAGCCGCACGAATGCCGAGGACGACCTGGAACGGGCGCAGGAGGACTTGAACCAGGCGATCCGCAACCTGGAGGAGAACATCCGCGAACGCGATGAGATCCGCGCGGCGTATGATGCCGCCCTGGCCGCCGAAGCTGAAGCCAAATATCAATATGAGATCAGCCAGGATGGACCCAACGCCGAACAGCTGGCGCTTGCCAAAGCAAACCTGGATGCCGCCAAAGATACGCTTGCCAATTACGTCATCACCGCGCCATTCAACGGCGTTGTAGCGGAGATCAATGTCAAGGCGGGTGAACAGGTGACCGCCGAGACGCGCGCCATCAGCATTGCAGACCTCAGCCAGTGGACCATTGAGACCACCGACATCACCGAACTTGAAGTGGTGAAGATCAGCGTTGGGCAGCCTGTGATCCTGGTACCCGATGCCCTGCCCGACCTGTCGCTTAACGGTACGGTGACAGAGATCAGCCAGGCCTACAGCCAGCAGGGCGGAGACATCCTCTACACCGTGCGCATCACCGTCAGCGATCCCGACCCGCGTTTGAAATGGGGCATGACGGTCGAGGCAACTTTTCAATAGCGGCTTGCGCGGCAGACTGGGCAAGACCTAAAAGGAAGATTAGAATTTTATTTTTAGAACAATTGTCTGATTGAAATTTAAATATATTTATGCAAAAATAGAATCAGCTCCGATAAAAAGCAAAACCGGGGAAACCCGGTGACGCAAAGTCAACGGGTCTAAAGCTGTACTGAGCCAGGATTGCCAGACTGCCGAAAATAGCAAAGCCGCCGAAAGGCGGTGACGCAAAGTCAGGGATCTAAAATCAACCCCATATGGATTGATCAAGACTGACCGGCTGCCGAAAGGTAAAACCAGGGAAACCTGGTGACGCAAAGCCATGGGTCTAAAGTCATAAATACCATTTATGGTCATGACCGCCAGGCTGCCGAAGAGCGACTTTTTACGCAGGGATGACACAGAAATTGTCATCCCTGCGTGGTTTTTTTAATTTTCCCTGCCGTATAAATGTCCTTGTGAGAGCATTTTTCGCGAAACGAATCCCCGGTTAATTATAGGGAATTTCCAGCCTTTAGCAGATTGCCGCACCGCCACACCTGCCCTGGCGGGCGGTGCCAGGGAAAAACCGGACCGGAAGGTTTCTCTCCCTTCGGTCGAAACGACAAATAGGGTGAATTATCTCCTCGACGAGCGCCCTTCAATTTGTCATTCCCGGAAGTATGCCGGGACAGGTGTTCGACGAGTGCTCTTCGAGGACATCGTGCCCGCAGGGTAGAAACCTTCACCGCGATCAAGCAAGGTTTCTCTCTGCGGTCGAAACGACAAGCAGCGTGAATTGTCATTTTTCAGTTTATAATCCCGGGTCATGAGCAAAGCCACCTGCGCGCAGAGATCCTTGAATCGGGGGCTGTCACAACCCGATGGATCTTAATTCACCCATCTTCCTTTTCCTATTCCTGCCGGTTTTCATTATCATTTATACCCTCGTCCGCGGGCGGGGCAAGCTGATCGTGGGCATTGCGGGCAGTCTGCTGTTCTATGCCTGGGGAAATTTGAATTACGTGCCGCTGCTCGTGGGATTGACCCTGAGCGCGTACCTGCTGGCGCGGGGTATTCATCACTGGCGCGGAGGACGCGCCGCTTTCATATTACTGTGGGCGGGCATCCTGCTGAACCTTGTCCTGCTGATCGGATTCAAATTGTGGAGCGGGGTCAAATATCCGCTGGGGCTTTCCTATGTCACCTTTCAGGTCATTGCCTATCTGGTCGAGGTCTACGGCAGAGCCTCTGAATACGAACCGGACGTGACGGCATTTTCCTTTTATCTATTGTTGTTCCCAAAAATTCCAGTCGGACCCATCACACGCTATCGTCAACTGCGTGAACAGATCCACAATATTCAAGTCGAGCCGCAGGACATGGCAGACGGCATCCGGCGCTTCATCCGCGGCTTTGCCAAAAAAGCCTTGATCGCCGATACACTTGCCAGGGTGGTCACGCCGGTCTTCAACCTTGATTCACCCGTCATTCTGCCGTCCATCGCCTGGCTGGTGGTCATCAGTTACGCGCTGCAATTATATTTTGATTTCTCGGGCTATACCGATATGGCGATCGGGGTCGGGCGCATGATGGGCTTCCGGTTTATCGAAAACTTTAACTTCCCCTACCTCTCCAAAAGCATTGGCGACTTCTGGCGGCGCTGGCATATTTCGCTTTCCTCGTGGTTCCGCGATTTTGTCTTTTATCCGCTGGAAAGGCGCCGCCTGCGCTGGCTCGGTCAGCCGTTCAACATCCTGGTAGTCTTTGCCCTGACCGGATTGTGGCACGGCTTGACGCGCAACTTCCTGATCTGGGGTTTGATCCACGGACTGGCTTTAATTTTTGAATCGACCGCGGCAGGGAAGAAACTGCGCAATGCCTGGGCGCCGCTTCAGCACCTGTATGCGCTGGGGGTCATTTTGCTCGGCTGGGTATTCTTCCGCTCTCCATCCCCTGACTTCGCACTGGACTTTCTGCAGCGGCTGGCGGGTGACATGCGCGGATTTAAGGTACTGCCCTTCGAGTTGACCAGCCCGCTGCCGATCATTGAACCGACCTTTGTGATGGCGCTGGCGGCTGGAGTTCTGCTTTCGTTGCCCATTGGGGGCTGGCTTCAAAAATATACCGATCAGTTCGCGCAGAACAAGCCCGCCGTCCGGCTTCCGCTCCAGGTGTTATACGACCTGTGGCTTGCCTTTTTACTGCTGGCAGCCATTGCCTCGACCGCCAACGCCGCTTTTCAACCGGGGATCTATGGCACGTTCTAGCCTGCCGCTGCGGGAGATGGTGTCATGAAAAAGTCAGCCGCCGAAAACATCCATTCGACACTCTTCTCGATCCTTTTTTTCTCGGTCCTGCTGCTGCAGTTGACCGCCCCGGACCTGCAGCTTGATTCCATATCAGACCGTTTTCTGTGGCGCCTGCCGTTGATCGAAAAGATCAATGCCTTCCGTTACACGGCGGGGGACAGTATCTTTAATAAAGGACTGCGGGGCAGGGAGGACTGGTTGTTCTATACCGGGGATTACAGCATCCACGATTATCAAAAGACAGCGCCGATCGGACCCCGGCGCCTGCAGTCTTTGGCACAGGTGCTGACCTCACTGGATAAACATACCGCCGCCTACGGCGGGATGCTGCTGGTAGTGATCCCACCTGACAAGAACACGATCTATCCCGAATATATGCCCGCACAGATCCCGGTCATCGGTCAGACATCACGACTCGACCAGTTGATGGAATTCCTGCAGAAGAACACCAAATTGAACCTGGTGGATCTGCGCCCCGTGTTCACTGCAGCCAGCCGGTCGGCGCAAATTTACTACAAGTCAGACGCGCACTGGAACTGCCTGGGCGCATACCATGCCGCGAATGAAATACTGGGACAGGTCAGCACTGCCCATCCCGAAGTGCAGTCCCTGCCGTTATCCGCCTATGAAACCGGGGTCATGCTGGATGGCACCCTGGATATCTCCCGCGCCATGGGTCTGACCCTGCAGGAAGAGAGCATCACCCTCACGCCAAAAATCGCGGCGGGCAGTCTGTCGCATGAGCCGTATCCACCCTACGCGGCGATGCAGACGGCGGTGAATTCACAAACCAGCCTGCCGCGCGCGCTGGTGATCCACGATTCGTTCTATCCCGAATGCCTGCACCAATTCATTGAACCCCAGTTCAGCCGCGTCATTTTCTCGCATTACGGCGAAAGCCTGCTGGCTGATTATCTGGATGTGATCGATTCTGAAAAACCGGATGTCGTCCTGGTTGAATTTGCTGAAAGACATATTGAGTATTTCTTCACACTGATCACACGCGATGTAAGGTAACTGGCAAAGGAGTCCCGTGAACAACAAACCATGGCAGAAAGGCTATTCGCTGTTTTTTTTGACTGCCATCTTCACCATGCTGATCGGTCAACTCTTTGTTTCGGAGTTGACCTTATCCACCATCCCGGAAATATTTTTATGGAGGAAGGGTTTAATAAAAGCTGTTAATCAATTTAAATACCTGATGGGAGACAGGGTGTTTAAGTTTGCGGTCATAGGCAGTGACGGATGGATGTTCTATACAGGGGATAGAAGCATACAGGAGTATCAAAAAACATCACCGATCAATCTCCGGAGCATGAAGAGATTGAGCAGTGAAATTCAGCGAATGGAAAACATGGTCGAACAATATGGGGGGACATTTTTGCTGGTTATTCCCCCGGATAAAAGCACCACCTACCCCCAATATATGCCTGATGAAATACCTGTGATTGGTCAGGTATCAAGTGTGGACCGGCTTGTCGAATATTTGAACATAAATACGAATATCAAAGTGCTGGACCTGAGACTAGCATTGGAACGCGCAAGCATGGAGTCCCAGGTCTATTACAAGACAGATACCCATTGGAATTGTGCCGGCGCATATTATGCGTATGAAGAAATCCTTTCCAGGCTCGCAGCATCCCATCCGGAGCTTCGAGTTCATCCGATCAAGGATTTCAATATGATTTTCCTCCAGGACGACCTGCGTGATATTCCCAATATATTGGGATTGAAAGTAAAGGAGGATACGATAGGTGTGGTTCCAAATTTTGATACTGGAGTTTCCATTGTCCCTGCAGCGTCCATGGATAAAACCCGGATATCCCCGCATGTGGTTGTTAATTCAAAAATGGACGGTCCCAATCTCATGATCTTTCATGATTCTTTCTATGAATCCTGCCTGTCCAATTATATGGAGACCGCTTTTAGTCGAACCGTATCCCTGCCCTATCAAGACGCTGAAATGTCTGATTATCTTGATCTGATAAAGGCGGAGAAACCCAATATTGTGATCGTGGAATTTGTCGAAAGGCTGATGGATTACTTTTTTAAGAACATTATTTATGAATAAAAATTAGTCTTTGTTATAATCCCAACCATGACAAAATCCTCCCGTCCCCTCGACCCCGAATCCAAGCCCGATGACCGCGTGGACAATGCCCTCCGTCCCGAGAAGCTGAACGACCTGATCGGACAGGACCAGGTCAAGGAGAATTTATCGATCCTGATCGCGGCGGCGCGCAAACGCGGTGAAGCCCTCGACCACGTCCTCTTTTATGGACCTCCCGGTCTGGGCAAGACCACCCTGGCGCATGTGCTGGCCAATGAGATGGAAGTCAATGTCAAGGTGACAGCGGGACCGGTCATCGAGCGCGCGGGCGACCTGGCCGCCATTTTGACCAACCTGCGGGCGGGGGATGTGCTTTTCATTGATGAAGTCCACCGCCTGGGACGCGCAGTGGAGGAAGTGTTGTACCCCGCCATGGAGGATTTCGCGCTGGATATTGTGATCGGCAAGGGACCTTCGGCGCGCTCCATCCGTTTGAAACTGCCGCGCTTCACCATTGTGGGCGCAACCACCCGCCTGGCGCTGGTGACCGCTCCGCTGCGGGCGCGTTTTGGGGCAGTCTACCGCCTCGATTATTATGACCTGCCCGCCATGCAAGCCATTGTGACCCGCGCCGCCAGTATGTTGAAGGTGCAAGCCGAAACGGAAGGCGTGACCGAAATGGCGCGCCGCGCCCGGGGGACTCCGCGTGTGGCGCTGCGACTGCTGCGCCGGGTGCGCGACTTTGCCCAGGTGCGCGCGGACGGGGTGATCACCAAAAATGTTGCCCGCGAAGCGCTCGACCTGCTGCAGGTGGACCCGCTCGGTCTGGATGACGTGGACCGCCGTGTGCTGAAGACCATCATTGAAAAATACAACGGCGGACCGGTCGGTTTGAACACCATTGCCGCCTCGATCAGCGAAGAACAGGACACCATCATGGACGTGGTCGAACCGTACCTGCTGCAGCTCGGTTTCCTCGACCGCACCCCGCAGGGACGTGTCGCCACCAAATCAGCGTATGAACATTTGGGATACACCTACATCGAACAGGGTCAGGCAAGGCTGCTGTGAGATGGCGCCGATGGTTTATGCTATTAGAAAAAACGTCCCGAAGGTTGTCATCAGGCAATTAAAAAACCTTGAAATTAACCTTCGGGACGGTGCTTGCATAGTAGAGAGAAAAAGATCAAGGACCGAATTATGGAAACCCTTGCGCGAACTTTAATGCTGGTTGGAATTGCGGTCTTCCTGATCGGCGGGGGCGTTTATCTTGCCGCAAAATTTGGCATCCCGCTCGGACGCCTGCCCGGTGACATCCACATTGAAGGCAGGAATGGCTCGTTCCATTTCCCGATCGTCAGTTCGATCCTGGTCTCGATCCTGCTGACCATCCTGGTAAATTTGATCGGGCGGTTGTTTAAATAAGCTGAAAAAATATTTGACCACGAACGACACCAAAGACACGAACAAAAGAAAAAAGGTTTTGAACTTTTTCGTGTGGTTCGTATTTTTCGTGGTGATATAAGGGATTAACTCTGATCGAACTTCATTGAGCTCAAATTAATGGGGGCATCCACTCAACCCCCCAGCAGCTCCTGCACCAGACTCTCGGGGACCTGGACGGCGACGAGTTCACCGCGGACGGTGGTGATGCCATTGGCTGTGATCCATTCTTCGACGATCACTTTGCGTCCCTTCACTTCCTTGACCCGTCCGCGCACTTCGAGAATGGGGCCGAGCGGGGTGGGCTTGAGATAATCGACATGCAGGGAGGCGGTCAGGTAGCGCAGGGGCGGCTCGGTGTCCATGGCGCGGTTCTCGGCACGGTAGCCGGCGGCGGCAGCGGTACCTGTGCCGTGACAATCGATCAAGGACGCCAGCAAGCCGCCGTAGACATAACCCGGTATGGCGGTGTGATAAGGTCTGGGCTGAAAACGCGCAACGGTCTCATCCCCATCCCAAAAACTTTTAAGTTGATTGCCCAGTTCATTGATGCTGCCGCAGCCGTAGCAATGCGAGAAGTACTCGGGGTAAAAATCCTGGAATGCTTTTTCGGTCATGGGGAACTCTCCTGTGATGATGGGTATTGGGCAGAACTATTCAGCCCCCTGTCTTCCCCCTGAAACCTGCCGGGTCCTGGATATTTATGGTGCCGTTGAAGTGGGGATGGGCGTAAAGGTCGGTGTGCTGGTGGGGGTGGCATCGGCTGACTCCTTTAAGATGAAGCGCCCGATCACCTTCCAGTCATAGCCCATGAAAATTTGTACCTCATATTCACCCACCTGCCAGCCGCCAATCGGGTTGGTGCATTCGGTATAGCCGCCAATTCCGCCGGTGCCGCCGTTCCAGGGCTGGGTTTCGTAGCAGATCAGGCGCCCATCGTGATACCAGAGCGCCGTCCACTGCACACCAGGGATCAGGTTATTGTAATCAAATCCGCCGTACATATTTTCAATGGGCAGCTCGAAGACGGTCTGCGGGTCGATGGGATTGGTGCCGTCAAAGCGGGTTGAAAATTGAAGCGCGGTGAAAAGCGCATCCGGGTTGGGCGTGATCACTCCCTCGAACAGCGCCTCTATGGCGACCGGCAGGTATGGGGTCAGGGTGAGGGTGGGCGTGTTGGAGACTGCGGGCGTTAACGTTCTGGTAGGCGGAACGGTGATGGTGGGAGTGAGCGTGATGGTCGGAGTGAGCGTGATGGTGGGGGTCAGCGATGGCGTGAGGGATGGAGGAAAATACGTGTAGATCGTCGGCTCGCCAAAGACGGGCAGCCAGACCGAACAAGCTATGAGGAACAACGAAAGGAAGAATAATCTCCAGGCGTTTGCATTGCGCATGCGCCGCAGACTATAAAAGGACAATTTCCGTGCAGACTGCATGATGCGGATCGCGGCACGCATGGCCAGCACAGCAGCGATTACGATCAAAATTGATGCAGCGATCACCCCGGCATGTATATCCATAAATAAGATTATATACTGAAATCAGGTACAAATTGTATATTTGGGCATCACTTCATCTAAAAGTTTGGGACGCGGACGAGAGCAGATGACGCGGATAAAACCTTAAGGCATCACTTTATCTAAAAAATTGGGACGCGGACGAGTGCTGAAAACGCGGATAAAACCTTGCGACATAGCTGCGTCAACGCTATACACATGCCTCAGCCCGCTGGACTTTCATGTCATGAGCAGGGGCTTTATTCCTGCGATAGCCTTGCGTATATTTCACCTTGTGAAATTAAAATTTATGACCGGCCCCAAGCCGTTAACCGTTATAATGCCCGCATGACAAAAGAAATCATCTACCTCAAATTAGGCGGGTCACTGATCACCGACAAGGACAAGCCATCCACCCCGAGACTCAATAAATTAACCGACCTGGCATTGGAGATCAAGGCGGCACTACACGCAAACCCCGACCTGGTGATGATCCTGGGGCATGGCTCCGGTTCCTTTGGTCATCCGACCGCCAAGAAGTACGGCACGCGCGAGGGCATCGCCGCCCTGCGGCAGTCCGGTGCGGGGAAAATTGACGCGGAAAAAGAAAGCGAATATTGGAAGGGTTTTGCCGAAGTGCGCTTTCAGGCGGCAGAGCTGACGCGCCATGTGATGCAAACCCTGCTCGAAGCGGGTGTGCCTGCCATCCCGTTCTCTCCGTCGGCATCCATGGTCTCGGAGAATCGCAGGGTCACGGCGCACAACTTTACGGCTATACGCAAAGCACTGGATGTGAATATACTGCCGGTGGTGCATGGAGATGTAGCCTTCGATGAAGCACTCGGCGGGACGATCCTCTCGACCGAGGATGTCTTTGCATTCCTCGCGAACCACCTGCCCCCGGCGCGGATCCTGCTGGCGGGCATTGAGGCGGGCGTTTGGGCGGACTTCCCGCACCGCACCCGGCTGGTGAAACACATTCAACTGGCTGACCATAATCAATTGCGCGCGGGCATCGGCGGCTCGGTCAGCACCGATGTGACCGGCGGCATGAAAGCCAAGGTCGATGAGATGCTGGGGCTGATCGGGAGGAACAAGGGCTTGACCGTGCAAATTTTCTCGGCGGAAGAAAGCGGATCCCTGACCCGCGCCCTGGACGGCGAAAATGTGGGCACGTTGTTAAGCGAGTGACAAAAATAGTGACGAACTTCTCTTGCTTTTTTAAGTACTTCCCTGGATAATAAGAAGATTAAATTATATATAATTAATAAGGAGATTTTATGGCAACCAAAGCAAAAACCGCTAAAAAAACCGTCAAAGCCAAGGCTGGGAAGCCCGCTGTGCAGACCAAGAAAGTTGTTAAAAAGGCTCTGCCCGTAAAAGCCGCCCCCAAGAAAGTCATCAAAAAAGCTGTGGCCGCGAAAGCCGCTCCGAAGGCAAAGAAAGTCGTCAAGAAAGCCGCCCCCAAGTTCAAAGCCACACCCCTGAAATTGCTGCGCCCGGTCCCCTCAGATATTGACATCGCCCAGGCGGCGGTGGTCAAGCCGATCATGCAGGTCGCCGCTGAACTCGGCATCCGCGATGACGAGCTTGAGCTGTACGGCCCTTACAAAGCCAAGATCAAACTTGAGATCCTGGACCGCCTTAAGAACCGTCCCAACGGCAAATATGTTGATGTGACCGCCATCACCCCCACCCCGCTCGGCGAAGGCAAGACCACCACCACGGTCGGTCTATCCCAGGCATTGGGCGCGCATTTAGGCAAGACGGTCATCACCGCCATTCGCCAGCCTTCACAGGGTCCGACCTTCGGCATCAAAGGCGGCGCAGCAGGCGGCGGTTATTCACAGGTCATTCCCATGGAAGATTTCAACCTGCACCTGACCGGTGATATTCACGCCATTACTGCGGCGACCAACCTGACCGCCGCCGCGCTGGATGCGCGTGTGATGCACGAAAAGACACAGGACGACGAGAAATTATTTAATGCGCTCTGCCCGCTCAATAAGAAAGGCGAACGCAGGTTCTCCTCCAACATGCTGCGCCGGTTGAAGAAACTCGGCATTGAAAAGACCGATCCCAATGAACTGAGCCCGGAAGAACGCTCGCGCTTTGCGCGGCTCGATATTGACGAAGCCACCATCACTTGGCGCCGCGTGGTCGATATCAATGACCGCATGCTGCGCGAAGTGCAGGTCGGTCTGGGTAAGGATGAAGTTGGTCACGAACACCGCACCGGTTACGACATCTCGGTTGCATCCGAGATCATGGCTGTTTTGGCGCTGACCACCGACCTTGAGGATATGCGCGAACGCTTTGGCCGCATGGTGGTTGCCACCAGTAAAAACGGCGAAGCGGTCACAGCCGAAGACCTCGGTGTGGCTGGCGCGGTCACCGTTCTAATGAAGGATGCCATCAAGCCCAACCTGATGCAAACCCTCGAAGGCACCCCCGCCACCGTTCACGCCGGACCCTTCGCCAACATCGCCCACGGGCAGTCCTCGATCATCGCAGACCGCATCGCGCTTAAACTGGCCGATTATGTCATCACTGAATCCGGCTTCGGCGCCGACATTGGCATGGAAAAATTCTTCGACATCAAATGCCGCTACTCCGGCTTGATCCCGCAGGTGGTGGTGCTGGTTGCCACCGTCCGCGCACTCAAGATGCACGGCGGCGGACCGAAGGTTGTGGCTGGCAAACCGCTTGCCCCCGAATACACCGATGAGAATCTTGACCTGCTGCGCGCGGGTCTGCCCAACCTGGAACGCCACATTCAGAACGCGCTAAAATATGGTGTGAACGTGGTGGTGGCTGTCAATTCGTTCGCGACCGACACCCCCGCTGAAGTTGAGATCGTGCGCGAAGCCTCAATGCGCATGGGCGCCATGGACGCGGTGGTCTCGACCCACTGGGCTGATGGCGGCTTGGGCGCGAAGAAACTGGCTGAGGCTGTGATCAAAGCCGCTGAGATGCCGACCGACTTCCGCTTCCTGTATCCGCTGGAAGACACCATCAAGGAAAAGATCGAAACCATCGCCCGCGAGATCTATCGCGCCGACGGCGTGGACTACTCGCCCGAAGCCGAAGAACAGATCGAGCGCTATACCCGCCTCGGTTTTGACAAGCTGCCGATCTGCATGGCAAAGACACACCTTTCCTTCACCACGGATGCCTCAAAGAAAGGCGCACCGACCGGCTTCCGCATCGGCGTGCGCGAGATCCGCGCCAGTGTTGGCGCAGGCTTCCTCTATCCGATCCTGGGCGATATGCGCACCATGCCCGGCCTGCCGACCCGCCCTGTCTTCTATGATATCGATCTCGACCTGAAGACCGGCAAGGTTCTCGGCTTGTTCTAACCCTGATGCCACACCCTGCCCCGCTCATCAGTTGACGGCGGCGGAAATAACAAAGTCCATGCAGAGCGTACTCTGCATGGACTTTGTATTTAATTCTCCGTCGTACTACATGCTGAAAACGGGCATGCATGGCGCTTTTGCAAAACAGGATTCGGGCGGACTGAAGCGGACTGCACCTGCCCCCCCACTCGCTCCGCTTCGGGGATTATAACGGCGGGGTGTGCCAGGGAAGTCCTTCTTGGCACACCCCCCTGTGGGCAGTTCGTGAAAGTCGGTTAAAACCGACTGATTGCGCCAGTCCGCAGGGCTTTCATGCAATGAGCAGGCGGCTTCAGCCCCGCGAAATTGGCAACCAAAAACCGCAATTTGTGACCGTGCAAGGTACAGAGGTTGTTTTAGGGTGCTGCGAGCCGGGGATTGCTCACTTGCACGCCGTGGTACTGGTAAGGAAAAGACTACGCCTCCGGGTGATTGCGATAGGTGACGGGCGGTGTGGGTTTATCTTTAACGATCAGTTGAAAAACATCGGGTCGGGCATAGTGACCAGTCACGTCAAAATCAAATTTACTTTGGGCAACCTGAGCCAGGTCGAGGTCGGCAAACAACATCCCCTCCTGATCGAACAGCGGACCCGCCAGCACTTCGCCCAGCGGTGAGATGATGACACTGCCCCCGCGGCACATGGTCTCAGGCTGACTGGCAAGGTCTTCCAGCCCGATGAGGTCGGCGGGGTACATGTCTTTGGTGACATACTGATTACAGCCCAACACGAAACAGCGTCCTTCACAGGCAATGTGCCGCAAGGTGGATTGCCAGGTGTCACGCGAATCGGCGGTGGGCGCCAGGTAGAGTTCAACTCCTTTGCCATACAACGCCATGCGCGCCAGGGGCATGTAGTTCTCCCAGCAGATCAACCCGCCCATCCGTCCGAACTCAGTATCCAGCACGGTCAGGGTACTGCCATCGCCCTCACCCCAGATCAATCGTTCAGCGGCAGTGGGCTTGAGCTTGCGGTGCTTGCCAAGCAGCGTTCCATCAGGACCGAAGTAGAGGACGGTGCAATACAGAGTGCCCTGGCTCGACTGACCATCGCGCTCAATGACACCGATCGCCAGGTAAGCGTTGGCCTCACGCGCCGCCGCGCCCAGAGCGGTCACTGCGGGGCTTGGAATATCGACCGCATTGGCCCAGTAGGTCTGCCAGGTCTGGCGACCCTGCGGACTGCGGCTGCCCACGACTGTGCCAAAAGACAACCCGCGCGGATAAGCCGGGATAAAAGCCTCGGGGAACAGGATCAGCCTTGCGCCCTGCGCGGCGGCTTCCTGTGTCAGGCGGCATGCTTTTTCCACGCTGGCCTCGCGGTCAAAAAGGACCGGCGCAGCCTGGATCACCGCCGCTTTAACTTTGGGAAAGTTTTCATTGGTCTTCATGCTTTGTCTCCTCTGTCCGCCGGTGGCTGTAAAAAAATCCCGGCCCGGATGAGGGCGATTGTACCAAGCAAACGTCCAACCGCCCGGCTGTGATATGATTCTCAGCACCGTTCACAAAGGAGTTGAGATGAAAAAAACACGCGCACGCAATTTGGGAATTCCATTCGAGGGTACGCCCGCTGCCTTCAACGCCATCACCGATGTGAAAGGGGTGACTGTTGGCTACGCCACGGTGAACGAAGGACTCTCCGCGCGGACCGGGGTGACGGTCATTCATCCGCGCGGCAGCAGGGACAGCACACCCGTCTACGCGGGCATCCATTCATTTAATGGCAACGGCGAAATGACCGGCGCGGCCTGGATCGAGGAAGGCGGCCTGCTGGAAGGTCCGATCGGGATCACCAACACCCACAGCGTGGGCATGGTGCGCGATACGATCATCGCCTGGCAGGCGAAAAACGATGCGCTTTATCAAAGGTGGTCGTGCCCGGTGGTGGCGGAAACTGCGGACGGCTGGCTGAATGACATGAACGCTTTTTATATAAAGGAACAGCACGTCTGGCAGGCGTTGGATTCGGCGGCAGGCGGCGCGATCGAGGAAGGCAATGTCGGCGGCGGAACCGGTATGCTGTGCTATGAATTCAAGGGCGGCACGGGGACAGCCTCGCGCAAACTGCCCGACTCACTGGGCGGCTGGACGGTGGGCGTACTGGCTCAATGTAATTTTGGCAGGAGATATCAGCTGACCATTGCAGGCGCCCCCGTAGGCAGACATTTAACCGATGACGCTCCCATCACGAATGGTGAGAACCCCTTCAAACAGGATGATGGTTCATTGATCGTGGTCATTGCAACCGACGCGCCCGTGCTGCCCCATCAACTCAAACGGCTGGCGAAACGGGCCGTGCTCGGCATGGCACGCACCGGCAGCATGGGCGGCAACGGCTCGGGCGATATTTTCCTGGCATTCTCAACCGCCAACCCCGGCGCCATGCACCCCGATGCCATGGGGATCTCGGACATCCGGACCCTGTCCAATGACCACCTGGACCCGGTGCTGTTCGCTTCTGTGCTGGCAACCGAGGAAGCCATCATCAATGCATTGGTTGCGGCAGAGGACATGACGGGGCATAACGCGGTCAATGCCCGCGCATTACCCCATGAAAAAGTTCTTGAGGTATTAAGTCAGTACAACAGACTGGGTAAATAAGCAGATGGCATGATCGTTTTTATCAAATAAAAAAATCCCGCTGCGCGCCGCCAAAAAATAAGAACGGCGGCGTGCAGCGGGATATATTAGCAGGATGACCAGTAATTTAAGCGGACGGTCTGCTATCTCACCATCCCAACCTTGACACTCACATTTAGCCGGTCGCCAATTTCTTCGAGCGCATCGCTCCAGACATGGAAGGTCAATTTGGGCGGCACCAGCACCACGCCCTTCATCATGAACAGACGTGTGCCGCTCATCGGCGCGGGGGTTGAACTGGTATCCATGCTTTCGATGTTGATGCCCTGCTGGGCAAGGTGATGCGAAACTTCATGGATGATGCCTTCGTGGTCGGCGCCTGTCACTTCAATTTCATACGGCATCCAACCGGTATATTTTTTGGGATCTTCCTCGGTTTGCAAAAGGGAGATCTGGTAGCCCAATCCGCGCAGGGGCTGAAAATCCTGGTCGAGACCGGCGAACTCTTCATCCGGCACTGTGATCAGCATCAGCATGGCAAACTCACCGCCCAGGCGCGTCATGCGGCTTGAATCCACATTACCATCCCGCTCGGCGATCACACTGGTTACACTCTCAACGATCCCAACCTTGTCGCGTCCGGTCAGGGTCAATACAATATTCTTCGGCATGGGAACCTCCTGTTCTGATATTTAATTGGGGAAAATTTAAGCCGAGTATAGCATAGCAGCGCACCATATCAGCCCGCCGAATTGCATCATGGAAAATGTTACTCTGAGAAGCAACGTTGCATCAGGAAATTTGCTACCTTCCAACAGGCAAAAAAGCTGGTCGGAAGAGGGAGATGATGAGCCTGAAAAGCTAGCGCGAATTATCCGATGCTGTGCAACCCAGACACCTGAAAACCAGCAAGGATGAATAGCGGAAGATTTTGGATAAATTCACTTCCACTGCTGGCACCATCGAAAACATGCAATCTGAGTTCAAAATAAACCGAGGTCAAAACCACCTTAAAGAGAAAATCAAAACTTATAAAGCCATCCATAAAACTGATTGCTAAAGGACGCACTGGCAATCGAACCATCAAACAGTATGATCCAGCAGGAACACCTTGCCAGCCTATCCTTACCTTTCCCCGTAAATGCTATTCTACAAGACTTGACTCTGCAATGTGTTTTCTATCTGGCCCTTATTTTGAGTCGCAAAATCAGTGTACATTCCCCATGCGCCTAAAATTTGGAACATCAAAACGGAACAGTATTTGTTTTGAAAAAATAATATTGTAGAATCAAATACA
>JFJP01001889.1_pt1 | contig 21844 bp, 19 predicted proteins | sample 431651 | NCBI WGS metagenome assembly JFJP01 (sample SAMN02602958, study PRJNA72255) | Microbial mat metagenome, whole genome shotgun sequencing project. | biome: fresh water; feature: sink hole; material: water; isolation source: purple microbial (photo- and chemosynthetic) mats found in...
GCGACTGGAAGGAAGTATCAGCCGACGAGGCGATGGATCAAGCCATCCAGGACGCCTTCGAGATGGAACTCGACGAGTATGTCGAGACCGAGGTGCGGGTGCGGGCATGCGTATGAAGACTGCCATGACTCGCCCAGGGCAGCCAACACCGCGCCGCCGCTGGTGGACGGTCATGCTGCTCTACCCGGATTACATGACCGAAGACTACGGCGCGGACATCTTCGTGGACTGGGCACGGACGGCTACGCCCGAGAAGGCAACAGCCATCGTCAAGCGCAAGGCGGCACGCGCCCAGAACCAGGACGCCGGTAATATAAACGCAGACGACTTTCGCATGATCGCCGTCTGGCAAGGCCGCACCACGCTGGCGCTCGACGCGACCAGCGATACTTAGACACAACCAACACAGGAGATACACACCATGAAAGACAAACTCATTCGCTACATCTGCTCCGGCCACGCCGGGCTGTTCATACAAACAGCCGAAGAAGCGCGCACCGAGGCCGTACTGCGCGATGTCGCGGCGGCAACCGGCCACGGGCTCTACGCCTGGAGCGTCACCCGCGGGCTGGTCAACACCCTGGACGGGAGCGTAATGTCAGCCGAGGAGCCCGTAAGCGCCCTGGAGGCAATCGCCGAGCTACCCGAGAAGACCATAGTCATGCTGCGGGACTTCCACGCGTTCCTGCAGGAGGCCAACCCGGTACTCGTCCGGCTGCTGCGCGAGACGCTTGCCAGCGCCAAGACGCGGGCGGTGACGCTGGTGATCACCGGCTGCCGGCTGACGATCCCGCCGGAGCTGGAACGTGAGCTGACCGTGGTCGACTTCGCGCTGCCCGGACGCGAGGAGCTTATCGCCGTGATCACGGGCATCTGCGAGGCGGTCAACAAGCCGGTACCCGAGGGCGAGGCTCTCGACGCGCTGGTCGAATCGGCCACGGGGCTGACAACCATGGAAGCCGAGAACGCGCTGGCGCTCAGCGTTGTCGAGACCGGCAACGTGACCCCTGGCGTCGTCGCACGGGAGAAGGGCAACAGCCTGAAAAAGTCAGGCATACTGGAGATCATCGAGAACCGGGAGACGCTTGACGACATCGGCGGACTCGATGCCCTGAAAACATGGCTACTCAAGCGGCGGGATGCATTCAGTGCACGGGCGCGTGAGTACGGGTTGCCATCGCCCAAAGGACTCTTGATGGTCGGCATTCCCGGCTGCGGCAAGAGTCTGACGGCGAAAGCGGCCGCCAACGCACTCGGCAGGCCGCTCCTCAAGCTCGACGCCGGTCGGCTCTTCGGTGGACTGGTGGGCGAAAGCGAGGGGAACTTAAGAAGCGCCATCGCGATTGCCGAGGCGGTCGCGCCGTGCGTGCTCTGGATCGACGAGATAGAGAAAGGCTTCTCGCACAACGGGTCAGCCTCCGACGGCGGGACATCAGCGCGGGTCTTCGGTTCGTTCCTCTCCTGGATGCAGGAGAAGAAGGCACCGGTGTTCATCGTGGCGACCGCCAACGACGTGACCGCGCTGCCGCCGGAGTTCCTGCGCAAGGGACGCTGGGATGAACTCTTCGCGATCGATCTGCCGAACACCGAGGAGTTGGAGGCGATCTGGACGATACAGATCCGGCGTCACGGGCGCAATCCGGGTGACTACGACGCGGCGGCACTGGCAGCGCTCAGCAGCGGGTTCACCGGCGCCGAGGTCGAGGCAGCCTTCACGGCAGCCCTTTTCGAGGCATTCGGGAAGGACCGCGAGCCCACGCTGGACGACATCCGGGCTGCGCTATCCGAAACAGTACCGCTCAGCCAGCTAATGGCCGAGCAGATTCAGGCCCTGCGCAAGTGGGCGAAGGGACGCGCACGGCCAGCAACGCTGGAATCGCCCGGCACCGGACGGCGGCGGATCACAGGATAGGCAGTAAAACAGTCAAAACAAGCGGGTATGGCTTCCAACCGGGGGCTATACCCGCTACACTTTTAACCACGCAACCACGAGGAGAAACCATGGTCTACATACCAGAGAAGGGCGAAAGCCGGCGCGATCGGCACGGGGCCTTTATCGAGGCCAATATCAGGGCACTTGCCCAGGCGGCTATCGACGGCCACCGGAAGCACGGACGCGGCATGCTGCTGCTGGATGACTCCGATTTCATTGACAAGCCGCGCGGGCAGCTCACCCTCTATCGGTGCGTTTTCGTCGCCGAGGGGTCTGACGCGTTCAAGGCCATGGGCTCAAAGTGGCCCGGCGACAAGGAAGCCGGGTGGGTGGCAGACTATGATCCCGAAAGCACGATGCTGCTTGGCATCACGCGCAAGGACGGCAGCGTCAGCTCCTACCGGGTCGACTTCGGCAGGCTTTTTGACGGCAAAGGGAAGCAACCGTCGTGAAGACGGCAGTCGCTATTTAGATCTCACCCTGCCCGCCACGCGCGGGCGGGTCACTTTTTCTTCGGTATTGACGCTGGCACTTGTCGTCAGCGCCTTCGGCGGGGTACTGGGCCTCGTCATCGGAAGCGGGGCTGGCCATGAGCCATTGGACCGGATGGGCCGTCGCGGTCAAGCCCCTGACCTTGCTCGATGCCTTCTCCTTCTCTGCGATGGTAGGCATCGTATTCGGCCTCTGGCCAGCCCGGAAGGCCGCAGCCCTGGAGCCGATCGAGGCGCTGCGATACGAGTGAAAGACGGAGGCATCCCGTACGCGCGCAACAAAAGCATTGATTAGCCGCGACCTTCGGTCGTCTTTAGTGCTTCTCCCCCTAACCCAAAGTCGGAGCGGAATAATAGTCCCCGCCGCCCACAGTGCCAATTCCGGCTGCTTCAGCAGCCATTGCCAACTACCATGCAGGAAAGAGTCAACCTGCCCGATTGAGACAAGAAAGCAATGGGGAAATCTATGGAACAAACAGTCCGTCGTCCTCGCGCACGGGGTCGAGGAGGTTCCCTGATCATAGCCTCGCGCGCTACCTCAAGAGGGTCCTTCTTAGAGATCTGTTTATTCGCCAGAACAGCCATTTATGCGCCAACTGCGGCACGAAATACACCACATGCACCTTCAATAAATCAACTTGCAGCGGTCTAACCGCAATGCCCCCATCTTTTCCGGTTCGCCTTCGCTCGGTCATCGAACACCATCAACATGCGCTTAGCCCTTCTCCCTCAATCAACGCCGCCAATGCAGTCGCCCGTGTCTCTCCCCAATAGCGCTTGCCACTCGGGTGCAACAAGGCTCCGTACTTCCCTCCAGAGGTGAGCACGGTCAGAGCCTGAACGCCAGAAATATCGTGACTCTGAATCATGATCTCATCCAGCCCCCCGGAGAAGATCCGTTTAATTCTGTCCCACATCCCCGCCATTCCCTCGATGGCAATCTCCAGATTGAAGAACTTTATATCAACCTCGTTCAGTCCGGTATCTACAACCAGAACCTTGACTGTCTCCGATGCCTTTTCAAGTAGCTTAATCAACTTTGGCAATTCCCTGGGACCAAACTCCGTGACATCTTGTGTCTCTGTTAGTTCATCAGGTTCCCAGCATCTAAGCAACATCGCCGCTTTTTCCTGCGAAGTGAAGAGAGGCAGAACCCAACCATGGGTTATTCCATCGATTTCGAAACGACCAGTATTGACCATCATCAAAGCCCCCGACGACCTCCCAAGGATGCCATAGATGGGCAGATCCCAAGTGAAGGTTGCGAGAGGCGACTTGACAGAGCCAGGTTGCTTACCAACCACTGGGAACATCGGTGTGATATGAGGCGTACGTTGCATCGGCCCCGTACTCTGCAATCCCCCATCATTCCGGCCCACTATTGGCAATATGAATACCTTCACGAGATTGGCCTGTAAAGCCCCCGAAATGATAAGCCAAGTCAGGCGAGGTTCTGAAAGGAAGAAGCCTGGAAGCGTCAACTTGGCCAATTCCATGTCGGCTGGTGTTGGGCTTTGCCCTGCCAGCGCAAGCTTCATAAGATGATTGACAACACCGGCAAGCACATCGGCAGCCTGGACCATTTGGCAATCAACAGACGGCACAAGCTGGAATTCAGGGATGTGGCTGAAACTTGAATAGGGCACGTCGCAGTGCGGTATATCGACAACGAAATCACTTGCCTCTCGGTGGACGCGGAAGGCTTCCTTCATTCCTGACTCGAAGACAGCATGTTCGTCGTGAACCACCTTGAGTGCGTCGATCGCACCATCCCTGGCGAGATTCTCAACAATAAGAAGGAAGGACATGAGTGCAGGGAGGTTCACGGTTTGGGATATTTTCCCAAAAGCAGCCGTCTTAGGGTCTTCGGATTCTGCAATTCTCTCGATATTGGGAAGGCTCCCTTCGATGCATGCGGCCAGTTCTGGATTCACGAATGTCTTTGCGGCACACGCGATTTCATTCAAACTGGAATTGAATGCGGCAGACGAGGGGGTTCGGTATGACTCCGCGAAATGATTTAATTCATCGGACGGCAACATACAAAGGAACGTATCCGCCAGTTCTCGCTTGGTTAGAGTGTCCCATGTAAATCCTGGACGCAGTTTGTTGTTGAAAGCGGGGTCGAGAAATGTCTCGACAATTTTTCCAGCAACAACGTAGCGCTTTTCGGCAACGACCATCAACGGCACACACCCTGCAGCCCCAAGGGCGCCAATGAAATGTGCCGCCCGTCTTTTCCCTTTTTCACTATTCAGAAAAACGGCTGCCTTCAGTTCGTCCCGCTGGGGGCAACACTCCTGCCGTGTCTTTTCCACGAGTTGAAATGCTTCAACGATGGCACGTTCTGAGACCGCCCATCCCCCGAGAACATAGAAGGGCTGTTGCGGGTCCAGATTGTTAGCCCCCGTGTTTCCTGATTCGTCGCAATAAATCACAGTCGCATTACTCATGTTTCTTCTTTCGCCGTACCCACTGGAAGATCCCATTATGGCAGCCGACGATGATTCTCCACCGCCTTCCGCCCTAAGCATAAGCACAGCGGTCCCATTAACTGTTGGCGCTATGACTATCCATGATCTCGCCAATGTGCATACTGACGTCGCTCGCAAATAGGGTTTCGACTTCTTTAAGGCGAATCAGGCGGAAGTTGATAACGATCAGGAATAGCGCAATCGCGTATACTCCTGAAAGAGCAGCCCAAGTTCCGTAAGGCAGGTCGGCCTTGCATCGGAACCAAGCTGTGGCTGCCACACCCAGGAACGCCGCTACTAATGCATAGCTCATGCCAGCCATGTACCTGGTCAGCGCTTCCGCTGCATAGATTTCATCTGCCAGCAGCCCGCCCTTGGCGATTACAAATATTTTCCGATAGTTGTAGAATTGCCGATTGTTGGCACCAAACTCGTCTTCTGATTGAGCCTGTGACCAATACTTGCGCCACACTTCATGAGCAATCCCATCGTCAATCTTCTCTGAACACACCGCATGCATCCATCTGATATATGGGAAACTCTCGCCTGCCCAGTATTTGTAGTCCTTCTTGCGTGCTCGAAAAAGACGAACAGGCAATTTGATCCACCACGTCCACCAGCAGACACCATCATCTTTGAGGCTCTTCCGGTCCGTCAGTCGCAGCCACCATGCCGACAACGAATCCAGGCGCTCACAGCGATACAAACGCAGAAGCAGTCCGAACAGGTAGCCAAACACTACCGACAGAGCGATGCCGACAGGAACGTCATCGCCAGCGCCAGAAGCCAGCAGACCTTTCACGCTTTGCGGAGTCCAGGGCAGTGAGTAAACGACTAAAAGTCCGTTGAACCAGAGAAACAAACCAGGGACGAATATCTCAAACACGCCACGAGCCCCACCAATTTTCGGGATGTCCATTGTACCTCCTTGCTTGCACGAATCTGTCCCCCAAAGAGACCGTTAGCGTCAATCTTCAGGATCGCCCCCCGTCCAGTTTGTCTGATCAGTCTTTATGGGTCTTCAAAATGGCACAGTCCCGACCAGCCCACGCCCGCAATGCGATCAACCAGCAAAGGATTCCTGCCGAGTAAATCGAGAAGCACGGCTTGATCCGGGTGATGATGCTTGTACTGAGGATCGGCGGAGAAGACGGACCACTGATGATGGAACTCGTTTGCCGATCCGACCTGCCAATTGTGCATAGAACCGTGATGCGGAACCTGGAGGATGTAGAGGCTCTGCCATCTGTCCAGAGTGAGGAACTGATGAAGTTCGTCGCGATGCTGTTCAGGTTGGAAATCCGCATCACCAGAATACAGGATCGCCGGCCGCCAGTCTGGGCCGCGCCAATGGTGGCCATGCACCCACTGCGTCATGCTTCCATTCGACGGCCGAATTGGGGGAACGCCATGCCAGACATACGGGGCTGAGACTGCCGTCCACTGGAGATTGTCTGCCAGGGGGCCAGAATACATGCACACTCCCGCAGTGTTGAAACGCTTGTTTCCCGGAAAAGCACGATGGTACGCACTCTTGATCTTCTTGAGAGTTTCCTTATCGCGTAATGCTTCTGAAAGACCGAGCGGGTGCCCCGTGCGACGTTCGGCTTCCTTGAGTAACCAGTCGATATCCCAAATCAGAACAGTTACAACTTCAGGAGATTCCGGCTTATGAAAAAAAAGGAATTCCCATTGCGGACAAAAGCTGTGGCTGGTCGGCGCGACTGCGTACAAGTTACCGCTCTCTCCCATAAAACTGAGTGTTCCGCCCCACGGGGTTATGGACTCTGGTAATCCGGCTGCAAACGGCGGCGGATTATTGGATGGCAGCGAATCCCGGGTATTCACGCGCCATTGCTCGCGTTCTGGGCGTTGTTCGTGTCTGCGCTGGCGACGATCAGGATTCAACGGTCTGTCCTTCAACCCACCGACGGGGGAATCAGGTAGCACGTTGCCTCCGAACGGCCAGTTCGGCTCTTCGGGGGGTGAACGGTGTACGACGATGATTTGTCGGATGCTGGCAGCCCGTTCAATGACAAATGCAACAGGGTTACTGAGGAATTCGTTGTATTCTCCATCATCTTGACCGCGTCGCCGCTCCTGCATGGCACCCACCAAAAGGCGCTCAATAGGCGTGCAATACGGGATGACAACCGTGTCCACGTGCTTGCCGTCCAGCAACTCGCCAAGCCCCGAAACGTGATCCTTATCAAAGTGAGATATGCAAAGCAGGTTGAGCATGTTTTCTTGAAGCACAAGATCGCGATACCAATTGACCTGCTGAATCCAGTCCGCCTTCTTGGCCATGGACCCGCAATCAAACGTCCAATGAAATGGCGCTGTGCCCTGCTGCCACGGCAGAAGCGTGCCGGTGCTGAATAGCCCCTGCCCGACTGGGTGGAAGCGGTATGCGAAGTTGATGTTGCTTTCCATTGAATTGTCTCCTACAGAAACAGGCTCCTGAGCGTTTCGGGATTCGCAGTCAGTTCGTTCGGAGGGCCGGAGAATGCCACTTTTCCCAGTTTCAGTGAATAGACATGATCAGCGATGGCTAGGACCTTGCGGACTTTCTGCTCCACGATCAGGATGGTTACGCCTTGCGTGCGGTTGACTTCGACGATCTTGTCGAACACGTCTGCCAGAACATTCGGGGAAAGGCCGAGGGAGGGTTCGTCGAGCATGAGGAGCTTGGGCTTGGAGACCAGAGCGCGGGCGATGGCGACCATCTGCTGTTCGCCGCCGGAGAGCGTCCCTGCGGTCTGTTTCAGACGGGGCGGGAGTTGCGGAAACAGTTCGAGAATGGCGGCAACGCTCATGAGCCCATACCTCCGAGTGTCTTGGCACGCCCCGGCGCATCCCGCTGCATGCGGATGTAACGGATTCCGATGCGGAATTGGCTTTCAATCTCGTCGCATACGTCAAGGACGCGGACGAGCGGCACCTGGCATAGGTGGCGGTTCCATAGCTCGACCAGTTCAGGGAGGTTGAAGTCATCTGCAGCCTCAAGCTCCGCAGCTTTGCCGGGATCCTTCTGCTTTAGCACCCCCAGTAGTTGCTGGAACGCCGGTGCGCCGGGCAAGGGGATCAGAGGCGACGCAAGAAGGGTATCCGTGTTCCCGATCGCATTGAGTTCACGCACGAATCGGAGCGTTTCCTGCAGGGTCTCTTCGGATTCACCCTCCGCGCCGAGAACGAAGCCGGCGCAAACGACGTCGATGCCGTGTTGCTTCAGCCGTTTGGTGGCGTCAACATTCTGCGCACAGGTCGTTCCCTTGTGCATGGATCGAAGCATCCTGTCGCTGCCGGACTCGTAACCGATGAAGACGGACACGACGTTGAGCCTCTTCAGGAGCGCGATACGGTCTTCATCCACCTCGTCGGCCCGCGCGAAGCAGTGAAAGACGGGTCGTTTCCCGGTCGCGGCGAACGCGCGTTCTGCTGCCGTCGCCATGCTGGCCATATGCCGACGGTCCAGAGTGAAGTCGCCATCGTTGATGCGGATGTGATCCACGTTGTGCTTCGTAATCAGCGTAATCAGGTCTGCCTCGAACAGGTCTGCCGGGCGCTTCGGATTGATTTGCTCAATGGAGCAGAAGGTGCATTTCCGGCTCCCCTGATAGGCGCATCCCCGTTGCGTGTACACTGGAGCAACGAGCTTGGCACCGGCCAAGTTTCCGGCACCGTGGAAGTTGCGGCTGTAGCGTTCGATGTCAATTGCACTGTAGTCAAGAGGCGCCGCAAGAGGATCAACGCCATGTCGCCAGTTCTCTGACGGGTTGATGACGCACTCGCCATTCCGGACATAGCTGAGATTCGGAATCCCCTCGACCGGCCTCGTCCCTTCGATGGCCTCCAGCAAGGGTCCGAAAGCGGGTTCTCCGTAGCCGGTGACGAGGTAGTCTATTGACCGCTCTCCAGCGCGCATCCTCGCAAGGATAGCGTCTCGCAGGTACGTGACGTGGATACCACCGAAGATGACCGTCGTTCCGCGTTGCTTGGCGACCGCCGCAAGGCGGAGGGATCTCGCGTAGTTGAATGTCGTGCAACTGAATGCCGCCACGGTTGCCGGAGACTCCGCAAGGCCGCGGGCCATGAGACCATCCGACAAGACGGTGCTGTCCAGGAAACGCACGTCAGACCGCCGCTGCGCCGGGAATGCAGAGTAGAGGGCAATCGGGCCAAGAGGTGGCTCACTGGAGTAGTTCTCACTGCCAGTCGCCGACTCAGCATAGACGATGGTTACCTGCACCGATCCCTCCGCAATTGACCGCACGACGGCACAGGCAGGCCAGGACATTCCACGATGAGGCGATGCTCCTTGCGTCTACGCACCGGTGCGCTCCTGCTTGGAAGCCGCCAGGTCAGTTGTGTGCGCATACCGAGCAAACTCCGACCTCAACATATCGACCATCTTCCTGTCCGTCGTCTCAAACCCGACTGGGTCAACGGCGAGTATGCCTTTGTCTCCGGTTCCATTCACAACCCCAATCCGCGGCATATTGAGAGGTGCGATCAGAATCGCGCGATGCGATGACAGGAAGAAATAGTAGCCGGGCATTTCATCCCAGTTACGGTAGAAGACGCACTCGCCGTCATCTGCATCACAGTCCCGCAGATCCTGCAATGTCCGATTGCACTGCTTGGAAAAGTCGCGGATGTACTCTGAAGTAATGATCTTCCTGTTAGCCGAATTTGTCTTCCCCTCGAACAGGCCGAGCCACTCCTCATGCACGGACTCATGCAATGTCACAACTTTGACACGCCCCTTACACGCCTTAACAGAAAGGTCTAGAGCATCCTTAAGTTCCTTCGCCACATTGAAAGCGCCCGGAAGAATCGTGTAGGCGACGACGAGGATGGTGTCGTTTCGTGACTTAGCCTCAGCAAGCAGATTGATCAGTCGCTCCTGCAACTGAGTAAATGTCACTATCGAATGCTTGAGTTCCAGAATCTGCTGGAGGGCAAGAAGCGTTCCTACAAACCCCATGATCGCAGACACAACCGTAAAGATGACACCCCCGCCTGCAAACCGAACGAGACTAGCGTGCGTCCATGATGCAATAAGATAGTACAACAAGGCAACGGTCCCAAAAGCGAAAATCAGCGAATAGCAGATCTCTGCCGTTAGCCCAGCGATTCGCTCTCTGCGACACAGGATTGATGAAAACGTGGCATCAGTCCTGTGAGGGGAATAGTGGTTTCTGACAAGTCGCCACAGGAGAAGACCAGACAGGAGAGACGCCATAGGGAGCAGGAAGAAGAACCATACAGGAGCCGTCAAATCTGCGCCAAATGACTTCCCACGGGTCATTAACTCCATGACAACCAGAAGGTATACTGAGAGCAATGCCCACAGAATCGCGCTAGTGATGCGCTCACCGTTCTTCCAGTATCGTCTGACGTCCGCGCACGCCTTGACAACAGGGGATTGAGGTTCATTAGATTGGCTTGTCATTTATCCTCCAATACATGAATGGCGTTCCGGCCATCAGTGGCCTTGCCCATTTCGGAAGTCGCCTTGCGCACCAGTTCCATGTTGATTCGATCGGCGAACTTCACCGGCCTCTTGATCAACCCGGCCGAGAACATGTGATCGGCCACCTTCTGGGTAAGTTCGATGTCCGCCGGCGTGATGACGACCGAAATGTCCTCGATGCGCTTGGCGTTGAGATTGGGCTCATCCACGCGTATCTTCTTGAGCAATTCGCGGTCGAAGTTGGAGCGCTTGGCGAACCAATCGTCTGTCTGTTCCCGGTGATTGACGACATACCAGTTGGCCTCGATGAAGCACTTGATGAGCGCGACAACCTGGTCGGGGTGCTGCTCAACAAGATTCTTGCGCACGGTGACGAAGCCGGTGAGGCGCTGGCTGTCAATGGTCTTGCCGAAGCCCTTGCTCTCGATAATGGTGACTTGGGGCTCCCACGTGGCCACGGCGTCCACGCCCCCCTGCTGCATGACGGTGACGGCTTCGGCAGGGGTCACGTTGAGCAACTCCACTTCGTCGGCGCCCTTTCCGATCTTGAGCCCGTGTTCCTGGAGGCGCTGGATCACGTAGGGGTGGGACCCGCCACCGAAGGGGAGACCGACCTTCTTGCCTTTCAGGTCGGCGATGCTCTTGATGTCCGTCCCGGTGCGGGCGACCATCATGACCGGGAAGTCGATCAGGCGGCAGACCGGGACCCAGTCGTCGCTGGCGGCCAGAAGGTTGATTGCCGGCACGATGCCGGTTGTTGTGGCGTCAATATTGCCGGTGAGGGCCGCTTCGATCATGTCCGGTCCAAAAAGGAAGTTCCGGAACGTGGCGCTCGAACTGTAGAGCTTCGGGATCGTGGTATGAACGAGCGTCTCGACAATCTGCCCGCAGGTGGCCCATGCGGTCTGCCATCCCACGACCAACCTCGGCGGCTGGGCCTCCGTCGGCGCCGGTTTTTGTTGTCTGCACGAAGTCGCCGCCACAATTGCCACCGCCGCCACAACTGCGCCCACCGCCACCACTCTTACTCGTCTCATGATAGGTTCTCCATTTTTCATTCCTTCAACTTGTCTGGCCCACTCCCGTCGCAATCTTCTGCGGTTGCATCGCCTGCCAGAGTTCCTTTGCCAAGGCACGGAATTCAGGCGAGTTCCGATACTCATTGTCCCGTGGCCGCGCGGCGAAAACGGGGAATTCACCGAGTAACTTGCCACCGCTGGGGGCCATTATGGCGATTCGGTCCGCCATGAATACCGCTTCGGCAATATCGTGCGTGACCATGACGACCGTGATGCCCGTCCGACAGAACACGCGAGCCACTTCCTCTTGCAGGGTTTCGCGGGTAAGACTATCAAGGGCGCTGAAGGGTTCGTCAAGCAAAAGTAGCCGCGGGCGATTGGCGAGTGCCCGTGCGAACGCAACACGTTGCTGCTGCCCGCCTGACAAGTGATGCGGATAGACGCGCGACTTGTGCGCCAATCCGACCAGGTCGAGCAGACGCCGGACTTCCGCGTCGCTTGTCTCTGCTGAATTCGTGTGCCTGTCCATGGCGAAGCGGACGTTACGTTCAACGGTCTTCCAAGGGAAGAGGGAGAAGTTCTGGAAGACCATGGTAATCTCCGGGCGATGGGTCGAAACCTTCTCACCGCCTGCGGAGATGTTGCCGGAGTAAACGGTTTCGAGGCCTGCCAGCAGCCTAAGGAGCGTGGACTTGCCGCAGCCGCTGACGCCGAGAATGCAGAAGACCTCGCCCGGTTTCACGTTGAGGTTAACGTTCTGCAGAATGGGGGGGCTTCCCGGGTACGCGAAGCCCACGCCCTGTATGCTGACGTCCGTCCCTCCAAGAGTCGGCTCAGCCTCGATGGCGCGACTTGCCGCGCCGCCGTTCTGCCCGCTTTCGCCGTTGCTCGCGCCCGAGGGTGAGCCGGGGTCGTTTCGGAGTGCCGGCAGCCGGGGTTTCGGCAACACGGTGCTGGTGAAAAAGTCTTTGGCGAGGAACTCGCGACGCCAGGGCACGAAGAGCCACTCCAGACTTGTCATGAAGCGACTCATCAGAAAGCCAACCACGGCAATGGTCACCATGCCGGCAACCACCCGATCAAGTTGGAATACCTGCCGGTTGAGTTGAATCGAGTAGCCCAGCCCGGATCGTGAGGCGAACATTTCGGCGGCCACCACGCACATCCAGGCGAAACCAAGGCCTACCCGCAATCCGGCGAAGATGCTCGGCAGCGACGACGGCCAGACCACATGGAGAAATCCCCGCATGCGCGAGGCCCCCAGAACCTTGGCCGCTTCCACATGCAGCTTCTCCACGCCGCTGACGCCAAGCAGGGTGTTGGTCAAGATGGGGTAAAAGGCGCCGATGAAGATAACCAGCCATGCCGACGGGTCGCCAATGCCGAGCAATGCAACCGCAATGGGTATCCAGGCGATGGGCGGAATGGGACGCAGAAGTTCAAAGGAGAACATGCAGACATCGCGGAGCGAGCGCACAAGTCCGAACAGGAAGCCAGCCGCAACACCGATCACAACGGCAATGCCGAAACCGATGGAGACGCGCTGCAAACTGGCAAGAAGGTCGGGCCAGATGCTGCCATCTCTTGCCATGGCGCCCAGCGCGACGAGGCAACTGGACGGCCGCGGCACCAGAGTCTTTGGATACTGGATGACGGCCAGCTCCCACAAAACGAGCAGGATTCCTAAGATGACGACTTGAACGATGACTCTGGTTGCCCGATTCTTCATCTATCGTTAACACCATCTTCCGCTAGAGGGATTATACAGTTAATGACGTACGTACACATATATTTATTCATGTTTTCAAAGGAAACAATTGCCCCGGCGGAATCGGCAGTCCCTTTTCGTGCCGTCGTTGCCGGATTGCTTCCGTAAAAAGCTGAATCAGGCGCGTTCGCTCGTTCTGCCGGGTTTCGGTGCTCAACAGGCAGAATTGATACCGCAAATGTGTAAGGAATACAAAAACATTCTCGATCCCGCCGCCAAGGCGGATTTCGTAGCTTGAAAGCTCGTATTCCTCTCCTAAGTCCGAGGCAATTCCAAGTTTGTCGGCATGGGCGTGGTTACGGGGGTGGAAGATCATGCCGTCGAGGACGGTCTTAACTTCATGCTCAAGGTGTATTGCCATATCCTGCGTGGGGTAGCGCTCGTCCGGGTGGTAAAAGAATGAACGTGTGCAATAACCAGGATCGACATGCAACTGCCATGAAGGCGCAACGCTTTCGATTTTCTCAATAGTAACACCATAATGATCGATACCTTCAATGCCGTAGGCGCACCTGATATCCAGATCTTTAAACGTGAATTCTGTATTTTTCTTTACGTCTACACTTGTTTCTTCCACTCCCCACAGCTTTGCCAATGAGCGGACATAGCACCATAGCCACCCATTTCTGTCAGTCGCGGATGAAGGCTGGAACGCCAGCCGTTCGATGGCGTCCCAGACGATGGCTTGTCGGTCACATACCGCCTTCATGCCTTCGTCCCCCTTTTGCGGAGGTAGGTCAGAACGGTTTGGAGGCGTTGGATGCCTTCAGGGTCGGGTTGCGAGGATAGGCTTTGGATGATCTCGATATCGGATTCTATTTCTTCCGAGGTGATTTCGCGCCAGAGTTCTTCTTCGAGGGTGTAGAAACGGAACAGTTGACGGAGTTGCGGCCAGTGGGGTTTGTAGCGTTCGAGCGCGTCGCGCTGTATCCACCAGAGCATTTGCAGGGAGTCGAAGAGGTCGCGGCGGTGATCAAGGTCGCTCAACTGGGCTTTAGTCCAGTCCCCGGTGATGTCCACGGAGTAGATCATGTTGGGATCGCGATCCCCCAGTTCGACGAGAAGCTCCTGTATGGGTTGCTTGCCCTCGCCGCCGGTCAGCTTGATCTCGCGGCACGGGAAGAAGCCGTAGGTGTTGGCCTTGCCGACGAGGAAGTCCCGCACGGCTTCGAGGTTGCCGCGCTCATGATAGGCGACAATGATACGGTCCTGCCGCTCGATGCCGAAGAGTCCGGCACCGATTGCTTCCAAAAGCTTGAGAATGCTCAATGCCTCATCATCGGATGAGCTGGAGGACACCATTTTCTCCCAGAACTCGTCCCAGTCCGGGTTGCCGTTACTGTTCAAGGGCACGCTCAACCCCAAGGGACTTATGTCATGCTCCTGCGCCCATTTGCGGACGCGTTCCTGATCGGCAGACGCTGGTGTGGACGGCGTCCAGTCAATCGCCATGTCGATTAAAGGGTTAAGCCGTGCTGGCCATCTGGTCGGTGCCTCCGTACCGGGTTCCGCATCCAGAAAGATCCAATTGCGGTAGACGGCATCACTTGCGCCCGCCTCCGTCATTCGGTTTTCCAGAACGCTGCCCTCGATGTATCCGTCCCGCTTGACGACCTGGGCAACATCGGCGGGAAAGCTGCCGAATGGTACGCTCAGAATATCGGTGCTTACGCGATGGCATGCAAGCGCATATGAAGACGTTGAACTATTCCGTAACTGCGTACGATGGTAGTAGTAGGCATTCAGGAGGCGGAGTGCCTGGCGGGCATTGCCACCGGCGTCATCCGCCAGCAACGGGAAGTCCTCTTGGTACATGGGGGCGTAGGCACCCAGCCGTTTCCTGAACAGGGCCTGGATGGCTTGCTTGGATATACCTCCGATGAAGATGTGGCGTATTCCTTCGCAGAAGTCGTCCTTGCGGAAGAGATGTACGGCGTTGACCTCGAACAGGGTCTTGTAGCGTGACAGGAAGGCCAGGGTCTTCTTGAGGGATTCGTAGTCGGAGGTGCGCGGGGCGAATTTGTCCACGCCATCGGCGACAAGAAGCGGACTGCGGCTTAACTTCCGCGCAAGGCGGTCCAGCAGTTCGCCGCAGGCACGGCGCATGTGGTCGCCATTGGGCGTGACCTGGGCAGCGAATTGCCGCAAGCGGTCCGCCATGGCGAGAGTCGCGGGCGGATTCGTGAGCGCCTGCGCGACGGCGGGCCAATCGGGGCATTCAAGCGGCGCGAAATCCGCGATAGTCAATCCGCAGCCGTCCGGTGATACACCGTGCTTGAGGCAGGCATTGAGGATCTGGCCAAGCATAAGCAGGACATAGCCGCCATCGGTCGAGTCAATGGAGTCGGTGTCGAACTTCATACGGATAGGCGGGGCATCCGGGCGGGTGCGCAAAACCTCGTTCAGGAGGGTTGTCTTGCCGGTGCCGATCTGTCCGCCGAATAGGATGGGCTCCTGTCCGTCTTCGGCGAGCCAGCCTTGCAGGGCGGCACGCACGTCAGGGCGGAAATCAACGAATAGCAGACTGAACTCCTCGTCGGAAGCGAGGGCGGTGCCGTCATCGAGATTGACGCCATGGGGCCGCCTTTTCATGAGGATCGTCTCCTTTGGCGGCGCATGTTCTCGGCGGCGAGTTCCCAGTCGGGCTTCTTGCCCGTGGTGTTCCACTCGGTCCAGAACGGGATGGTCGCGCTGATGGGCCTCTCCGTCGGCGGGTTCATGCGAATGCGGCTGGGCAACAGGACGGCGTCGCCGACGACCAGGGCTTCGCCTACGTCGAGGATGGGCAGCATTTCGAGGAGGGCGGTGAGGCTTTCGGGCATGAGCTTGTTGACGACGTTCTGGTCGGCTGCGTTGGTCAGGCGCAGGGCGACGACGTTGTTGCACTGACTGAGGATGGTGGCGTTGACGTCGGAGGGGCGCTGGCTGACGATGACGAGGGATACGCCGTATTTCCGGCCTTCCTTGGCGACTTTCTCGAAGCAGGCGATGGCACGTTCCTCATTGGGGTTGCCGCCGTCTCGCGGCAGGTAGATGTGGGCTTCGTCGCAGATCAGGGCAACGGGGTGCCGTTTCTCCTTGGGCATCCAGAATTGCAGGTAGTAGACCAGCCGGGCGACGATGCCAAGCATGATGGGCAGGGCGTCGGTGGGAACCTCTGAGAAGTCGATGACCTTGACCTTGGCTTTGTCGTCCGTGAAGTCCAGCAGTTGCCGGGCGATGGCATGGAAGGCGTCGTAGCTGTGCAGTTGCGAGGGTGCCTGGAAGAGGAAGCCGTACCGCTTGTCCTTGATCTTCCGGTCGATGCGCGCCAGAAGGCGCCCGAACTGCCCGTTGAAGTCCCCCTGCTTCAGTCCTCGGACACCTTGCACCATTTCGGAGTTGAGCTCATTCAGGGTGGCGACGACATTACCGAGAAGAAAGGGAACCGGGCTGTCCACGGTGAGTGCGGTCAGGATGTCAGTTTTCGCCTGCCGATCAAGAAAGGCACGCTTCTCCTGTTCGATTTCTCGCTGGAGAACCATTGTCTGGTTGTGGGCCGTGAACTCGCTGCGGTCCACGAACATGGCGACCAACTCCTCCGCATTCATCAACCAGTAAGGGAGAAACAAGAGCCCGTCGGCAGGGGAATCGAGATCATCCGGTCCCGGAACGCGCAGTTGGCGAGCATAGCTGAGTTGGCCGTATTCACCATGCAGGTCGAGCACGATCAGGTTCGATGATGGCAGGCGGGCAGCGCGTTCGAGGATTGTGGCAACGGTCCAGGACTTGCCGGAACCGGTGCTGCCCAGCAGGGCGGCGTGCCGCTGGAAGAACCTGTCACCGTCGAGATAGGCTGTGGCGCTCGGATCAAGCGTGTAGTGGCCCACGGCGAGTGCGTGTTCGGTATCGCCTGCTTTTGTCAGAAGTCCCATGAAGGTTTCCAGTCCCTCCTTGCGGAGTACGAAGCAAGGGGCATGCACATCGGGGACGGAGATGATCGAACGGGTAAAGCGGTGGCTGATTTCACCAGCAATGTCTGTATCGCGCGGGATGGTGCCGACAAGGGTAATGGTGACGGCGTTTCCCTGTGTGAGCATAGGCGCGAGTTGTTCCTGTGTTACCGTGTCGCTTAATGTATCCGCAGCATCCAGGTTTGATGATATATACTGGGGCTTGCAGACGACACGATCAATGAAGCCCACCAGCCAGGCGTCCGGCTGGGGAATGGGCAGTACCGCAAGTTTGCCGACGCTGATCCGCTCCAGACTCTCGTCGGGAACATCCAGCATGACCTTGCGGGTGTCCACGGCTGCCACGAAACCGGCGTAGTGGGGGTCTTTCCTGGCATTATGGAGATCGAATGGGAAAAAGGGCATAGCTAACCTCCGAGTATACGTTCCGTGAAAACATCGCACTTCCAAAGTTGTTCACCATCCAGGTCCATAGGCTCCGGACATCCCGGCATATAGACACGGGTTCTTGATGGGTCGCAACTCCCGTCCGGGCCGGGACAGGCAAGCAGAATCCAGACTTTAGTGCACACCTGCCGCAGTTTCTCGATCGCTTCGGGATCCAGTTTCTGTGTCATGACGATCAACGGGCGATCATGGAGACGCACCTGCTCAACGATCTTGTCATGGAGATGAGGGTCGTTGAACCCATAGCCGATCATTAAATAGCCATGTGCGCCCTCAATGGCCTGCCTGGCGCGATAAACCGTGTCCGCATTGCTTTCGGCATGTTGCTGGTATTTCAACCCACCGGGAATTGCCACATCCCGTTCGAAGCCGGATGGTGCTTTTGCCGACCAGAGATCACACTCGATCTGTTCCCCGCCTCTGGTGAAGCGGTTGACGGAACCATGCACCTTGAACAGTTCGACTCTGGGCACCCGGTTGAGTTCGGTCATCCCGCGCGCACCGTTCCGGCTGCCACGGGACTGGAGGAGCGCATCCTGTGCGGCATCCCAGTTCCAGGTGCGCGTCAGATCCCCCACGAAGCCGGTGGTCCACCGGATTCTACGGGACGAACAGGCGTACTCGATCAGCATGTCGTAGTTGGACGTGATAACCGATAAGCGCGGATTGGCAGGTGGGAGGCGGCCCAGCAACGTCATCAGGAGATTAGTGCCAACCCACTGCCTGGAGCCAGCCAGCAACTCATTGCTGTAACGCTGATCCACACTCGCGACATAGTCGCCGGTGACCTGGCGGAACTTCCGCTTGGCATCCTGTGTCAAACCTGAGTCAGTCCCATCAAGAGCCTGTTCAAGGGTACTACCTGCCTGCAATGCCTTATCCACGCGCGCCCATTCTGGAACCTCGCGAAGTTCCTCGCCAAGGCACTTCTGAAGCGCGGCCATGCCAAACCCCGTGTCCAAATCGCAAGACGTACCCGTACCGAAAAAAAGGACCCACCGCCGATGCTGATTGAACAACTCAAGCAGCCCGTCGTAGACAGCTTTCTTCTCGTTTGACGGCTTATTATTCATGATTACTTGTTTTTGTCATCATCCGCTGCATTTCCGGCTCGCACCCAGGCATCCACCTCCGACACCTTGAATTTCCAGAGGCGACCGATCTTGTGAGCCGGGAGTCCACGGTTGTCAATGGCGCGATAGACACTATCACGACTGACGCCCATATGCTAAGCAATATCGTCCAGCGACACCCACGGTTCATTTTTCATTCGTGAGTCCTTTTCGTACATCCGCTTCATATGGCAAAACTGGGGTGAATATGGCACGAAGCAGCAGTAAAAAGCAAGGCTCGAATTTCGCATCGTGAACGGCTTGGCGGTGTGCGGGCGTTCGCCTTCCGAGCGGCCGAGGTGCCGATATCCAGCCTAGGGAAAGGCCCGCCAGAGCATGGCCGCAAGCACAGGTTCATAACTGATACTATTAGTCGCGAAGTCACGAACTAGATCGGGGTGTGCTCGACCTTGCATGCCCGGTCGCTCATCTCCGAAGTCCTCTTTGTTACTCGTTACGAGATAGACATCCTGACCAAAGCCGATAGAACGTAGTGCCGCAGTAAGTGCAAGGACTGTTTCGCAGATCATACAGTCTCCAAAAGAATCCTTGCCTCTCTTCGCCGGGCGAATGGACATAGACTGCCTGCGACTAACGCTTGATTCTATCTGGCTGTCTGGCTCGATGGGAAGCGCGGCGTGCAGCAATGACTCGCTCTTGGCATTCAGGTGGTCAATCGCCTTCATCGCGACTGTGCGATCCATCGTTGGAATTGCAGCGCTCCCGGAAACTACCGACATCAAGGGCAGCAAACCGTTCCACTCTTTGACAGTCTTATCAATGCTCTTTCGAATGGAGTTTGTGACATGCTCAACGTTCCTAGCGTACTCTTGGGCGATGATTGAAGGCGCGATGGGTATGAACGCATCTTGCGCTAGGAGTTTCTCATAACGTTCAAGTACATTCAAAATCTGCTGGGCCGAAGCCGAGGACCGTAGGATATCGAGATAGATGCACGTATCAAGACACAGAACAGGTCGCGCCAGACGAGCAATCTTATTAACGGCGTCCGATAGCCTCATCATAATCTTCCAGTAAAGGGATTTCCTGCTCGTAGCGGACAGCAAGGTCAAACGCCCGGTCCTCTGGCCAATCGAGCTCCTCGATCAGTATCCGTTTCAGCGTATCAGCATAGGTTTCTGTATGTGCTTGGTAAGCACTGATGATGAAAGCTCTCCAGCGTTCTTCGTCAAGAGCATGCAATCCTGACTTGTTGGCAAGGTGGCTAAACCGACGAAGGCGGTCGGCACACTCGGGGGGGAAGATATCGTCCATTCCGAAGTCTTCGCTTCGCATGTGACTCTCCATCGGCATCTGTTCTAGACACAAGCTGAGAATCTGGTCTCGGAACTCGTTTAGAACAGAGTTGTACTCTGTAAATGAAAGCTGGCTGACCTGAAGGGGGACGATATTGGATACCCGCAGGCAGTCTTCCAATCTGGATTCCCTTCCTGTCGAATATAGGAATGCGATCATTGCATAGGGGGTGTAGTCATCGTCAAGCCTGTTGATGTAGAGAAACAGACCTTCACGGAATATTATGGAGTCGATGCTGCGTCCCATTGCCTCACGATTGACCGCCCAACCATTGCGGTCGGAGACGATCTGTTCAACGAGAATCAAGAATTCGCGTGCTTGGCTTTCGGAGCAGGAGATCTCCAAATCTTGAAATCGTTTCATGTTCTTGTCCTTTCAATGAAGACGCACTACCAGCTTCGCCTGGCAATTACAAACAAGTATGGTAAGACGTGCCTCCGTAACCTTATGCGATTGCGAAGCCAATTCCCTTAAGCAACCAGCGTGATGTGTTCTTGTCCAGAGGATTACCTCTGCCCTTGAAGCCCCTTAAGTCTCCGAAGGGCTGGAAGCCCGCTTTACTCTGCACGTGTGAATTCATGTGCTCAGCATAGTCAAGTACATCCCAGACCGCTTCTCGCAATTTTGCCACTGTGACGCTCTTTCCGTGAATCACTTTATCACGAATTTTCTCTGCGGCCTTGATTTTCTCTGATATGGGAACAGGAAGTTTTTCGCCAAAGATCTTGCTGTACAATTCAAGAAACCCATCTCTTGTCAAGTGTTGCGCATCAAGCCCTCTTGATGCTATTTCTGTGTCAGCATGATGAAGTTTCACGACACCACAGTAGAGTATCCTGTTTTGAGCCAACTCAGTTCTTAAAAAGAGATAAGCGAGTGTGACTTCTAGTGGGTAGTCCTGAATCAATGAAGGAAGGTGTAGGAAGTATGCCTGGATCTCACTCTGGCACGAGTTATACTTCTTGGTTATTGCCTTGCATGATGGTGCATTTGACATCAATACTCCTTGACGAGTGTCGCCAGTCGGAAGTCAGTTCTCTTCTGCAAAAAACAAAACGGGGTCAATCAAATCTCGTCATACTCCATTTGCCCATTATCTTCCCGATCCGATCATGCTCTCAATCCGTTTTCCAAACCGTTTCCCGTTACCGGGTGTTGCCACTGGCTCACGCCTTGTTCCGAAATGTGACACCAAGGTAGCGCAGCCCCGGCCTCTATGTCAATCTTTCGCTGTCGCCGCCGGGGAACTCCCAGCCTATCCCAACCATACCTCGCTAGCGCTGGCTTTAGGAGCTAGGTATTAGGCGTTAGGTGCTAGGCGTTAGGCGAAACGCCTGGCATACGAACCGCTGCTTTTTCCGAAGGTGCACACGCCAGGAAAGCCGACAGATGTTTGTTGTTGACAATTCAAACGTAAGCGTCCGGTGGAGCACCGGCAATATCTCGATCTCCGTGCACAGCCGACCGACCAGCCCTGTATCCTTGATCCGTCCCCGGTAATGTATCGAAACTCCCATTGAGTTATCTTTCTGCTGCAACTGGTCTACGGTTATGTCTACTCACCGGTTTTGAAAAGGATCAGGGGCTCCTCCAGGCGAACAGCACCCCGTGGGTTTCCGAGGCGATCAGAGCCAAGTGCTCGGGTTTTAAAGCATGCAGCTCAATTCTAAACACCGATAGGAGCGCCCTGCCCGCCCTTATCCCCTAGGGCAGGGCGCTTTTATTAGCTATCGCGCCGTATGTTCATATCGGAGTTTCCTGACAATCACGCCTTGTCATCCGTCAGATACGCCTCGACATCGTCGAGATCCCAGGAACAGATCCAGCGGTCGACGATTGGGCGGTTAATCGTAC
>JFJP01039582.1_pt1 | contig 21842 bp, 17 predicted proteins | sample 431651 | NCBI WGS metagenome assembly JFJP01 (sample SAMN02602958, study PRJNA72255) | Microbial mat metagenome, whole genome shotgun sequencing project. | biome: fresh water; feature: sink hole; material: water; isolation source: purple microbial (photo- and chemosynthetic) mats found in...
AGTGTGTATCGACGAAAAGCCCGATGCCGTGCTTGTGGTGGGCGATGTAAATAGCACAGCTGCTTGTACTTTGGTGGCTTCCAAAATGGATATCAAAACCATTCACTACGAGGCAGGATTACGCAGCAACGACCGAACTATGCCTGAGGAAATTAATCGTTTGGTAACGGATGCTATCAGCGATGTATTTATTACCACCAGCGTAGATGCCGACGAAAATCTATTGAAAGAAAATATTCCTGCCGAAAAAATTCACATGTTGGGAAACCTCATGATTGATTCGTTGGTGGCAAATTTAAAAAAGGCGCAAAGTACCGAATTGAAATTCAAACTTTTAAATAAAGATAAAACGATAGAAATTGGAAGCGATTTTCTTCCACAAAAATACGGCGTAATGACTTTTCACCGTCCGGGAAATGTAGACGATAAGGAAAGTTTGACTAAATTGGTACAGCTTTGGGGGCAGATTTCCGAAAATGTTCCATTAGTTTTTCCGGTTCATCCGCGCACGTACAAAAACATTCAAAATTTTGGTTTGCAGGAATTGATTGACAAATACAAACAACTCTTTTTCATTGAACCGCTGGGTTATATGCAGTTTATACATTTGGTGAGTCGCTCCATGTTTGCACTCACCGATTCGGGCGGTATTCAGGAAGAAACAACCTATTTGAACATTCCCTGCCTCACTGTTCGCCCCAATACCGAACGTCCCGTTACGGTTTGGGAAGGAAGTAATAAGCTGATAAAATTAGAGGAAATTGTAACCGAGGTTCAAATCATACTTAGTGGTAAAGGCAAAAACGGTACCACTCCTAAATATTGGGATGGTGAAACAGCTGTACGGATAGTAAAATTATTAGAAACTTATTAGGAATATAGTTTATCGAAAACTATCCTGAAAGCACAACTATATTGCTTAAAGATCCTAATTATCAATACAAATATCAATTTCGTTAAGTTAAGACAATCAATTTGACTCCAATGGAGTCATATATTTATAGAAAAGACATTTTTCTATAAATATGCGCCCCCAAATGGGGTCGAAAATCCTTAAATAAACGACATTAAGACAAATTCAATAATCACACGAATTGTAACCGCCATTACATTAACCGCCGTTACAATTCAAAAATATATTTGTATGAATACAGAATTATTTTCGGCACCCTACATAGATCAACTAATAAATGCTTGTAAAAATTACCCTGAAATTGGGAATGATATTTACAAAAATAAACTTGCTTTGATATTCAACGAACTATCAGAAATTGAAATTCAGGGAGATGATGACTACCGGACTATATGGATAACTGCAGAACGCGGTACTATTGAAGACTTTGGAGATTTTGAAGAATCGCTTGAATCAGGTGAAGTATCAAACGAGGAAGATTTTAAAGATTTGTGGCTCTATTATTATCCCGATAAACTTAAATGGTACAAGTTTTCAATATCTCAATATGCCGGAGTACGTTATTTTTTTATCGATTCAAATCTTATATTTCAATTAAAAGAAGAATATACTGAAGAAAAAATTCATTATTTTCAATCAGATCTTATTGATTGGCTATCAATAGTCGTGTCGGACTCAATGAAAATAATTCACGAAGATATTGATAATTATAATAGATTTATTTTAAACAATTTACCTTACAGAAAACGTATCGGAAGAATATTAAGAAATGATTTATGGAAAATATTTCCGGAGGATAAAAAAGACTTCGAAAAATCAATTACATCAGAAATAATCGAAAACTTGAAGGCGATTAAAAATATGACAGAAATTGACAAAAATTGCTATTTGTCCGAAATTTCAGCCATAGACTTTTTTAGATTTTGTGAAATTGGCTACGATGCCAATCGATATTTTAAATCGCGCAAAAAATTATCAGCTAAAGAAAAATATTTACTAAAAGCCGATGGAAGAGATTGTGGTTTAACCGATTTGAATGAATCATCGGTTACTGAATTTGCAAACTGGTATAAAAATGAAAGGAATTGTGGTGGACATCCATGGGAAATATGCAGAGGTGGTAATTCTACACATATTTCGCTCTATGTTTGTCAAAATGAAAATGGTTGGTATTTGTTGCTTCAGGGCAGTAGCAGAACAAGAGTAGTGGAAACAATTTTAATTGCAAATGCACTTTTCACACAAAAAATTCCTTTTATATTGGGTAAAGCAGAAGAAATTTATAATATGGCTTGTGGAACAGATTACATAGGTATAGTACCGGAAAATATAACTCCAAGATATTGTCATTCTTATTTTCCGAATGAAGATAGAATTATTGATTTTATGAATTTAGGACATGAACGTGTAGAAGAAATAATTCAAAAATCATATTGGTATCCGTTAACTTCTTTCAGGCTAACATCATAACTAACAACAGAAAATTTAAATATGGATTTTACACTCAACATTTACAAAAAATTACTCGAATCGCTGAAACAAAACGGCTATTCGTTTTACACTTTCGAGGAATATTGTTCTGGTAAAGCTGCTGGAAAATATGTAATTTTGCGCCACGATGTGGATTTGAACGCCGGGCATTCGGTGGCAACTGCTCGTGTGGAGGCTGAGATGGGAATAAAAGCGAGTTATTATTTCCGAGTAGTACCTCAAAGCAATCAACCGGACAAAATTAGGTCCATTGCTGCTTTGGGACACGAAATTGGCTATCATTACGAAGACTTATCGCTTTTTAAGGGAAACACATCATTAGCAATTGATCATTTTGATAATCGATTGTTTCATTTCAGGAAGTTTTATCCTGTGAAAACAATTTGCATGCATGGTAGCCCAACTTCGAAATACGACAACAGAAATATTTGGAAATTTTATAATTACCGTGATTTTGGAATAATTGGCGAACCGTATTTTGATGTCGATTTTAATGAAGTTTTTTACCTGACCGATACCGGTCGATGCTGGGATGGAGAACGTTTCAGCGTGCGCGACAAAGTGAATTCCACTTTTAAGCAATCTTATCATGCAACAAATGATATTATTCAAGCTGCCAATTCGGGCTCATTACCCTTAAAAATTATGATAACTACCCATCCTCAACGATGGACAAATAATGTTGGTGAATGGGTTTTGGAATTTGTTTTACAGAATTTAAAAAACATAGTTAAACGATTAATTGTTAAAAAATAAAAAGCAAATTAATTTTAAAGGGACAAGCGATTTCCAATCGCTTGAGTTCATTATCAAGCGATTAGAAATCGCTTGTCCCCTACTTAAATCAAAAAAAACAAAATAATATCATTCATTTAATATGAAATTTTTTCTAAATATTGTATTCCTATTTTTCAGTTTGATTTTGGTGGCTCAGTCGGCATCCGAGGCTGAAGCTTTATACAACAATAAGCAATATGCGAAAGCCAAAGTTGCTTATGAAGCATTATTGAAGCGTAAACCGAATGATGCTATGAATAATTATCGGTATGCACGTTGCAATTACGAATTGAAAAACTACGATACTGCGATAAAACATTTCGAAATGGCGGGGACTCGTTTTCCTTTGAAAGATTTGTATTTGGGCGAATTATACTTTATTGATTATCAATTCGATTTATCGGTTACAGCCTACCAAAACTACCTTACCAGCCTGGAGCCTAATGATAAAAAGATGGCCGAAATTGAACAATTAATTAAAAAATCGGAGTTGGGTGTAAAACTACTTAACCGAGTTGAAAATATATCCATCATAGACAGTAACATTGTGAGTAAAAGCGATTTTATACGCTTCTACGATTTGAGTACTGACTTAGGTTCTCTTTCTCAACAACACATTCGTTTGAACAATAAAACAACCCACGATAAAATTTCGTTTATCACACAACGTGGCGATCGCCAATACCTTTCGGATTCGGTAAAAGGAAATATGAATATTCTAACTTCGTATAAATTGCTCGACGAATGGTCGCCTGCGTTATCGGTATCACCAATTATAAACACTAAAGCCAACGAGAGTTATCCATTTCTGTTGCTCGACGGCATTAGTTTGTTTTATGCCTCGGATGGTGAAAATTCGCTTGGCGGTTACGATATTTTTTTAACCAAATACTCCTCGTCCACGAAAGATTTTCTGACTCCCGAAAATATCGGTTTTCCATTTAACTCACCAGCCAACGATTACATGATGGTAATTGATGAGTTGCATAATACTGGCTGGTTTGCCACCGACCGCAACCAGACTTCAGGAAAAGTGGCCATTTTCAAATTTGAATACAACGACCCAAAAGTGTATTTTAAAACGGAAGAATCCTTGCTATTACAGAAAGTAGCACAATTAAAGCATTACAAAACAAGTAAAAAAATCAAAATTGCAGCAGGCAAAATTAACAAATCAGAAATTGAAAATTTGAAAGTAGAAAAGTCTATTATTATCAACGATAGTGTGATTTACAACTCCCCCAGCCAGTTTCAGCAAGCCATTGCCCTACAACTGTATAACGAAACAGAACAAATGGCTAATGAGTTGAGAAAATTAAAAGATACATTATCCGCAGCTCGCATAGCTTACGATAACGCAATAGCAATGGATGAAAGAGAAAAATTGGCAATACAAATTCGACGTCTCGAACCTTCCTTTTTTCAACTTTCCAAAGACATTTCGAACAAGAAAAAAGAAGCGATAAATAAAGAAATAAATTTTCTGAATCATAAATGATTTTATTCTAAATATATTTTGTATTTTTACAAAAAAAATAGTTGGAGTATGGAAGTGTCTATTGTTTTAGTTTTGCTTTTTGCGGGCATCGCATTTTTACTAATCGAATTATTCCTTATTCCGGGGTTATCACTCGCAGGTATTGCAAGTTTATTACTTACAGGCAGCTCTGTATATTATGCTTATGCAAAAATTGGTTCAACAGCTGGTCATTTAACGCTTTTGGGTGGTTTAATACTCTCTGGTGTGGCTGTTTGGATTTTTCTGAAATCGAAAACACTCGAAAAGATGTCGTTAAAAGCTGAAATTGTTGGAAAAAACGACCCTTTAGCTGGTGTAAAAATTAATATTGGCGATACGGGCAAAGCAGTATCTCGTTTAGCTCCTATGGGCAAAGTAAAAGTAAACGGATTCGTTATGGAAGCCAAAACAAACGACGATTTTGTGGATGAAGGCTGCTCAATTCGCATCGTAGAAATACTGAATACAAATGTATTGGTAGAACGAATATAGGTTTATAAAGTTTGTAAAGTTATAAAGTTTGTAAGGTTTATAAAGAATTTGATATTAACCATTTATCATTAATCATTAATCACTTATCATTAACAATTAACCATTTATCATTAAAATTTTAGAATTATGATTGGAATTGAAATTATTGGTTTAGCAGTACTGGGCATTCTGTTGCTGCTTTTCTTTTACTATGTTCCGTTTTTGCTTTGGATTTCGGCCAAAGTTTCAGGCGTGAATATTTCGCTCATTCAGCTTTTTTTAATGCGTATTCGAAAAGTACCACCACACACCATTGTGGCCTGTATGATTGAAGCACACAAAGCTGATATTCAAGAGGTTCAACGCGATGGTCTCGAAGCGCATTACCTTGCTGGCGGACATATCGAACGAGTGGTGCATGCTTTGGTGTCAGCATCGAAAGCAAACATCGACCTCACTTTTAAAATGGCTACTGCCATCGACCTTGCTGGTCGTGATGTATTTCAGGCTGTGCAAATGTCGGTAAACCCGAAAGTTATTGACACTCCACCCGTAGCTGCTGTGGCTAAAGATGGTATTCAGCTTATTGCTAAAGCTCGTGTTACAGTTCGTGCAAACATCAAACAATTAGTGGGTGGAGCTGGTGAAGAGACAATTCTTGCCCGTGTAGGCGAAGGAATAGTATCGTCAATCGGTTCATCAGCATCACACAAAAGTGTACTCGAAAATCCAGACTCTATCTCTAAATTGGTATTGAAAAAAGGCTTGGATGCTGGAACGGCTTTCGAAATTCTATCCATTGATATTGCCGACATTGATATAGGTAAAAATATTGGAGCTCAGCTGCAAATGGATCAGGCCGAAGCTGACAAAAATATTGCACAAGCAAAAGCCGAAGAGCGTCGCGCCATGGCAGTTTCGCTCGAACAAGAAATGAAGGCCAAATCACAAGAAATGCGTGCCAAGGTTATCGAAGCCGAAGCCGAAGTTCCCAAAGCTATGGCCGAAGCGTTCCGTTCAGGAAATCTGGGGATTATGGATTATTACAAAATGAAAAATATTGAGGCGGATACTTCAATGCGCGAAAATATTGCAAAACCAACGGGTTCGACATCGAAAACTGAAAAATAAAATTGAATAAATTGAATGAACTACAATAACAATACGAATTGCAGCAAAAGTAACAATTCTGCAAATGCCTCTGGTGGAGCTGTATACGGATTTGGAGTGATAGGTGCCGCTATTTATTTTATAGCTAAAGCCACTACTTTCTGGTCTGGCGCTTTCGGTCTCTTAAAGGCATTAGTTTGGCCAGCCATTTTGGTTTATCAGGCTTTGCGTTCGCTTGGAGCTTGAACAATTGACATATTCATAAACAAAAAAAGTCCGCTAATTCACATTAGCGGACTTTTTAATGCCTGAGCATTTGTAGCAAAAGCCTGATTACATAGCTACTGAATCAGTAACTGTAGTATCAACAGCTACTGTATCAACTACAGCAACAGTATCAACAGCAACAGAATCAGTTGCAGGAGCTTCTTCAGCAGCTTTAGGAGCACAAGAAGCAATAGCGATAGCTACAACAAAGAATAAAAATACTTTTTTCATCTTTTTAAACGTTTAAAATTTAACTTTATTTGTTTTGCAATTCAAAATCGCGGCAAAATTACTGCATTTATTAATAGGTTGTATCTTTTTTATGTATTATTTTATAAAATAATTATGTTAAATTTTAAAATGACACATATATTACTGATTAGCTACTACTTAGAAATTTGAAATCCAGCCGAATATAAATAACGTTTGATGCTCTTTTTAGGTGTTTTTTCAAATTCGTGTGGAAAAAGCTGTATTTTCGAGATAGATTCGAATGAAGCCACAACTGAATTGAGGGCTTTACGGTTCTCTTCCATCAATACTTCTAAGGCTTTATGGTCAATTTTGTCTGTATCTACCGCCTCGTAATCAGGACAAACCAACGCAATTAACTTTCCGTTACTTTCAATTACTAAACTTTCCATCACAAACGGCATATTATTGAGTTTAGCTTCAATTTCTTCTGGATAAATATTTTGGCCGCTTGCTCCAAGAATCATCGTTTTGCTACGTCCACGAATAAATATATTTCCATTTTCGTCCACTGTTCCTAAATCGCCGGTATGCAACCAACCATCGTTATCTATAACTGCCGCCGTTGCTTCTTCGTTTTTATAATAGCCCACCATCACATGCTCGCCACGCACACATATTTCGCCCGTACCTGTTTCGGGATTAGGGTCGTCGATGCGTACTTTCATCGTATCTAAGATTTTACCTGTCGATTTTGGCACAAACTCTTTGTGGTCGGCATAACTTATTAAAGGCGCGCACTCTGTCATGCCATAACCAATGGTAAATGGGAATTTTATTTTTGTAAAAAAAGCTTCCACTTCAGCATTTAGCGGAGCACCTCCAACAATAATTTCGTAAAACTCACCGCCAAAAGCATCTACTAATTTTTTTCGTATTTGAGAAAGTATAGTTGTATCCAAAAACGGAATACTCAACACCCAGCGCATGGTAGGTTTTGCCAAAAGAGGTTGAATTTGTTTACGGTAAATTTTTTCGACAATAAGCGGAACCAAGAAAATTATATTAGGTTTAATTTCGGCAAAAGCAGCCAATAAAATCTTCGGTGTCGGTATTTTACCTACAAAATGAATATGACATCCAGCACATGTGCTAGCCAAAAAATCGAACGAACAGCCATACGCATGTGCCAAAGGTAAAAATGAAATGATTCGATATAAAGGTGCTATTAAACCAGTACTTATTGCAAAAGTAATGTTTCCGGCCAACGCATTTCCGGTAGTCATTACTCCTTTGCTAAAGCCAGTAGTTCCAGAGGTATAATTAATAGAAACGAGATCGGTATTTGGTTTGTCGATATAGCGCACATGGTCGCGATGAAAGCCGTGTGGAAATTTAGCATGAAATATACTATTGATATAATCGGGCTGTAAATACTTCAACACCAACTGTTCGTGAACCTCGTTTTCGGCAAGTTCAGGTTTAGGTTCTTTGTTGAGCAAAGCTATGCAATTGAACTTACTTAAAGAGAAAACAGCTTTCACACTTGTCAATTTTTCTTCTTCGAGCGATTCCCAAATATTATCAGCTATAAATAACAATTTCGATTCGGAATGATTTGAAATGTGGTGAATATCGTTTGGATTAAAATCCTGCAAAATAGGCACAATTACAGCCCCATAAGTTACTACCGATATATAAGTTATAGCCCAATTTGCACTATTTCGGCCTATTAAAGCCACTTTATCGTTTGGCGTAAGTTTACATTGCTCAAACAAAATGTGCATACGTTCAACTCGTTTTGCCAGGTCGGCATAAGTAAGTGTAATGTCTTCTCCATAATTACTGTAAGCTGGAAAATCCCAGTTTTTGCGGAATGAATCTTCAAAAAGTCGAACAAAATTATCCTGAATCATGTGTTGTTTTTTTATAGATTAAATTTAGCTGGCAAATATATTGAATTTATTACACATTTTGAAATAATATGTGCAGAATTAATGTAATTTTATTCAAAATAATAATATTAGGAAGTAATTTATACTTACAATTTAGGAATTACATCTAAATTCGTATCAAATTTCACACAAAAAACATTGTGTATTAAAATAAAAGCAGTAAATTTGCACCCTCATTTCGGAATAGGTAATTAAGAAGCAATGTTGCAAAGCATCTCACCTGCCCGATGTAATATAAAAATTGTTTTATACATGTACGCAATTGTAGAGATTTTAGGACAACAGTTTAAGGTGGAAGCCGGAAAAAGACTGTTTATCCACCGTATGAATGAAGCTGACAGAGGCTCGGCTATCGAATTCGACAAAGTATTGTTAATTGACAACGAAGGTGCAGTTACTGTAGGTGCTCCTTTAGTAGAAGGTGCAAAAGTAGTTGGTGAAATTCTATCACACGTTCGTGGTGAAAAAGTGATTGTTTTCCACAAAAAACGTCGCAAAGGATATCGCAAACGCAATGGTCACCGTCAGGACTTCACCGAAGTATTAATTAAAGAAATTGTAGCTTAATTAAAAAACCGATTAAAATTAAAAGAAAATGGCACATAAAAAAGGGGCTGGTAGCTCAAGAAACGGTCGTGAATCGGAAAGTAAGCGACTTGGAGTAAAGATTTTTGGTGGTCAGTTTGCAAAAGCAGGCAACATAATTGTTCGTCAACGCGGTACTGTTCATCACGTTGGTGAAAACATAGGCATTGGTAAAGACCATACATTATTCGCTTTGATAAACGGTACCGTAGTATTTAGAAAGAAAAAAGATAATAAATCTTACGTTTCTATCAAACCTATCGAAACTATCGAAGCTAATTAATTTTAGCAAGATTTAAACGCACAAATAATCTCCTGTCGTTTTACCGTAGAGTAAAATTGCGGGAGATTTTTTTTAAACCCCTAACCCCTAAAGGGGAATAATGACGTAACAAATTTAAACATCCTAAAAATTCTTTAAGTCCCCCTTTAGGGGATTTAGGGGTAATAATTGACAATGCTAACACTAAAATATATCACCGATAATACCGCAGAAGTTATTGCTCGTTTAAACAAGAAAAACTTCGACGGAAATGCCATAATTGCTCAGGTTGTGGAATTAGATAAAACACGTAAAGCAACTCAAACACAGTTAGACAATCAGTCGGCTGAAATGAATAATCTTTCGAAGGAAATAGGCTTGCTTTTCAAACAAGGCAAACAAGCCGAAGCTGCTGCAGCCAAAGAAAAAACTACCGAGCTAAAAGATAACATTAAATGGTTAGATGATAAACTTTCGGAAATTGAACAATCGCTTAACAGCCTATTAGTTCAAATTCCAAACCTTCCACATTCGAGCGTTCCTCCAGGCAAACATGCTGAAGACAATCTGATTGAACGCAGTGGTGGCGCAATGCCAAATTTACACGAAGGCGCTGTTCCACATTGGGATTTGGCAAAAAAATACGATCTGATTGACTTTGAGTTGGGCGTAAAAATTTCGGGTGCTGGTTTTCCTGTTTACAAAGGAAAAGGCGCTCGTTTGCAACGTGCATTAATCAACTTTTTCCTCGACAATGCCACACAAGCGGGCTACCTCGAAGTACAACCTCCTTATGTAGTAAACGCTGCTTCGGGCTATGGAACAGGTCAGTTGCCCGACAAAGAAGGTCAAATGTATCATTGTACGGTCGACGATTTGTATTTAATTCCTACCGCCGAAGTACCTGTAACAAACATTTACCGTGATGTTATTTTGGACGAAAAAGAATTGCCCATTAAAAACACAGCCTATTCGGCTTGTTTCCGTCGCGAAGCTGGTTCGTATGGTAAGGATGTTCGTGGATTAAACCGTTTGCATCAATTCGACAAAGTAGAGATTGTACAAATACAACATCCCGAAAAATCCTACGAAACTTTGACCGAAATGGTTAGCTACGTTCAAACATTGGTAGATAAATTAGAATTACCGTGGCGCATACTTCGCCTTTGTGGTGGCGACATGAGCTTTACTTCGGCACTTACTTTCGACTTCGAGGTTTACTCTGCTGCTCAGGAACGTTGGTTGGAAGTAAGTTCAGTTTCAAACTTCGAAAGCTATCAAGCAAATCGCTTAAAATGCCGATTTAAAGGAGCTGACAAGAAAACACAATTGGCTCACACGCTTAACGGCAGCGCAATGGCACTGCCCCGTATTGTGGCAGCTTTGCTCGAAAACAATCAAACACCCGAAGGTATTCGCATCCCAAAAGCATTAATTCCGTATACAGGTTTCGAAATAATCTCGTAGAGACGTCATACTTGTCATATAATAATATTTGTAGAGACGTCATGCCTGACGTCTAAAAATATTAATAGAGACGCAAAACATTGCGTCTCTACTTTTTTTATCCAGCAAATTTTGCCATAAACGGTATTTTTCGAAACAGAAAAATCACTATAAATGAAGTAATTAAAGTAAGCAAAACCACTATCGGCACCGAAACAAGCGGATTAGCCATTGTCCAGAAAATTCCTACACGGAAAAACAAACTGATGACCATAATGTGTACTAAATAAATTCCAAAACTATAATTGCTTAGAATTTGAATGGTTCGAGTACTATATTTATTTTTAAATTCGAAATCTTTTAAAATATAATACACAGCTATAACTTGAAAAAAAGTTGTAATTGTAAACGTTCCCATGGCAGTGAGCGTTTGTTTTCCTGACTGAAAACTTAGATAATAAGTTAAAAATGTATTAATTATAACAGTTGTAGTATAAAGTATTGTAGCTGAGATTCGTGTAAATTTATACTGTGCATGTAAAGTTTGTAGGAAATAGCCCAACACCAAATAACCTATGTAAAGCATATAACCATAAAGCCTTTGGGCCAACAACGGAAAACTATCTATACTAAAAACATGAATGCTTTGTAAATAATTTAATATCAGCCATAAAGCAAGAAAAACTACAATCGATTGGCGACTTGCACGTTTAAGGATTTTCGAAATTATGGGAATAAAAAGATACAGTAACAAAATCATATACACAAACCAAAGATGTTTTGATACGCCTTCGGCAACAAATAAATCAGTTCCCCAACTTACAATTGCATCGAAACTCAGCGGGCGTTCCCAATCACGAAGCATCAACCATCGAAAAACCCAGTAGGCTGGCAGCCAAAACAACATTGGTACCAACACACGCGACAATCGTTTTTTGTAAAAATCGATTATCTTATATTGTTTTATTAGCAAAGTAGCTCCACTAAGAACTAAAAACAGCGGCACAGCAAACCGCACTAAATTAGTAAGCACCACTCCTATCAGCCAAAACTCGGTATTTCTACCAAAATTCATATTCATTACGGGCGATGACACGTGAATTAAAATCACCGCAACGGTTGCCAATACACGTAATGAATCGAAATATTGAATGGTCTTAGAGGAATTCTCAGTTGTCATTTTTCAGAAGAGCTTCGGCAATTTTCAAATCGAAAGGCGTAGTAATTTTAATATTCTCTCGATTACCTTCCACTAACGAAATTTTTCGGGGAGTAATTTCATTTTGTGTAGCAAAATAGCTTTCTACAACCGAAGCATCGTCGGTAAAAAGAGGGGAAAATTCCTGCTTATATGCTTCTCGAAGCAACTTTGCATTAAAAATCTGAGGCGTTTGCACCAATTTATAACACGACCGGTCTACAGATCGACTACCCTTCTCACTCAACTCACGAATACTTTCGACACTGTCGGTTACAGCAATAGCAGCCCCCGAAATGTCTGAAGCTTGAAAACAGTCGGCTATCGTTTGGTGGCTTACAAAAGGACGAACGCCGTCATGTATAGCTATCAATTCGGCACCTTTAATGCTTTTCAAACCATTATTAACCGAAGCAAAACGCGTTGGTCCACCAAACGCAGTAACATGTTTAATATTGAAATGGTAAAGTTGGCACATCTGCTCCCAATATAAAATAGAATTTAGTGGAATTACCAACACAATCTTTATTTTAGAGTCGAAACGATAAAAATTTTCGATAGTGTGCATCAAAATCGGCTTTCCATGAATTAGTAGAAATTGTTTTGGAACTTCACTTTTCATTCGCGAACCGGTACCACCTGCAACAATAATGACTGCTTTTTTTATATACATAAATATTTTATTTTTATACAACAAAGATAAAAGTTTTAAATAACTATACCAAAAAAAATATCAAACCACAAAAAAGTAATACAATATTCTATTGTTTTCATCTGTTTCCATTTTTAATTCCATAAAAAAAAAGCAAATTCAGTAAAACTTTAGTACAAAAAACTACTCTTCATTTTTGTAAATATTTTACTAAAAAAGGCTTGCACAAGTCAATAAAAAGTAGTAATTTAGTGCGATTTTTCGGAAAGTAATAAATTTAAGTTAGATGATTGAACAAGACAGAATTATTCAGGTAAATATTTACTCTATGTCGGTGATTGTTTCGCGTGCATTGCCCGATGTGCGTGACGGTTTCAAACCAGTACACCGTCGTGTACTTTTTGGAATGAATGAATTAGGCAACAATTCCGACAAGCCCTATAAAAAGTCGGCCAGAATTATTGGGGAAGTTATGGGTAAATATCACCCGCATGGCGACTCCTCGATTTATGGAACATTGGTGCGTATGGCACAACATTGGTCAATGCGTTATCCGTTGGTTGATGGACAAGGAAACTTTGGATCAGTAGACGGCGACAGCCCAGCTGCTATGCGTTACACCGAAGCTCGATTGCGCAAAATTGCGGAAGACATGCTCATTGATATCAATAAAGATACAGTTGATTTTCAATTGAACTTTGATGATACGCTGAAAGAGCCAGTTGTTTTACCCACACGTATTCCAAACTTATTAGTAAATGGTTCGTCGGGTATTGCCGTTGGTATGGCTACCAATATGGCACCACACAACCTCACCGAGGTAGTAGATGCGACCATTGCCTACATTGAAAATAACGATATTGAAATTTCGGAATTAATAAAATATATCAAAGCTCCCGATTTCCCTACGGGAGGCATTATTTACGGCTACGCTGGCGTAAAAGAAGCATTCGAAACCGGTCGAGGCCGTGTTGTAGTTCGTTCGAAAGTAGAAATTGAAACGGATGCCCAAGGACGCGAAAAAATTATTGTAAACGAAATTCCGTACATGGTCAACAAAGTAGAGCTTATTAAAGCTGTTGTTGCCCTTGTAGAAGAAAAACGAATTGAGGGTATTGCCCACATCAACGACGAATCTGACCGCGAAGGTATGCGTATTGTTATCGACATTAAACGCGATGCCAATTCGAATGTTGTATTGAATAAATTATACAAAATGACGGCTTTACAATCGTCATTTAGTGTAAATAATATTGCCTTGGTAAAAGGACGTCCTCGTATGTTGAATCTGAAAGATTTGATTCATTATTTTGTAGAGCATCGCCACGAAGTTGTAACTCGCCGCACACAATTCGAATTAAGTGAAGCTGAAAAACGCGCCCATTTATTGGAAGGATTTATGATTATCCTCGACAATCTGGACGAAGCTATTCAGATTATCCGTAATTCGAAAACGCCCGAAGAAGCCCGTAATAGTTTGATGGAGCGCTTTGGTCTTTCCGAAATTCAATCGCGTGCTATTGTTGAGTTACGTTTACGCCAACTTACTGGTATGGAGCAAGATAAACTTCGAGCTGAGTACCAAGAAGTAATGGAATTGATTGCCCGCTTAAAAGAAATACTTGGCAATGTAGAACTTCGCATGCAAATTATTAAAGATGAGCTTGCCGAAGTAAAAGCAAAATATGGCGATGTTCGTCGCACGCAAATTGTATATGCTTCGGAAGATTTCAATCCAGAAGATTTCTATTCGGATGATGAAATGATTATTACCATTTCGCATTTGGGATACATTAAACGTACCGCACTTTCCGAATTCCGTTCTCAAAACAGAGGTGGTGTGGGTTCGAAAGGGGGCAATTCGCGCGATGAAGATTTTATTGAATATATCTACACGGCTTCGATGCACAATACCATGTTATTCTTTACCCAAAAAGGAAAGTGTTATTGGCTGAAAGTGTACGAAATACCAGAAGGTTCGAAAACATCGAAAGGTAGAGCAATTCAAAATATGCTCAACATAGATTCAGATGATAAAGTAAATGCATTTATCCGTGTGAAAGGATTAACCGACAGCGAATATATAAACGCCCATTATCTTATTTTCTGTACCAAAAACGGTGTTATCAAGAAAACTTCGCTCGAAGCTTATTCTCGCCCACGCCAGAATGGCGTGAATGCAATCACTATTCGCGAAGACGACAAAGTAATACAAGTTCTGTTGACCAACGGAAACGCTGAGGTATTATTAGCAAATCGTAATGGACGTGCAATTCGTTTCAACGAATCGAAAGTGCGCGAAATGGGGCGTACTGCAACGGGAGTTAGAGGCATGACCTTAGACGACGATGGGGAGGATGAAGTAGTTGGCATGGTTTGTGTCAATAAAGACGAAAACGATACCATTATGGTTGTTTCGCAGCAAGGTTATGGTAAACGTACCTTACTCGACGAGCGCGACGAAGATGGAAATGTAGTCTTAGAAAATGGCGAACCAGTAGCAGTTTATCGTGTAACTAACCGTGGTGGTAAAGGTGTAAAAACCATGAATATCAACGAGAAAACAGGTAAATTGGTTACAATAGAAAGTGTAAACAACGACAACGACTTGATGATTATCAATAAATCGGGCATAACCATTCGATTGAAAGTTTCAGAAACTCGCGTTATGGGTCGCGCTACGCAAGGAGTTCGACTTATCAACCTCGAAAAACGCAACGACGAAATTGCTTCGGTATGTAAAGTGCCCACAGAAGTAGAAGAAGAGGTTGTGGAAGTGATTGATACTGAAATAGTAACAAGCGAAGTAATTGATAATGAAACACAGCTTAACGATGGCGAAAACCCTACGGAAGCTACTGAAGAAGTTACAGAAGAATAATAAATTTCGGGAATAGCGATATTCCATTAAAAAATAATCAACCAACGGAACATGAATGTGAATGAAAAAAGCATTCATGTTCTTTTAAAAACAAAAGAAAATCGTATGAAAAGAATTTTTTTTACCATGGTTTTGGTATTGAGTTTTACATTTACGTATGCTCAAAAAGCCAACGTATCAAAAGCTAAAAACAAGGCTTTGATGGAAAATCCTGATTTTGCAGGCGCACGCGAAGCAATTAAACCAGCATTAGAAGAGGCTACAACAAAAGATTTGGCATCGACTTGGCATGTTGCTGGCATGATTGGCTACAAAGAAAATGAAGCACTGTACACCAAACAGGCACTGGGTCAAACTATCGACTTAATTGCAAAAGGCAAAGCGATTATGGAGTCGTACAGCTATTTTTTGAAGGCTTACGAGTTGGATCAATTGCCCGATGCAAAAGGAAAAGTGAAACCAAAAGTAACAAAAGACATTAAAGCTAAAGTAAAAGAATACTACCAAGTGCAAACAAATTTGGTTGCTTATGGTGCCACACTTTTCGAAAAGAAAAATTATGTGGAAGCTGTTAAGGCATTCGAAACTTATTTAGCAATTCCTGGTCTTCCATTTATCAACAACGAATTGGCACCCGATTCTACCTATCGCATGATTAAGTACTACACTGCTATTGCAGCTACAAATGCCGAAATGAACGACAAAGCAATTGCGTTGTACGAAGACCTGAAAGATGAAAAATACGAGGAACTAAATGTATATCAATTACTTTACGAGGAATATAGTAAGAAAAAAGACACTGTAAGCTTTGTAAAAACATTGAAAGAAGGATTTACTAAATTTCCACAAGAACCTTGGTTTTTGCAAAACTTGATTAACTATTATATTTATAGTGGACAAACAAAAGAAGCATTAACCTATTTGAATAACGCCATCGACAAAGAACCAAAGTTAGCTCAATATCAATATGTTAAAGGAAACTTAGATGAGTCGCTTGGAAATTTCGATAATGCTTTGAAAGCATTTGAAAAAGCCATAGAATTGGATCCAAAAATGGCTGATGCTTATGCTGGCCTTGGTCGTTTGTACTACAACAAAGCAGTAAAAATGACTGATGAAGCAAATGAAATTCGTGACAATAAACTGGCTATAACTGCTCGTAAAAAGGCTGATGATGTATTTAAAGAATCAATTCCTTACTTTATCAAAGCTACCGAAGTAAATCCAGAAGAACGTGAATACAAGAAAACATTGAAAACATTGTATTATCGTTTGAAAATGGATAAAGAATTTGATGCAATTGAAAAAGAATTGAATAAATAAGTTTATAGTCCCGCTGCACGGGATGTCGAAATACGCCATTTGCAGTTGACAATTGACAATTGATAGTAAAAAAACGTCGCAAAATATATTTTGCGACGTTTTTTATGTATTGAAATCAAGTATTAAAAACCGAAATCATCTACTTTAACTTCCTCTACTTTTTCTTTTATCAACTTAATTGTTTTGTGCTTCGAAATACCTTCTACAAAAATAGCTTTTCGGGGAGTAGCTGGACAAATAAATTCGCAACCTCCGCAGCCAACACAAATTGAAGTGTCAATTTCGGGTATTGTGAGGTCGTTTTTATAATCGACCATGTGAACAGCTTGCGTGGGACAATGTTCAGAACAAGCACCACAACTTGTTTCGTCGGTAAAAACAATGCAATCGTTCATAACAAATTGAACTTGACCCATTTGGTTGGTGTGCTTCGAGTCCTTTGTTAAAGGTAGTAAAGCACCTGTTGGGCAAACATCTGAGCAAATAGTACAATCGTAATTACAAAAATCGTTATCGAAATTGAGTGTAGGTTGCAGCATCCCTCCTACTCCATATTCGAGAAAAGCTGGTTTGATAATATTAGATGGGCATTTACTGACACAAAGATGACAAGAGGTACATTTTTGTGAAAAATGATCTAAACTCAACGAGCCGGGAGGCGTAATAGGCGTTTTTCGTACCACAGATGTGTTTCCAGTAAATGGCACTTTTTCGGCCATTAGCTTGGTAGCTGCAACTCCGGTAACTCCTACAGCCATCATAAACCGACGACGAGAAGCATTGACAACTTTTTTTCGGTTTTTAATTGGTAAACGGAATGAGTAATTATAGTTAATTGCCGATGTGGAGCAAACATCAAGACAATCGAAACAATTAATGCACCTACTGGCATCAATTTTATGATTTTTGGTATCGATACACGACGCTTTACATGTACGTCCACAGGCGCCACATGAGTTACAGGCATCTTCGTTAATTCTGATTTTAAACAACGAGGCTTTACTAATAAAACCTAATACTGTACCAACTGGGCAAATACTATTGCAATAAATACGGCCATTTACCCAAGCCAAATAACCTACAAATGCTGTAATAACAATGGTTGTAGCAAGCGATACAACACTTATTAAATAAATACCAACTTTATAAAATGTGTGGTTATCGAATTGTGTAAAAATGAGTTCGGCCAAATTATTACCAGCTTGATATGCTGGTTTTAGAATATGAACAGCAAAACGTGCATAACTGCTATATGGGTCTAAAAGTCCGACTAGAATTGTCAGTCCACTCAAAAAAGCAACAACTGCAGCTATCACAAACGACCAACGCATGACAGTCAGTGCTTTGCGGAAGCGAAAACGTTTTTTTTTATGAACAAGTCGCGAAATATACGTTACAACATCCTGATAAAGCCCTAAAGGACAAACAGAAGAACAATAAATTCGCCCAAAGACCAACGTAGCAATTATAAGCGCAACCAAAACAACTATATTTACAGATAGTAAAGCCGGAATAAACTGAATTTTAGCCAAAAAGCCAAACCACGAAGGCATAATGCCAGCAAAATCGATAATATAAATTGTTAATAATATAGCTGTGGAAACTGAAACTGCTATTCGGATTTTTCGTAACATATAAAATGTAAAATAAGTGATTATTTTGAGAGACAAAAAATTATAATTTAATGCGCTTCACATTCAATTCGCTAATTTTCATAGTGCCCAAATTCAGCGCTTCGGCTTTGGCCAAATGCCCTACCGATTCGAGTGGCATCGCCCGAACATTATTAAAAAATGTAGTTGCAGCCGTATCAACAGCCACTATATCCTGCGAAATAAATAAACCTTTCGACATCACAGCGTCAGCTTCCGACTTACCCTGCGGCCCGTTATTTTTCATCAAACGGTATGCATCAACCACATGTAGCACAGCTGCTTTATCGAGCGTACACACATCGGCTATACATTGTTGCAAGTCGTTGGCATGAAAAAACCGACGATCCCATACTATACCCATGTGGTTTTTCATAGCAATCGACATTTTGGCACCTCCATGATTTTTTAGAACCGGCACATTTATCCACACATCGCAGTCGAGAATATCTTCATGCACTTTTGTTTTTTTCAACTTCACACCTTTTGGTAATGGCACTTCGCGATAATATGAATCTTCGTTTGCTGGTATCATTTTACCACCCGCCTTTTTAACAGCATCTTCAATTCCGCTGTTTGAGTAACAATTGCGCCACTCGTTGCAAGTGTGGTCAAATACTTTCACTTCCTTTGCGCCAGCATTGAAACATTGCTTTACAATTTCGCCAACCAACTGTGGATTGGTATTAGCAGCCATTTCGGGTCCTTTATCCCAGCCGATGTTTGGCTTAACGACCACCACCTGACCTTTTTTAACGAATTTACCAATTCCTCCCAGCTCTGCAATTGCTTTTTTGAACATTTCGGCAGGTTCGCCACCCATTACAGCCACTAAATCATAAGGCTTACCCGATTTTGTAGAGACTCCACTTTGTGATAAAACCGACATTGCACCACTATCCTTAAAACTAAAAGTAGCCCCAGTTAACGCCAAAGCCCTTAAAAAAATTCGTCTATCCATAATATTAATGCTTATTAAAAGGTAAGAAATTAATTTTATTCATTATTTTCTTCGCAAATATAATTATTTTGTTTTGATTGCGTAAGTTTATTCATAAAAAAATGGCTATCAATTGTGAGTTGACAGCCATTTTTAGGAATTTTATTTATTTTGATACTTACATTAATTCCACACTACGTTTTACAAAGTTAGCCAAAGCTTCACCTTTCAGCATATTATTTGCCAAAAGAGCCAAATCAATTAACTGACGAACTTGTTTGTTCTCGGCTGCAAAAGCCTTATAAACTGCCTTTTTCTTTTCGCCAAGTTCATCCATTTGTTTGGCCAAAGCACTTAATTCGTCTTTCTCTGAAGTAGCAATTTCTTCGTCTTTCTTATCCTTCTGACTGTCTTTAAGTGCATCGTGTTTGGCTTTTACCACAGCAAGTTCGGTTGCAACAGGCAGCAATTCAGCTGCACAAGCATTCTCCTCGTCGTTCATCAGTTTTTCAATAACTGGGTGGGCAGTATTTACAACCAAATTATAGCTATCGGGCATTTCGCCATAAAAACTCATCATGCCACCTTGTAGTGCCGACATTTCTTTCATACGGCGCATAAACTCATTTTGCGTTACAAAAACCGGATTCGTTGTTGCCGAAAGTTGCTCAAAAGTCACAATAAAGTTGGCCTTTTCCACTTTTGGCAGTTGCGAATCGAAAACAGCCACCATAGCATCCCGTTGTTCGTCGGTAAGAGCTACTTTTTCAACATCATCTTTTTGTATAATTTTATCAATAACATCACTATCCACGCGCACAAAACGAGTTTTCTCTAGTTTTTGTTCCAATTGACTTACTACATGTACATCCAACTGTCCGTCCATAATAAGCACATCGTATCCTTTATCTTTGGCAGCTTGAATATAGCTGTAATGGTCGTCGGCACTATTGGCATACAAGTAAATCAAATCGCCGTTTTTATCTTTCTGATTTTCACCAACAAGTGTTTTATACTCTTCGAATGTAAAATATTTGCCATCCACATTTTTCAACAAGGCAAATTTCTCAGCACGTTCGTAGAATTTTTCATCGCTAAGCATTCCGTATTGGATAAACACTTTCAGATTATCCCATTTTGCTTCGAAGTTTTCACGGTCGGCTTTAAAAATTTCGGCTAAGCGGTCGGCCACTTTTTTTGTAATATGGCTAGAAATTTTCTTCACATTGGAATCACTTTGCAAATAACTACGCGACACATTCAACGGAATATCTGGCGAATCGATCACACCATGAAGCAATGTAAGATATTCAGGTACAATGTTTTCGACATGATCGGTTACAAATACTTGGTTGCAATACAACTGTATTTTGTTGCGTTGCATATCGATGTTATTCTTAATTTTTGGGAAATAAAGAATACCCGTGAGGTTAAACGGATAATCCACATTAAGGTGAATATGAAACAGCGGATCTTCGGCCATCGGATGAATCTCGCGATAAAATGCAGCGTAATCCTCTTCGGTTAAATCGGCCGGTTTACGAGTCCAAGCTGGATTTGGGTTATTGATAATATTATCCTCGTCGGTCTCCTCATTTTTGCCATCTTTCCATTCCTTTTTCTTGCCAAAAGCAATTTCGATTGGTAGGAATTTACAATACTTTGTTAGCAAATCCTGAATTTTAGTTTCTTCAAGAAAATCTTTGTTATCGTCGTCAATATGCAACACGATATCCGTTCCACGATCTGACTTAATGGTATCTTCGAGCGTATATTCCGGGTCGCCTTTACACGACCAGTGTTGTGCTACAGCACCATCTTTGTGCGACTGAGTGAAAATTTCCACTTTTTTCGACACCATGAATGAGGAATAAAATCCTAATCCAAAATGACCTATAATAGCCTGAGCATCATTTTTATACTTTTCCAAAAACTCTTCGGCACCCGAAAAAGCAATCTGATTAATGTACTTTTCAATTTCTTCGCCGGTCATACCTATACCGCGGTCCGAAATTGTCAGTGTACCTTTCTTTTTGTCGATTGCCACACGAACTTTCAGTTCGCCAAGTTCGCCTTTAAACTCACCTACCGAAGCTAGTGTTTTCAGTTTTTGAGTTGCATCTACGGCATTCGACACTAATTCACGTAAAAAAATTTCGTGATCGCTGTACAAAAATTTCTTAATAACGGGGAATATATTATCACTCG
>JFJP01005535.1_pt1 | contig 21837 bp, 20 predicted proteins | sample 431651 | NCBI WGS metagenome assembly JFJP01 (sample SAMN02602958, study PRJNA72255) | Microbial mat metagenome, whole genome shotgun sequencing project. | biome: fresh water; feature: sink hole; material: water; isolation source: purple microbial (photo- and chemosynthetic) mats found in...
CCAGCGAAGTTGCTCTCCGTTTGCGCGGCAAACACAAGGCCATTTACACGCCTCACGTCGATACCGGCGACTTCATCATCGTCACCAACGCGGCTCAGCTGCGCGTGACCGGTGCCAAGTCTCTGGACAAGATCTACTACAGCCACTCTGGTTACCCAGGCGGCATCAGTTCCACGAACTTCCGTGACATGCAAGCCAAATTCCCTGGCCGCGCTTTGGAAAAAGCCGTCAAGGGCATGCTGCCTAAAGGCCCTCTGGGCTACGCCATGATCAAGAAGCTCAAGGTGTACGGTGGTGCTGAGCACCCGCACACTGCCCAGCAACCCAAAGTGTTGGTACTTTAAGGAGCTCTCAATGATTGGTGAATGGAACAATGGTACCGGTCGTCGCAAATCCAGCGTCGCCCGTGTTTTCCTGAAAAAAGGCTCTGGCCAAATCGTCGTGAACGGCAAAGACATTCAAAAGTTCTTTGGCCGTGAGACCTCGATCATGATCTGCAAGCAGCCCCTGATGCTGACCAACCACGCTGAGACGTTTGACATCATGGTCAACGTGGCTGGCGGCGGTGAGTCGGGTCAAGCCGGTGCAGTGCGCCACGGTATTACCCGTGCCCTGATCGACTATGACGCCACCCTCAAGCCCGAGTTGAGCAAAGCTGGTTTTGTGACCCGCGATGCTCGTGAAGTGGAACGTAAAAAGGTCGGTTTGCACGGTGCTCGCCGTCGCAAGCAGTTCAGCAAGCGTTAATTTCGTCTGCACGATCTTTGCAGCCGCCCGAATGCAAGTTCTGGCGGCTGTTTACATTGTTAGACACCCAAAGACACCATGAGATTGCGTTTGTTGTTGCGGCGATTGACAGTGAGTGCCCCACGTATGGCGGTGCGCAGTGCCTTGCCGTGGCCTTTTCGCTGGGCCATGCTGGCCATCGTGGCGGGTTTTTGTGCCGCCATTGCCTTGTGGGCGTTTGAGTTTGGCAAGGACATTGCAGGCTTGGATTACGGCTCACAAGAACAACTGCAAAAACTTCACGCCGATAACGAAGCTTTGCGTACGCGTGTCGAGACTCTGACGGTAGAGCGCAACCAGGCGCAGTCGGTGGCGGGCACGGCAGATACCTTGTTGACCACGGAGAAAGTTGCGCATGACAAGTTGCTGGTGATCAACCGTCAGCTGGAGCTGGACAACCAGCGCATGAAAGCGGATTTAGGGTTTTTTGAGCAGCTGATTCCCGCAGCGGGCGCCAATGCCGGGTCGCTGGCGATTCGAGGGCTGCAGGCCGAGGCACTACCGTCAGGAGAAATTCGCTGGCAGGTGCTGGCGATTCAGGCCGCCAAAAACCCAGCTGAATTTGAGGGTCGCCTGGAGTTGGTTTTTGCCGGTGTCGCCAGCGGCAAACCTTGGTCTGGCAGCCCAGCGGGGGGGGCTTTGTCGATCAAGGTGAAACAATATGGCCGTCTTGAAGGGCTGTACCAGCCACCATTCCAAGGCGTGGTCAAAAGCGTCACTGCCAGAATTTTTGATGGAACGACGATGCGGGCAGCGCAGACTGTCAAACTGCCCTGATCTGGCGACTGTTCGTAGTCGCGTGGCTTTGCTTGCAAAACGATTTTTATGAAAAGGTGATCTATGTTCAACAGGAAAAAGCAACCGCCCATCAAAAGTCTGATCGCGCATGGAAGCCAGATTGATGGTCATTTCAGCTTTGCCGAGGGGCTGCGGGTGGACGGTGGTGTCAATGGCAACATCTCTAGCGTCGCCGAGCAACCCAGCATTTTGGTGATTTCAGAGTCGGCCGTGGTTACGGGCGAGGTCACGGCAGACCACATCATTGTCAACGGCCAGGTGAATGGACCGGTGCACGCGCGTGTCATGCTTGAGCTTCAACCCAAGGCCCGCGTCGTGGGTGATGTAACCTACAAGGCGCTCGAAATGCACCAGGGTGCCCTGGTGGACGGACGACTCAGCCCGATCGTGACAGGCGTTGAGTCTGTGGACAAACCCACACTCAAACTGGCGGCAAATAACCAGTGACGTCATACCCGACCAATTTGTTGTAGTATTTACCCATTCATTTGAACGGAGACACCATGAGCGCAGTAGCAGAAAACATCCAGACCGAGATGCCCGCCCCGATTTTGTTTACCGACAGTGCAGCCGCCAAGGTAGCCGACCTGATTGCTGAAGAGGGAAACCCCGACCTGAAACTGCGTGTATTTGTGCAGGGCGGTGGCTGTTCAGGTTTCCAATATGGTTTCACCTTTGATGAAATCACCAACGAGGATGACACCACCATGACGAAAAATGGTGTGTCCCTGCTGATTGATGCGATGAGCTACCAGTATTTGGTAGGGGCTGAGATCGACTACAAAGAAGATCTGCAGGGTGCCCAGTTTGTGATTAAAAACCCCAATGCCACCACCACCTGTGGTTGTGGCTCCAGCTTCTCAGCCTGATTTTCAAGCGGGGTAAATCGCCCCCAGAATACGCGGGCCAGCAGCGCCGGTGACACTGGGCAGGTTGCCTGGCTGGCGTGTAATGGCTTGCCGTGCCAGCCACGCAAAAGCTGCAGCCTCGACCTGCAACGGTGGCAGACCATGCTGTTCAGAGGTTTCAACCTTGACTGTGGGCAGGCCAACTCGCAAAGCTTGGAGCAAACTGTGATTGAAGGCTCCACCGCCACACACAATCAGTAATTTGCTCTCTTTAGAGTAGCTGTTGACGCAATCCACACAAGCGCTGGCGGTGAATTGGGTCAATGTGGCTTGAATGTCCTGGGGCGCGGCGTTGGCAAAGCGCTGGAGCTTTTCATGAAGCCAGCTCAGGCTGAAAAGGTCCCGGCCAGTACTTTTAGGTGGCGGTTGCGCAAAGTAAGGTTCACTGCGCAGCGATGCCAGCAACGTCGGAAGACACTGTCCACTGGCCGCCCAGGTACCTCCGTCATCAAAGGCTCGGCCCGTGTGACGCAGGCACCAGGCGTCCATCAGGGCATTACCGGGACCACAGTCAAAACCCAGCACGGGGTCCTCCGGTTTACCGGGTAGCACACTCAAATTGGCGATGCCTCCGATGTTCAGCACGGCGACTTGGGCGTGCGCCTGACCAAAGACCGAGCGATGAAAGGCCGGCACCAAGGGTGCGCCTTGCCCACCCGCTGCGATGTCACGGCTGCGCAGGTCAGCCACCACATCGATGCCGGTGGCCTCGGCCAGCAAAGCCGGGCTGTTCAACTGCAGGGTGTAGCCAGCGCCAGCTAAGGTGTTGGCAGAGCGCTGCGGTTGGTGGCGAACAGTCTGCCCATGCGCGCCAATGGCGCGAACCTGATCCGCCATGATGCCATTCGGTGCCACTTGCGTCAGCAGCTTGTCCACCACGTCGGCGTAGGCGGCGGCAATTTGATGGCCCGCCAATGCGGCGCGATGCAGTTCGTTGTCTGAAGGGGTGTTGAGTGCCAGCAATTCAGCCCGCAGCGGAGCGGGGAAGGGGGTTGATGCGCTGGCCAACACCTTGCGCAGTACGCCATCCGAGAAGTCGGCCAAGACACCATCCACCCCGTCCAGCGAGGTGCCTGACATCAAGCCGATGTACAGCTCCGACATGCCCGCCCGGCGCAGCGAACTTACTCGAATGAGGCGGTTTGTATGCTGGCCGCAGCCTGGAGTTCGCTTCTGACGTTGCCGGCCGCTTGTTTGAACAACGGCATGGCCCCATCGGGCACCGGAACCGTCTCGCTCTTTTGCGCCAGTGCCATCGGGTCATGCTGGACACCGTTGACGCGGACTTCAAAATGCAGGTGAGGCCCCGTGGCCCAACCGGTCGCTCCCACCAGGCCAATGTTCTCGCCCTGGCTGACATTTTGACCACGCCGCACCAGAATCTTGCTCAGGTGGGCGTACACGGTTTCGGTGTTGTTGCGGTGTTTGATGAACACCACGTTGCCAAAACCATTTTGTGCTCCGGCAAAAGTCACCACGCCATCACCGACGGTGCGTGCGGGGGTGCCGATACTGGCTGCAAAGTCCGTGCCCAGATGGGCGCGCCACTTTTGCAGAATCGGGTGAAAACGCATGGCAAAGCCGCTGCTGACCCGGGAGAATTGAACCGGTGAGCTTAAGAATGCACGCCGCAAGCTCTGACCATCGAGCGTGTAGTAGCCCCCCTTTGGTGGCTGGCCGTCGGCGTTTTGGCCTGGCGGAGTGAACCACATGGCCTGATAGGTTTTGCCCGCGTTGACGAACTCGGCACTCAGAACCCTGCCTGTGCGCAGCGGCTCGCCATCGCCCTCCAGAACTTCATAGACGACGTTAAAACGATCATCCTTGCGCAACGCGCGGCGAAAGTCGATATCGCCCGAGAAAATCTCGGCAAGCTGGGTGGCAATGGTGTCGGGCAGGCCGGCGTCGTCCGTGGCTGCGAACAACGAGGAACGAATCGTGCCGCTGGCCAGCCGCGACGATGCCACCAGTGGCGCCGACTCAAGGCGCGATACAAAGCTGTTGCCACTGCGCTCAATCAGCAGGCGCTTGAATTGGCCACTGTCGTCAGGGCTCCAGCGGGCACTGAGTTGGCCCAGGTGGTTAATGTCTAAGGTTTGCACCGTCAGATGGCGGCCGCTGCGCCCGACCAGGAGCTGACGGGCCAGGGGGTCGGTGCGCAAAAATTGGGCAGCTTGCGGGTCATCGACGCCGAGGCGGCGAAGCAGGGTGTCGGCCGTGTCGGTGCTGCGTGTGACGTCCGCTTCAAGCACCTGCTGTACCGGCAGTTGCGAGACATCCGGTCCCAAAGAAGCCAGTGCCCAAGCGCCACCACCGGCACCCAAAAACAGAGCTGCAACCAGGGCCGTGATTTGTTTGGGATGGTGGGCCAAGGTCTTGGCACTTGTAGCGAACAAAGCCTGGCTGTGATGAAAAATTCGAGAGATCAAGGGGATATCCTGTGAAGGGGTGTGTCGCCCAAGAACAACAAGTGCGTTGAAATTGAACATAAACACCCACTTAAAATCATGCAAAAAAACAGCGTTCGAGTATAAACCCGTCCCCATCGGATGCATCCATAAAAACCCTTATGACACCCTCCAAAAAACCTGAATTTTCTGTCTCTGATCGTGTGAAAGAGGCCCTGGCGGTGACTTTGCGTGGCTGTGAAGAACTGATTCCGCAAGACGATTGGCTCAAAAAGTTGGCCCGATCCGAAGCGACGGGGTCGCCCCTGCGCATCAAACTCGGACTGGACCCCACGGCGCCGGACATCCATATAGGTCACACCGTGGTGCTCAACAAGATGCGTCAATTGCAGGACCTGGGTCACACGGTGATATTTCTGATTGGCGATTTCACCACCCTGATTGGTGATCCGTCAGGGCGCAACACGACGCGTCCGCCCCTGACGCGCGAGCAAATCGAAGTCAACGCACAAACCTATTACCGCCAGGCGTCGATGGTGCTGGACCCGAGCAAAACCGAGATTCGCTACAACAGCGAGTGGGGCGATTCTCTGGGCTCGCGTGGCATGATTGAACTGGCGGCCAAATACACCGTGGCGCGCATGATGGAGCGCAATGATTTCCATGACCGTTTTCATGCGGGCACCTCCATCAGCGTGCACGAGTTTTTGTACCCGCTGATGCAGGGTTACGATTCGGTGGCGCTGAAAAGCGATCTGGAGTTGGGCGGTACGGACCAAAAGTTCAACCTGCTGATGGGGCGCCACTTGCAGTCTGAGTATGGCCAGGAGCCGCAGTGCATTTTGACGATGCCGCTGCTCGAAGGGCTGGACGGCGTTGAGAAAATGTCCAAAAGCAAGAACAACTACATTGGTATCAGCGAAGATGCCAACACCATGTTTGCCAAAGTTTTAAGCATTTCCGATGTCCTGATGTGGCGCTGGTACACGCTGCTGAGCTTTCAGAGCGAGTCAGACATTGCCAAACTGCGGGCAGAAGTGCTGGCAGGTCGCAACCCCAAGGAGGCCAAGGTGGCCCTGGCCAAGGAGATCACCGCGCGCTTTCACAATGCAGCAGCAGCAGACGCTGCCGAGCAAGACTTTATCAACCGCAGCAAGGGCGGGATTCCCGATGACATCGCCGAAATCAGTCTGTCTTTGGGCGAGGGTGGCGCGGCTGTGGGCATAGGTACGCTGCTGAAGTCAGTTGGCTTGGCGGCTTCCAGTGGCGAAGGTCATCGTTTGATCGATGGCGGTGGCGTGCGCGTGGACTCCAGCGTGGTGAGTGACAAAGGGCTGAAGCTGTCAGCAGGAACTTATGTTCTTCAAGTAGGCAAACGCAAATTTGCCCGAGTGACTCTGGCTTGAATGCAGGGTCAGCGTCGAGTCACCCGGCGCAGGACCGCAACCAAGTGATCCAGTTTGAAGGGCTTACCCACGTGGTCGTTCATGCCGGCCTCCAGGCAAGCGTTCCGGTCACTGTCCATGGCGTTGGCAGTCATGGCGACGATGGGCAGAAGCACGGCATCCCGATGGCGTCGGATTTCTCGGGTGGCGGTCAAGCCATCCATCACCGGCATTTGCATATCCATTAACACCACGTCAAAGGGCGTGGACGCAGCGGCAATGAAGTCCAGCGCCTCCTGGCCGTGATTGGCTAAGGTCACCACCGCGCCTTCGCCACCGAGCAGCTCGCTGGCAATTTGTTGGTTGACAAAATTATCCTCAGCGACAAGAACTTTCATGCCCAAGAGTCGGGTGCCCGCTTGCATCGAGTCCGCCACTTCGATAGGTGACGGTACGGGTGCTTCGGCGATCGTCAAGGGCAGCGTGAAGTAAAAGCGGCTACCGCGTCCCAGGGTGCTGGAGAGTTCCAGCTTGCCTCCCATCAGTTCAATCAATCGCTGACTGATGGCCAGCCCCAGCCCGGTGCCGCCAAAGCGGCGGGTGGTGGAGGCTTCCGCCTGAGTGAATCCACTGAAAATCCGGGCCTGGTTTTCGGGGGCAATGCCAATGCCCTGGTCTTGCACCGCAAACTTCAGCATCACCTTGGCACCCGAGCGATCCACTTCATGAATGGACAAGGTGACCTGACCTTCGGCGGTAAATTTCACGGCGTTACCACACAGGTTGATCAGCACCTGCTTAAGCCGCAGCGCGTCACCCAGCAGCATGTTGGGAAGATCCGGCGCCACGTCCAAAGCCAGTTGCAGCGGCTTGTGCCCGATATAGGCGTCCACGATGACCTGCAGGTCGGCGATCATCTGAGGCAGGGCAAAGGGATGCAGGTCCAGCGTCATCTTGCCGGATTCGGCTTTGGACAGGTCAAGAATGTCATTGAGCAAGCCCAGCAGGGACTGGGCCGCACTTTCGCTCTTGATGGCGTAATCGGCTTGTTGCGGCGTGAGTTGGGTTTTTCGCATCAGCGTGAGCATGCCCAAAATGGCATTCATGGGGGTGCGAATTTCGTGGCTCATATTGGCCAGAAACTGGCTCTTGGAGCGAGAAGCTTCTTGCGCGGCCTCGGTGGCCCGCACCAACTCCGTGATGTCGATGCGAAACCCGACCGTGTAACCGTTAGGCATGCGTCGCTCCAGGATGCGCAGCGTTCGGCCGTCAGCCAGTTTCTGGATCAACTGTGAGCCCGATTGCCGGTGGATGGCCAGCCGCTCGGCAACCCATTGCTCAAGTTTGTCCGGCGCGGCTGAGTATTGCCCGCGTTGAGCACCCACCCGAATGATGGATTCAAACGAGTTACCCGGCACCATCACATCAGCGCACAGCGAATAAATGTCGCGGTAACGTTGATTACACATCACCAACTTGTCTTCGTCGTCATACAGTGCAAAAGCATCGTCGAGTGCTTCAATGGAGGCGCTCAGAACCTCGGCGTTGCGCTGCGCCAATTCAGCTATTTTTCTCCGTTCAGTCACGTCCTCAAAAAGATAAAAACGTCCGAAGTACTGGTCGCTTTCGTCACGGATCTGGGTGGAGTAGCGTCGAATCGTACGGTCCTGCTTGAAAGCGATCTCATCTTCGATGGTGATGCGATTGGCTTCGTCTTGCAGGGGCGAACTCGATGCGGCAAAGGCCGCAGCGTCGGCCAACATGGGTTGGCAGTCGGCAAGGATGTCCTGGTATCTAAACTCACTCTGGTGCATACGCTCGGCCAGGTGGTTGATGCCCCAAATCTCGCAAAAGCGCTGGTTGAAATACACTATTTGATCGTTGCGGTTGTCCACCACCAAAAAGCCCAGTGGCGACGAGTTAGACATCATTTGCAGCAGAGACTGGTTCCAGCGCAGGGTTTCCTCAGCCTGCTTGCGTGCGGTGATGTCAATGCGGATGGAGACGTATTTGTCGACCGTCCCATCGTCGCCAATGAATGGTGCAATGAAGGTGTCAACCCAGTACAAGCGGCCATCTTTGGCCCGATTGCAGATCTCGCCACGCCACGGTTGCCCCGTGGAAATTCTTTGCCACAGGTCTGCCCAAAACGCCTGAGAGTGGTACCCCGACTTGATGATGCGGTGGTTTTGTCCGATCAACTCTTCTGAGGTGAAGCCGCTGATGTCACAGAAAGCTTCGTTGACTCCGGTGATGCAACCTTGGTTGTCTGCTGTCGAGACGATCCCGAACAAGTCCAGCGTACTCATCAGGGCATGGTTGTCGCGCAGCAGGGCTTCAAGCTGGCTCTGCTCGCGCTTGCGATCGGTGATGTCGGTTTGAATGGCCATGAAGCCGGTCACGCGTCCGTCCGCTTCTCGGATGGGCTGAATGTCCATGCTGAGCCAGTACTTGTTGCCGTTCTTGTGCTGATTCAAGAGCTCGCCCTGAAAGCCCTGCCCCGCATTGAAGGCTTCTCGCATACGCAGCACAGTGGCGCGATCCGTCTCATCCATCTGCAAAAAGCTGGGTGACTTGCCGATGACTTCGCTGGCGCTGAAACCGGTGATGCGCTCAAAACCGGCGTTGACCCAGGTGATGCGCCGCTGCAGGTCGGTGATGACAACTGAGTTCGAGGTGCTGCGCGCCACCAATGCCAGCCGGTTCAGGTCTTGTGTCATGCCGCGCGCCAGCCGTTCGGCACGTTGGCGTTCATGGCCGAGTTGCCACAACAGCAAGGCCAGTAGCGCACTGGTCACCACGCCACCCAGGCCCACCAGTGTGGCCAGGGGATTGCTTTGGGCGGCATCAAAACTGGCACTGCTGGTCATGTGCAGACTGAGCGTCCGCCCGGACAGGTTCAAGACCTGGGTTGACTCAAAGCGGTGTCCCGGCGAGGTTTGGTTTTGAAAGAGCATGGCGCCTTCGCCTGCGCCCGCATCGTTGTCCCGCAGTCTGACGTTCAGCGAATCAGCGGCCACGGTATCGATGCCGGCCATCAATTCTTTCAAGACCACCGGGGTGTAGAGCACACCGCGCAAGGCCAAGCGACGCTCTACTGCAGAGTTCAGTCGCGCGGTCTTTTGATAGACCGGCAAACATAGAAGCACGGCCGCTGTGCGCTGCTGGTCCTGCACCAAGCTGATGGGGGCCGTCATGGTCGGCTGGCCGCTGTCAATGGCTTGCTCGATGGCGCTGCGGCGGCGTGTTTCTGAACCCACGTCAAGTCCTTGCGCCCCGGTATTGTCGATAGCAGGTTCGATGAACTTGATGACATACAGCGTTTGCGGGTGAGGAAGATCGAGACTGCTCACCTGAAATTCGGGTGCTTCATCGCGGCGCGTCTCGTTGATCCAGGTCGCCAGATCGGGTCGTTCCACCCGGTCAATCAGTCCAAGCCCGCGCACGCCGGGAAACTCGACGCTCAGGTCACGTGAAAAAACAAATTCAGTAAATTCGCTGCGGGTGACTTGCTGGCTGCTGGTGTAGTAACTTTTGGCGCTGTTGAGCAGGTAGAGGGGCTGACGCAGCCGACGGCTGACTTCCTGGCTGACGCGTGTGGTGACAAGCTGGTATTGCTCTTGTGCCCGCGACTGCAGGCGTTGATCCACATAGAACGCAAGCACTAAGGAGACGCTGATGCCAAGGACCAGCATGACGCCCGCCAACCAGGCAGCGCCTAGTTTCAGCCAAAATGTGAAGAAATTTCTCAAACCAACATCTGGAAAAGTTTGTCTATGTCACCCTCCCGAATGATTATGCACCACACGGATTTGGACCCATGATGGCCGTTCTGCAACGGGTGAGTTCGGCCCAGGTGGAAGTTCAAGACCAAGTCACGGGTGCCATTGGCGCTGGTTTGTTGGTCTTGTTGTGTGCTGAGCGCGGTGACACAGCAGACTGCTGCGAACGCCTGCTTGCCAAAATTCTGAAACTGCGCATCTTCAGTGATACTGCGGGCAAAATGAATCACAGCGTGCAGGACATGGATGGCCAAGGCACGGCAGGGGGCTTGTTGGTGGTCAGCCAATTTACACTGGCTGCCGATGTTTCAGGTGGCAACCGACCCAGTTTCACAGCGGCCGCTGCGCCGCAAGACGGGTGGCGTTTGTATGACTATTTTGTGAGTCAAGCGAAGCGTGTTCACCCCGTTGTGCAGACCGGGGAGTTTGGTGCGGACATGCGGGTGAGTCTGGTGAACGATGGACCGGTGACGATCCCCTTGCGCATCTTGCCTTGAAGCCACTGAGCTTGATGGGCCTTGGTTCAGGGGGCGTACCTGGTCTGGTTGGATAATGCGCCCCCATGTCACTGGTTTTTGAACGTCCCTCCTTGTTGCGCCGCCTGTCACCCTGGTTCGCCGGTTTTGATGGTCCGTTGGCCTTCGCTGTCTTTTTGTTGGGCTGCGCCGGCTTGCTGACCATGTACTCCTCAGGCTTTGATCACGGTAGCCGGTTTGAGGACCATGGGCGCAATATGTTGATTGCGGGCTTCATCATGTTTGTGGTGGCGCAGATACCGCCGCAGCGCCTGATGTCGCTGGCCGTACCGATCTACGTGGTGGGTTTGACCCTGTTGATCGCTGTGGCGGTGTTTGGTGTCACCAAAAAGGGCGCCAGGCGCTGGTTGAACGTGGGCGTGATCATTCAACCCAGCGAAATTCTCAAAATTGCCATGCCCCTCATGTTGGCCTGGTGGTTCCAGAAGCGGGAAGGGCAGTTGCGCCCGCTGGATTTTTTGGTGGCCGCCGTGCTGCTGGCGATGCCCGTGGGGCTGATCATGAAACAGCCTGACCTGGGCACATCGCTTTTGGTGTTGGCTGCGGGACTGTCGGTGATTTTCTTTGCGGGGTTGAGCTGGAAGCTGGTAGCTCCACCCTTGGTGTTGGGTTTGGTCGGCATGACCCTGCTGGTGATTTTTGAGCCCGAGTTGTGCGCAGATGGCGTCAGCTGGCCGTTGCTGCGCGAATACCAGCAGCAGCGCATTTGCACGTTGCTGGACCCGACGCGTGATCCCTTGGGAAAGGGTTTTCACATCATTCAGGGCATGATTGCCATTGGGTCGGGTGGTTTTTGGGGCAAGGGGTTTATGCAGGGCACTCAAACGCATCTGGAATTCATCCCGGAGCGCACCACCGATTTTATTTTTGCGGCGTTTTCTGAAGAGTTTGGGTTGTTTGGGAATTTACTGCTGATTGCCGCTTTCCTCTTTCTGGTGCTGCGCTCCTTGGCCATTGCGCTGGAGGCCCCCACCGTGTTTTCACGCCTGCTGGCCGGGGCTGTGGCCATGATCTTTTTTTGTTACGCCTTTGTGAACATGGGCATGGTCAGCGGCATCTTGCCGGTGGTGGGCGTGCCCTTGCCGTTCATCAGTTATGGGGGTACAGCCATGGTGACACTGGGCCTGGGTCTGGGCATCTTGATGTCGATCGCCAAGTCCAAACGCCTGGTGCAATCGTGATATTTGGTTTGAAAGAGCCCTGCGCAACGACGTGAATCGGCGGCGAGCCCTAGAATTGCCGGATGATTTCACGCCAACCCACTCTTGAACGCCTAGGCGTTGCCAAATCTTTGCTGCTAACGCCTTTTGGTCTGGATGAAAGCCACCTCAGCCGTGCCCTGTCTGAGATCAAGGCGAATCAGGTGGATGAGGCTGACCTCTACTTTCAGTACACCCGCAGTGAGGGTTGGAGCCTGGAGGAGGGTATTGTCAAAACCGGCTCGTTCTCGATTGACCAGGGCGTGGGCGTGCGTGCGGTCAGTGGCGAAAAAACGGCGTTTGCCTATTCGGATGACATTTCCGAGGCGTCGTTGCTTGATGCCGCCCGAACGGTACGGTCTATTTCGACTGTAGCCCAAGCGGGACGGGTGCGAGTAGCTTCTAAAAAGATAGCGTTCTCGCGTTCCTTGTACGGTGGCCTGGACCCGATTGCCAGCTTGGACAGCACGGCCAAAGTCGCTCTGCTGGAGAAGGTCGAGAAACTGGCCCGCGCCAAAGACCCGCGTGTGGCGCAGGTGATGGCAGGTCTGGCGGCTGAATACGATGTGGTGCTGGTGGCCCGAGCCGATGGCACGCTGGCTGCAGACGTGCGCCCGCTGGTGCGCTTGAGTGTGACCGTGATTGCCGAGCAAAAGGGACGCCGTGAGGTAGGTTCTGCCGGGGGAGGTGGACGTTTTGGCTTTGCGTATTTTGACGACGCCTTGATTGGCAAGTATGTGGACGAGGCGGTGAGCGCGGCCTTGATCAACCTCGAGGCCCGGCCCGCACCTGCCGGTGAAATGACCGTGGTGTTGGGCCCGGGTTGGCCCGGTATCCTGCTGCATGAAGCCATTGGTCACGGGCTGGAAGGCGACTTCAACCGCAAGGGGTCGAGCGCCTTCAGTGGCCGCGTGGGTCAACGGGTGGCGGCCAAGGGCGTGACTGTGCTGGATGACGGCACGATTTCTGATCGCCGCGGTTCGCTCAATGTGGACGACGAGGGCAACTCGAGTCAACGCAATGTGTTGATCGAGGATGGCATTCTCAAGGGCTATATCCAAGATGCCATGAACGCCCGGTTGATGGGGGTAGCCCCCACGGGCAATGGCCGGCGCGAGAGTTACGCCCATGTGCCTTTGCCACGCATGACCAACACCTATATGTTGGGCGGTGACAAGACCAGTGAAGAAATCGTCGCCAGCATCAAAAAGGGCTTGTATGCCACCAACTTTGGCGGGGGGCAGGTGGACATCACCTCGGGCAAGTTTGTGTTTTCTGCCAGCCAGGCCTACTGGGTGGAGAACGGCAAGATTCTGTACCCGGTCAAAGGCGCGACTCTGGTGGGCAGCGGCCCGGAATGCCTGAAGCGCGTCAGCATGATTGGCAACGACATGAAACTGGACAGCGGCGTGGGCACCTGCGGTAAAGAGGGCCAGAGCGTGCCTGTGGGGGTGGGTCAACCTACCTTGCGGCTGGACGGACTGACCGTCGGTGGCACAGCGTGAGCCTGGGACAGGTCTGCGTGCCGTCTCTCTTTGACGCCGTCAGTTTGGTGTGAAACGACTGTGCTACATTCTCAGCCCATGAAATCAGCGACTTTTTTCTTTAGCTACTTTTGGTTCTCAAGCGCCTGCGGCGGTAGAGAGTTCTAAAACGTTCCTAAACAAAACGTCCTGATTTCTCAAAAACCGCCGGCAACCCCGGCGGTTTTTTTATGTCCCTTTGATGTCAACCCTGCAAGGAAAAATGCCATGAATGCCAAAGCTGTCGCCACGCTCGATCAGGACGCCTGGACAAGCTCTTTGAATGCCAACGCCACCGATCGGACCGGTGAGACCGACAACGAACGCATCAAGGACATCACCGTGTTACCTCCTCCAGAACATTTGATCCGGTTCTTCCCGATCCACGGTACCCCGGTCGAAAAGATGATCAGCCAGACCCGGCGCAGCATTCATAACATCATGGCTGGCAAGGACGACCGCTTGCTGGTGGTGATTGGGCCTTGTTCCATCCATGACCCGGCAGCGGCCATGGAATACGCCCGTCGGCTTCTGGCGCAGCGCGAAAAGTACGCCGACTCGCTGGAAATTGTCATGCGGGTGTATTTTGAAAAGCCCCGTACCACGGTGGGCTGGAAGGGTCTGATCAACGACCCCTACCTGGACGAGAGTTTTCGCATTGATGAAGGGCTGCGCATGGCGCGTCAACTGCTGATTGAGATAAACCGCCTGGGTTTGCCTGCGGGCAGCGAGTTTCTGGACGTGATCTCGCCGCAGTACTTGGGCGACCTGATTTCCTGGGGCGCCATTGGTGCCCGCACCACCGAGAGTCAGGTGCACCGTGAGCTGGCTTCCGGTCTGTCGGCACCGATTGGTTTCAAGAATGGTACCGATGGCAACATCAAAATCGCCACCGATGCGATTCATGCCGCCGCCGGGGGGCATCACTTTTTGTCAGTGCACAAAAATGGCCAGGTCGCGATTGTGCAAACCAAGGGCAACAAGGACTGCCATGTGATTCTGCGTGGCGGCAAAACCCCCAACTACGATGCCGCCAGCGTTGCCGCAGCTTGTGACGAGCTGGAGAAATCGAAGCTGCCACGCACCTTGATGGTGGACTGCAGCCATGCCAACAGCAGCAAGCAGCATGAAAAACAGTTGCTGGTGGCGCGCGACATCGCGGCCCAAATCACCTCGGGCTCCAAACAGGTGTTTGGTGTGATGGTAGAGAGCCATTTGACTGCGGGTGCCCAGAAGTTCACCCCTGGCAAGGACCAGACTGACAAGTTGAACTACGGGCAAAGCATCACCGATGCCTGCCTGGGCTGGGATGATTCCGTGTCTTGCCTGGATGTGTTGTCGCGCGCTGTGCTGGCGCGCCGCGCTGCCTGACGGGTCACCCTGAGCGAGTGGTCGTCTCGCTCAGGATCAAGGTCTAAAAAGGCAGGTAGTCCTTTTCAGGCAAGCGTGAGATGCTACTTATTTTGTAACGACTGCAGTAGCTTGGTGTGCACCCCGCCAAAACCACCGTTGCTCATGCACACAATGTGATCGCCCGCACGGGCTGCTTGGGTGACGAGTTTCACCAAATCGTCGAGTTGGTCTGACACCACCGCTTTGTCACCCAGGGGTTCCAGGGCACCGACAGCGTCCCAGCCCAGACCGGCGCTGTGACAAAACGACAGGTCGGCCGAGGCCAGGCTCCAGGGCAACAGGGCTTTCATGGTGCCGAGTTTCATGGTGTTGGAGCGTGGCTCAAACACCGCCAGAATGCGCTCGCCCGGTTTCAGTATCTGGCGCAGACCGTCCAGTGTGGTGCGAATCGCCGTGGGATGGTGGGCAAAGTCGTCGTACACCGTGATGTGGCCTGGCGCATCGCCCTGGCCAGAGGGCACTGTGCCGCGCACTTCCATGCGCCGCTTGACGTTCTCAAAACTGCCCAGAGCCTGCGCCGCCAAGGCCGGTGCCACGCCAAGGTGTTCGGCCGCCGCGATAGCCGCCAAGGCGTTGAGCTGGTTGTGGACACCGCTCAACTCCCAGTTGACATGTCCCACGGTCTGCCCCTGCTGCTGCACGTCAAAGTCATTTGCAGGGCCTGTCGCGGTGAAATCACTCACGGCGGCGCCGAAACTGCGCACTTCGCTCCAGCAGCCCGCGTGCAAAACCCGAGCCAGGCTTTCTTCCAGACCATTGACAATGACTCGGCCGCTGCCATGAACGCCTGCGCCAGGCACCGTGCGGACCAAATGATGAAATTGGCGCTCAATGGATGCCAGATCGTCAAAAATGTCGGCGTGATCAAATTCCAGGTTGTTCAGCACGGCCGTGCGCGGGCGGTAATGCACAAACTTGCTGCGTTTGTCAAAAAAGGCCGTGTCGTACTCGTCGGCCTCGATCACGAAGGGGCGCCCTGCGCCCAATCGGGCCGAAACACCAAAGTTCAAGGGCACGCCACCCACCAAAAAACCCGGCTGCAGACCCGCGTACTCCAAAATCCAGCTGGTCATGGCGGTGGTGGTGGTTTTGCCGTGGGTGCCGGCAAGGGCGATCACATGCCGGCCCTGCAAAATATGCTCAGACAGCCACTGCGGGCCACTGGTGTAGGGCAAGCCGGCGTCCAGAATGGCTTCCATCAAGGGAAATTTGGGGCTGCCATTGGCCAGCCGGGCTCGGCTGACCACGTTGCCCACCACGTAGATGTCGGGTTGGAGTCGGAGCTGATCGGCATCAAATCCCTCAATGAGCTCAATGCCCAAAGCACGCAGTTGGTCGCTCATGGGGGGATAAACGCCGGCGTCGCAACCTGTCACGGTGTGACCTGCCTCGCGCGCCAAGGCAGCCAGGCCACCCATAAAGGTGCCACAAATACCAAGAATGTGAATATGCATGTGCTGATTTTAAAGAGCTGGCGTTTGGGTTCAGGACCGTGCCAAGGGCTGAGTCCGCAGTGAATCAAGGCAAAATGAGGTTCTATGACCGAGTTGAAGTCTGAAATTGCTGCGCAGGCCGCCCGTTGGGTGGTCGAAGAAGGGCTGGACTACGGTGCCGCCAAGCGGCGTGCCGCCAAGGAACTGGGCCTCAGCGGCAAAGGGGCATTGCCAGGTAATGACGAGGTGGAAGATGCCGTGATGGACTACATTGCTGTGTTTTGTGCCGAGACCCAGCCACGGGAGTTGTTGGCCTTGCGCCAGTTAGCCTTGGTCTGGATGGATCGGCTTCAGGACTTTCGACCTCATTTGGGAGGTGCGGTGTGGCAGGGGAGCGCGACCCGTTTGTCTGACATTTATCTGCAATTGTTTTGTGATGACTGCAAATCGGCGGAAATCGTGCTGATTGACCAGCGTGTCAAGTATGTGGCGCGCAGCGTGATGGGGCTTCATGGCGAGACGGTGGATGCCTTGAGTGTTCACGCGTTTTGTCCAGATCTGCAAGAGGAGATTGGTGTGCATTTGATGATTTATGACCACGACGATGTGCGAGGTGCCCTGAAGCCCGATGCCAAGGGGCGTGTGCCCCGGGGCGATACCAAAGCCTTGCGTAACTTGCTGGGCGGGGCAGCATGAGTCGCCCGATGCCATCGCGGCGAGCGTGGTTGGCGGCCGGTGTGGGTGTTTTGGCTGCGGCGGGTGGTGCCACGCTGGCGTGGAGGCGTTCGCAGCGACAGTCTGATGCATTGGCGGACGCAGAAACATCCTTTTGGCAACAGCAGTTTGTGCAAGTGGATGGCGCTGCGATGGCCATGTCGGCTTTTCGCGGAAAACCCCTGTTGCTGAATTTTTGGGCAACCTGGTGCCCGCCGTGTATTGAAGAACTTCCCCTATTGAACGCTTTTTTCAGTGAACATGCCCCTAAGGGCTGGCAAGTGCTCGGTTTGGCTGTAGATCAGTCCGCGCCGGTGAAGCGCTTTTTAACCCAGACACCGCTGGTGTTTCCGGTTGCGTTGGCTGGTTTTTCGGGCGTCGAGCTGAGTCGATCACTGGGCAATTTAAGCGGTGGCTTGCCATTTACGGCGGTTTTTGATGTGACGGGTCGCTTGGTGCATCGGCAACTGGGCCGGCTTTCGGCTGCCAATCTGGTGAACATCAGTGGTTTGGCTGGGGTACGCTGAAATTCAAAGTGGCGTTGCGTTGCATAGTAAACTTGCGACAATTAGCCGGTATTTTTCAACATTCAGTATGTTTTGTTGAAAATTAGCCGAAATTGTTTATTTCATCCGTCAAGCGTTGGAGACATTTATGGACTTAAGAAAACTCAAAACCCTGATTGATCTGGTGTCGGAATCAAACGTGTCCGAACTGGAAATAACCGAAGCGGAAGGCAAGGTGCGCATTGTCAAGGGTGGTGTGGCCATGGTGCCGCAATACGTTCAGGCCGCTGCGCCAGCCGTCGCCATGCCAATTGCTGCCCCAGTAGCCTCGGCGGAGCCCGCTGTGGCAGCAGAGCCTGCCGAGACCGGGCACACCACCAAGTCGCCCATGGTGGGCACTTTTTATCGATCAGCTTCGCCCGGAGGCAAGTCTTTTGTGGAGATCGGCGACGCCGTCAAGGAAGGTGAAACCCTGTGCATCATCGAGGCCATGAAAATTCTCAATGAAATTGAGGCTGATAAGGCGGGCACGATTCGTCGGATATTGTGTGAGAACGGTCAAGCCGTGGAATACGGACAGCCCCTGTTCATCATCGATTGATGGCAGGAATGAACCATGTTTAAGAAAATACTGGTCGCCAATCGGGGCGAAATTGCGTTGCGAATCCAGCGTGCCTGCCGCGAATTGGGCATCAGGGCAGTGATGGTTTACTCGGAAGCCGATCGCGATGCCAAGTACGTCAAACTCGCCGAAGAGGCGGTGTGTATTGGCCCCGCTGCTTCAAGTTTGAGCTACTTGAATATGCCCGCCATCATCTCGGCAGCCGAGGTTACCGATGCCGAAGCCATTCACCCAGGTTATGGTTTTTTAAGCGAGAACGCTGATTTTGCCGAGCGCGTGGAACGCAGTGGATTCCAGTTCATCGGTCCGACACCCGAGTCGATTCGCATCATGGGCGACAAGGTGTCCGCCAAGCAGGCCATGATCAAGGCGGGTGTCCCCTGTGTGCCAGGCTCGGAAGGCGAGTTGCCCGATGATCCCGTACAGATTCGGCGCATTGCCAAGGCCATTGGTTACCCGGTAATCATCAAGGCGGCTGGCGGTGGCGGGGGTCGCGGTATGCGGGTGGTTCACACCGAGGCGGCTCTGGTCAATGCGGTTGCCATGACCAAGAACGAAGCCGGCGCGGCGTTCAACAACCCGGCGGTTTATATGGAGAAATTTCTCCAGAACCCACGGCATATCGAGATTCAAATTCTGGCGGACAAGTATAAAAATGCGGTCTACCTGGGTGAGCGAGACTGCTCCATGCAGCGGCGCCATCAGAAGGTCATTGAAGAGGCACCTGCGCCCGGAATTCCCCGCAAGGTCATTGATCGCATTGGCGACCGTTGCGTGGCAGCGTGCAAGCGCATTGGCTACCGCGGCGCCGGCACGTTCGAGTTTTTGTATGAAGACGGTGAGTTTTATTTCATCGAAATGAACACCCGGGTTCAGGTCGAGCACCCGGTGACCGAGATGACCACGGGCATTGACATCGTCAAAACCCAGATCATGGTCGCTGCGGGCGAGAAATTACCGTTCACGCAGCGGCAGATTCAGATTCGGGGTCACGCCATTGAGTGCCGCCTGAACGCTGAGGATTCCTATAAGTTCATTCCCTCACCGGGTCGCATCACCATGTGGCACCCCCCGGGTGGGCCGGGTGTGCGCGTGGATTCCCACATTTATACCAATTACTTTGTGCCGCCCAATTACGACTCGATGATTGGCAAGATCATTGTGCATGGCGATACCCGTGAACAAGCGCTGGCCCGCATGCGTACCGCCTTAGGTGAAACCGTGGTGGAGGGTATTAATACCAATATTGCCTTGCATCGTGAGCTGATGGTGGATGCCAAGTTCATGGACGGCGGCACCAATATTCACTACCTTGAAGGCTGGCTGGCCGACCACGCCCGCTGAAGGTTTTACGACATGTTTGAGTTGCGACTGATGTGCCCTGAGGATCGGGTCGAGACGCTGAGTGATGCGCTTGATGCACTGGACGCCCTCAGTGTCAGTGTGGAAGATGCCGATGCCCAGACCGACGCCGAGCAAGCCCTGTTCGGTGAGCCAGGCATGCCTCCGCCGAAGGACGGCTGGCAACGCTCCCGCGTGCTGGCGCTGTTTCAAGAGCGCGAGCAAGCCCAAGCGACATTGGAACTGCTGCAGGCACAGGATTTTTTTGTCGGTTGTGAAGTGCTGGGGATTCAGCACGTGCCCGAGCAGGATTGGGTTCGCCTGACGCAGTCCCAATTTGCGCCTGTGGACATCACACCGGATTTTTGGATTGTGCCCACTTGGCATGAGCCCCCGGCAGCGGCTCGGGTGGTGATTCGGCTGGATCCCGGACTGGCCTTTGGCACCGGAACGCATCCAACCACGCGCATGTGTTTGCGCTGGATTGCACGTCACGGTGGATCTGTGGAATTGGCCCGGGTGTTGGACTACGGTTGCGGCTCGGGCATTCTCGCCATTGGTGCTGCCAAATTTGGTGCCACCGACATCGATGCGGTCGACATCGACAGCGCAGCGGTGGACTCCACACGCCTGAACGCCCAGGCTAACCATGTCCACTTGCGTGCCGGATTGCCTGAGGTGGCTAGCGGGCTTTACCAGACGGTACTGGCCAACATCCTGGCAACACCGCTGAAAGTATTGGCACCTTTGCTGCGCTCGCGTGTTGCGGCGGGCGGGTCTTTGGTGTTGGCAGGTATTCTTGAGCGGCAGGCGGATGAGCTCAAGGCAGCCTATGCGCCGTATTGCGCCCTGGAGATCTCCGATACCGAGGACGGCTGGATATTGATGACCGCCCGGTGCTGAGCGCGTTGAACCAGATTCCTGCAAAATCTGACATTTCATGAGCCTCTTGACCCGCTGCCCCGCTTGCACAACGGTTTACCGTGTGGTGCCGGATCAATTGCGGATTTCTCAGGGATGGGTGAAGTGCGGTCAGTGTGGTGATATTTTTGATGCCACTCAGCATTTGATTCAAACCGCGACAGCGCCAGAGGAGGTGCCTGCCGACCCCCCACCACCGGTGGTTCCAGATGTTCTGGCTGACGCTGCACAGGATCTTGTCCCTCAAGGTGAAGGTCCTCAGGATGAGACCGATGCCCTGGCACCTGAGGCGCAGGCTGCTGAAAATTCAGCATTGGAACAAGCCGAGACATCATTGCAACCGGCCGACTCCGAGTCAGAAATTGACAGTGATGCCACTTTGGATAGTCCGCCACAAAGCGGTGTCGATGGGGATGTCAATCTAACATCTGAGACTCCAGCAGAAGAGCCTTTGGAGGCGTTGCCATCGCCGTTAACAGATGGCGACGAACGCGGGGAAGGGTTTGAACAAGTTTCGTTCATGAGGCGGGCGGCTGGGTCGTCCTTTTGGCAGCATGGGGCTGTCAAAGTCCTCCTGTGGTTGCTTGCGATATCACTTAGCGTTGGGTTGGCCGGGCAATGGGTGGTGCAGGAGCGTGATCGCTTGGCGGCCTGGCATCCAGAGCTGAAACCGGTGTTGCAGGTGCTGTGTCAGGTTTTGGCATGCTCCGTGGGACCGCTGCAACAGATTGAGTCTGTCGCGGTTGATTCAGCGGCCTTCTACACCTTGGGTGCCGACCGTTACCGTTTGAGTTTCACGCTGAAAAATTCAGCACACCTGGCTGTTGCGCTGCCCAGCATCGAGCTTACCTTGACCGATGCTCTGGATCACGCTGTTGTTCGGCGTGTGTTGTCTGCAGCGGAACTTGCGGTCGACTCAGATCGCTTGGGACCTGCGGCTGAATGGCCCGTGACCATGGTGTTGAAAGTGAATCCCGGGGCAGGTGTGCCCAAGGTTGTTGGTTACCGGTTGCTGGCTTTTTATCCCTGATGCCCATAAAAAAAGCCTGCGGCATCACTGCAACAGGCTTTGGATGGGCATGGCCCCGGACTGATCAGGGTTTTGAACCGGTCGGAAATGGCCAGGCAGCTTGAGGGTTGAGCTTGGTTTGGGCTGCGGGCGCCGCTTTTGGGGCAGCTGCTTTGACGGCCTTTTTTGCCGGAGCTGCCGCTTTTTTGGCGGGTGCAGCTTTCTTCGCGGGGGCTGCTGCTTTCTTCACTGGCGCTGCAGCTTTCTTTGCCGGCGCTGCTTTTTTGGCGGGTGCTGCTTTTTTGGCAGGAGCCGCAGCCTTTTTGGCTGGCGCAGCTACCTTCTTTGCAGGTGCTGTAGCTTTCTTCGCTGGAGCTGCTTTCTTGGCAGGTGTCGCGGCCTTTTTGGCTGGTGCAGCTGCTTTTTTGGCGGGTGCCACTTTTTTGGCAGGAGCCGCTACTTTCTTCGCGGGTGCTGCGGCCTTCTTGGCAGGAGCAGCTGCCTTTTTGGCTGGAACTGCCGCCTTTTTCGCAGGTGCTGCCTTCTTGGCTGG
>JFJP01037860.1_pt1 | contig 21833 bp, 13 predicted proteins | sample 431651 | NCBI WGS metagenome assembly JFJP01 (sample SAMN02602958, study PRJNA72255) | Microbial mat metagenome, whole genome shotgun sequencing project. | biome: fresh water; feature: sink hole; material: water; isolation source: purple microbial (photo- and chemosynthetic) mats found in...
GTACGCGACCGGGGCAACGGCGACGGTGGCGTTTCCATCCTGGGCCAGGGCCTGAATGCCACGCAGTTGAACGCGTACAACGGAACCTTCAAATTCAACTTCGGAAGCACTCCTTACCGGGCGGACCTGTTCTGGCTGGGGACATTCTTCCACCGCAATGCAGAAACCATGCTCGACCGTTTCTTTTTGACAGGCTTCGCTAATTTCAATTTTGGGAAAGCCGAACTTCAAACAAGCCCTGGCCGATGGGAAACCGGAGCGGACATTGCCGGCCTGGGTGGAAACTTGCGCATGGGCTACCGACACGGACAAACCACCGATGACATTGTCAGCATCGACTTGATTTACGCCTCAGGTGACGACGATGCCTTGTTGGACAAAAAATACACCGGTGTCATGACAGGCAACATGTGGGGAGCGCCCGCCAACATTTTCATCGGCACCGGGGCGCATCTGTTGTTCCCGCATGGCAATGTCGTCAACCGCTTCACACCCGTTGTCGCAGACCTTTCCAACATGGGCTATGGCCTGTTGGGCGGGACAGTGAACCTTTCCAAAGACCTGATTCCCCACCGGTTGAATGCCAAGGTTGGCGGAGCTTGGGCCATGAGCCAAGTTGAACCGCTCGGCGGGGGCAAGACCCTTGGCACCGAGCTCAACGCGGCCATTCGGTACAATTTCGGGCCCTTCATGAGTCTGAAACTGCACGGCGCAAACCTTTGGCTGGGCGATTTCTTTGATAGCAACGACACACGCTTCAGCGGCGATGTGAACGGAGCTGGAAACACAACGCTTCCTGTTGATCCTTGGACTGTATTTTTGGTGTTTCAATGGTTGATGTTCTAATCGAATAAAACAGCAATGACCATGACAACAAAACAACTTTTAGCGCTTGCCCTGGCAATGGCCTCCCTTTCGCTCTTGCCTGGCTGTTCGGCCTACGAAAAACTTCCGCCTATGCAGTCCATGCGCGAGGACCTCTCCTACCCTTTTGCGGTAAAATATGTTGATTTACAGGATGATGTATCCATCGCTTATGTTGACGAAGGCCAAGGCGAGAAAGTGCTGCTCTTTGTCCACGGGCTTGGCAGCTACCTGCCAGCCTGGACTCGAAACATTGAAGCCTTGAAGGACGACTTCAGGTGCATCGCCATTGATTTGCCAGGATATGGGAAATCGAGCAAAGCTCCGCACAGCGGACAAATGACTTACTACGCCGACGTGGTGGCCGAGTTCATCGACAGCCTTGGCCTTGGGCAGGTGAGCATGGTGGGGCACAGCATGGGCGGGCAAATTTCCATGACGCTGGCCCTGCGGCACCCTTCGAAAGTGCAGCGGCTTGTGCTGGCCGCGCCCGCCGGATTCGAGCGTTTCCACCCTGGCCAAAAGGCTTGGTTCCGCGACGTTATGAGCGTTCGCGGAGTGAAGCTCACCCCGGTGGAAGCCATACAGAACAACCTGGCACACAACTTCTACAACATGCCTGCCGAGGCGGACTTCATGATCCGAGACCGCATCGCCATGCGCTCAGCCAGCGACTTCGACAACTATTGCCACGCCGTGGTGCGTTCGGTTCATGGCATGGTGGACCAGGCGGTCATCGACAAACTTGGCCAGATTCGGCAACCTACGCTCATCGTCTTCGGAGAAAACGACAACCTGATTCCGAACCGCTACCTGAATCCTGGAAGAACTGTCGAAATTGCCGAATATGGGCAATCACAAATCCAAGGAAGCCAACTGGTCATGATTCCCAAAGCTGGACATTTCGTGCAGTTCGAAAAAGCCGAGATCTTCAACCAGAGCATTCGGGATTTTTTCTCGGTTCAATAGGCGGGAACCTTGAACTATGTTACAAACCAAGAAAGAGCTACCCTCGCAAGCGGTAGCTCTTTCTTGGTTTGAAAAAAGCATCACTCGCCTTGACCTAGCGAGTAAGCCCGCTCGCCATCGATCAGGTAAAGGTTCTCGATTTTGATGAAATTGAGCTGGGCGTTGGTGAGCCTTTCCAGCAAGTCGAGCGCTGTGGTATAGGCTACTCCCTTGGCTTCGAGCATGTTGACGTGCTCTTCGTCCAACAGGGAATCGGCAGCGACGAAGCGGCAGCGCCAATGGTCGGTGCAGAATGTTTCAGGACGGCCGTAGGGATAGACCTTCACGCCTCGGTTCGTTATCATTTTGAGCTGCAATGCGTCGCCAGCCAGCTCGTCGAGCATCCTTCCCAGAATATCAGGGTTGCGGTCGTCCTGGTCCCAGTCGAGGAAAACGTCCACGCCTACAAGCTGTTTCGTGACTTTTCTGCGCTTTGGCTCGAAGAGGCGAAGCGCGTGGTTGGTGGGTTTGACGGCGACCAAGTGGCTGGGCTCCTGGCCGAGGCGCTCGATGATGGCTTGCGCGAAGGCTTGTGTACCAACGACATGCTTGGTGTGCTCGCTTTTCATGTCGGCGGTGTGGATGCCGTCCTCGATGGTGCGGAAGAGGGCGTTCTGGATGCGGTGGGCGTGCTCCGGCAGGTTGAGGTGGACCAGCATCATGCAGGCGGCCTGGAGCAAGCCGGTGGGGTTGGCCAAATCCTTGCCGGCAATGTCGGGCGCCGAACCGTGTATGGCCTCGAACATGGCGAAATCTTTGCCGATGTTGGCAGAGCCTCCCAGGCCTACGGAACCGCAGGTCTCGGCGGTGATGTCGGAGATGATGTCGCCGTAAAGGTTGAGGGTAACAATGACATCGAAACGCTCGGGGGCCGTTGCCAGGCGGGCGGCGCCAATGTCGATGATGTAGTGTTCTGTCTGAATTTCGGGATATTCGAGCTTGACCTGGTCGAACACGTCATGGAACATTCCGTCGGTATGTTTCATGATGTTGTCCTTGGTCATGCACGTTACCTTTTTGCGCCCGTAAGCCTTCGCGTACTCGAAGGCATAGCGGACAATTTTCTCACATCCGGGACGCGAAACCAGCTTGAGGCACTGCACCACTTCGCTGGTTTGCTGGTGTTCGATGCCAGCATAGAGATCTTCCTCGTTCTCGCGTATCACAACAAGGTCCATATCCGGAAAGTGGGTCTTGACATAAGGCGCGAAGGCGCGCACCGGGCGGACGTTGGCGAACAGGCCCATGGTCTTGCGGATGGTGACGTTGAGGCTCTTGTAGCCGCCGCCCTGCGGTGTGGTGATGGGGCCTTTGAGCAGCACTTTGGTACGGGCCATGTCGTCCCAGGCCATTGCCGGGATGCCGGATTTCATGCCTTCGAGATAGACTTCCTTGCCCATGCGGATGGGCAGGTATTCGAGCGGAGCCTCAGCGGCCTCCAAGATGTTCCGACACGCGAGCATCAGCTCTTTGCCAATTCCATCGCCCTCTGCAATGGTGATTTTTCTTTTTTCCATGGTTCTTTGTGTTGATTGGTTTTCCTTTTCGGACTTTGTCATCTTTATTTCCCTTGCGCGAAGATGAAAAATTTCTCGAATAGTTTGCACAAATCGCAAAGCTGAAAGCAAAAATAATTTCAAAATACTACACTTCACATATTGTTAGCATTACTATCGTGATAGCAAGTCCTATTTCAATCCTTCACATCCTCGATCAAGAAAGAATTTGAGCTGCCACAATGATTTGAAAATCAGCTCGTTGAACAAAACAGAAGGGCTAAAGCATCCCCAAAGTCGGAAATGCAAGCCTTGACAGACCAGGCCGCCAGTAGCCAAGCAGCAGCGAAGCACTCGTCCATGGCAAGCCGTTCGCCGAAAAACGATCGGCGACCGCTGGCACTCGCGCTTGCTTCGGGGCCCTCGCCGGGGGCCTGGGATTTCCCACAAACAAAAAGTCAATCCACGCTGGGGCTGCCCATCCCCCATTGCGTTCGTTGGTGATATTTCCGAAACAACCGTTTCCGAAAAAATCGGGCTGGCTTGCCAATCCCGAAGAGATTGAATGTTGATAGCCCCGGATGAAATCCGTGGAACAGAGAACCGCTGCGAACAAGAACTCCATAGGGGCTCAATGCGAAAACCAAGCCGTAGCAAGTGTATTTATCAAGTATGGCGACTGGGTATCATAGCCCATTGCTTTCGGTGTTGATAAACACAAATCGTCGGTTTCCAGCGAAATAGGGAAGCTAGATTCCAGTCCGAACGCGGCTGGTTATCAGAAGGCCCCGGTCAAATGACTCCAGAAAATGGAGTAGCTCTGCGGAAACCAGACCAGGGGATAGAGGAGACCGAAAATCGCCCCGAGGAGGTGCGCGTCGTGGTTGATGTTGTCGATGCCTCGGCGGCCCATGTAAACGGAATAGGCGATATACAACAGGGCAAATAACCAACCCGGAATCGGGATGGGAATGAAGAAAAACATGATCTCGATGCCCGGTGTAACGATGATGCTGGCAAAAAGCACTGCGGAAACCGCTCCGGAAGCCCCGAGGGAATTGTACCAGCGGTTGTCCTTGTGCTTGAACAGGGTGCTGATCGAAGCCACTCCGATGGCCAGGATGTAGAAAAACAAGTAGTGCAGTTGCCAAAAGTGGATGATTTCGGCCGCGTCTAGCATTTTGAGGAAGTTTTCGATGCCAGTGCCAAAAAAGTACAAAGTCAGCATGTTGAAAATGAGGTGCTCCCAGTTGGCGTGCAAAAGACCGTGCGAAAAAAGGCGGTGCCACTGGCGCTGGTGCCAGGTCTTGTGCGGATTGAAAATGAGATCCGAGTTGATTTTCGCGTCGTTGAAAGCCTGGGCGCTGGCCAGGCTGGTCAGCAGGATGATGAGGTAGGTGAGGTAGAAGGTCATGGGTTAAAATCTTGTGGTTCAGGGATTCATGTCAACTTGCAAGCGAAGCGCCTTCTCGTTGACCCAAGCGGAGCGCATCGCCGCGCTCGGGATGGCTTCGTGGCTTGAGACGGTGGCCAAACGGGAGGCGAAGTTACGCGAATCGGACAGAAAAAAGGGTAGCAAAGACCAAACTTTGGGGGTGGCCAGGCAATCGCGCAGGCCGGCAGGCGTTTGGCCTTGGCAAAGAATGTTACTTTCGCGACAAAAAAATCCCGCCATGCCACCGAGTCGAACGCCAAACGCCCTGCGCCTGTTTTCAAGTCTTTTGGGGCTACTGCTTTTCGTCCTGCTCTCAAATCTTGACAGCCTAGCCCAAGTGGCGGATAGCAGCCAAGTGTTCAGCGACACGGTTCCGGTGCAGTACGAGGCGGAGCTGCTCGAATCGGACAAGAAGCTGTTCGGGCCTGGGGTGCAGCGGCTTTCGGGCCAGGTCGTGCTTTGGCAGAACAGCACCTTCATCCGCTGCGACACGGCCTATTTCAAGCAGAGCGACAACAGTTTCCTGGGCGTGGGCCATGTCGAGGTCCTGCACAACGATTCGGTTGAGATCCATGCCGATACGCTCGACTACTTCGGAAACCTGCGGCTGGGGCAGTTCAAGCAGAATGTGCGCATGACCCACCAGGGAACGGTGTTGACCACCCACCACCTCGACTTCGACTCTGGGCAGAACCTGGGCTACTACTACGGCGGCGGACTGATCGAGGACAGCACGACGACCCTCCGCAGCGAGGAAGGCTTCTATTATGCCGACTCGTCGCTCTACACGTTCAAAGACTCGGTGCGGCTGACCACGCCGGACTATGTCATGCGAACCGATACGCTTGAATATGACCACTATCAAGAAATTTCCTACTTCTTCGGTCCGACCTACATCACCAGCGAGGAAAACAATCTGTACTGCGAAAATGGCTGGTACCACATCCGGCGCGACCAGGCGCAGTTCAACGAGAACGCGCGGTTCTGGGCCAAGGAACAGGAGCTCAGCGGCGACAGCCTGTTTTACGACCGTCGGCTTGGCTTTGGCGAAGCGCACCGCAACATAACGCTGCGCGACAGCGTCGAAAACATCGTCGTCAGTGGGCATTATGGCATTTACAACGAGAAGACCGACTTCTCGCTGGTTACCGGCCACGCCTTGTTTGTGCAGGTTGCCGAAGGCGATTCGCTGTTTTTACATGCCGACAGCCTGGTCTCGCAATACGACAGCACGGGGCTTTATCGGCATTTGAAGGCCTACCACAAGGCCAAGCTGTTCCGGCATGACTTCCAGGCCAAGTGCGACTCGATCTTCTATTCGTTGGAAGACTCGACCATCGAGATGCACCACGAGCCGACGCTCTGGATGGACAACAACCAAATGACGGCCGAGTTCATCGAGATCCAAACGCTGGACAACCGGCCCTCGCGCTTTGTCCTCGACAAGGCGGCATTTATGATAACGCGCAATGATTCAACCCGTTACGACCAAGTAAAAGGGCTACGGATGGTGGGGCATTTCACCGAAGGGAAACTGAGCCGGATCGTGGTGGAAGCCGACGCCGAGTCGGTCTATTACGTCCGCGAGAACCGCGAGATGGCGGGAGTCAACACCGCGAAGGCCCGCGAGATGGAGATTTTCCTGCGCGATGGCAAGGTCAGCCGCATCCTTTTCCGCGAAAACGCCAGCGCCACACTGAACCCGCCGGCTTTGCAGGCGCCCGCGCTCGACCTCCTGCCCGAGTTCGACTGGCGCGAGGAGCATCGCCCACGCGACAGCCAAGGCGTGTTCCTCTGGCACGACGAGCAGTGACGACCGCTGGCTTTCCAAACTTAATTTCTTGCTTTTCAACTTCTTGAATTTTTTCCAACAGGGCTTCAGGTCTCCGGTTTGGCGAAGGAACAAAATTTCCGTTTGCTGACGAAAGTCTTTCTTTTCTTTCGGAAAAATCTTAATTTAGCGCCAGAGTGCAAACGTTTGCGAAATATCGCTTTATCCTTTCAATCTGACAAAAAACACAAAAAACCCTTACCTTCTATGCACCCTTACATGAACTCCCACCTGGAGAGCCTGCCGCACCACCTGAAACAGTACATGGTGGGCCAGCATTACGAACACTACACGCCTGTCAACCATGCGGTTTGGCGTTACGTCATGCGGCTCAACCGCGACTATCTGCCCACGGTGGCCCACCCTTCGTACCTGAAGGGCTTGGCGAAAACGGGCATCACGATTGAGAAAATACCTGACATGGTGCAAATGAACGAGATCCTCGGCCAGATTGGCTGGGCGGCCTGCACCGTTGACGGGTTCATCAATCCGCAGGCCTTCATGGAGTTCCAAAAGTACCAGGTGCTGGTCGTGGCGGCCGACATCCGGCAGCTCAACCACATCCAATACACGCCGGCGCCGGACATCATCCACGAGGCCGCGGGCCACGCGCCCATCATCGCCGACCCCGACTACGCCGAGTACCTGCGCCTGTTCGGCGAAATCGGCTCGCGGGCCTTCTCCTCGGCCAAGGACATCGAGCTGTTCGAGGCCATACGCTACCTTTCCATCATCAAGGAGAACCCGAACACAAAACAAGATGAAATCGAACTTTGGGAGGCGAAGATCGCCGAAATCTCGGCCAACATGGGCGAGCCTTCCGAAATGTCGCTCATCCGGCGCCTGCACTGGTGGACGGTGGAGTACGGCCTTGTCGGCAGCCTCGAAAAGCCGATGATCTATGGCGCCGGGCTGCTTTCGTCGATCGGCGAGAGCTACTCGTGCATGAAGCCCGAGGTCAAGAAACGGCCCTACGACCTGGACGCCGTGAACATCGACTTCGACATCACCAAGCCGCAGCCGCAGCTCTTCGTCACGCCCGATTTCCGCCACCTGACGCGGGTGCTGGAGGCCTTCGCCGAGCAGATGGCCCTGCGCAAAGGGGGCGCCGAGGGCCTTGCCAAGGCCAAGCACTCGGGCGCCGTGGCCACGGTCCGCTACAGCTCGGGCCTCCAGGCTACGGGCGTCGTGGCGGACTTCATCGAAGACCAGGGCCAGCCGGTCTTCCTGCGCTTTGGCTCGCCTACAGCCTTGGCTTTCAACGACAAGCAGCTCGATGGGCACGGCACCGACTACCACGCGCACGGCTTCAGCTCGCCCGTGGGGCGCCTGCTGGGCAGCCACCAGGCCCTCGAGGACATGGACGCCGACAGCCTGCGCGCGGCCGAGATCGTGCCAGGCCAGGAGTGCCAACTGCGCTTCGAGAGCGGGCTGACCGTCCGGGGCAGGCTGGCCGGGCAGACGCGGCGGCCCGATGGCGGGCTGCTGCTGCTGAGCTTCGCCGACTGCACGGTCGAGTACCAGGGGAGGCGGCTCTTCCTGCCCGAGTGGGGAACCTACGACATGGCCGTGGGCCAGGCGATCGACTCGGTTTACGCCGGGGCCGCCGACCCGGACGCCTACGGCTACCGCGCCGAGCTTTCGCCCAACAAGACCTTGAAGATCGAGTACAGCGAAACGGCGCGCCAACGGCACGCGCTTTACGCCGAAGTGGCCCAGATTCGGGAAACAAAGTCAGGATTTGACAGGCTGGAAGGCCTGGCCATGCAGGTCCGCGCGCTGTTCGCCGACGATTGGCTGCTGAACCTCCAGTGCTACGAGCTGCTGCACAACTTCGGGCACGAGCCGGAGGCCGCCGCCCGCATCCGGGCGTTCCTGCTTTCGCAACGCGAAGCCTTTCCGCAGAACGCCAAGCTCATCGACGACGGCCTGCGCCTAGCCGAGAAAGAGCCGCTGGGCCTCTATTTCAACTGAAAAACTTTGTGTGTTTCGTGATTGTCGCGGACGGGGCCCGCTCTCTTTTGGGAGTGGGCCTCGTCTTTTTTGCGCCTGTTGGCCAATTTTTTGCATATTGGAAGCTAATTCCAACCATCGCCAGAACCCCATGAAGAAAGTTCTACTGCTTGCCCTCGCCTTGCTTTCGCTGACCCCGAGCCATGCGCAAAAAGAAGCGATCACCGACGAATTTTACTTCGTGCCCAGCATCCAACTGGGCTACACCCTTGGGGCCGGATGGATGTACGGCATGGAGTTCTTCTTCGGCCTGGGCCGCCTCGACGTGGACCGGGTGCCCTTCAACTACGGGCTGAGCTGGGAGTGGTACATGGTCAACGTCAACCGCGTGCCGCAGCGCATCATGAGCGCCAACGTGTTCATGGAGAACAACTTCCTGGAGTACAAGCTCGGCCTGGGCCTCGCGGGCCGGAACTGGGGCGAGGGCAATCGCAACAAGGCCCGCACTTTCGGCTGGAACTGGAGCCTGGGCGTCTCCAGCGAGCAGTTGGCGTCGCCCTGGCTGGGTTTCAGGGCCTTCCATGTGGTCTCGAAACGCTGGACTTGGTACGACAAGCCCTACCGGAGCTTCTACCTCTACCAGAAGCCGCCAAGGCTCTACGTCCCGGAATCGTGGAAGCAGTGAGCCCGAAGGCCTTCGCCGATGCGTTGGCGGGCTGGGTGGAAATCGGCTTTTGATTCCGTTTTTGAGGCTTTCATCGGCCCATCAGGGCGATTTGCGGGCTTTCGGCAATAGGCAAGATGCGGATTTCGTATTTTTTCAAAGCGTTGGCCGCGGGGAGCCGCTGACAACCAACGCAGAAAGCGCGACCGAACAGCCGAAGGAGCAGCCGATCCTCTCACCTTCGTAGCGAAACTTCCGATCACGAAGTTTAAAGAGAAAATGCGCCCTTCTGGCACGGACTTTTGGCCCAAGTGCCTTGTCCGGCACTGCTTCGCCTTTACGCTGTTGGGCAAACCAGCGATTTTTTTCTTGCCGAATCGGCCCCAATCCTCGGAAAACACACGAATGGGAATCTTTGGGCAAAAGGTTTCACTTCCGTTTCGTTGGACACATGATTTCCCTATAACACCCCAAAATCCAATTGCCATGAAAAGATTTCAAATGCTGATGCTGCTGCTGGTCGGAATGTCGTCGGCCCGGGCTCAATCGGACACGCTGATCGACCTGTTCGACATGGACCTGGCCCAACTGATGCGGGTGGAAGTGGTCTCGTCGTCGAAGAAGCAAGAGAGCCAGGCCCTGGCCCCGAACGTGATCACGGTCCACCCGCGGGGGCAGATCGAGGGCTTCGGCTGGCAGAGCATGAACCAGATGCTGTACCTCCAGGCCGGATTCTTCCCCTCGCAGGACTATGACCGGCGCACGGTCGGCTCGCGGGGGCTGGCCGAGGGCTGGAACAACAACCACCTGCTGCTGCTGGTCGATGGCGTGCCATTCAACGACAACCTCTACGGCACGGCCTACACCTGGGACATAACGCCGCTGACCTTCGCGAAGAACCTGGAGGTGATCCGCGGCCCGGGCGCGGCCCTGTACGGCAGCAACGCCACCAACGGCGTGCTGACGCTCAACACCATCAGCCACAGCGACTTGGCAGGCAAGAACGGCTATGTCCAGAGCATGTTGGGCAACGCGGGGACCATGCGGCACAGCATCCTGACGGCCATGTCGTCGCCGAAGCTGGAGGCCGTCATCGGGTTCTCGCACTTCCGGACCACGGGCCAGGAGCACCTCTCGTTCGACGGCTCGGGACAGTTGGACGGCGGCCTGCCCATCGAGCGGCAAGTGAACGACAAGCGGATGAACAACTACGTGTTCTTCAAGCTCTTGGGCAAAGAAAAGCTCAAGGGCCTCAGCCTCCAGTACCACCACCAGAGCTGGGCCTTCCAGACCGGGCATGGCTGGCTCTGGCACATCCCCGAGCACGACGAGTCGATGGCCGAGAGCCGCGAGCTGCTGGTGGCCAAGTACGAGCGCTCGAACGCCCGCCTGAGCCAGGAGTACGTGCTGGCCTACCAGCGGCACGACATCGACTGGAACCTGCTCTTTTACAACCGCGGCGCCAACGACAATCTGTATCCGGACGGCGCCCGCGAGTACCTGCGCACCGACGCCGACAACCTTTTCATCCGGGTGCAGGAGCGGTTCGCGCTCCCCAGCGAGGCCAGCCTGGTCGCGGCCTTGGAAACCAGCATCTTCCTCTACAATGGCGACCGCGAGCACTATTCGAACATCGACCTGAACGACGAGCTGGGACTGGGCAACGCGCCTTGGCCCGAAGGCGGGGAACGCCGCATGGGCCCTTGGCTTGAGGCCGTCAACGAACTGCCTGTCAACAACATGGCCCTATTCACCAGCTTCAACTCGGGGCAGATGCTGGGCCAGCGGCTGCGCCTTGTGGCGGGCCTGCGGTTCGACAACGCCTTCTTCGACTACCGCGACCTCAGCCAGGCCGACAAGCCCATCCGCTCGAAGTCGTTCCAGCAGTTCTCGCCCCGGGTGGCCCTGCTGCTGGAGGCCAGCGCCTCGACCATGATCAAGGTCATGCTCGGCAACGCTTTCCGGGCGCCCTCCCCCACCGAGATGTTCGGCTCCAACACCTGGACCCTGGCCTCCAACATCGAGCAGCTCAAGGCCGAGAGCCTGACCACTTGGGAGGCCGCCCTCATCCAGCAGCTTTTCCAGCACAAGATGGAGTTCCGGGCCAACGCCTTCCTGACCTCCTCGCGCAACCAGATCGCGTACAGCATCGCCAACGGCAACCTGAGCACCAACATCTTCTCGTCGCGGAACGCGGGCTTGGAAAGCGAAATCTGGCTCAACCTCTCGGAGTTGCACATCTTCGCCAACGTCTCCTACACGCGGCGCATCGACGAGGAAATCTTCGCCGACGAGCAGACCTTCGTCTCAGAGCATCCCGATCGCGTGACCTGGGCGCCGGCCTTCACGGCCAACCTCGGGGCGCTGGCCCACCTGGGCAAATGGCAGGCCTCGCTGACGGGCCACTACCAGGGCCGCGTGGAGCGCCGCGACCTGGACCTCGGGCCCATGAGCGCCGACTGGCGGCCCAGCTCCATCGCCCCCTGGCTGAGCGTTGACGCCCGACTGGCCCGCGGCTTCGGCAACCTGGAGCTTTTCGCCCAAGCGACCAACCTGGCCGACGGCAAGAACCCGCTGGTCAAGACCCTGGACTACCCCTTCGACTACCGCTCCGAAGGCCGGCGCGTCCAACTGGGCCTGACCTACCGCTTCTGATACCAAGTTGCGTTCGATAGTACAAGATACAAATCGCCAGCCTCGGGCGAAATTTGGATTGAAATGGACGCTTATGACAAGGATTTGGCGGATAAATCGGTTTTGCTGAATAAGCCGGTCTTCGTCAAAACTTGGTTTTCCATCCATTTTACTTTACAAATTCATGGGTGAAATACGGTAATAAGGTTATTTTGATTTCGTCAATTGATTTTCTACTAAGGTTTTAACCCAAAATATGGTCTGATCACCCTATCAATTGGGAAAACCTTAGTTGAAATTCTAACAAGTGATGGATGCAACCTTATCGCCTTATTGATTCTGGAATCCTATTGCAGGCAATGGCTGTTTCATGTTGTGTTTGGTGGTTCGGGGATTTCACCTTTGAACGCAAACTGGTACGAACCAAGCCCGCGGCGACCGTCCGCGACGAAAGCGCCCCGCCCCAGCAATGGGACGGGGCGCTTTCAGTTGGGCGCGGCGCTGGCCTCAAGGCTGGCGCACCAAGATCCGCACGGTGATGTCGATGCTCTCGAACGACTGGGGGGCGGTGTTGTAGTAGCCGGTCATGCTTCGTACCTGGACGCCGAAGTCCGTGGCGGTGGAGTCGGCGCTGGTCAGGGTCATTTTCTCCAAGTCGAGGTCGTAAACGTAGTTTTCGCCGGGCTTGCTTTGCCGGTTGTAGAAGGCGGCCAGGTCGTAGGAAGCCTCCGCGGCGGCACTGTCCAGGCCAAGCCAAAGGCGGCCGTCGATGCCCAGGCGCAGGCGCAGGCTGTCGCCGCTGGGCAGGGCGTAGGATTGCTCGGAAAACGAGAGGGTCACCGGAGACCGCTCCCCGGCCTGGCCATTGTCTTCCGCGGGCTCGAACGCCTCCTCCGGCGTCCTGCTGGCGCTGATGCTGGTGAAGACCACGGCGTCAAAGCCTTTGACCGAGAAGGCTTGCTCGCTCTCGGAATCGCAGTACAGCCCATAATGGACCTGCCCTTCGCCGTCCCCGTATCCGCCGTAGTATCCGACCTTCATGTGCTCGAGGATCTCCTTGGAGACCGAGTAGTCGTCGGCGGAAATCGTGTCCACCTGGATGGCCAGGAAGGGCTGCAGGGTCTGCTGGCCGTGCTTGTCCACCAGGTAGATGACGATGGACTGGATCTGGTCTCGGGTTTGCTGGCTGAGCGAATCGGCGCGCTCGGGCTGGAAGATGCCTTCATCGAGCAAGTCCTCGCGCTCGAAAATGGCGTAGAGCTGGCGGAGCTGGCTGCGCTCGGAGACCTCGAAGGCGCTGAAGGGCCCGACTACTGACAAGAAGGCCACCACGAACAGCGTCAGTGGGACCATCTTGATGTTCTCGGACTTGTTGAAGAGCATGTAGATCGAAATTCCCATGAGCCAGAAGGCCAAGATCAGGACGAAGTAGCGCTTCTCGGTGATGCCGTAGTCGGCCACCCGCAATCCGATGGAAATGAACAGCAAGGCGATGAGCGGGAAAAGCGCCCAGTAGAACCACTTGTTGTAGAAGAGGATCCATTTGCTGTCGGACTGGCGGCGCAGCGGATGCACCAGCAGCAGGGCCAGGATTCCGGCGATCGAGAAGCTGATGACCAGGTACGAAACCCAGTCCTTGGGCAGGCGCATCTCGATGGCGATCTTGAGGGTGTAGGCATACAGGATGACCAGGTAGAGCGTGACCAGCGGGATGAGGACGTACTGGGTGAACAGCTTGAGGCCCTTGGGGTAGTCCTGGTCTTGCTCGAGGGCGGCCATGTCGTCGGGCAATCCGGCCAGGAAGAACCAGGTGTTGAAGATGCCGACCAGGAAAAACCAGAGGTTGGCGTAGATCTTGGAGTCCATCTCGATCTTGAAAAGTTCCTGGACCGCGGTAATGGCCAAGGCCAATCCGGCGTAAAGCACCCCTGAATAGAGCCCCGCCGTCAGAATCCGGATAAAAAATGCCTTGTTGTACTGCCAAAAGGCGTTGACATTGCCCGAGGAAAGGAATGGGATGAAGGAGACCAGGGCGTGCGAGGACAGAAAGAGCACGAAGTAGCGCATGGCCGGGCGCTCGGCGTTCAAGTCGTCGGGCAGGCTCAGGAAATAGGCCGCGAGCAGGGCGGCCGCGAGGCAGTAGGACAGCCAACGCTTGGCCGAATCGAAGCCGCGGCTTTCGGAAAAGACCTGCACCGAGAGGAAAAAGCTGATACCCAACGCGCTGGTCATCAGCCCCTTGATGATGATTTTGTCGGGCTCGGGATTGTCAAGCAGCATCATGGCGGCCGCGGTGGCCAGGAAGGCGGCCAGCAGGCTCATGGGAAAGCGCTCGGCTGTTCGGACGGCTTCGGCGAGCAGTCTTTGCAAAGAGGGTATTTTCATCTGGAAGGGTTTGGATTGGCTTTTGTTTTCGGAAATGGCCCTATGACTGGCTTCCGGGGCAGGGGTTTAAGCCTTGGGGAAAATGCTTTCGGCGGCGCCTTGGGCAAGAGGCCGGGGCATAACGGAGCCGTTCCCACCTTTCGTGCATTCGCGGTTTTTTTCCATCTTTACGCAGTTATTTCAAACAATTTCAAGCTCCTACGTGATGAAAACCCTCCTGAAAACCATTCTGCTGCTGGTGGTCGTTTTGACCCTGGCCATTGTGCTGGTGCCCATTTTCTTCAAAAAGCCCTTGATGGAGAAAAGCCAGCAATTCTTGAACGAGAACCTCAAGGCCAAAGTCGAGTTCTCGGATTTCGGGCTTTCGCTGCTGGCGGATTTCCCCCGGCTGCAGATCCAGGTGGACGGCCTCTCGGTCGTCGGCTTGGACGCCTTCGCCAAGGACACGCTGGTGGCCGCCGACCGCCTGGCCGTCTCGCTCGACCTCAAGAGCGTGCTGTTCGCGGGGCCGATGAAGGTCCGGCTGATCGAGGCCGACCGGCTGGACATCCTGCTCAAGACCCTGGAAGACAGCAGCTACAACTACGACATCGCCCCCACCGATACCCTGGCCGAAGAAGAGCCCGCGGCCGAGGAGGAAGAAGCCTCCGACTTCGTCATGGCCCTCGAGCACGTGCGGATCAGCCAGGGGCGGTTCCGCTACGACGACCGCCTCTACGCCACCTACATGGCCCTCGAAGGCTGGGAACTGGAGCTCTCGGGCGACATGACCGCCAGCCAGACCGACCTCGACTTCTCGACCCAGGCCGAGGCCTTCACCTTCGCCTACGAGGAACTGGCCTACATCGACCACGCGAAACTCGACTGGAAGGCCCTGTTCTTCATGGACTTCGACAAGTTCCGCTTCGAGTTCAAGGAGAACCTCCTCTCGCTCAACGACCTGCCCATGACCTTCAGCGGCTGGATGGAGATGCCCGAGGACGACATCGACATGGACCTGAAATTCGGCGTCGAGCAAGGGACCTTCCGGCAACTGCTCTCGCTGGTGCCCGCGCTCTACCGGCAGGACTTCGCCGGATTGCAGGCCTCGGGCAGCCTTGGGTTCGACGGCTACGCCAAGGGAACCTACAGCGACGGGCTGATGCCCGCCTACGGCGTGGCCCTGAAAGTCGAGAACGGGCAGTTCCAGTACCCGGACCTGCCCGAAAAGATGGAGGACTTCCACATGGACATGACCGTGGACGCGCAGGCCGGAACCGGTGAGGACATTGCCCTGCAAATCAAAGATTTGCGCTTCAAAATGGCCCAAAATCCCTTCGCCCTTAGGCTGATCATGCAGATGAGCGCCACCGACACCCAACTCGACACCAAGGCCGAGGGCAAGCTGGACCTCGCCAGCCTCTCGCGGCTCGTGCCCATGGATGGGCTTGAATTGCAGGGCATCTTCGAGATAGCCCTGGAGGCCGCTGGCAAACTTTCTTCCTTGGAAAACGAGCAGTACCAGGATTTCAAGATGGGCGGAAGCCTCGGCCTGCGCCAGTTCCGCTACCAGGAGGAAGGCCTGCCCGAAACCCGCATCGACGCCCTGGCCATGGACTTCGCCCCCGAGGTGATTGACCTGCGGCAGCTTGACATGCGCCTGGGCCAGAGCGACTTGAGCCTCACGGGAACCCTGGACAACCTGCTCTCGTACATGCTCTCCGACCAGGCCCTCCGCGCCCGCTTCGACCTCCGGTCCGAAAACTTCGACCTCAACGAATGGATGAGCGAGGAAGAAGCGCAGGCCGAAGAAATCCCCGCCGACACCGCCGCCCTCGAGGTCGTGGTCATCGACCCGCTCTACGATTTCCTGATGACGGCCGAGATGGGCCGGATCCGCTACGACAAGATGGACATCGAGGACTTCGTGGGCACGCTGCGGGTCAAGGACGGGCAGCTCTCGTTCGAGGAAAGCTCGATGAAGATGCTCGGCGGCCTGCTTCAGCTCTCGGGCGCCTACGACACCCGCGACCCGCAGGCCCCGCGAGCCAGCTTCGACCTGGGCATCCAGGGCTTCGACCTGCCGAAGGCCTTCGCGACCTTCAACACCCTGGCCCAGATCGCGCCGCTGGCCGAGCACAGCCAAGGCCGCGTCTCGTCGCTGCTCAAGATGGAGACCCTGCTGGGCCCGGACCTCTCGCCCGTGCTCGCCAGCCTGGAGGCCAAGGGCAGCTTCTCGAGCGACGACCTCATGGTGGAAAGCTCGGACTTCCTGGCGCTGCTGGCCGAAAAGACGAAGAACCCGGCCTGGGCCACCCCGCGGCTCAAAGACCTCCAGGTAGCCTTCCAGATCCACGACGGACGCCTGGAGCTCGAGCCTTTCGACTTGGACCTGGGCGGCACCCCGGTCGAGGTCGGCGGCAAGCAGATGCTGGACGGCGCCATGGACTACTACCTCTCGACGACCCTGGAGACCTCGAAGGCGGCCGGGCTGTTCGAGAACTTCAGCGGCAACGCGGCCGTTCCGAGCATCGACCTGCGGCTGCTGCTGGGCGGCACCGTCAGCGAGCCCAAGCTGGCCGGCGTGGAGAGCCAGGCCCTGGGCGGCCTGGCCGGGCGCGTCGAGGACGCGGTCCGCGAGAACCTATCGGAGGAAGCCCAGCGCATCCTCGACGCCGCCAACCTGAAGGCCCAGGCCCTGCTCGACACGGCCAAGGCCCAAGGCGACCGCCTGGTGCGCGCCGCCGAAAGGCAGGCAGCGCAGGTGCGCCAGCAGGCCGGCCAGGCCGCCGACCAAGCCGTGCGCGAGGCCGAGACCCAGGGCCAGCGCCTGGTGGACCAGGCCAGCAACCCCGTGGCCAAGGCCGCCGCCCGAAAGACCGCCGAGGAGCTCGTGCGTCAGGCCCAGCAGAAGGCCACCACCCTGAGCAACGAGGCGGATACCCAGGCCAACGGGCTGGTCAGCCAAGCCCAAAGGCAGGCGGGCGAGCTCAACACCACCGCCCAAAGGAAGGCCGACCAGATCCGGAACGAGGCCCAAGAGCAGGTGGACAAACTCTGAGCCGAACGCGTCCGGAGCCAAAATGATTGACCTCCCTTTGCGTTTGAAAGTCCAGCGGAACTCTTCCTAGGCCGGAGCCGACGCGCCCTTCGCGACCCGGCTCCGGTCTATCCACAAAAAAACAACCCAAGCCCACCCGATTCCAAATGCGCGAACTTCGCTTGGCCATCGCCCTGACACTGCTCCTGGCTCCTGGACAGGCTATTCTGGCCCAAGCACCTGAAGCTCCCGCACCCGACCTGCCGCTCCTCCAGGCCGCTGACCTTCACAAGGAAGCGCTGGCGCATTTCCCCGAAAGCTATTTCCTGACCCGGAAAATGGCCCTCGAGTCGCTGGAGGCCAAGCCGGATTACCTGCCCTCGCTTTTCCTGATGGCCAAGTCGTCCTTCGTGCGCGGCCAAGAAAAGGACCTGGAGCTCGAACAGCTCACCCGAAACCGAAGCCGTGCGGCATTGCTAGAGGAGGCCCGGCAAAAGGCCTCGGAGGCCTATGCCGAAGCCCTCGAATACTTCGACCTGGTCCTGGCCTACGACCCCTCCTTCAACCGCTGGGAGAGCCATTACCTGCTGGGCAAGTACCACTACCAGAAACGACAATACGAGCTGGCCTCGCAGTACCTGGAGACCTTCGTCGAAAACAACCGTTTCGACTGCGAGTGGGTCGAAGATGCCCAGCGCATGATCGTGGACACCCGCACCTTCTTCGACCTGATCCTCAACCGGGTGCCCTTCGACCCCAAGCCCTTGCCGGGGGTATGCACCGAGCACCACGAGTACCTGCCGCTGCTCAGCCGCGACCAGGAGTGGATCTACTACACCCAGCGCAAGGAGAGCACCTCCGATGGGCGAAGGGGCTTCTACGACGAGACCGCGGAAATCTTCACCTTCAGCAGGCTCAGCTCGCCCTTCACCGAGCCGCCGACCTACACCCTGGGCCAGCCCATGCCCTCGCCGCCTTTCAACGATGGGCGCAACCAAGGGGCGGCCTCGCTTTCCATCGAAAACCAGACGCTCTACCTGACCATCTGCGAGCCCCAGCGCCACGGCCTGACCTCCTTCATGGACTGCGACCTCTACGTGACCCACCGCGAGGGCGACGCCTGGGGGCGCCTGCGATCGCTGCCCGCCGCCGTCAATGGCATGAACTCCTGGGAATCCCAGCCTTCCATTTCCGCCGATGGCAAGGTGCTCTTCTTCGTGAGCGACCGCGCCGGCGGGTACGGCGGCACCGACATCTACTTCGCCACGCTCGACTCGCTCGGCAACTGGAGCAACGCCATCAACATCGGCCTCCCCATCAACACGCCCGACGACGAGCGCACCCCTTTCATCCACACCGACGGCCAGACGCTCTACTACTCGACCGACGGCCGCTTCGGCATGGGCGGATTCGACGTGTACTTCACCAAGTACATGGGCGGCGGCGAGTGGTCCGAGCCGGTCAACCTCGGCTACCCCATCAACACCGAGCAAGACGAGTTCGGCTTCATCATCAGCACCAGCGGCGAGGAGGTATTCCTCACCTCGGCCCTGTTCAACCAGACCCTGAACTACGACATCCTCCACGCCCAACTGCACGAGAAGGCCCGCCCCGGACGGGTGCTCTTCGTCAAAGGCGAACTGCGCGACGAGGAGGGAAACCCCATCCGGAACGCCACCGTCGAGCTCGAGAACATCACCACCCTGACCCTGACCCGCGGCATCTTCGACCCCAACACGGGCCGATACGCCATGGCCGTGAACGTCGAGGAGGGCGACGAGTTCGTCATCACGGCCAAGACCCCCGGAATGTACTTCGACTCGCACTACATCGACCCCTTCCAACCGCGGTTCGACTATCCCAACAGCCTGGATTTCGAGCTGCGGCACATCCGCGTGGGCGCCACCTTCCGGCTCAAGGATGTCTATTTCGAGACCAACTCGGCCGAGCTGGACCAGACCAGCCGCGTAACGCTCGACAACTTCGTCGAGTTCCTGAACCTCAACCCCAGCCTGGTCATCGAGCTGCGCGGCCATACCGACGACGTGGGCGACTACACCAGCAACATGGAGCTTTCCATCAACCGCGCCAAGGCCGTGCAAGATTACCTGATCGCCCACGGCATCCAGCCCGAGCGCCTGTCGTACAGGGGCTTCGGCGAGTCGCAACTGCTCATCCCTGAAACCACGCCCGAGGCCCGGGCCATCAACCGGCGCACCGAGTTCGTCGTTACGGTGCGCTGAGCTCCCAGGCGCCCGCCTGGTCCAGCTCGCACACGAACTGCTCGAAGTTGTCGGACCGCACCCCGAACAGCTTGGGCGAGTACTCCCTGGTGAAGGTCTTCGAGAACTTGATCTTGGCCTGCGGAGACCACTTGAACTCATAGCCAAACAGCTCGCCCTCGCGCTCCTCCACGTAGTCCACTTCCTGCTGCTGGCGAGTCCGCCAAAAGTAGCCGTTGACCTCCTTGGCCTGGTGTACCAGGAACTTTTTGCGCTCGGTCATGAGGAAATTCTCCCACAAGGCCCCCACGTCTTGCCGCTGGCTCAGCAGGTTGTAATTGGGAATCAACGCGTTCCGGATACCATTGTCGTAGAAGTAGATCTTGCGGTTGGTGCTGATCTCGACCCGCAGGCTCCGGTTGAAAGGCTCCATCCTGTAGATCACGAAAGCCTGCTCCAACAGGTTCACGTAATGCGACACAGTGTCCTTGCTCACTTGCAAAAGGTTGGAAAGTTCGTTGAAGGAAACCTCGCCCCCCAGTTGCAAGGCCAAGGCTTTCAGCAGCTTGGGCAGCAAAGTGGGCTTGCGCACGCTTCCCATCGACAGCAGATCCTTGTAGAGATAGCTGTTGGCCAACTCCTTGAGCACCATGCGCTCATCGCCGGGCGAGTTGAGCACCTCCGGATACATCCCATAGACCAGCCGCCGCTCCAACTGCTGCCGGGCCGCCAGGAATCCCTCCCGCTCCGAGAACTCGTTCCAACCGATGGGCAGAAGCCAGTACTCCCACTTCCGCCCCGTCAGGGGTTCGTTCAAATCGCTGGACAGTTCCAAGGACGACGAACCGCTCACCAGCAGCCGGACGCCTTTGATCTTGTCCACGATGATTTTCAGGGCCACCCCGATGTTCTTGACCCGCTGCGCCTCATCCACGAAAATCGTTTTGTACTTGCCGATGATTTGCCGAAGCCCTTCCGTATCGGCCCGCTCCAAGTTTTCCCTGACGGTCATGTCGTCGCAATCCAGGAGCAAGTATTCGCCATAATGGGCGGCCACCTTCTCGAGCAAGGTCGTCTTTCCCGTCTGCCTCGGCCCTAACACGACAATGGCCTTCCCGGAATTTATCCGCTCATGGATCCGCTCTTCCAATTTTCGCTCGTACATCCGCTTATCGTTTGGGTTTGCAATTGGCTTTCAATGGCCTTCTTTTCACAAATCTAATGAAAATTCCACCAACACGAACGCCAAAAAACATGACAATTGGCGGTTACGATGCCCAGATTCACGCTTTCCCAAAGCCATCAGCCCCAAAAAAGGCATCGCCAAAGGCACGGTTTGGGCAACACGACCGCCGAAAAACATGACAATTGGCGGTTATGATACCCAAATTCATGCTTTTCCAAAGCCATCAGCCCCAAAAAAGGCATCGCCAAAGGCACGGTTTGGGCATCACAACCGCCAAAAAACATAACAATTGGCGGTTATGGTACCCAAATTCATGCTTTTGCAAAGCCATCACCCCAAAAATGGCACCGCCAAAGGCTCGGTTTGGGCAACACGACCGCCAAAAACATGACAATTGGCGGTTATGATACCCAAATTCATGCTTTCCCAAAGCCATCAGCCCCAAAAAAGGCATCGCCAAAGGCTCGGTTTGGGTAACACAGCCGCCAAAAAAACATAACAATTGGCGGTTACGATACCCAAATTCATGCTTTTCCAAAGCCATCAGCCCCAAAGAAGGCATCGCCAAAGGCTCGGTTTGGGGCAACACGGCCGCCAAAAAACATAACAATTGGCGGTTATGATACCCAAATTCATGCTTTTTCAAAGCCATCAGCCCCAAAGAAAGCATCGCCAAAGGCACGGTTTGGGCAACACAGCCGCCGAAAAACATGACAATTGGCGGTTATGGTACCCAAATTCATGCTTTTCCAAAGCCATCAGCCCCAAAAAAGGCATCGCCAAAGGCTCGGTTTGGGCAACACAGCCGCCAAAAAACATGACAATTGGCGGTTACGATGCCCAGATTCACGCTTTCCCAAAGCCATCAGCCCCAAAAAAGGCATCGCCAAAGGCTCGGTTTGGGCAACACGACCGCCAAAAAACATAACAATTGGCGGTTATGATACCCAGATTCATGCTTTCCCAAAGCCATCACCCCAAAAATGGCACCGCCAAAGGCTCGGTTTGGGTAACACAGCCGCCAAAAAAACATGACAATTGGCGGTTAAGTAAGACTTTGAAATTAGATTGTGTTAAATCTGAAATCAATGTTCGATTTTTTTCCACGAAAAACACGAAGAACACGAAATTTTTTT